>Ga0310810_10001678_pt1 | contig 23448 bp, 22 predicted proteins | sample NCmetagenome_FD_207641 | JGI IMG/M metagenome (GOLD analysis project Ga0310810, IMG submission 207641) | Soil microbial communities from experimental microcosm in Duke University, North Carolina, United States - NC | ecosystem: Engineered > Artificial ecosystem > Soil microcosm > Unclassified ... | reverse complement strand
CGTCATTACCAGGTCTGGGTCCCCTACACGCGCATCTCACCGAACCTGAAACGCGCCGTGCTGGTTGCCGAGGACGATGCGTTCTGGCAGCACCAGGGGATCGATATGGAGCAGTTGAAGATCTCGATTCGCAATGACATCGCGAAAGGGCAGGCGATTCGCGGCGGCAGCACCATCACGCAGCAGCTCGCGAAGAACCTGTATCTGTCGCCCTCGCGCGATCCCGTGCGCAAGCTCCGCGAGCTGATCATCGCGCGCCGCATGGAGGCGGCGCTGTCGAAAGGGCGTATTTTCGAAATTTATTTGAACGTCATCGAATGGGGCGACGGCATCTGGGGCGTGGAAGCGGCCGCGCGCAGCTACTTCGGAACGTCCGCGTCGGCGCTCTCACCCGACCAGGCCGCGCTGCTCGCGGGCGCGATCATCAACCCGCGCGTCTACAGTCCCGCGCATCCCAATACGCGATTACTTCGGCGGCAGCGAATCATTCTGTCGCGCATGGGCGCGTACGTGCCGCCGCCGACCGTGCCGGTCGTCAACAACGCTCCGCAACCGACCAACGCGGAAGAACAGGCGGAGCCCGCACTCGCACCAGACGAAGCGAACGAATCGAGCGAAGAAGCGCCAGACGTTTCCGCGCCAGCCGAGGAGCCGTCGGCCGCGGGCTCGGCACCTCAACAATAAAAAAAAATTCAAACGGCTGAGTGCAGTTGCGCGCACTGCGTGCCGAGATTGATCACCGGAGAAGATCAGGCGGTTCGTTTCGGCTTCGCATCCGCTTGCGCTTTTCGTGGTGAGCCCGTACATTAGGCGCGGCTCGTCTCCGTAACTCAAACAACTGAAACGGATTTGATCAACTACACCGAGCGCATATCGCTGCTCATGGAAGATGTAGTGTCGAGAGTGCCTACGCTCTCGTTCATCGACATGAGCAAGGTGCTGGTCTTCGCACGTGGGGGGCGAACGCATGCGGAAGGCGCGTATGCGACGTGTCACTGCATCAGCCTTCCGGCGAGCGAGCCCGGCTATTACTTCTGGCGCGATCGGAAAACGGGCCGGCTGACGCGCCGCTCGGAATGGTTCGTCACCAAGTCGCCGCAGGTGACGATCGGGACCACTCAGATCGATTACATGATTTCGTTTGCGCTGCCGCGCTTCTGCGATCAGCAGCTGTCACGCACGCGCAAGCAGATTCACTACGCCGGCGGGCCGAACTGGGTTGCGAAGCTCGATACGATCATCCACGAGCTGTATCACATCGATCCGCAGCGCCCCGGCATCCGCAGGATGGAACGCGCCGATGGCACGTACTCGGCGAACTGCCACGGCGATCGGTTCTTCGAAGACGTCGTCGAGATGGTCCGTCAGTATCTCGACTCGAGGCCGGAGCCGCAGACCTACGACTTCCTCCAGTACTCGTTTGCCGAGTTGACGGAGCGGTTCGGCGGCGTGGTTGGCACAACCTTCCGCGCCTTTCCTTCGTACCCGCAGCGATACACCGAGGTGATCACCCCGCAGCTTCCGGCGCCTGCCGAACTGGCCGGCTGCCGCGTGGAGCCGGTGAAGCCGCCGCGTTTCGCGACGCGCTTCACCGAAGACGACATCATCGTCCGCGAGTTCCTGCCGAGCACGTCGCGCGCCCTCGTCCGCAAGGGCAAGTTCTGCGCGGCGTGATCTAGTCTGGGGAGTCCAAAAGGACCCGACTTCCACTTCTTACTGCGTCGCCTGGTGGCTCGAGTCGCCAGCGATGCGGCGTGCCCCGACAAACCGCCTCGCCCAATAGGTCGCCGTAAATCGCTCGACGCGTACGACGCCAGTTGAACTCGGCGCGTGCACGAACTGATCGGAGTCAATTACGAGGCCGACGTGCGAGGCGCCGCGGCTCACCGTCTGGAAAAACACCAAATCGCCGGGCTGTACCTCGCTGAGGCCGATTTTGTGACCGGCCCCGTACTGCTCGCGGACCTCACGCGGCAGCAGCACGCCGTTTTTGGCGAACACCCATTGGACGAACCCGCTGCAATCAAATCCGGACGGGTCGCTCCCGCCGTTGCGATACGGAACACCACGCAGCTTCATAGCGGTGTCGACGATCGATGACAACGCGCCGGGCACCGACGGCGCGAGGACAGACGGCTCAGCGGGCGCCGTGGGCGTCGATTCCGGGGGAGGAGGTGCGCCGGGAAACGGGCGGGGCCGCGGGTTGCCGCTTGAGGCGCAGGCCGCCGCCGACAGGGCGATCAAAATGCAAAGTGCAAAATGCAAAATGCAAACACGCGAGATTGGGGCCGACACGGCGGAAAGTCCAGCGTCCTTCACACGACCTCCGACCCGTATCCCGTTTGCATTTTGGATTTTGAATTTTGCATTCGGGAACCACATTGTAACCGTCTAACCCCTTTCGTTACTTGGTTTTTGGGCATGCGGATTCTTGACACCCTGTCAGACGTCCGGCATCATGGTGAACAGTTATGGAGCAGGCGCTCCTTCTCAACGCGTCGTATGAACCTCTCAAGGTTGTCGACTGGCAGAAGGCGGTCACGCTCTGGTGCCAGGGAAAGGTTGAGGTGATCGCGGTTCACGACCGCGAGATAAGGGCAGTGTCCTTTACCTTCAAACTGCCCTCCGTCATTCGCCTCCTCCGTTTCGTCAAGATCAGGCGCCGGTTCGATTACGTGCCATTCTCCCGGGCGAACATCTACGCGCGCGACAATCACACCTGTCAGTACTGCAACGAATCGATGCCGACCTCGGAGCTGACGTTCGACCACGTAGTGCCGGTGGCGCAGGGGGGCCGCAAGGACTGGGAGAACATTGTCACGTGCTGCGTGTCGTGCAACCGCAAGAAGGGTGGACGTACGCCTGCTGAGGCGGGTATGCGTCTGCACCGGCACCCGCGGCGCCCTGACTCCGCGCCTGCCATTCGCATCACCGTCGGTCTGCGGAACGCACCGGAGAGCTGGCGCGACTACCTGTACTGGAACATGGAGCTGGACGAGAGCTAGTCTCGAAATCCCGCGCTCCCAAAATCCCACATTCGTTCGGCTGCCGCCTCCGGGCTGCAGGCTTCCGGATCCGGGATCCTGATCCCCGATCCCGGATCCCGATAGACTGAACTCGTGGCTCCCGTCGTGACCTCCGTCATCCCTGAACGCGCGGTCGGCCGGGGGCGAGTCACCTTCACCGGGTCGGGCTTTGCGGTCAACGGCGCGGCGGAGGTGTTGTTGCGTGACGCGCCCGCGCGGATCGCGTTCGCATCGAGCAAGCGGCTCGTCATCACCATTCCCGACGAACTCGAAGGCGGCCGTACGCCTGTGCTGTTTGGCGAGACGACGCTCGGGCATGTTTCGATTGGATCGATCTGGGCGACGGGCCTGCACCAAGTCGACAATCCAATCTTCGATCGCAGCGGCAATCTGTTTGTCACCTATAGCGGCTCGCGAGGTCAGGAAGCGCCGGTTTCGATCTTCCGTGTCACGGGAGCGGGGACGCGCGAGCCGTTCGTCTCGGGGATTGTCAACGCGACCTCGATGACGTTCGGCCCCGACGGAAAGCTATACGTTTCGAGCCGGTTCGAGGGCGCCGTGTATCGGATTGCGCCCGATGGGACGCCTGAGCAGGTCGCGACGGATCTTGGCGTGGCGTGCGGCATTGCGTTCGATGAGGATGGCTGGATGTTCGTGGGCGATCGATCGGGCACGATTTTTCGCGTGCGCGACGGTCGCGCCTCCGCGTTTGCGGCGTTGCCGCCAAGCGTCGCGGCGTTTCATCTCGCGATGAGTCCTGAAGGCGAGCTGCACGTCACCGCGCCAACGCTTGGCACCTACGATCCGATCTACAAACTCGATCGCCGCGGCCAGATCACGACGATCGCTTCGTCGCTCGGCCGTCCGCAGGGCATTACGTTTGGGCCCGACGGTAAGCTCTATGTCGTCGATGCGCTCGCTGGCTCCAGCGGCCTGCATCGTCTCGAAGCAGACGGCTCGTTCACGCCGGTCGTTGCAGGCGGCGCCCTCGTCGGCGTGGCGTTCGGGCCGGGCGGCGCGCTCGTCGTCGCGTCGAACGAAACCGCATACCGCTTCGATTAGACCGAGTCGTACTCCGACTCGGATGCGGACTTCGTGCTCTAATCACTCCGCATGTCGCAGCTGTTCGCGCGCAAACCGATTGAATCGCTCCAACCCGATTCCACCGCTCCGTATGCATTGAAGCGCGTCCTCGGTGCCGGCGACCTGATCATGCTGGCGATCGGTGCGGTCATTGGGGCGGGCATCTTCGGAGCGATTGGGACCGCGGCGGCAGGCCAGGTCGGCCCGAACGGCGAGGTGATCCGCTACGGCGCGGGGCCGGCGCTGGTGTTCTCGTTCTTGCTGCTCGGCGCCGCGTGCGCACTGGCGGCACTCTGCTACGCGGAACTGGCCGCCATGATTCCGCAGGCGGGAAGCGCGTACGCGTATTCCTACGCAACGCTCGGCGAGCTGGTCGCGTGGATCATCGGCTGGGACCTGATTCTCGAGTACGCGGTCGGCAACGTCGCGGTCGCCATCTCCTGGGGCGACTACTTCACCACGCTGCTGCGTGGGATGAGCATCCAGCTGCCGTCGTTTCTCACCACCGGTTATCGGACGGCGCTGCTCAGTGCCGACCCCGCTATTCATGGTTTGCTCGACAGCGCGCCGCGCGTCGCGCGGATTCCGATCCTCGTCAACCTGCCTGCGTTCGGCATCGTGATGCTCATCACGTGGTTGCTCCTGCGTGGCGCGCGCGAGAGCTCCACGGCGAACAACGTCATGGTAGTGATCAAGCTGCTCGCGCTCGGGTTGTTCGTGGCGGTCGGCCTGCGCAACATCCATCCTGAAAACTACCGTCCATTCGCACCGAACGGCTTCACTGGGATCCACCAAGGCGCCGCGATTGTGTTCTTCGCGTACATCGGCTTCGACGCCATCTCGACGGCCGCGGAGGAGACACGGAATCCGCAGCGCAATCTTCCGCTCGGCATCCTCGGTGGACTTGCCATCTGCACGGTCATCTACGTCATCGTCGGCGCCGTTCTCACGGGGCTCGTGCCGTATCAGCAGCTCGCCGTCGCCGATCCGCTTGCCCGTGCGTTGCAGCTTGCCGGCTATGGCGGCGTCGGATGGATCGTCGCGCTTGGCGCCGCGGTGTCGATGTCCGCCGTGTTGCTCGTGTTCCAGTACGGGCAGCCACGCATCTTCTTCTCGATGGCGCGCGACGGATTGCTGCCTGCATGGGCGGCGCGCGTGGATCCGCAGAGCCGCGTGCCATACACGACGACGCTGATTACGGGAATTGTTGTCGCAGTCGCCTCACTCGTCGGCGATGCGGCAGAAACCTACGACCTCACGAATATCGGAACGCTCTTCGCGTTCGTCCTCGTCTGCGCCGGAGTGCTGGTACTGCGGGTCAAGGAGCCGAACCGGCCGCGTCCGTTCAAGGTGCCGTTCCCGTGGGTTGTCGCGCCGGTTGGGGCCGCCGCGTGCCTGTTTGTGATGATCGGCCTGCCGCGCGAAGCATGGGAGCGGTTCATCATCTGGCTCGTCATCGGCGCGGTCCTGTACGTTTCGTACGGATACCGCCATTCCCGGTTGCATCGGGCCGGCTAAAGCCGGCCCCCGCGTCGCCCCCGATCGCCAGTCGAGGCCGGCTTGAGCCGGCCTTCCAACGTTCCGGTAGAATGGAGGTTTCAGAATTCCGGAAGTTTCGTGACATAGGACCATGGGGCACGACTGGATCGCGGTGCGCGGCGCCCGCGTTCATAACCTCAAGAATATCGACGTCGACCTTCCCCGCGATCAGCTGGTTGTCATTACAGGCCTCTCCGGCTCGGGCAAGTCATCGCTGGCCTTCGACACCATCTATGCGGAAGGGCAGCGGCGGTACGTCGAATCGCTGTCGGCGTACGCACGGCAGTTCCTCGAGCAAATGGAGAAGCCCGACGTCGATCTGATCGAGGGACTTTCGCCGGCCATCTCCATCGAGCAGAAGACAACTGGTTCCAACCCGCGATCGACGGTCGGGACCGTGACGGAAATCTACGACTATCTCCGACTGCTCTTTGCCAACATCGGCGTGCCGCACTGTTACAACTGCGGCCGCGAGATCGCGTCCCAGTCGCTCGAGCGGATCCTCGACCTGGTCATGCTGTATCCGAACGACGCGCGCATCAACGTGCTGGCGCCAGTCGTCCGCGGCCGCAAGGGCGAATTCAAGAAAGAGCTGCAGGGATGGCGGCAGCGCGGGTTCACCAAGGCGCGCATTGACGGGCAGTTCCGCTCGCTCGACGAGGAGATCAAGCTCGATCGCCGTCGCAACCACAACATCGACATCGTGATCGATCGCCTGATCGTCAAGTCAGGCATCGAACGCCGTCTTTCGGAATCGCTCGAAACGGCGCTGGGACTGGCCGACGACATCGTGGTCATCAACACCTACGAGGGAGGCGACCAGCTGTTTTCACGGCGCCTCGCGTGCGTCACATGCGGCATCTCGATGCCCGAGATGACACCTCGCGCGTTCTCCTTCAATTCGCCGCACGGCGCGTGCCCCGACTGTCAGGGTCTTGGAGCCACCTACGATTTCGACCCTCGGCTCATCGTGCCGGACGACACGAAGTCGATCCTGGGCGGCGCGATCGCGCCGTGGGCGCACGGCGATCGCAAATTACTGCGAGACGCGATCGCGAAGTTGTCACAGACGTTCGGATTCGATCCGGAGACGCCGTTCTCGAAACTCGCGAAGAAGCACCGCGATCTGATTCTGTTCGGCCCCCCGGCCGGCGGCACGAAGGGCGCGGTGAAACTCGCCAAGCCGCTGCGCCGCATCGACGACGCGCGGGAAGAGCGCGAAGACGGTGACGAGGAATTCGAGCCGCCGCCGCGTCTGACCGCGCCTCGGCGGGGGCACGCCCGTGATCCAGAGCGCGGCTTGGATCCATTTGGCCGCGACTTCGAAGGTGTGATTCCGAATTTGCGACGTCGTTACGAACAGGGCTCGTGGGCCGTGCAGGAGGATCTCGAGCCGTTCCGGACATTGCGCGAATGTCCGACGTGCAAAGGCGAACGGCTCAAGCCAGAAACGCTTGCGGTCCGCGTCAAGGGACGCAGTATCGCGGAGTACGTGAACCTGCCGGTGAGCGAAGCGGTCGACGTGTTCGGCAAGCTCGAGTTGACCGATCGCGAATCGTTGATCGCCGCACGTGTGCTGCGGGAAATCCGAGAGCGACTCACGTTCCTGCACGACGTCGGCGTCGGGTATCTCACCTTGAACCGCAGCGCGGCGACGCTTTCAGGAGGCGAGGGGCAGCGTATCCGGCTCGCCACGCAGATTGGAGCCAATCTCACGGGCGTGTTGTACGTGCTCGACGAGCCATCGATCGGTCTCCATCAACGGGACAATCGGAAACTGCTTTCGACGCTCGTGCGCCTCCGCGATCTCGGCAACACGGTGGTGGTCGTGGAGCACGACGAAGAGACGATTCGGATGGCGGACTGGGTCGTCGACCTGGGGCCGGGCGCAGGGGAGCACGGCGGGCACGTGATCTTTCAGGGCCTGCCCGACGACTTGCTGAAGAATCCAGACGGCTCTTTGACGGGTGCCTACCTGCGCGGCGAGCGAAAGATTCCGACGCCATCGATTCGCCGGCTGCCGCTCAAAGGTGAAATCGTGATCCGCGGCGCCCGGGCCAACAACCTGAAGAACGTGGACGTCACAATCCCGCTCGGCACGTTGACGGCGGTCACGGGCGTCAGCGGGTCGGGCAAATCGACGCTCGTCAACGACATCCTGTATCGCTCGCTCGCACACACGTTGTACAAGGCCGCCACCGAACCCGGCCCGCACGATCGGATCGACGGCGTCGAGTGCATCGACAAGGTCATCGAGATCGACCAGTCTCCCATCGGCCGCACACCGCGAAGCAATCCTGCCACCTATACCGGCATGTTTACCTTCATCCGCGAACTGTTCGCGATGATGCCGGAGGCGAAGGCCCGCGGGTTCAAGCCGGGACGTTTCTCGTTCAACGTCAAAGGAGGACGCTGCGAGACCTGCCAGGGCGACGGTGTGATCGCCATCGAGATGCACTTCCTGCCCGACGTCTACGTCACGTGCGAGCAGTGCAAGGGGCGCCGGTACAACCGCGAGACGCTCGACATCCAGTACCGCGGCAAATCCATTGCTGAAGTGCTTGATCTGACAGTCGATCAGGCGTTGCCGCTACTCGAAAACTTCCCGCCGATCGCGACCAAGCTGAGGACGCTGCAGGACGTCGGGCTGGGATATATCGAGCTCGGGCAGTCAGCGACGACGTTGAGCGGTGGAGAAGCGCAGCGCGTCAAGCTTTCGCGCGAGCTGTCGCGCCGGAGCACCGGGCGGACGCTCTATATCCTCGACGAGCCGACTACCGGTCTGCACTTCGAGGACACGCGCAAGTTGCTCGACGTGCTCAACAAGCTCGTGGATCAGGGCAACACCGTCGTCGTCATCGAACACAACCTGGACGTCATCCGCTGCGCCGACCATCTGATCGATCTTGGGCCGGAAGGTGGTGCGGCGGGCGGCCGTGTCATCGCGAGCGGCACACCCGAGCAGGTGGCCGGGAATCCGAAGTCGGTCACCGGCAAGTATCTTCAACCGCTGCTGGGAGCGGCCTAAGCGCGAGTCAGAGTCGCGCTGCGGCCTGTGCGCGAGTCAGAGTCAGGTGGCGCCTCGTGCGCGAGTCAGAGTCGCGATGCGGGTCGTTCCGTACTCCGACTCGGGTGATGGACCGACTCAGGGTTTTCAATTTTTCACGATCTTGCTGTGTTAAACTCGCCACAACTTGCGCGAGCGCAGTTGTGGTTGGGTGGCCACAGAAATTGGACACTTCAATCAGTTGAACGTGCAAGCCACCACTTAAATCGACGCGACGTAAGAGTTTAGGAGGCGTCACCAGAAACGCCGCCTGCGGGCACTCTGCTTGCTTGAGGGCAAGCACCCCCACAGACGGCTCCAGAGCTGATGAACGCACAACGGACACTTCGTCGACCGATTTCCTGCGCCGGAATTGGTCTTCATTCGGGCAAGAAGGTCACCCTCTCCCTCAAGCCCGCGCCTTCCGATTTCGGTATCCGTTTCCGTCGTTCCGATCTTGGCGGCCTTGAAGTTCCCGCAAACATCGAGCACCTTGGTGGTATCAACCTCGCCACCCGCCTGACGCGCGATGCCGTCAACGTCGGCACCATCGAGCACCTGCTGGCCGCGCTCGTCAGCCTTGGCATCGACAACGCGATCGTCGAGCTGAATTCCGCGGAAGTGCCGATCATGGACGGGAGCGCGGCGCCCTTCATCTATCTGATTCAAGAGGCCGGCATCAAGCGGCTCCCCGCGGCGCGGCGCTACATGAAAATCCTCCGGCCGCTATCGCTGACGCGCGGCGACAAGCGCATCGCGGTCTACCCGTCGGACCATTTCAAGGTGACCTACAGCATTGCGTTCGATCATCCGATGCTGCGTCACCAATCGCGCACCATCCGCATGACGGAAGATGCGTTCATCGACGACATCGCCCCGGCACGCACGTTCGGCTTCCTGAAGGAAGTGGAATGGATGCGGCAACAGGGTCTGGCGCTCGGCGGATCGCTTGAGAACGCGATCGTCATCGGCGACACCGGCGTTCTGAACAACTCGCTGCGGTTCGACGATGAATTCGTGCGCCACAAGATCCTGGACGTGATCGGCGACATGGCGCTCGTCGGTCATCCGCTCATCGGTCACCTGGTGGCGCACCGCGGCGGGCATGCGCTCCACACTGAATTCGCAGCGATGGTCCTGCAGGAGAGCGACGCCTGGACGCTTGTCGAGGTTCCACTCGACGCGCCCATGCAGGCACCTGCCGGCGCGCTCAAGGACGCACGAGCAGTCAACTGACCCCCGGGAACCTCCTGACCACGCAAAGGCCGCGAGCAATCGCGGCCTTTTTTTGTGTGCGTGAAATCGATCTACCATACGCCTCCGTTCCCGCACCCCACCATCAGGAGGATCCGAATGAGGCGTTTCCTGCGAGAAGTGTCGATGGTCGCGATCGTGCTCCTGTCAGCCGGCGCGGCTGCCTGGGCACAGGCGACGGCGCAACTCAACGGTCGTGTGACCGACGAAAGCGGCGCCGTGCTTCCAGGCGTAACAGTCACGGCGACCCAGATTGACACCACGTTCTCGCGCGCGGTCGTTACCGATGCCAGCGGTAACTATGTGATGACGAACCTTCCGACGGGTCCGTACCGGCTCGAGGTCGCGCTGCAGGGTTTCCGCACCTACGTCCAGACTGGAATCGTGCTGCAGGTTGGCGCCTCGCCAACCATCAACGCGACGCTTGGCGTCGGCAATCTCGAGCAGACGGTCTCGGTCGAAGCGGCGGCCCCGCTCGTCGACGTGCGCAGCGCCGGCATCAGCGAGGTCGTCGATCAGCAGCGCATCGTCGAGCTCCCGCTTCAGGGACGGCAGGTCACCGACTTGATTGTGCTCGCCGGCGCGGCGGTAGAGACCGGCCGTCCGAACAATCGCAGTTTCCAGGGCGGGGTCAACATCTCCGTTGCAGGCGGTCTGCAGTTCGGCGTTGCCTACAGTCTCGACGGTGCTGTTCACAACGACCCGCAGAACTCGGGCGGGCTGCCGCTGCCGTTTCCTGACGCGCTGCAGGAGTTCCGCGTAGCGACGAGCGGCTTGTCGGCGCAGAGCGGCATGCACTCCGGCGCATCCGTGAACGCCGTCACCAAGTCGGGCACCAACCGGTATTCCGGCAACGTCTTCGAATTCGTTCGCGACAAGCGGTTCAACGCGAAGAGTCCGTTCGCACCGATCGGACCGGACGGAAAGCGCGTCGACGACGGCTTGAAGCGGAATCAGTACGGCGGCACGATCGGCGGGCCCGTCGTCCATGATCGCGTCTTCTTCTTTGCAGGCTATCAGGGCACACGGACGCGCGTGATGCCGCCCGGCCAGGTTGCGCATGTTCCGACGGCTGCGATGCTCGCGGGTGACTTCACCGCCTTTGCGTCGCCGACGTGCAATGCCGGACGAACGCTCAACCTCGGCGCCGGCTTTGTCGGAAACAGAATCGACCCCTCACGCTTCAGTCCTGCCGCACTGAACCTCGCCAAGCGGCTTCCGACCACGACGGATCCCTGCGGTGAAACGTTGTTCGGCCTGCCAGACGATCGCGACGAGGGACAGTACGTCGGGCGCATCGATTATCAGTTGAGCGCGAACCAGTCGATCTTCGGCCGCTACATGGCCACGCGCGACAAGAAGCCATCGGCCTTCGCGAACACCGGCAATGTGCTGACGACCATCAACCCGCACATCGACAATCTCGCCCAGTCGTTCACGGTCGGCGACACGAGAGTGTTCGGCACCAACGGCGTCAACAACGTGCGCTTTGCGTTCAACCGGACGGCAGTCAATCGCGACAACGATCCGTACTTCGATCCACACGACCTTGGCATCAACGTCAACAGCTACGTGCCGCATCAGATGATCGTCGTCGTGACCGGCGGCTTCAGCATCGCGGCGGCGACGGCGACGCGCGGCATTGCGGAGAACAACTCGTTCCAGGTGAACGACGACATGGCGCTCGTGCACGGCAAGCATCAGTTTGGATTTGGCGTCAACGTTGCGCGCTTTACCGTCGATCAGAAGACGTGGGCGCGAGGCGGCGGCCAGTGGAATTTCAGCGGCCAGGCGTCTGGAGCAGGCCTTGCGGACTTCCTTCTCGGACGCGTGGCGACGCTCGATCAGTCGGGTCTCTCCGGCGTTGCGTTCTACCAGTGGTACAACGGCGCGTACGCACAAGACACCTGGCAGCTGTCGAATCGGGTCACGCTCAACGGCGGGGTGCGGTGGGAGCCGTTTTTCAGCCAGAACCTCACGCGCGGTGCCAATTCCATCTTCATCCGTGACAACTTTAGGCAGAACGTCAGGAGCACCGTGTTCCGCAATGCGCCAGCCGGCTTGATCTATCCAGGCGACGCCGGTTTCCCGGCGGGATCATCCGGCCTCGAGAAGAAATGGTGGAACTTCTCGCCGCGCGCCGGCGTCGCATGGGACGTACATGGAGACGGCCGGATGGCCGTTCGGTCCTCGTACTCGTTGATGTACGACTTCCCAACCGGCGAGTTCTTCTCAAACCTCGCGGGCGCGCCGCCCTACGGAAACCGGACGCTTGTCACGGATCCGGCAGGACTCTTCGACAACCCGTATCGAGACGTCGGGGGTGACCCGCATCCGATCGTCACTGGACCCGACACGCCGTTCCCCGTTGGCGGGACGTTCGCATCGATGGACTCCGATATCAACGCGCCGCGCATCCAGTCGTGGAACGTGAGCTTCGAGCGGCAGTTCGGTTCGAACTGGGGAGCATCGGTCGCGTACCTGGGCAGCTACAGCGACCGACTGTGGGGGCTCGTCGAGACCAATCCCGGTGTGTTCCTCGGCACCGGGGCGTGCACCCTCAACGGGGTAAGCATCCCGGTCTGCACGACGACCGCGAACTTGAACCAGCGGCGCGTCCTGACGCTGTCCGGCGAGAACCCGGCGTCAGCCACGCTGATCAGCAATCTAGAAAACCACGCAGCGGTGGGGGCACAGACCTACCGCGGTCTCAAGCTGTCGGGACAGCGGCGGTCGGCGAACGGCGTGAGTCTGAACGGCAACTACACGTGGTCGCGTTGCTTCGGCCTCGAGATGCCGACCGGTGCGCAGTTCGGGATCGGCTTCGTGAACCCGGCAGACCCTGATTACGACCGCGGCCACTGCGAACAGGATCGAACACATCTGGCCAATTTCACGGTCGGGTATCAGACGCCCGCCTTTGGCAACACGACACTGCGGACTGTTGCCTCAAACTGGCGTGTTTCGGGTATCCTCAACGCGCGCTCGGGACCATGGATGTCGATCCTGAGCGGCCGCGACAACGCGTTCAACGGCATGGCCAACCAGCGCGTCGACCAGGTGTCGAACGACGTATACGGCGCAAAAACATTGAACAATTTCCTCAATCCAGCGGCATTTGCGCAACCGGCGGCCGGCGGATTCGGCACGAGTGCACGCAACAGCATCAAGGGCCCGGGTTTCCACAAGGTGGATCTGGCGCTCTCGCGTCTCGTATCCTTAGCGGCGACACGGACGATTGAGCTGCGGCTGGAGGTGTTCAACCTGTTCAATACCTTCAACTGGGGACTGCCGAACAACAACTTGGCCACGGGAACATTCGGGCGGATTACCACGATGACTGGCGATCCGCGAATCATGCAGTTCGGCATCAAGTACGGTTTCTGAGGAGCACTGACGTGAGAAAAGCTTTAGTCATCGCCATAGCCGTTGCGGCACTCGCGACGATTCTGCAGGCGCAGGGACGGGGCGGGCGAGGTGGACGGGGCAACGACAACCCGGGCCGTGGTGACGGTCGCGAAACAACCAACCAGGCAGGCGTGCTCACCGACAACGGTGGAGTGCGCTACATCAATCCAGGGAGCCCGACGGTCCCGGAGGCCGAGATCAACAGTCATCCGATTCCGCGTATGCCGGACGGCCATGTGGACCTCACCGGACCGTGGGTCGGCGGCGGCTCGAACGGTGACATCGAGCGCGACGGGGGATTGAAGGCGGGTGAATTGCCACTGCAGCCATGGGCGAAGGAACTGCGCGACAAACGCCTCGCGAAGGACGAACCGTATACCTCATGTCTGCCAATGAGCGTTCCACGCGTGAACCCATATCCGTGGAAATTCGCCTACGAGTACCAGTCGACTGGGCTCACGCACATTTACGTGCTGCACGAGACAGGCGATGCCGGCGCACATCGCGTCGTGTACATGGACGGCCGCCCACACCCCAGGAACTGGGTGAACAACTGGTGGGGCCACTCGATCGGCCGCTGGGAAGGCGATACGCTCGTCATCGACACCGTTGGTTATAACGACAAGTTCTGGTTCGACAGCCGCGGCACACCGCACACCGAGCAGCTCCACACGGTCGAACGCTGGACGCGCACGAGCTGGGGCCGGATCGAAAACGACTTCACGCTGGAGGATCCGGGCACGCTCACGCGTCCCGTGAAGCTGCACTTCACCGGCCGTCTGTTGCGGCCCGACCGCGAGGGCAAGGCGGATCTGATGGAGTTCATCTGCCTAGAGGACAACGAGTACGGCCGTGCCGCCCAGATCGAGGTTGGCAAAGGTACGGACGGACGGAAGTAGGAACACGGAGGTAGCCGACCTTCAGGTCGGCCCACGCAATTATCTGGAGGTTTCGGAAATGAGAAAGTTCGGCATCCTGGTCGCGGCGCTCTCGATTATCGCCATCGCGACCCCGGTTCTCGCGCACCACGGGTTTGACACCGAGTACGACGCCAGCAAGCACGTAAAACTCGAAGGCGTCGTCACCATGGTCACGTGGACCAATCCGCACATGCGCGTCTACATCGACGTGAAAGACAAAGACGGCAAGGTGACGAACTGGAACATGGAGCTCACGAGCCCGAACACCATTCGCCGCCAGGGGTGGGGGCCGGACGATCTGAAATCCGGCGATGCCGTCATTTTCGAAGGCTTCGCAGGAAAGGTCGTCGAGAGCCGCGGCTCGCTGCAGACGATCATGAAGAAGAGCGACATGAAACCGCTGTTCGGCCCCGGTGGTCCCGACGCGGCGCAGCCGGTGAAGCAGTAAGCCAGTGGACAGGAGGCAGCGGGCAGTGGGCAGCAGGTTCGTCGTCCGCGGAGCGGTTGCCCTCGCGGCGACGTGCTGGTTCGGAGCCATCGTCACCGCGCAGCAGGCGGCGCCGGCCGCCGTGCCCACTTCCGACCAGGTCTTCAAGAATATTCAAATCTTAAAAGGCATCCCCGTCGATCAGTTCATGGATGCGATGGGGATGTTTTCCGCCTCACTCGGGTACGACTGCTCGAGCTGCCACTCACAGGACATTCACTACGACCGCGCCGCCTTCGCGACGACGACGCCGCTCATTACGCGAGCGCGGCAGATGATCAACATGATGAACGGCCTCAACGAGGCGAACTTCGGTGGGCGCCCGCGGGTCACGTGCTTCACCTGTCATCGCGGCAGTCCGAATCCGGAGGACGTCCCGAGCCTGGCCCTCCAATACGCCGACCTGGTCGATGACCCGAACGCGATTACGCTCGTTCGGAGCCGGTCGGTCACACCCGACCAGGTGTTCGCCAAGTACATCCAGGCGCTTGGCGGGGCGCAGAAGGTCGCGGCGATCACGAGTTTCACCGCGCGTGGCACCTACGGTGGCTTCAACACCGGCGGAGCTGATATCCCGATCGAGGTCAACGCGAAAGCCCCGAATCAGCGCATGCAGATCGTGAGGGCGCCCGATGCCGAGAACGTCAAGACCTATAACGGTCAGAAGGCATGGGTCTCCGAAGGCTGGCGTCCGCTGCCGCTGATGGAACTTACGGGCGGCAACCTCGAAGGCGCGCGTATCGAGGCACTGACGTTATTCCCCGCGACGATCAAGGACTCCTTCACCGGGTGGCAGGCGGGTACGGCCACCATTGACGACAAGCCGGTGCAGGTGCTGCAGGGCAGAAGCGCCGGGCAGCCACTGCCCGTCAATTTCTATTTTGACGAGACCGGTTTGCTCGTGCGCACGGTTCGGTGGAATCGCACACCTGTTGGAACGGTGCCAACGCAGATGGATTTCTCGGACTACCGCGACGTCGCGGGCGTCAAGATGCCATTCAAGACCGTGATTACCTGGACCGACGGGCAGAACACGATCGTGCTCAGTCAGATTCAGGCGAACGTGCCGATTGATGCGGCACGTTTCGCGATGCCCAGGCCGTTCGCGCGGAAATAGGGTAGCCGCAGTTCGGGCAATGGCCGACCGACGCATTCGCGCCGGCCGCCGATTCATGGCTCCTTCGCCACTGATCCACCTCTGACTGCGACGCGTACACGCTGGCGCCGCGGCCGTGCAGATGGCGTCGTACTGGAAGTCCCTCGAGCCGTTCCCACCGCTGCACGGTGCGCACCGTCCGATCGAGGTATCGCGCAATCGCTTTCCACGTATCAAGTCTCGGCATAGGCGTGTTCCCACCGAGATAACGAACAGGCGCCCCGAACCTAACAGGGCAGACATTGAGCGACAGATCCGCAAGGAGCCGCGCGGTGCGGACCGCCGCGCGCCGTCGGTCCGCTGAACCGGACCTACTTCGAGATCTTCCGCATATACGCTTCGAGCTTGTCGTTCTCGTAGCGGACCGTGTTGAGGAACAGGCTTTCCAGCAGGTAGGCGCGCCGCTCAGCGTCACTCATTTGATCAATCAGGTGTTTGATCTCGCTGGTCATGTCCTCGAACGATCGATTCAGCTCGCGCCTGGCGGTGACCTCGCGATACAGCGTTTCCATGATGGCAAGCAGGTCTCCGTCGAGCTCAATCGGGGCGCCGGTCGTCGTCTTGATCGTGCGCATGGTCAGGCTCCGAAGCTCTTCATGGCCGACGGCTCATCACCGTGAATCTCGAGAAAATTCTGCGCACCGGTCATCGTCAGCATTGTTTCGACACGCTTCTGGACACCGGTGAGCTTGAGCGCTCCGCCGGCCGCGGTCGCCTGCCGGTAGAGATCCATGAGGCAGCCGATCGTCGCGCTGTCGACATAGGTGACGGTGGACAGGTCGAGGAGGACGTTTGCCTCGCCGCCCGTGATGAGCGACGTGACCGTCTTGGCGAACTCCGACAGGAGGGGATACATCAAGCGGCTCTCCTGGACCCGGACGATGGCGACACCCTGCGTGTGGTCGGTTGTGAGGTTCATCGGGTTACTCCGGTTCGGCGACGCGGGGGTTCGCGGCGCGCGCCCTTCGTGCGTATGGTTTCCTGCTGTTCGCGAAGACGGGCGATCTGCCGCGAGAGTTCCGTGCGCCCGCGATTAATCCGCGATTTCACGGTTCCTTCAGGGACGCCGAGCTTCTCCGCAATTTCCTGATAGCTCAGCTCCTGGATGTCGCGCAGCATCACGGCCATGCGCAGCGAAGGCGCGAGCCTCTCGAGTGCCGCGCGCAACAGGGCGACGCGGTCGCGCTGCTCGAGCGCGGCCTGCGGGCTGTCGGACGCGGATGGACGCGCCAGCGTAACCACGTCGACATCGTGCCTGACGACGTCGTGTTCGCGGCGCATGCTGCGGTAGTGATCGATGCAGAGATTGCGGCTGACGCTGATCAGCCATGTGGAGAAGTTCGCACGGCGATCGAACGTCTTCAGCGACTTGAACAGCTTGAGAAAGATGTCCTGAGTGAGATCTTCGGCTTCGTCCTGCCGGCCGACGAACTTATAAGCGACGTTGAAGACCTTGCGCCAGTAGAGACGCACGATGTCGTCCCACGCGCGCTGATCACCTTTGAGGCAACGTTCGATGAGGGGATCGATCTCCGGCGGCGCAGCAGCGGAGGGGTTAACAGCCATCCGTCACGTGCGGTGCTTCGATGGCGGGAATGCGCGCATGATAACATGCGATTCGCTCGTGTACCAACCGTTCCGGCCCGCAGGTGACGCACTTGCCTGCGACGGCGTCAGCATCCAGTCGATCGTCGAACGCGCAGGCACACCCACTTACATTTACAGCGCGCGCGCGATCCGCGAAAGCTATCGCGACATCGACAAGGCGTTCGCGTCCTACCCGCACGCGATCCATTACGCGCTCAAGGCAAACTCGACGCTCGCGATCGCGCGGCTGCTGCGATCGCTCGGCAGCCGTGCCGATGCCAACTCCGGCGGCGAGATCGCCGTCGCCGAGCGGGCGGGATTTGCGCCGAAGGACATCGTGTTCACAGGCGTCGGCAAGACGCGCGCGGAGCTCGAGTACGCGATCGCGCAGGACGTCGGCACGATCAATGCGGAGTCGGCCGGAGAACTCGACCGCATCGCATCGATCGCACAGGCCCACAGCCGCGTGGCGCGTGTGGCCGTACGGGTCAATCCCGACATCGATGCCAGGAGCCATCCAAACATTTCAACCGGTCTCAAGAGCAACAAATTCGGCGTCCCGCTCCAGGAGGCTGGCGCCATCTATCGGGCACGCCGCGGAGTCGCGGGGCTGCAGTTCACGGGCGTCCACATTCACATCGGTTCGCAGATTACGACGCTGGAGCCGCTGACACGCGCAGCGGAGTCGCTGGTGTCGCTGGCATTGCAGCTGCGGGATGATGGATTCGCGCTCGAACACGTCGATCTCGGCGGCGGGCTCGGCATCGCGTACGAAGGGCGTCCCATCATCCAACCGGCCGACTACGCGGGTGCTGTTATTCCGGAGCTGCGTCGCATCGGCCTTCCCGTCGTTCTGGAACCCGGACGCGCGATCGTCGGATATTCCGGGGCGTTGATTGCCCGGGTTGTCGACACGAAGTGTTTTCCTGGCGGCCGCAAGTTCGCCGTGCTCGATGCCGGGATGGCGGAGCTCATGCGTCCTGCCCTGTACGGCTCTTTTCACCGCATCGTGCCTGTCGTTCCGCGGACAGGCAGCGACACCGCGTGGGACGTCGTAGGACCGATCTGCGAGAGCAGCGATGTCTTCGCCCGCGAGCGCCTGCTGCCGCCGCTCGAAGTCGATGACCTCGTCGCGATCGTCGACGCCGGAGCGTACGGCTCGGTGATGGGGTCGAACTACAACCGGCATCTCCTGCCGGCAGAAGTCCTCGTCGACGACGGCAAGTGGTCCGTGATTCGGCGGCGCCAAACGCTCGACGATGTCCTCGCCCTTGAAAGCTGATCGCGGGCTGCTCGTCGCGTTCGAAGGGCTCGATCAGAGCGGCAAGCAGACACAGGCGGAGCTGCTTCGCGAGCGGCTGATGTCGCAAGGCCGCGGCGTACAGCTCCTCTCGTTTCCCGACTATCAGACCGTGATCGGCACAGAACTTGGCCGTGCGCTGCGTGGCGAACGCGAGTACACGGCCGACGTCATGCAGCTCCTCTATGTCGCGAATCGCTACGAGTTCAAGGGCGACATGCTGCGCGCGAAGGAGAGCGGCACGATTGTCGTCTGCGATCGCTACCTGGCGTCGAGCATCGCGTATGGGGAAGCACAGGGTCTGGATGCCGCATGGCTAACAGACATCCAGAAGTACTTGCCGCAGCCCGACGTCACGTTTCTGCTGGATATCGCGCCCGAAGTCTCGGCCCGGCGGAAGACTGCAGACCGTGACAAGTACGAACGCGATCTCTCGCTGCTCGGGCGCGTTCGGGATAGCTATTTACGGCAGTCGGCGCAGCCGCGTTGGGTGCGTCTCGATGCGTCTCGTACGCCTGATCAAATTGCGGAAGATGTTTGGAGCGCTGTATCGACGCGCCTTGTCTGAACCTGCTTGATGCCCCGATGCCTACGACGATATGCGATCCCGTCCAGAACTACACGATTGTCATTCCACCGACTCCGACGTTCGCGACATCAAACAGCTTGTCGGCAATCAGCGCCCGCCGCTTCGAATTCACCTCTATCATCGTCGCTCCAACGCCCGAAGCAGCTACCGCGCTCTCTTCGCTATCGCCACCGTCAATGCTCGTACCTCACGCGCGCCTGCCATGAGCAGGACTTTCGCGCATTCATCGAGCGTTGCGCCCGTCGTGCGCACATCATCGACGAGGACGATGATGCGATCGTCGATGAACGGCCGGAGTGGAGAGACGACGAACGCGCCACGGACGTTGGAGTGACGCGCGTCCGCATTCAGTGTCATCTGCGGCGGGGTCCCGCGGACTCGCCACAACGCATCGAGAACAGGACGCCGATCGAGACGTTTCGCGAGGTCGCGCGCCTGATTGAAGCCACGCCGCATCCGTCTCCACGGGTGCAGCGGCACCGGTACAACATAGTCGCAGCCCTCCAGTAACCTCGATCCTGCATCGCGGAGCATGCCGCCGAGCGGATCCGCGAGCGAACGACGCCCGTCGTACTTGAACGCGTGGATGATCTCTCGCAGCGCGCCTTCATAGGTGCCCGCTGACATTCCGAGGGTGATGTGTGCAGTTGTCCAGGCGTGTGATGCGGCGAAGCCGCCGCCAGTCGGGATCGCCGCGGTCCAGCATGCCGGACATACGCAGCCGGAGATTGGACTGTCCAGAATGGTCTCGCATGCGACGCAGGCGGGCGCAAGTGTCGCCGCGATCAGCGCATCTACTGTTCGTCGGACGAGAACTCGTATCGCTCCGCGTTTCCCCAGAGCCGTTCGAGCTCGTAGAAGTCGCGGCACTCGCGGCTGAAGACGTGCACGACGAAATTGAAGTAATCGAGCAGGATCCACTGCGATTTCTCGACGCCCTCGGTCAGGTGCGGCCGTTCGCCGAAATCGGCACGAAGCGTCTCTTCAACGGAATCGGCGATGGCGTGAATCTGCCGCGCGTTCGTGCCCGTGCAGATCACGAAGTAATCGGTGAAGCCGCCAGCCTTGCGCAGGTCCAGGACGACGACATCGACGGCTTTCTTGTCCTGTACGGCGTGCACTGCGCCGAGCACGCTGCGCGGAAGTTTCGGCACTGCCTTCCGCCGGGTCGCGACCTTCTTAGAGACGCTCGTCTTTGCCATGCAAGTTGTCTACCGCTCCGTACAAATGATGTTTCTGAATGTGCCGTGCGACGCGAGGTGGAACAAGATCGTCAATCGGCAGCCCGCTCGCCAGCCGCTCGCGAATCATCGTCGACGAGACATCGCGGGTGCGCGCGTGGACGAGGAAAATGCGCGCGGGATCGCCGAGCCTCTCCTCACCCGTCGGCAACGGAGACGTGCGAGACCGCAGCTCAGGGACGCGCATGGTCGCCTCTTCGATTGCGACGCCCGGCCGTGCGATCACCACGAAATGTGCGAGGTCGAGCACGCCTGGGTACCCATGCCACGAGGCAATTCCTGCAAACGCGTCGCTGCCCAGAATGAAGAAAAGTTGCGACGCGTCCCAACCGCAATCATGCAGCGCCTGCAGTGTGTCCTCGGTGTACGACCGCCCCTGGCGGACCAGTTCCATATCGGAAACGCGCCAATTCGGCCGATCGTCCACAGCAAGCGTCGCCAGGGCGAACCGGTGATAGTCGGTCGCCCGGGGGTCGCTCAGACGCAGCGGCTGATCGTGTGCGGGTATCAGCACGATTTCGTCGAGAGCGAGCGCGGCGCTCGCGGCATTTGCTGCATCGAGGTGCCCGATGTGAATGGGATCGAATGTGCCACCGAGGACGCCGAGCCGCCGACGTGTCATGCAGCCGGGACAGGCAGTTCGCGGACGGCAGCGATCTGACGCCACATCGCCTCGAGAAGAGCATCGAGGCCAGTGCCCGCTACGGCGGAGATTCGGAAGAACGGCAGACCGCGATCGCGTACGTGACGCTCGAGCGCCTCTACCCGCGAGGGATCGTCAACAGCGTCCATCTTCGACGCCGCCACGATCATCGGCTTGGCAGCGACTTTCGGATCGAATAGCCGTAACTCGTCGAGGATAGTGTCAAAATCCTGGATCGGATCGCGTCCCGATGCGGCAGAGACATCCACGAGGTGGACGAGCACTTTCGTCCGCTCGATGTGCCGCAGAAACTGATGGCCCAAGCCATGTCCCTGGTGGGCGCCCTCGATCAGTCCCGGAACGTCGGCGACAACGAAGCTGCGATCGTCGGAGAGCGAAACGACGCCGAGATTCGGGGATAGGGTCGTAAATGGGTAGTCCGCGATCTTCGGCCGCGCCGCAGAAATGCGGGAGATCAACGTCGACTTTCCCGCGTTCGGAAAGCCGACCAGCCCAGCATCCGCGATCAGCTTCAACTGCAGCCGAAGGAACCGCTCTTCACCCTCCTCGCCGCGTTCAGTCCGCCTCGGGGCGCGGTTTGTCGACGACACGAACCGGGCATTGCCGCGTCCGCCACGGCCGCCCCGCGCCACCAGCACCCGCTGACCGTCCGTTGTCAGATCGGCGAGCGTCGCCAGTTCACCGGTCTCGGGATTTTTGTCGAAGACCAGCGTGCCGATCGGAACAGGAATGTCCAGGTCGTTTGCGCTAAATCCGGTCTTGTTGGATCCCTGTCCGTGAGCGCCGCGTTTCCCTTCGAACTCGGGATGGAACCGGAAATCGATCAGGGTGTTCTTGGTGGGTGTGGCGACGATGTAGACGGAACCACCTGCGCCGCCGTCGCCGCCGTCAGGGCCGCCTCGTGGCACGAACTTCTCGCGACGGAAACTCAGGCAGCCATTGCCGCCGTTGCCGGCGCTGACGTGGATGTCCACCTCGTCGACGAACATCTCTATCAGTATAGGGTTTGGTCGTGCAGGGGCGGGTCGTTAGACCCACCCATTATTGGACGGGAATGACCGAGATCTTGCGGCCGTGCTTGCCGTGATCTTCGAAGCGAACCTTGCCATCAATTTTCGCGAAGAGCGTGTGGTCCTTGCCGAGACCTACATTGAGTCCCGGCTCGAAGCGCCGCCCCTTCTGACGAACGAGAATCGATCCGCCCGTGACGAGCACACCGTCGTGGCGCTTGACGCCCAACCGCTGTGAGTTGCTGTCACGGCCGTTGCGTGAGCTGCCCTGTCCTTTTTTATGAGCCATACCTGCACCTGCGGAGCGGATCTCACGACCCGCCGTGACCTATGCCTGAATGTCGGTAATGCGGACGCGAGTGAACGTGGCGCGGTGCCCGCGTGTCTTGCGGAATCCCTTGCGTCGCTTCTTCTTGAAGACCCGCAATTTCGGACCGCGCGACTCGCCGTCGACGACGGCGATGACCTTTGCGTTGGCGACAAATGGCGCACCGGCGACGATGTCGCCGCCATCTTTCTCGACAAGCAGCACCTGCTCGAGGGTGAACTGCGTGCCCTGCTCGCCCAACGTCCCGTCCACTTCGATGACGGTCCCGGGCGAAACCTTCAGCTGGCGTCCGCGCGACTGGATGATCGCGTACACGTGATACCTCTCTACGAGGCCCGCCTCCGCGCGCAACGCGCTACGGCGAGGTCTCGCCATAGCTCCACCGAAACAAGGGAGCATAGGCGGACCCAAGAGGGCCCGCACAAAGGATTTAGCTTAGCACATGGGGAAGGCGGACCTGAAGGTCCGCCTCTATAACCGCGCTATTCGAGAAGGACGCGCGTCCCTTTGATCTTCTGGCTGCTCAGCGTGCTCAGGAAGCTCGGGATGAGCCGGTCCATCAGCTCGAAGTACGACGAAAGCGCCGGCGTGCTCTGGTTGGCGTTATAGAGCACCTCTTCCCGGAAATTCTCAGAGTGCATCACCGTGCCGGTGCGGCCGTCTATAAAAATGAATTTTGGCTGCAGGATGTACCCCTTGCGCTCCATGTAGGTGCGCACGGGAACGACGCGCCGGCGGCCGAACGAATCGTACACCTCTTCTTCGCGCTGCACGATGCCGGACCGCTGGTGCGGGGTGAACATGACCGTG
>Ga0310810_10001676_pt1 | contig 23450 bp, 22 predicted proteins | sample NCmetagenome_FD_207641 | JGI IMG/M metagenome (GOLD analysis project Ga0310810, IMG submission 207641) | Soil microbial communities from experimental microcosm in Duke University, North Carolina, United States - NC | ecosystem: Engineered > Artificial ecosystem > Soil microcosm > Unclassified ... | reverse complement strand
TTCGGGCGGTGAGACTGTCAAATGTGACAGTTGCGGCCGGGGTGGAGTTCGTCTGAACCTACGTGGTCTCGACGCGCGGCTACGATTCACCAGGTTGGGGAGGGGTGGGTATGCGTGGTGTTGGCATCGGAGCGGCCGTGCTGGCTCTTCTGGTCCCGACCATCGTGGGGGCGCAGCAGGTGCGCTGGGCATTCAAGCTGGGCGGCGGGATTGCTATTCCGACCGGGTCGTACAACACGTACGTCGATGATGGCTGGCACGGACAGCTCGGGGCTGCCTTCTTCCCACGCGGGGGCAAGGCCGGCATTTCGGTCGAGTTCAACCGAAGCTCGACCGACATCAGCCGGCACTTCCTCGACTCCCTCTCAGCGACCGAGGGCTCGTCCAGGCTCTGGTCGCTCACGCTCAACGGCGTTGCCACCCTGCTTCGGCAGGGAAGCATCGCGCCTTATGTCATCGGGGGAGCCGGGTACTACAGCCGGACGGTCGAGTTCAATGGCGGGACGACCTCGGTCGTGGTCACCGACCCGTGGTGGGGAGGCACGGACATCGCTGCGGGATCGGTGCTCAGCTCGTATACGAAGAACAGCTTTGGCGTCAACCTGGGAGCCGGGGTCGCATACACGCTTACGAAAGGCGGAGCCATCTTCCTCGAGGCACGATATCACCACGCGTTTTCCGATCCGGTGGACAGCCAGGTCCTGCCCATCATGATCGGGTTCACCTACGGCTTTTGACCTGCCACTCTTTTACTGGGGCAAAGCTCCCGGAGCACTTATGCGTACCATCGCGGTCGCCACCACTCTCATGCTCGCTTGGGTAGGAGCTGCTGGGGCACAGCAAGAGACCGGGGAAGTCCAGTCCGCTCGGGCCGATATCCACGCGGCACGGACCAAGCTGGTCGCCGCCAATCTCCCCCTGACCGAAGAGGAAGGAGCGAAGTTCTGGCCGTTGTACAATCAGTACCGCGGCGAAGTAAGCAAGCTCAACGACCGCTCGCTTGCCTTGATCAAGGACTTCGCAGCCAGCTACGACTCCATGTCCGATGAGAAAGCCAGCGACCTGCTCAAGCAACAGATGGCCATCGACGAGGACCGGCTCAAGCTCAAGAAGTCGTACCTGGGCAAGTTCGAGAAAGTGCTGCCGCAGAAGAAGGTGGCACGGTACTATCAGATCGAGCGAAAGTTGGACGCCAGCGTCCAGTATGAGGCGGCCAAGGCCATTCCGCTGGTGAAGTGAGACCTTGGCCGTGCGCTCGGGTGGTCAGAAGGCGTAGGAGATTGCGTACATCAGGTTGAACGTCTTGACCTTGACCGTCGTGGTCGTCTGCGCTCCGCCCAGCGACGGCCCTACCACCCGGTCGTCGGTAGTACCCCACGACCCGGCCACGCCGAGCGAGCCGGAGAGGTGCGATCCCGTGAAGGACACGCCGGCCGAGGCGCCCTTGAGGTCAATGCTGCGGAATATCGTCGCGGCGGGATCGTTGATCGGCGAATCGTCGGTGAAAAAGCCGGCGTGAATGCGGAACCCCTTCGACACCGCGTAGTGGGCACCAAAGGCCAGGTTGTATACCGCCTTGAAGTTTTCGACCACGGGGGCGAAGGGGAGCGTGGACAAGCTGGGAATGCCGGCCGCATTGGTAGTGAGCACGTTGGCTAACGAGTCGCTGGTCAGGAGGTCGTAGGGGCCCTCGCCGGAGTGGTATTTGAGGTCGCCCTCCAACTCGAACCTGCCGAGGCGCGCGGCTGCCCCGGCCGTGATGCGGAAGGGGATCTTGTACCGGAACGTGGCCTCCTCGTCGCGGAACGCGACCTCGCGTGACCCGGCACCGGTAAAGGCCGAGTTCTGAAACTCGATCTTGCTGCTGCCACCCAGCCTGAGCCCGGGCGAGACCACCAGCGCACCGAGCGTGAACTTGGGGCTCAGGTCGTACTGCACGCCGCCGCCGAACAGCAACTGGGTGGTATTGCCGTCGGTTACGAAGGATCGAATCCCCGTCGTGGACCCCCCGGTCAGAATCAATCGGTCGGAAATCGACTGAACCTGATTCATGTTGGTGATTGCGTAGCCCAGGTTCGCGCCTACCCGGAAGCGGTCTCCGAGTCGGTAGCCAGCGGCGATGCCGGGAACGATCGTGGAGAAGCCGGACGACGTGCTGTAGGAAAACGCCTCCGTGCCCCCGCTGGTCGGGAGGCTGAAGGCGCCGTCGAGCACGCTGGGTGACCAGGACACTGGTTTCGCGTAGTAGAAACCGATGCGAAGCTTGGGGTTGTGGATGATGGGCGCGCCGAGGACCCCGCCGAAGTAGGTCCCGATCGGGCTGAATCGGGTGCTGCCTTTGGCCGTCCCGATGCCTTCGAGCGTGATTGAGGCGACCTCGTAGGCATTGGAGCTTCCGTTCAGGCCGCTCTTCTCGCTCAGCGCCAGCCCGGCCGGGTTGAACCAGTTGGCAGCGGCGTCGTCGGTCCGGGCCACGTAGGCCCCGGCCTCCAGGCCCTCCCGCTGGCCGATGGGCACCCGATCGTAGTTGATCACCATGCCGCTCGCAGGGAGGTTGAAGTCACCCTGCGCGCGGGCGGTCTCCGGAGCGAGCAGCGCCGTCAGGGCGACAACACCTGCCAGCCAACACACCGGTCTCTCGTTCTGCCTGGACACAGTGGCTCTCCTGGATGGGTTCATGTCTACCGGAGCAGACAGGCTGCCGGATCAGGCCGCTCGGCATCGGTGTGATGGACGACAGCCGCCCGATGTGCTTGTTGATCGCGACTGGCTTCCCGGCCGTGTCGTCGGAGAAGTCGAGCGCCGGGTCGCGCACCAGCACCAGCGTCCCGTTTCGCAGCTCGAAGTGGGGTCTCGCACCATAAAGTGCCGTCGTTGTCGAACACGGCGACCCGCTCGTTCTAAGGAACGAAATTCATCCCGGCGCGCCTGGTCACCCGAGCGACGAAATCGAGAATGGCCCGGCGGGCGGGTCCGTCATTCCAGGAGGGTAGTGGCTCACCTGATTCAGGAGGCATGGCTCACCTCCGGTGTGTCGTTCACCGGGGATGGTCCTGCGGGTGCCGTGGCCGCCAGGCTGGACGCAGTCAAGATGTGCGGGCAAGGGCTCAGATCGAAACTGTCAGTTTTTACAGGGGGGCCTGGCTTTGGTTCTAGCCTCGAGGGCTGTCGTGAGAACATACAGGCCGCGGGGAACGATAGTTGCGCTTGGCACGGCGAAGACCTCTGAGCAACCGGGCGGGAGCATAGCGTGTTTCGGATTCGGATCGTCACCCCGGCAGTCATGAGCGACGCGGGCTATCCCCACGCCGGCGGCGAGTTCACGCTCGGCACGGAGCGGCTCCTGTTCCTGGCTGACCTGCGTTACTGGGGTGTCGCGGACTACCAGCGCCAATGGCAGACTGCGCTCGAGCGCCTGGCCTACGGAGCCCCGGCAACGGCTCTGTTCACGGCCTATCGGGGTCCCCGGGAGGAGTCGCACGTCGCCTGGGCGGTTTGGCGCGAGGATGACTGGGTCTACGTCCAGGAGCAGATGTTCCTAGCAGCCGAGCTCGGCGCCGGCTTCGATCCCTGGTCCCCGGACGCACACGTGGGCGCCCGCGTTCCCGCGAGCGCGGAGGGCTTGCCGATCACCGAGTGGCGGACCGAGCTGGTGCATCTGCTCGCGACGGCCTTCCGCATCAAGCTGCCGCGATACCCCTTCTAAGCACCGACAAAGAAACCCGGCCGCGCTAAGCGGCCGGTGTCGCTTCCGGCGGACGGGCCGGCTCAGCGTACTTCTCCAGATCGCGCTCGAGGAAATAGTTGAGGAAGGTTCGGATCACCGCGATGGCGGCGAGCTGACCGATTTGCGCCCAAGTCGGGGAGATCACGCTGCGAACCACGTCCGCGGCGAGCTCGAACTCGAGTCCGAGCAAGAGCCACATCGCGAACCGGAGCCAGATGTCCTTCCGTTGGGCCCGCGTTTCGGGCCCCCGGAATGGCCGCAGTATCAGTCGGACGGCCGCCTCGGCCGCGCCAAAGGCGATCACCAGCACGGCGACCGCTTCGACCGCGAGCGCGACTGCGCCGGCCACCGACTTGAGAAGCTCTTCCATGGGGCAGTACCGGGTCGCTTTGGTGTTGTGGTCCCGGCGAGCTGCAGCGTGGCGCGCCGATTCTTCACGTGAAGAATCGACGCGCTGCGAGCCTTAGTGGGGGAACAGGCCGCCGAGTAGCTGGCCGACCTGCGGACCACCGACCTTGCTTACGTATTGCGTGACGGCCGGAATGAGCTGGTTCGCTTGCTCGGGAGAGATCCCGAGCTTGCTGAACGCGGAGGTGAGTCCAGATTGATCTGCGATCGGGCCGGCGGCGGTGGCAAGATCTTTTCCACCCGGAATCGTTGCTGCGACCTTGTCAAAGTCAGCCGGGGGCAGCTTTCCCTGCGCATACGAGAGGATGGAGCCTACTCCTCCGTTGGCCTGTGAGGGAGACAGGCCCAACTGGCTGCCAAGCATATCGGTGAGGCTGGCCGCGGGGGAAGGAGCCGCGGGAGGCGGGGCCTCGGGGGCTGGTGCTGGGGCTGCGGTTGGTGCCGGAGCGGCGCTCGTCTCCGGTGGAGCTGACTTGTGGCAGGCCGCGAGCGACGCGGCTCCAATGAGCGCATATGCCACGATTGCTGCGCGCGTCACAGCTCGTCTCCTACTAGGGGTGGTTCCAGGCCACTAAGGGGGCGTCCTGCTCCGCCACGATAGTCCCGCGACCGCCGGAGGGAAACTGTCAGTTGTGACAGCCGGGGGGCCGATCGCGGTCGCCAACGCCCGGGCCCCCCACTGCCGGGCGGCCGGTTCCCAGCATTGCCCGCACGGCAGCCTCGCCACACGGATCCTGGAACACCAGATCGCCGGGCAACCCGGAACGCCCCGACGGAGTGGTCGGGGCGTTGGCGTTGGGTGAGTTGGGTGACTCAGTCATGATCAGTCGGTCCGCGCCACCCTTAGAAGGCGAAGACAATGCCGCCGCTGACTTGGCCCTGGTTGACCCAGGCGGTGCCTTCGGCCACGAAGCAGCCGTAGAAGTCGCAGTATGTCCCGTAGGTGCCCGACGACACCGGCATGATCCACCACCGTATGTCAGCCCGGAGGCCAAACGGCTTGTTGGCGAACATGTACTTGGCGCCCGCGCCCAGCGACCACGCGAATCTCGTGTCGCTGCCGATGTTCGGAACCTTCAGGTCGATAACGTTGATCCCCAGCGAGGCAGTGATGAACGGGCTTATGCCACTTCCATCCGGCTTGGGATGCAGGAAGGACCAGCGTCCGCCGATCTGGATGTAGTTGTTGGCGAAGTCGGCGGTTTGGATGGTGTTTCCGCTTAACCCCTGAAAGCGAAGCTGGTTATCCTGCCGGAGATAGGTGAGCTCCACCGCGGTCTGGGGCTGCGGAGTGAAGCTCAGGATGACGCCCCACGAAAAGGTGTCGCTCTCCTTGAGCTGTCCCGCCGGGACGGCGCCCCCCGCTTGTGTGTCGAAGGAGCCGCCCCACTGATACCCGGCGAAAGGTGTGAGCTCGAAGCGGGTCTCCTTCGGGCGGGATCGCGCTCGTCCCTGGGCCTCGAGCTGATTGGCCGTGACCGCCAGGACTAGGCACGCTGCCAGCGAGACGGAAACCGAGAATGTCCGCATGAGGCTCACCCGCCTTTCTTTGATAAGAGGCCCTGCTTCTCCATCTCCTTGACGTTCGCGTCGACGACCTCGTCCACCAGATTGTCGACCGAGGTCGGGTCGGTTGTCTGACTACGGCTCGCCCAGATCAGCTTTTCGTCCGGGACCGAATAGATGTTTGTGGTCACCTGTACCTGCTTGCTTTCGACCACGTAGCCGGGGGTGTAGGCGGCGCCCCATCCGTAACTGTAAGCGCCCCACATGGGGCTGTAGGGTCCGGGTGTGGCGTACACCGTTCCGGGGACGTACTGCTGCTCTTTTTCGACCGAGGCAACGCGGGTGAGGATCGCCCCGTCGAAGCCCTCTGCTTTCACCTTGGCCTTGGCCCGATCCCGGTCCTTGAGCTCGTCCTCGTTGAGGATCGTATATGACGCCACGCCGTTGTCGATTTGCGAGACGATCCGGTCCTCCACCGAGCGGCGGAATCCGATGTCCTTACTCATGCAGACTACGAGCACCTTTTTGAAGTGGATGGACGAAACCGCGGGGTCCTTCCAGACGTTGGTCAGCTCCGTCGTGGTGGTGCTACAGGCAAGCACGCCGAGGAAGGTGAGCGTCGGGGCCAGCCGAGCAAACGAGGTTAATACGCGCATAGGCGACTCCTCCTGTCTGGGAGAGTCCGAGAATTGACCGGCCTTCTGGGGCAGCATACGCCGGGGAATCCATCGGCGAAACTGTCAGTTATGACAGGCGGGGGGGCCGGGCAGGTCGTCGTTTCCGGGCCGAAGTTCACGACCGAGGCCTGCTTCAAAAGCTGAAGTTGCCGCTCAGCGAGAGAGTCAGCCGGTTGATCCGCTCGTCACGGATGAACAGGAACTCGCCTGAGGCGGGCTCGACGCCCAGGTTGTGGGTGAACCAGACAGCCTCCCCCTTCACGCCGAAGTCCGGCCCGCCAACCGACTTGACCGGGATGTATTCGATCCCGGCGCCGAGATGCCAGGTATTCGGCAGCAGGTTGTGGAAGAGCGAAGGCTGGCGGACCCAGCGTGAGGTACCGTCCCCGAGTACGGTGTTCCCGAACTTCGCATTCTCGAGCCGGTACCAGCTCAGTCCGTAGCCCGCTTTCAGGTATGGCTGGAAGCTCTCGGTCCCGAGGTTGTAGCGCAGGCTGCCGACGAACTCCCAGAAGTCGAGATCGGCCGTGAGAGGGATGACTCCGGGGACGCCCTCAACGAGCATCGACGAACGCAGCGTGCTGTTCGAATGCCGAATGCTGCTTTCACTCACGAACTTTCGGCCCAGGTACAGGTTGATGCCGGCGAGCCACTGCACCGCTCGGTCGTTATTCGTCTCGGTGCTGTTGATGTTCACCGTATCGCTGCCGGCCAACCGTTGGGCCTCAGCCAGCAAAGGATCGAAGAGTTCCGGAAAGCCGAAAAGCGAGAACCATTTGTCCGACGGCTCAAACTCGGAGGCACCGCCGCTCACGCCGATGAACCGGAAGGGGACGGTCTCGCTGATGAAGAACGCGGGGCCTGAGCTCTTAGTGAGAGGCTTGAAGGGGAGGCTGACCAGGCGGAAGATGATGTCGAAGCCGGGCAAGGTCGCGAGCGTGGGGAGCGTGAGATTGAAGAAGCCCCAACCGGTCTGGAAATTGTCCTGCAAGCTGGCAGGAAACGCGGATCCCAACCGATGCGGAAAGTAGACGTCGTACCCGGACGCTTCCCCTGAGCGGTTCCACCCGGTGTTGAACGGCGGTGCCGGGATCGAGAGGTTGCCGGTCTCGGCGAACTTCACGATTCCCGCAAAAGGCGACTTCGTGGCCGGATAGCCGAACCGAATCGGCAAAACCAGCCAGGCCCAGCGCTGGCGCGCCACTGGGTCGGTTTCTACCAGCGGCAGAACCCGCTCCCAGTCCGGGATCAGCTCGATCCGGTCCGGGTTGTCATACCGCACCAATGGTTCAGTCTCGGGCGCGTTCGAGTCGGGCGGGGTGCGGAAGAGATCCCAGGGATGCTTGACCAACTCTCCGGTGCCCTGCGGGCCCACGTCCTTGTAGAGACCGACAAACGGATAGCTCCCATGACTCGCGCGGCCCAGGCGGGTCGGGCTGGCGATGAGCTGTTGCAGCCCCCGGTTGTCTCCCCCGATGAAAATGATCGGATGGAGGTTGAGCTTGGTTTCGTCATCGTCCAGGTAGGCCTGCTTCCGGGTCTGGTCCCAGATGCCCCGCTCACCGAACCGATCGATCGTGAGATTATCCCGCTGCTTGTCCCACGCGTCGTGCGGCCAATAGAGGTTCGGCCTCCAGTAGTCGAGGCGAAACACCCAGTGGTGGAAGTAGTACTGAATCTCCCGGATCACGAGGTCGTCCATGGGGGGCGGATTGGCCAGCCAGGCCCGCATTTGCTCTGCGGTGAATGGCTCAGCGCCCTGCTCCTTCGAGGTCACGACGACGTTGATGTGCTCCCAGTCGCCCTCGTGGATGTTGCCCGCATCGTTGTACGGATAGAAGAACCAGTACTGCATGACCAGTTGATAGCGCGGGTCGGTCGCCGGACGGCCGGGGACATCCGTGATGAAGGGGTGCACGAACGTCTTGGCCCAGCCGAGGTACCTGGTCGCAAGCGAGCCGTGCACCGGGCCCTCGAACTCACGGTTCCACGACTGCGGATCCTCACCGGGAAAATCGAAGTAGAGAACGGTCTCCGAGGCGTGACCGGGTTGAACCGGCTTGGGCGCGGCCCGCACCTCGGGCCCCAGGCGTTGAGTGAGGGCGAGCAGCTTGCAGTCGGGTGTCGTGTCAGTTGCCACCTGGGCGGCAGCAGCCCGGCAGGGTCGGCCCTCCAACTGCCTGAAGTCGATTGTCGAAGTTCCCGCGAGACGCGGACGCTCCGACAAGTCGAACACGTCGATGTACAGGGGAAAGGCAGGGCCGTTGTCGACGAAGCGGCGCCAGTCCATCGGGAAGTCAATGGTGTTGCGGACCATCCACGGGGCAAAACGCGTCGCCAGCAGCATGAGCCACTCTCCGCGGCGGTCGTCGATGCCGTCGAGGGGACTCTTGTCTACATAGCCCGGATCCGCGGTGTCGCCGTAAAGCTGGAACAGCGCTGTCGCCGGATGCTCGCCACCGGGGAGGGGGAGGCCGCCCGGCATGTAGGTGATGTAATCCGGCTTGGGGATTTCCTGTGCCGGCGCAGGCCGGGCCAGCGGGCCGCTGAGCAATCCGGCGACCACGAGAACCAGCAGGTGACGCGCTGTAGGGTTCCGCAGCGGATGCGCCATCTTGTCGTATGGCATCGGGGTGGTACGGCAACGTCAAGTTTGTCGAAGGTTGCTCAGCCAGCCATGGTGCGCAAGATTGGCGCATGCCAGGCCTATTCAGTATTGACCGGTTCCGGCAGCCAGCGGGCTACGTATAATGCAGCACGAGAGAACCCGTCACCGAGGAAGGAGTGTCTATGCGCCTTCGCTTTGTCGCACTCGCTGCCGCCCTCACGGGAGCCTCCCTCGCGGGAGGTTGGGTTTCCCGCGTGGAGGCTCAGGGACTCGAGAATCACCTCTACCCCCCGACCGAGCTCGATGTAGGTGGCACGCTGCTCCGCCTCAGCGAGACAATCCGAATCGATCCCCAGAACCGTCCAGAGCTCGGCACCGAGATCAACGTCGAAGACGTGCTCGGTGTCTCCCGCACCACGCTGCAGCCGCGGCTGGCGTTCCGCTGGCGACCGGGGTGCTTGCCGATACGGCGGCACGAGCTCGAGGTCGGATTTTTTCGAGCGGTACGCTCGGCTGAAAAGACGCTGGACCGCACGATCGTGTTCCGCGATACCACCTTCAACCTCGGGGCACAAGTCAATTCCAACATCCGAACCAGCCAGCTCTTCGTCAATTACCGCTTCGCGTTCACCGCCCATGAGAACACCCAGATCGGCTTCACGGTGGGCCTCGGCGCGATCTTCCTCCGCTCGGAGCTCGATGCGCTCACGGCGGTGAATAACCCACAGGTGCAATACGCCGACACGTCGAAATTCACGGCGCCGGTCGGATCCGTTGGGTTTTACGGCCGTTTCCGGCTCGGCAATCGGTGGTACCTCGAGCCGGATCTCCGGGCCATATACGTGAAGATCAGCAATTTCAAGGCGGGAGTGCTCGAGGGTGGGGCGGCCGTGCGCTACTTCTTCTCCAACACGATCGGAGCCGAGCTGGGGTACGGCCTGGGGTTTTATAAGGTCATAGTGGAAACACCGGAGTCGGGCAGTGGCTTCCTCGGTATCGACGTGCACGGCAAGGTCAAGTATACGGTCAACGGGCTCCGGGGCGGCGTGGTCTTCCTGTTCTAGCCAGCTGTCACAAGTGACAGTTGCGTCCCTTTCCCGGTCGGGTATGATGGATTAATCAACCCCTCAGACGGGCACGTCCCGTACACGACTCGATGGCCGATCACGAAAACTACGGACTCGCTGAACTCGAGCCGGGCGCGGCGTCCGCCGCTCCTCCCGGTTCGGCCCCCCCCTTCCCGGATATGCTCTGGATCCCGGGCGGCACTTTCGCCATGGGCTCGGAAGCGCACTACCCCGAAGAGCGACCGGTTCACCGAGTCACGGTGGACGGGTTCTGGATGGACCGCTGTCCCGTCACGAACGCGCGGTTTCGCTCGTTTGTCGGGGCCACGAATCACGTCACCTTCGCCGAGATCCCGCCTAACGCGGCCGACTACCCCGGCGCCAAGCCCGACATGCTCTACGCCGGGTCGTTGGTATTCGTGAAGCCACCGGGCCGGGTGGACCGCCGGGACATCGGGAACTGGTGGCAATACGTCCGCGGGGCTGATTGGCGCCATCCCTACGGGCCCCAAAGCGCCATCGACGGGCTGGACAATCATCCCGTCGTGCACGTGACGTTCGGCGACGCGGAGGCGTTTGCCCAATGGGAAGGCAAGGTCCTTCCAACCGAAGCTGAGTGGGAGTTTGCCGCGCGGGGCGGCCTGGAGGGCGCGGCGTACGCCTGGGGCGATGAGTTCATCCCGGGCGGCAAGATGATGGCCAACACCTGGCAGGGTGAGTTTCCCTGGCAGAACTTCCGGACCGATGGCTACGAGGGCACCTCGCCGGTGGACGCCTTCCCGGCCAACGGTTACGGCGCGCACGACATGATCGGCAACGTGTGGGAGTGGACGACAGACTGGTATGAGCCCCGTCACCCGGGCGAGGCGAACAAGGCGTGCTGCATTCCCCGCAACCCGCGCGGCGGTTGCGAAATCGAGAGCTACGACCCACGTCAACCGGGAATCCGGATCCCCAGGAAGGTGCTCAAGGGAGGCTCTCACCTTTGCGCCCCCAACTACTGCCGGCGGTACCGGCCGGCAGCGCGGTTCCCCGAGCCGGTGGACACATCGACCTGCCACGTCGGCTTCCGCTGCATCGTGCGGGTTCGACGATAGACGAGACGCGGCGCCCGTAAATGAGCGAGCAGCCAGGAGAGCCGCAGGACCGGTCGACGCTCACAAGCCCGCTCGAAGCTGGGCCGTTCGTTGAGTACCTCAGGTCGACGGGGCTGGGTGGAGTCGAGGCAACCCGGGTCGCCCGGCGGGCTGTGCTCGCGGCCATGGTCGCATGGCTGCCGTTGGTGGCGCTGGCCGCGATGCAGGGATTGGCGCTTCGACCGGATCCGAGGGAGTCCCTCCTTCTCGACGTCTCAATAGCCGCGCGCTATCTGATAGCACTCCCGCTTCTCATCGCTGCCGACTCGGTGTGCCTGCCGGCACTGGGCCGGATTATCCGCCATTTCCGGGACTCGGGGCTGGTGGCCGAGACCAGCCTCCCGCGGTTCGACTCTCTAGTTGCATCCACCCGCCAACTCGTTGCATCGCCCGGAGTCGAGCTGACGCTCGTGGCGTTGGCATATGTGGGAACGCTCGCGCTCGGGTCGTTTCTGTACCCCGAGACCGTTTCGACGTGGGTTGTCCCGATCACGAACGGCGTAGGGCGCGTCTCGCTCGCCGGGTGGTGGCGCGCGCTGGTGAGCCAGCCACTGTTTCTGGTCGCTGAACTGGCCTGGCTGTGGCGGATACTGCTTTGGGCCCGCCTACTATGGAAGATCGCGCGACTGGACCTCCGGCTGGTCCCGGCCCATCCGGATCTCGCCGGCGGGCTCGGCTTCACTGTCGTCTCGCTTCGCGCATTCACCATCGTCGCGGTCGCTATCTCTACGGCTGTAGCGGGGACCGTTGCGGAGGGTGTACTCCACCGGGGCGAGCCCCTGGACGCATTCCGAATTCCGGTGGCCGGGTTCGTCATTTTCATGGTCGTGCTGTTCGCCGGCCCCCTGTTCTTTCTCGCTTTCCCCTTGCTACGGGCGCAGCCACGGGGCCGGCTTCAATACGGCGCTCTGGCGACGGCCATGGGCCAGGAGTTCGAGCGCCGCTGGCTCCGGGCGGGGAGCATCGATCCCGCGGCGCTCTCGGCGCAAGACTTCTCAGCAACTACCGACCTCTACTCGGTCGCTTCAAATGTGTACCGTATGAGAATTGTGCCGTTGGACCCGCGAGCCCTGGTGCCTCTTGCGCTGGCCACCGTTCTCCCGTTCGTCCCGGTCGTTCTGATCGCGCTGCCGTTCGAGCGCGTGCTCGAATTGGTGGGCAAGCTCCTTCGGTGAGGCCAACCGGACTATGTCAACCGTGAATGCTCCATCACGACCGGACCTCCCCGACGCAACCAAGCTCGCAGTGGAGCGAACCCACCTGGCCCACGAACGCACGATGATGGCCTGGGTCCGCACGTCCACCTCGCTCATCTCGTTCGGGTTCACTATCTACAAGTTCCTGCAAGGGGCGGAGAAGAGTGGTGTGGCCCATCCGCCGGGCCTCCTGACGCCCCGGCGGTTCGGGCTGGCCATGATCGGGATGGGCCTCTTGGGCCTCTTGGTGGCCTCGATCGAAAACCGGAAGAACGTGGAAAGTCTGGCAGACCGGTATGGTCCAGCACCAAGATCGCTCGCCTCGATGCTTGCGTGGCTGATCGCAATCTTCGGGATGGCGGCGTTCGTCCTTGTGTTATTCAGGCAGTGATGATCGGCATTTCGATGGGAGGATTTCATGCGATTCGTGTCCTTGATCTCACTCGGCCTCATGACGGCCCCGCTGAGCTATGCTGCCGCCCAGCAGCCGCCTCAGCCCCCTCCAACTGAGACCGGGGCCGCGCCGGCAAGTCCCGCTCAGCCTGCGGCCGCACCAGCAGGCGCCGCTCAGCCAGCGCCTGCAGGCGCCGCGCAACCAACCAGCCCCGCCGCGGCGCTCGGCCTGTACGTCTACCCCGCGAAGGGCCAGACCGCGGACCAGCAGAAACAGGACGAGCAGGCGTGCTACGCGTGGGCGAAAGAGCAGTCCGGTATCGATCCGGCGACCGTAACAGCCAACACCGACTCAGCCAAACAAGCGGCTGGCGAGGCGGTTGATTCGGCTGCGGGAGGCGCTGCGGTGCGAGGGGCCGCCAGGGGGGCCGCCGGCGGCGCGATCGTAGGCGGGATCGCGGGCGACGCCGGCACGGGCGCGGGCATCGGAGCGGTAGCCGGGGCGGCCAAAGGCCGGAAAGCGAAGAAGGGTGCCGAGAAGCAAGCCGAGCAGCAGGCGGTTCAGCAGACCAATGCCCAGGCCGCCGGGAAGATCGACACCTTCAAGAAGGGGATGAGCGCTTGTCTCGAGGGGAAGGGCTACACCGTGAAGTGACGGCGATGCCCTAACTAAAACGCTTCGCTGGTGCCGAGGAACAGCCCATTGGATCCCCGCGCACCGAATCCGAAGTCGAGGGTGATGTTGGTATTGGAGTGCTTGTTGAGCTTGACCCGGAGACCGAGGCCGGCGCCCAGGTTGGGGGCCTGAAGCGCCGTCGTGTTGCTATCGCTGACCGACGTGAGATTGAGAAAGGCGACGGCCCCCCACATCCCGTTCCGTGACAGCGTGACTCGATACTCGGCCTCGCTGTAGATGAGGTTGGTGGCACGGATGCGCCCCTGGGTATACGCCCGTCCGGTGCGGTTGTTGTAGTCCCACCCGATGGCCGGCAGATTCAAGTACGGCGGCCGGCCCAGTGTAAGCCACGCGTATTCCCACAGCGCGAGCCTGCTTCGGCCGCTCTTGCCAAGCGGGGGATAGATCCGCAGTTCGGCTTCCAGCGATTGCCAGTCGTCATCGCTGCCGAGCCACTTGGGGAACATCCGGAGGCTGGTCCGGCCGTAGATCCCGCGGGTCGCGTTGATAGGATTGTCGCGGGTGTCGGTCAACAGATTGAGTGACAGCCCGGAGGCGTGGGTCTTTGTGATCGTGCGACCATCGTTGTATGCGAGAAACGGCGACGGTAGCCCGTTCGCTGCGTTCTTATCGAAGATGTCGAAGTAGTAGTCGAGGTGGTAGCCGAGGCCGATGAGTACGTCGTGCGCCGTCTCGAAATACACCGTCTCGTAGAGGCGGATCAGCCTGAAATCCATCGGCGCCTCGAATTCCGAAGGGAGCGCCGGCCCCAGGCCATAGGTAGGCTGATTGGTGTCGAGATAGCGCCAATCGCCCTCGAACTTCGCTTGGTTGCCGTTGGTGAAGATGTTCGACCTGAGCAGAACGTTGAACTGCTTCTTGGTCGTATAACTCACCGACGTAGAGACAGTCGAGAGGTTGGTTGTCTCGGCGGGACCGAGCCGGGTCACCGCATTGCCGGAAACCCCAAGTGACAGACCATTCGTCGGATTGACCCCAAAAGAGGGAAGGACCGTGAGCACGACCTTCGGAGGAACGTGGAGGGTGTCGGCGAGCTTGGGCTTGCCCTTCAGCACCCGGCTGATGACGTCCATCAGGTCCCGCTGGGGGACCGTGTCCGCCTCTTCCTCGGGCTGCTGCGCCGGGGCCACCGCTGGCAGAACGATCAGGAGTGCCAGCGCCGCCACGAAGCGAAAGCTCAGTCGGGGTCTCAAGGTGCCTTTTGCTGCTTCGCCGAGCTCGGCGCTTGGGGGTACAACAACGAAACCGTGAGCCGGAGCAGACTCGTTCCCGAGGCCTCTGGGCGCTCGACGTTGCAGTAGTACTGGACGCCGAGGCTCAAGGGCCGGCGCCCGAAGTGGCTCACCTTGGAAATACCCCCACCCAACGGGACGGTCCATTGCTCGCCGCTCGCCGCATCCCAGTTGGCAACAAAGATCGGTGCAGTCGCGAGGGCCCAGCCGTTCCGCAGGTTGTAATTAATGAACGGCTGCAGGTTGAATTGGTTGATTCCCGGACTGCTCGCGTCTCCCGCGAAGTCCCAGAGCTGAAAGACAAGGGCCCCGATATGATACCCGCCGAGTAGAGGCGTCGAAACTGTAACTACTGACAGGTTGCCGTCGCGGGAGCCATTGCCCCCCGGGCGCTTGAGTCGCTCCGGCGTCCGCGATACACTCATAGCAGCGGCAGCAACCGTCCGTTGATTTACCCCCTGGCGACGTATTCTCCAGAAGCGGAGCGACCCCACGTGAGCGGAGGCGCAGGGGACATGGCTGACGCCATGCCGCAGCTCGCCCAGGTCTCGGATCGCCCCTTGGGCGCCGACTTGGCGCACCCCCATTCGGAAGGAGTACCGGCGGCGCCGTCGCGGTGGCGACTCGGAGGTCAGGCGCTACTGCTTGCGCTGGCATACTATGCCGGCGCCCAGATCGGCTTCGCGCTGCAGTCACCTACCGAGCCTCACTCTGTCCTCTGGCTCCCCAACTCGATTCTGCTATCCGTCCTGCTGGTCACGCCTCCCCGGCAGTGGCCGGTCTACCTGCTGGCGGCCTTCCCGCCTCAACTGCTCGTAGGGTGGCAGACCCACTCGCCGATGTTGACGATGTCGCTCCTCTTCGTCACCAACTGCATCGACGCCATGCTCGGTGCGGTCACCGTGCGGTACTTGTCGGACGACCCGGTGCGGTTCCACGGGCTGCGGAGCATGCTGGTCTTCGTTCTCTTCGGCGCCACGCTCTCACCCTTCGTGGTGTCGTTCGCCGATGCGGGAATTTCCGTTCTGACGAGGTGGGTATCGGACTATTGGCTCGCATTCAGCACTCGGACGCGCTCCAACGTCCTGACCCACCTCATTCTGGTGCCGGGGTTGGTAACCGCTCTTGCGACACCGAGCGCCAAGTGGCGGATCATTCCGCGGGGCCGGTACCTAGAAGCGTTCGCGTTACTGGCGCTGCTGGCCGTCACCGCAGTTTTCGTGTTCAGCGGGCCCCCGGGGGTTCGCAGCATCCCGACGCTGGTGTACGTCCCCCTGCCGTTCCTTCTGTGGGCAGCGGTTCGCTTCGGCCCCGGCCTCACATCCGGATCCCTGCTGCTCGTCGCCTTCGTGTCCATCTGGAGCGCAGAGCGGGGAAACGGGCCGTTCTCGTCGGAGTCACCGGCCGACAATTTGATCTCGCTGCAGTTCTTTCTGCTGGCCATCTCGGTACCGCTATTGTGTCTCTCCGCCGTAATCGCGGAGCGGCAGGAAGCCGTGGCAGCGTTGCGCGCGAGCTATCGGCGGATCCAGAATCTGGCCGGCAGGCTGATTGCGGCGCAGGAATCCGAGCGTGCCAGGATTGCCCGGCATCTCCACGATGACGTCAACCAGCGACTGGCGGCGATCTCCATCGAGCTGAGCGCACTTCGCCGCCGGTTCGCGAACACGCCTGACCTCCTGGACGAGGTCTCGCAGCTGCAAGACCTGACGTACTCGCTGGTGGACGAAGTACGCGAGTTGTCGCACGAGCTGCACCCTGCCGTCCTGCGCCACGTCGGTTTGGTGGCCGCGCTCCGCCGCGGCTGCGAAGAGTTCGGCGGTCAGCATGGTATCCAAACGTCGTTCGAGGTTGGCGCCGTCGACTCGGTCCCGCACGACATGGCGTTGTGCCTGTATCGGGTGGCCCAGGAGGCGCTGCGCAACGTCGCGTCCCATGCCGCCGCTCGACAGGTTGAAGTCCGCCTTTCCGCCGTGCCGCGGGGAGTCGAGCTCAGAATCGCCGACAACGGGAAGGGTTTCGACCTCGAGGACGCACGCCGGCGCGGGGGGCTCGGGCTGATCGACATCGACGAGCGGGTTCGCCTGGTAGGCGGGAAGCTTCGGATCGAGACTCAGCTGCGCCGTGGCACAGCGGTCATCGTTCAGGTACCCGTGGCGCACTGACCCTGCATGAAACCATGAGCCATGACTGTCACATCTGACAGTTTCGGCCCCGTGCTCCCGCTCCTATCGTCATGAGATTCCCCGACGTGCCCCGCCGCGCTGGACAGCCTCCAAAGCGGGACTCCCGAGCGCCGTATGCAACTCGAGCATCGAACCACCAAGCCCATCGACAAGGGTAGTCCATTTCCCCTAGGCGTCACGCTTCTCCCCCACGGCGGCAACTTCGCGATCTACTCCCGAAACGCCTCCGAGGTTTTCCTCCTTCTGTTCGACCGGCCCGATGGCGAGCCGACCGACGTGGTGCAGCTGCGGGAGCGCGACAAGTTCGTCTGGCACGCGCATGTCGGCGGCGTCAAGGCGGGACAACTGTACGGCTACAAAGTGCGCGGGGAATACCGGCCCGATTGGGGTCTGCGGTTCAACGACGCGAAGCTGCTGCTCGACCCGTACGCCAAGGCCGTCTCGGGCAAGTTCCGCAACACCGACAACCTTCTGCTAGCGTACGATGCTGAGCCCGGTGCCGGAGATCACGTGCCGGACCCGCGCGACAGCACGCGCATGGTGCCCAAGGGCATCGTGATGGACGACGCCTTCGACTGGCAGGGCGTTCGCTCGCCTAATCTGGCACTCGAGCAGCTCATCATCTACGAGGTGCATCTCAAAGGGTTCACCGCACACCCGTCGTCCGGGGTCCGCGCGCCGGGGACCTATCTCGGCTTCATCGAAAAGATCCCCCACCTGGCGCGGCTCGGTGTCAATGCAGTCGAGCTGCTGCCGATCCACGAGTACTACGTCGACGACTTCCTGGTCCAGCGCGGCCTCACCAATTACTGGGGCTACAACTCGATCGGCTTTTTCGCTCCCGAATCGTCCTACCGCAGCCATGCAACTCCCGGGTCGCAGGTTGTGGAGTTGAAGACTCTGGTCCGTGAGCTACACCGCGCGGGCATGATGGTGATCCTCGATGTGGTGTACAACCATACCGGTGAGGGGAACGAGTTGGGCCCCACGATCAGCTTCCGGGGCATCGACAATACCTCCTACTACAGCCTCACCGGGCCGGGGGATGCGCCCAAGCGCTACTACCGCAACTTCACCGGCTGCGGCAACAGCCTCGACTTCGACAGCCCGGCCGTGGTACGGCTGGTGATGGACTCGCTGCGCTACTGGATCGACGTGATGCACGTAGACGGCTTCCGCTTCGACCTCGCCTCGGTGCTCGGCCGGGCCGAGGACGGCTCGTTCCGATCGTCGGGATCCTTCTTCGATGCGGTCTCGCAGGACCCCGTGCTGAACCGGGCGATCCTGATCGCAGAGCCCTGGGACATCGGGACCTATCAGGTGGGCAACTTTCCGGTGGATTGGTCGGAGTGGAACGGAAAGTTCCGGGACACCCTCCGCCGGTTCGTCAAAGGCGACGGCGGGCAACTCGCCGACCTTGGCTGGCGCCTGACCGGCTCGGCGGACCTCTATGGCGAGGACGGCCGCTCGGCCTACAACAGCGTCAACTTCGTAACCTGCCACGACGGGTTTACGCTCTGGGATCTGGTCTCGTACAACGGCAAGCACAACGACGGGAACGGCGAAAACAACCGGGACGGAGCGGACGACAACAACTCGTGGAACTGCGGGGTCGAGGGCGACACCGACGACGCCGGCGTGGTCGAGCTCCGCAAGCAGCTGATCAAGACCCATGCGTGCTGCCTGCTCTTTTCGTCGGGAACGCCGATGATCCTGGGAGGCGACGAGTTCGGGCGGTCCCAGCACGGCAACAACAATGCGTACTGCCAGGACAACGATGTCAGCTGGCTCGATTGGACCCGGGCGCGCCAGCACGCCGACCTGCTCGAGTTCTTCCGCAAAGCCATTGCATTCACCCGCCGCTTTCCCATCCTGCAGCGTCGGCAATTCAGGCTCGGCAAGGACCGGGACGACGACGGCGTGCCGGATCTCGCGTGGTTCGGAACCGACCCGGGCCGTCCGCGGTGGAGCGACCCGGGAGCGCGGACTCTCTGCTACCAGCTCGACTCGACCGAGGACGGAGCCAAGCTGGCAGTGGAACGCCTGTTCTTCATTCTGAACGGCCAGCCCGAAGCCCAATGGGTCAACTTGCCCCCACTCGATCACTCGCTCGGGTGGTACCGCGCGATCGACACCAGCTTGCCGAGCGGAATGGACTTCGCCGACGAGGGGAAGGAAATCCGGATCGATCCGGCCGACCACTACATCGCCAATCCGCGGAGCTCGGTGGTGCTGCTGGCTCACTGAACGACTGGAGGAGGTACTGGTGACATTGCCCCGCCTGTCCTTGATGCGGCGCGGAATCGCGACGGCCTTTGCGGTGGCTGCCGGTGGCTCAGGCGCGCAGCAGCCTCGACGGTCAAGCTACCGCGCGCTCACGGGGCGATTCCCGGGCGCTGGGATACAATCGGACCGGCGGTTTTGGGGAATTTCGGGGGCGGTGGCGGCCGACGTCGCTGATCAGCCGAACGAGCCGCTTCGGAAGACCATGTCGACGATCGCGACCGAGGACAGCTCCGCCGACATCAAGTCGAGTTCTCGTTGCGGTCGCGCGCCCAGGTCCAGCCCAGTCGAGGGTTCTTTCGCTGGGCTGTTGTCGACCATTTCGTCTCCTGTCTTGTGACGGGAGTGTTGGCGTCCCCTGGGCTCAGGCCGCCGGGCCGCGTGCGGTGGCGAGGGCGGTGACGAGGCCCGGAGAAAGGATTGTCTGACCCGCCAACGCCGCCCGGATCGCAGGTTCTAGGTCGGTGCCGGCGCGTGCCTTGAGGACATAGCCCAAGGCCCCCGTCTGCAGCGCAGCCGCCACGATGACGGGATCGTCGATGACCGTGAGCATCACGATTGCCGTGCCCACACCCGACGCCAGGATCTGTCGCGCGGCCTCGATCCCGCTCTGGCGGGGCATCATGATGTCGAGCACGACCACGTCCGGCGCGAGTGCCCGCGCCAACTCGACCGCCTCGGTGCCGTCTCGCGCCTCCCCAACCACGTTGAAAGCGGGAGTGAGCAGGTGCTGAAGCGCCGCCAGCATTGGGCGCGAATCGTCGACCAGCAGGACCCTGGGAGGAGTCGTCCCGTTCATTCGGGCTCTCCGGGATGACGTACGGCCCCACGATACGACCTCGCACCAGTTGCCGAAACTGTTAGGAATGACAGGTACCCAAAACCCGTAGCCCGCAGATCGCAGGCCCCCAAGGCGAGCGGTGGGCTGCGAGGCGGGGATTATATTCACGGTCCATGCCAGACCCTCGCAGCCTGCTGGGAGACCTTCACCGCCGTCAGGCGCTCGCCCAACAGGGCGGCGGGCCCGCCCGAGTCACCCAGCAACACAAGAAAGGCAAGCTGACCGCACGGGAGCGGCTCGACCTGCTGCTGGACGAGGGCAGCTTCGTGGAGCTCGATCGGTTCGTCACCCACCGGGCCACGGATTTCGGACTGGCCGATCAGGTTTTTCCCGGAGACGGGGTCGTAACCGGCTATGGCCGTATCGATGGACGGCTGGTATACGCGTTCTCGCAGGACTTCACGGTCTTCGGTGGGTCGCTATCCGAGGCCCATGCCGAGAAGATCTGCAAGATCATGGATCTCGCGATGCGAAACGGCGCGCCGGTGATCGGACTCAACGACTCCGGGGGTGCCCGGATTCAGGAGGGCGTCGTCTCACTCGGCGGGTATGCCGACATTTTTCTTCGCAATACCCTCGCCTCGGGGGTGGTCCCCCAGATCTCCGCGATTCTCGGTCCCTGCGCCGGTGGCGCGGTGTACAGTCCTGCGATCACCGATTTCATCTTCATGGTGCGCGGCGTGAGCTACATGTTCGTGACCGGGCCCAATGTCGTGAAGACCGTGACCCACGAGGAGGTCACTTTCGACCAGTTGGGCGGCGCCGACGTGCATGGGACCACGTCCGGCGTGTCGCATTTCACCTGCGACAGCGAGCTCGAATGCTTGCAGATGATCCGCGACCTGGTCGGCTTTCTTCCGCTCAACAATCTCGATGACCCACCGCCGCGGGCGACGTCAGACCCCGACGACCGCCGGGATGAGGCGCTCCTCGATCTGATCCCCGAGAGCTCGGCCAAGCCGTACGACATGCTGGACGTGATCCGGCGCGTGGTGGACGACGGCGGGTTCCTCGAGGTTCAGCGCGGCCACGCGGACAACATTGTGGTGGGATTCGGCCGGTTGGGGGGGCGGCCGGTGGGAATCGTCGCCAATCAACCTGCTGTCCTGGCCGGGGTGCTCGACATCGCGGCATCGGCCAAGGCCGCGCGTTTTATCCGATTTTGCGACTGCTTTAACCTGCCGGTTGTCACGTTCGTGGATGTCCCCGGGTTTCTGCCTGGGGTGACGCAGGAGCATGGCGGGATCATCAAGCACGGCGCGAAGCTGCTGTTTGCCTATTGCGAGGCCACCGTGCCCAAGCTCACGGTGATCACGCGGAAGGCCTACGGCGGGGCCTACGACGTGATGAGCTCGAAGCACATTCGCGGCGACGTGAATCTTGCGTGGCCCACCGGCGAAATCGCGGTGATGGGGCCGAAGGGTGCGGTCGAGATCCTGTTCAAGGCCGAGATTGCCCAGGCGGCAAATCCGGCGGCGGCACTGGCTCAGTTCACCGAGGAATACACGGCGAAGTTTGCCAACCCCTACGCCGCCGCGGGCCGGGGATACGTGGACGATGTGATCGACCCGCGGGATACCCGGCCCCGCCTGATCGACGCGCTCCGCACGCTCGCGACGAAGCGGGATCGCAATCCTCCGAAAAAGCATGACAACATTCCGCTCTGAGGCTCCCTCCGGCCTGCTCGGACGTAGCGTTGGGGGTGCTTGCGCCGCGGGACGCGTCCGTGAGCCCACATCGAACGGAGTCGGGCTCGGCGCGTCAGGGACGCTGGTCGCTCGCGCCAGGAGGCTGCAGGCAGTCAGCGCGAGTCGATGCAGTGGGCGCTCCGCGGACGCGTCAGTGAGCCCATATCGACCGGAGACGGGGGCACAGGGGTCGGGGGGCGCTGGCCAAGCCCCACCAACCGCAGCACCCCCCGACCCCTGTGCCCCCGTCTCCGCACGATCAGCGAACTGCAGCGTCCGAGGGAGCGCCCACTGCATCGAGAGCGCGCAACACCCACCTCCGGGCGCGAGCGACCAACGCGCCCCCGACGCAGCGAGCCCGGTTCCGCACGATCAGCGAACTTCAGCATTCCGAAGCGCACGCGCCCTCAACGCTGCGCTCCCAGCCGGCCGATGAAGCGAGTCCTCATAGCGAACCGGGGCGAGATTGCGCTCCGGATCGTGCGAGCCTGCCACGAAGAAGACCTCGAAGCCATCGCGGTCTACTCGGCTGCGGACCGTGCGGCGCCGTACGTTCGCGCGGCCGATCGCGCGATCGCGATCGGGCCGGCTCCGGCAGCCGAGAGCTACCTCAACATCGAGCGCCTCCTGGAGGCGGCGGCGGCTGCTGGCGCCGATGGGATCCATCCCGGCTATGGGTTCCTGGCCGAGCGCGCCGTCTTTGCCGAGGCAGTGTCAAGGGCGGGGCTGACCTGGATCGGGCCGCCCGCGTCGGCGATTCGAGCCATGGGGGACAAGACAGAGGCGCGCCGCCGGATGCACGCGGCCGGTGTACCGATCGTTCCCGGGACCAGCGAGCCCGTTGTCGATCCCGGCGCCGCCCGTAAGCTCGCGCAGGCGATCGGCTACCCGGTGATGGTGAAAGCCGCGGCAGGCGGTGGGGGCAGGGGAATGCGCGTGGTCCGGGGGGACGATGAGTTGGCCGGCGCCTTGGCATCCGCGGCTTCCGAAGCCCAAAAAGCGTTCGGCGACCCCGCGGTTTACCTGGAGAAGCTCATCGTGGCGCCGCGGCACGTCGAGATCCAGGTCCTCGCGGACCACGAACGCACCGTGCACCTGGGCGAGCGCGAATGCTCGATCCAGCGCCGGCACCAGAAGCTGGTGGAGGAAGCGCCCTCGGTCGCCGTGGCTCCTGCGCTGCGCGAAGCCGTGGGCGCCGCCGCGGTGGCCGCGGCCCGGGCAGTGGACTATCGCGGCGCGGGGACCTGCGAGTTCCTGCTCGCTTCCGACGGCGGATTCTTCTTCCTCGAGATGAACACCCGGATTCAGGTCGAGCACCCTGTCACCGAGGCGGTGTACGGAGTCGACCTGGTCCGCGAGCAGCTTCGGATCGCCCGGGGCTTGCGAATGACGATTCCGGCTGGGCCGCCGGTTCCGCACGGATGGGCAATCGAGTGCCGGATTACCAGCGAAGATCCGGCCAACGGGTTCCTGCCGTCCACTGGCCGGGTGGACTACCTGCGAGTGCCGGCGGGCCCCGGGGTTCGGTGGGACAGCGGCATCGAGATTGGTAGCGAGGTCACTCTCTACTATGACTCGCTTCTCGCCAAGCTCATCGTGTGGGGCGCCGACCGTCAGCAGGCGATTGGCCGGATGGTGCGCGCGCTGGACGAGCTGGTGCTGGTCGGCGTATCCACCAACCAGTCCTTTCACGCTCGCCTCTTCACCGATCCCGCTTTCCGGGCCGGAGAGATCGACATCCAGTTCCTCGAGCGTCGGCCGGATCTGCTCGCAAGCGCTCCTGATCCGGCGCTCGATCACGATCT
>Ga0310810_10001674_pt1 | contig 23469 bp, 30 predicted proteins | sample NCmetagenome_FD_207641 | JGI IMG/M metagenome (GOLD analysis project Ga0310810, IMG submission 207641) | Soil microbial communities from experimental microcosm in Duke University, North Carolina, United States - NC | ecosystem: Engineered > Artificial ecosystem > Soil microcosm > Unclassified ... | reverse complement strand
CAGTTCAAAGCTCCACAAAATGCTGTTAAAATAGAAGCTGATATACCTCTATTTCCAATATTGGTAGGTGTAGATGAAGCTGATGATACTGACTTTATTCTTAAAGTTGATAATCTCGCGTCTTCTGGATCATACGAAAGCCGATCAGTAACATATCAAACTATTAGTTATGATGTTGTTAATAGAACTCGTACAACAACTGCTCGTATGAATTTCGAAGTTGGAGTAATAGAGGTTTATCTAGTGCGTTGTAATATTCCAAATTTGAGACATTTAATCAACAATGCCATAAAAAATTGGAGAGAGACTTGTAATATTTTCAGAGATTAATAAAGCTCTCTATTATATTAGATATCTTAGCAATTTCATCATAATACCCTAATTTTTTTAGATGATATGATAAATTTATTATGGATTCTACAGCGATAAAATTGATTGGACTACTGCTATGTATTTTTTTATACGCACATTGTATATGATCACGTATTGATATATTTTCTCCTAATAAGGATACTAATTTTTCTACTAAATCTGCTCCTTCCATAGTTAATACATGAGCAAATAAACATCCATTTTCATGTAAAGCACATATCTCTGTACTGATCAAAGTTCTGATTATACTAAATCTAGGATTTGTGATTATGAGATTAACAAGAATAATCCAATTGTTTTTACATGACAATAACATGTTATATATGAAAGTAACAGATCGTAACAATGCACTACCACGCAGTTTTAAATTCTGATATGGTAATATACCAATCAACTCCAAAACCCATACCAGAAAATCCACGGTTCTGAACTCAGAACAGTTAATATATTTATCATTTGCTCCTTCCCGTAAGTTACAATTATTTAAACAGGAATATATAATTTCTTTGCTTTCGTTATATATAGCTGTTTTTAGTACATTCTCAACAATTTTATAAGTTTTGTAATGTCCTAATATGGATATAACAATATTAATATCAAATAAACTAGGTCTCATCTCCAACTTATTTATGATTTCTCCTGATATATAACTCTCATCAATGGTTAAATTATATTTTTCAATAACATGGGGTAATTTAGGTAAATTATATTTGCAAAATCCCTTAAACATTCTTTTTTTACATAATCTTAATATGTCTGGATATAAATATTTAACATATTTGCTTAAGATTTTTACCGTATATATGCATCCACTACCACATGCTTTGTGAAATATAGTATAAAGAAAATTAAATCCTATGTCAAAGTTATGATTCTTTATTAAATTTTTATAAATCCACATCATTTTTATGTTCCTATCACGATAAGCCACAAGTAAAATAGTTCGTATGAAATCATCATCTATTAAGTTTGTATTATTTAATATCCAACTAGACCAGTATTCAAAATCTCCACATTCAATATTCTTAACAAACCTACTTGGACTAATATAAGCATCAGGCCACATATCTTTACTATCTAAAATAAACACCCATGATTTACATACTATTCTACAATTTATTCTATCTATAATTGGCAATTTCGCGAATATATATTTATACAACTCAAATGGTAAAATACTCATCTTATTGGATATATTCCACAAATTCAAATATATTAATACTTGTCAGATAAAATATTAATACTTGTCAGATAAAATATAAGATATCCATGTGTCATATTCACCTTGAGCTAAATATCTTCTGAACATTCGACCATGATATCCTTTCTCGTATAAGGAATTTATAAGAAATTTCTTCTCAACTATACTATATATTTTTAACTTGCTTGAATGGATTATCACTCCATTAAATATACTTTCCGTTAAATTATGCTCAACTATCTTATTATCCATATATTATTGACTTTTACAAATTTGAATACTGAAATATGTATATATAAATAGAAATATGTCTGATTGTGAAAAACTTATCCTCATCCTATTTTCAATTATATTGGTCCCTCTTGTAATTTCTGTAGTATTATCCTTGGTATTGTCGAATACAATTAATGATAATGTGATTAAAATCAAGGAGAAACAAAAAAAGATTCTCCAAAAGTTAAAAGTATCAACTGATTAACCATATAATTTTTTTAATAATTAAGAAATATTAATGGCGGTTTATATAACGTTCGACAATATCCTATCAATATAATGAGTTCTTTCGTTAATGATTTACAATTAGCTGCTCAATCTGTTTTTCAAAATGGGAATTATTACTTTGGAAATATTGATTTTAACACTTTTTATGAAAACTTACAAGACAGTTTATGTCCATTAAAAACATCTAATTATCAGCCAATATTAGAAATGTTAATTAGTGCATGCAGAGTTTCATTCCATGATGGATTACGCAAATATGAATATTATAATGCCAGTAAATGGTATATATTACCTGATAGAATACTTTTCGAAAAGCTTAACATCAGTGATATAGATGTAACTTTATACAAGGTACTAAATTTTCTGTCAAGTTACTATATAAAGTTGACATATAATAAAGTCTGTGAAACTTGTGGATCAATTAACTGTGAAAGATGTCGACCAATTAAATGCAAAAATTGTGATTCTCAAATATTATCTGATCAATGTACTTATTGCGAACATAAAATGATATTAACAAAGATCAGAAATCTTTATGAAGAATCTACAGGAATTTTGTTAAATCATGAAAACCTTATTTATATAACTAATTATATTATTATTAATAAAGACGTAGAAAAAATCAACATAAAAACGATTGCTGATTATGTGGATGATATTTTAGATGGTGTTAAGTAACAATGGCGTTAATTTTTCACCATTAAGAGATCCTAATCCTGATGCCAAATCATAATTTTTTGTTGCTTGATATGATCCTTCATTTCCTATTAAAATATCGTGAACAATTGATTTGTTTAGTTGATATAGATCATATAATACCGGATTCAAAAACTTCTTATAGTTGATTGAACATAAGTAAGCACTCCACATAGGAGAAACAGCACTTGTTCCACCAACAACATAAAATGATTTGTTTTGATATATTAACCACCCTGTAGCAGGATCAGCATTCCCACACACATCCGGAACACAACGGTATTTAGTGTTTATATTACTAGTTACTTTAGATTGATATTCTGGTTTGTCAAAATATTTAGATATTCCACCACCAGCTGCACCACCGCCAGTTATTGTCCCCCATACTATTTCTTTAGTGGAATTATCATAAATTTTAGTTGGACAAGATAATCTTGTTCCACCACATGCTAAAACCCATGGAGACGACGCTGGAAAATCAACATTGTTACCAGGTTGTCCATCACTAGAACCATCATCACCAGATGCAGTACATATGGTAATTCCTTTAGAAGCCGCTTGTTTAAATAAATCATTGAATGAATGTAGAGTTTTCTCATCCCAAGAACTTTCTGGGCCACCCCATGATATGGAAATAACAGAAACAGAATATTTCGAGTTGTTAATTGCTGCATAAATCGCATCGTAGAATCCCTTGTCTGTATTTGGAGCGAAATAGACATATATGTTGCTATTAGGACATATTCCGCCGAATATTTCAATATCTAACACTACTTCTGTGCTAGAATCAACATCTGCTGGATTATTTTTTGCTCCATCAACAGAAATCGGTATAATATTTGGAGTTGTAGTTAATCCCAAATGTTTCCAATAGTTAGCTAGATCTTTATCCTTATATCCTCCTCCTAATTCTATAATAGCAACATTAACTCTTTTGTTATTTTGTTTTGGTATCTGATATATTTTAGCTAATTCTGTTGGCAAGAAATATTTAGAATCCTGTTTTGTGTGGTTATGTTTTTTCTTAAAGATACTAAACTTTGGAGTAATATATGTATTGACTGATGTTTTCATTGTTTTATATAAGTATGAATAAAAAAGGAAAGGAAATGAAATATCATTTTGGATAATTGATAATTACTGTCTTTATAATTTTTCTTAACCTCCCAATTCTGATCAATACTTTTTTATTAGGATAATATCTCACATTTAATTCTATTATATCTGGCAATGCTAATTGAGCTTCTAGTAAACTGTCTGGAATATCAACTTTGGTTAGAATGTCAGATGATAACAGAAATCCGTATGCTAAACGTCTTAATTCATTATAAGTTATCAAATTACAACTAGTTCTATCTAGTTTAATACATTGTATGCTTTTTTCAGATCCAAATCTATATCTCTTTCCAAAGTAAACAATACTTCCCGTTTCTGATATTTCATTTATTGTATTCTGAAGTTCTTCTGACATTGTTGATAAGAGATCGTGATGTATACCAATACATTTTTTAGATTTAGTAGATGATGCTATTTGTCTAATCATGTTTGGATCAACTGGTCTGTTAATATATATTCGGCAATATTTTAATGCGTACATATATCTTGATTCCGGAATCGGATGATTTTCATGAACCAAGATAATAATATCATAAACATAGTTACTAAGTACTTTCATTAACCTGTCATTGAGAAACATTTTACTATCCATAATGATCGACACATAAGATATATAATCATAACCACCAATAAATAGTTGATAAACTTTCTCTGACCAATTAAGATACATTAATAATATTAATATTTTAACTTGCGTTGAACTTAGAATATATTCTCTTTGATAATTTTTCTCTATTATTTCATAGATTTGGTCAGCTATTTTACTGTTTATTGTATCATATACTATATGATATTCAAACAGCGCTAAATAAATAGTTATAATATCATTATTAGCGTTCTTATTATCGCTAATATAGTTATATATTAATTTCTCACATTCTTCTTGATATCTGTTTTTACAAAGGAGTTTTACACCAAGATATAATTCTAATTTATACGCAAGTAAAATCACATAATCTCTTCCAATAAATTTTGATAATCTTCTTGTTCCTACAGCATCAATCATATTGCTCTGAATTTTATCATGATATTCGGTATTATTTATACATGTAATATGTCCATATAATGATGATAATTGCATACTGATTTTATCTTGAAACAAACATATTCGTCTATGACAAACACATAGATATATCAATCTACAAGATTTCCTAAAGTTGATATGATCTTTACAAGTTAGAAATCTATCAATATACTCAATTATTTCATTCGGTAAAGTGTCCATTTTAGTATTCATCAGTTTATATCCATTCAAATTTATTATTGTTTAATTACTAATCTTCTACTTGCACTAACAAAAAAAAAGACAACCCAATCATATTAATTAATCATCTGACGGTATTCTATTCCCAAACCAATCAAACTTCTCATCACAATCAGTCCCATCACATCCATATCTGCCACATCTAAAACATGATCCTTTCTTGAATTTATTAGTATCATAATTTTTCGAGTCATTCCACGCAAAGAAATCACAAACATTTAACTCACATTTATAAAATTCTCTATTCTTATTCACTCCTTCTTTTTTAACAGTAAATAAACTAGCTTCTTTTTTACATAGACATCTCACTTTATCCATTGTTTATATAGTATGATATTTACATCTTCAAATTTGAATCATTCATATAAGTACTCGTACCCATACTACAAGTTTTATCATGGATTTCATTCCTACAGAGATTAAATATCAGATAATATTACATTGCAATCTTGATTTTGTTAAACTTCTTAAGCTAAGAATAATAAATCAAGAATGGAAATATGTGATAGAAGATATCATAGATAATATGGACAAAGTATATGAATTTGATCTGATTCATGCAAAAACGCGTGAAGAAATTGTGACGGAAGGTGTTCTCAGATCTTTATTTATGAATGTTATTATTGAACAAGAGATAATAACTGAAATAAGCAGAGCTGTTAAAATAATAGGAGGAAATGAACCAGGAATATTAAAACGTTGTTATCTATTGATTTTATTAGGTGGTCATGTTAAAGTAGCAAAATGGATCAAAGAATATATGCCAGTTGAAGAAGAATGTTCTGATGCAATAAACATAATATTAGATCGCGCATTCGGAAATGGAAATACTGAAATGATATTATATATATTATCTGATCCACACATGTCGAAACAACTTGATCTTAATTCTCTTAGGCGTTTGACATTAAATACTCTCTATTCATTGATTAATTGTCAACCCAAGAAAAACTAACATCATTTTTTTGTAACAGTCGAATTTGAATATTGTGAAATATCATTGTATTATAATGAATTTATTAGATAGACATTTTATTGACAAAAGTAAAGTGAGAATTGCAGGAACGGCAAAATATCCTCTGTTCTCTGTTAAAGATTACTTATATTGACTGTTTTGAATAGATGGCCATAATAAACGCCAAATTTGATTTTTTATAAGTCATAGTGATATAAAATGATGAAACATCCATTGATACGTAATTTCATTGGGCAAAGCAAATTCTGTTCCCAAGTAGATTATAATTGTTTCTTGTTGGGTATGACAGAAGAAGAGATAGAAAACACAAAGCGATTAAGATTTTCGTCTTCAGATACCAACAATATTAATGTCAAGATAATGTTATTATGTGAGAGAGCTACTGGCCTTACACCAGAAGATAATGACGTTATGCAGACAGATTATTTTCATATGTTAAAAGGACATTTTATCAAGTTAAATAAATGTAAAAGAAATATTCATATATTTAATCTTCTACATAATTTAATCATATATAAATTGACAAAAGATTTTATAGACGTTAACATAGAGTATCATTACTACTATGAATTATCTGTTTCTATTCCTGGCATGTCAAAAATATCATCTGATAGTAAAATTTCATTATGTGTTTTAATAAGCAATTTTGCAAATTCTAAAATCAAGTATGTTGGTATATCAAATAATTCTTATGTTGAGATAATAACTTATATGATAAGAGAATATCCTTATGTTGATGATGATGAAGATAAAATAACGGGAATTTTAACAGACCATGTTAAAAAATATATAAACAAGAAAGCTAAAGCGGTAGTATCATTAAATAGAATAGAAATGGAAGAATTTTATGAATTAATAGAATTTGTATTATTTTGATCTTTCTTTACTTTGATTTTTCTCCTACCTTTATAGTAAAACCAGATACTATTATCTTGTTTTTCGATCTTTTCGTTTATTATATACAATATCATTTCCAATTTGTTGATCATATATAAATGTCCTTTTCCACGACTGTCTTCTTTTAGATTATTCATATATTTATTCCTATATAAAATTATTATCTCCAAGTTATCACGAAAATATTTCAATATTTCATTAGTTATGTATCTATGTGATATAAACCATTCAATCTCATCATCAGAATAACAAGAAATAAGTCCAATATATCCATTGAAAACAGATTTATTTTTATAAACTTTCCATATCTCATGCATTTCTATAGTATGTTCATAACAAAATGAGACTGTTTTGTCTATAGATTTATACGACGACTTCTCAGTAATTATTCTATTATATTCTTGCGTTGAAATAGGAGATTTTTTGCAATCTATATAATCACAGATCTGATTCATTGGACATCTAACTATATAGATTTTCAAATTTGTTGTGGGAATTAAAAACTAACATTTAATATTATATCCCATGACTATATCATTTTTATGGGACATAAAAGCTTCTAATACTTCCCTTTTTTCTTGTATAGGTACGTTGAAATAATTTAATGATTTTTCTAACTCTGTAGCAACAGCATCAAATTCTATAGATGATATATGTAAATTTCTGTGAGCGTTTTCTAAAGAGAATGGACACTTACCAGGTTTAGTTCCAACATATTTGAATGGTCCTCCAGTAATTGACGCAACCCATAGTGTTCTCATCCATTTTAATCCCGGTAGTCTATTAAGTTTATTAGTATGCCAATCAGATAGAAATTTATTAGATGAGTTTTTACCAACGATTGGATTGTCTATAAGACTATCGCTAAAATGGTCTACAACAGCTGCGATTGGAAAAATACCTCCGAGTCTATCATATAATGTTGGAGTTCTCTGTCTATTGACATAAAATATAATCACTATAATTATGATGATAACTATAGCAATAATTGAAGCAATGATTAGCTTATTCATCTTATTAATATATATTTAAAAAAATTATTATGAATATACTGTAAAAGCAGCTTTAGAAATCAATGAGTTTTTTGTATTTTTATATTCTTTTTCACTTATTGAACACATAATAACTCTTATCTCTCTTCCTGATTTTTGACCATTCATAATATATTTAACACCTATTTCACTATTATCAGGACGAGCTTTTGATAACGATTTGCAATAGGTAACTAACATAGCAACTTTATATGGATCCAAAGCATCAATAATTATTTCTGTTTGGGGATGAAATCCTATAAATGGCAACAAAGATTTTTTCACAATATCCGTCACCTCTTTACTATCACCTTCAACGCGTTTATTACCAATGAAAACCTCATATTCAACAAAGCAATATGAATCAATAGACATTTATTATAATACAATGATATTTATATGGTATTCAAATTTGAATTTTATAGACTAATCGATTGTTATACAATGACGTTCTTTTCATTTCCTCTAGAAGTATTAAAATATATCTTTGATTATCTAAGATTACCTGAAAGAGCAAATTGCAGATTAGTATGTTCTTACTGGAGAAATGCCCTAGATAGAAAAAGCATGTGGAATGATCTGGAAATTTGTATCAAGATCTCATTAAGCAAAAAACATTCACTTCAATGGCTTTCTAATAATACAAGAATATTTGATGATATTGATAAAATAAAAATATTGGCACTCAATTATAGGGAAGAAAATGCAATAGATATTGAATGGTTATTAAGTAATTATTCATTTGATAAATGTTTCATTGAAATCTTATGGATTCACCTGATTAATAATAGAACTCTCAAAAGTTTGAAAATAATTGATTCTTTCATACGAAAATCATATCCGGATATAATAGAAAAGAATATTAAATCAGTTTGTGATTCTTTTGCGGGTATCAGCGTAGGAAAAGAATTTTATGGAGTATATGCAGATAAAAAAACCGAATGGATTATCAAAAGATATATGATGGTTAATTTACAGAATCTACCTAAGAGTTTTGTAGAATATGAAGTATTTTGTTATATACCTGATCTTGTCGAACGTTATTGCTATAAATCCGCTAAGTTATTAATGAAAATTGCAAAAATCCTTAAAGTCGAGATACAAATGTATTTTGATATGTCACGTTATATCAATAATAATGAGATAACATGTAAATTTATATCTATTTATAAGCTGTATAAATCTAAGTTTGATGATAACTTATCGGCGGTCGTTTTCAGAGATGATCTGAAATCACTCCTATGGTTTTGGGTAAAAACTAGAATTCTTCCTGGTAAATCAAAAATATGGAATAAGGAGAAAAATATATTGAGATCAGCTAAAATAGCACATACTATGATTAGTTATACAACTGGATTTGATCAGCTTAAATGGATTGTCGACAATTTCAATCCTGTGTTAAAAAAGATAAGCTGCAAACATAAAAAAGTTAAAAAATATATCAAAGATAATGCGTTAAGAAGTTACAAACTTAAAACAAGAATATATGATTCTAGCTTAACCAAGGCAGAAACAATTAGTAGAATATCTTACTATATTATGGCAGGAAATACAAGAAAATTGAAATTTGTCTTAAGGAATAGAATCAATTATGTTGATATGATTGAACATGGGCTTGAATGGTTAGATATTGCGAGTAAATATCCAGTGAATGTATATAAAGCCGTTAGGAAAGTACTCACTAAAGCACAAACATATCATTAACGTGCAGATTTTTTTTGTGTAAATTTGAAAGCAACAAATAGGATATATACCTATCATGAACAGCGAAAAAGCATATAAAATACCTCAACAGGAAATTAAGTTGGCAGAAATAATAATTGATTTGATAAGAAATAATCGTGCCGATCCAGAGAAGGTAATTGGTAAATTTCGTCATTCATTTACTAGAATGACATTGATTAAGTCATCGGATAGTGTTATGTATAAAACATTTCCAGCAGCATTAATATCAGCTCAATCAGATGTTTTAGCAAAAATGTATAAATATGACGGTAAAATAATCGCCCCTGAAATAATCTGTGATATAATCACTTTCAGATATTCGGGAAGTCGCCTTACATTTAATATTATTGATGCTATGATATTGAGTGATCAGTATAATCTGGACATAGATAATATTATTAGTTTGAATATGATAACAATTGATGATATAGATTATTATGTGTCAAAATATAATTGCTATGGTATTGATAGAAATAGATTCAGTAAGTTAAGGCAATTAATAATTGCATATGTTATCATCTCATCAAGTCATTTGGCAAAATCAATACAATGTAGATGTATATGTCTTATATGTACTGGAAGATGTAATTGTCTATGTAGAGATGGATTTGATAAACACGAGAAATTTTGTACGACATATAAGAGATATGTTCAATTTCCGAGAATATTAACGTGTGTTTTAAATCATATACCATATGATACATTAATTCGCGAATATCATGATTATGGACCAATGACTAATCAGGAAATGATTTATACAACAGGTAAAATATGGGATGATGATATAACAACTGATGATATAACAACTGATAAAATAACGACTGATAAAATAACGACTCGTAATATACCATTTCCAACAGTTGATGCATTTATATTTGTTATAATACTGATTGCATTACTTTATGTTATATTCTGTTAATTAATGTGTTTTTTTAGCAATAAAAGAGAGGTAATATATAGTATATAATGGAAAATCCATTTGCTGTTGATAAAGATGAGTCTTTAGAAATATTTAGATCAGTGTTGTCTAAGTTTGATGGCAACGATGATGATACCATCACACATCACAATCTTGAAGTTGAAGATGATGTTAGAAAAATATCAGAACATAAACACAATATATCAGTTGCAGAAGTAGAAATAGGCAATTATGGTAATAAAGATAATCTAAATGACCATATAGAAGAGTTTTTAAAGGCAGTTGAAAACGGTGAATATGAGATATCAGATTCTATTGAGATATATAGAAATAGCAGAATAACTCCAAAGGGTAGAATTTACTTAGAAGGATATCTCCATGATACAAATTTAGAATGTGACGAATCATTTTGTACTTTTGAATATTTCGAAAAAATTAGATGTTGGGTACTAATTCATGGATCGCAATGTTCAACTGGAGGGATTGAATGTACAGGCACAGTTATGATTCTTGACATAAAGAAATAGACGAATAGAAGAAAGATAACATGTATTGATTCTATTTTTTTACATATTCATAATTTCCTTTTTTCAATTGATATTTGATAGGAGATTGTTGTAGTGACTAAACTATGTCAAATTTGAATCTAAAAATATATCAACATACAATGACTGATTCTTGGAATTTAATAGCAAGAGATATTAAAATTGTTTTGGATCAAGTTTACTTTCCATTAAGTATTGATGTCGAAGCAATGGAAGAATTCAGAACTATTGATTATTATCCACCATTTTACATGTCTGATAAATGTAATGAACAGTTATTCGGAGTTCATATATTATGTGGGAAAGGACATTCAGATTACGAAACAGAATGTGAATTATGTCATATAGATCTTAGTTATCCATTAATATGCAAGTCAGAGATTTATTCTGGTACATTCGCTGTTTTGTCTGCTTCTGATTGGATTAATCATGCAGATAAATATATAACTTGGAAAGACAAGATTCAAAAACTAATCAAAGAAATCTTACAATAAATTCGAATTATATGGATATTTTAGATACTCTAATTTTTTTATAAATTTAAATTTTGACATGATAGTTATTATAATAATATGTCAAAGTACGGTAGATATATCATGATAAGAGCTCTTGACAAATATGTTTTAACGAGATTGTCAAGGGATATAATATCTTTTTATAAAGCAGATGATAAATACTTTAAATTCATTAAAAACCATGTTAGAATTGCAAATGATCCTCTTATAAAAGGTGCAGGAACAGATAACAGTATTTGGATACATCCATTAATTGTACTTGATTATGCCAGAAAAAATAATATCAAAGAAGTAGAAAATGAAATTTATTTTCTGTTAGAGGATGATAATGACGATTTAAATTTGAAATAGGCATAATTGAAATATATAACAATGAATAACAATTTCATAATTGACGATAATGAACTTAGTTTAGCTAAATCAATAGTAGAATTAGCGAGTGATGATAAAATAATAAAAGCTAATTTATCTTCAACGGTTATTGATAAGTTAATAAAACAGTTAAAAATAATGACTCCTGTTTATATTGTTGATAAAGAAACAAATGTTGAAATTTCAGTAGCATTAATATCAGCTCAGTCAAAAGTACTCGAAAAAATGTATCAATATGATAATAAAATTAAAATCCCCAAATTTATATATGATAGACTACTCTTTAGAAATCTAAAAGCTACAGGTAAATGTGTATTTGATATGATGATACATGGTGATCAATATAATCTTAATATGGAAAAGAATATTGATTGGTCTTCCTTAACATTTAATGACTTGTTCTATTATATAGAATATTATGAATGCCTTCACATTGAGAAAAGTAATTTTGATTCAGTTAGATTATTAGTGACAATATTCATAATAGATCAAATCAGAAGAGATGATCTTGATATAGAAGAATGCGGATGTAATAGCTGCAGTAATCTTAAATGTAATAGTGGATGTGCGGCATGTTCATACATTCATCAGGGTGAATGTACATTTCAATTGAGTTTTGATAAATGTAAAAAAACATGCGAGAATTATTCAAAATTTTACAGAATACCTAAGATGATATCAATTGTAATAGATAAACTCGGATATCTGCAGATAAATAAAATCCTTATAAAAAACAGATATTCCAGGAATAAAATGAATATTGTCACATTATATCATTTTCGCACTGACATGATCGTATTTCCCGGTGATCAACATAAATATATGGTTACTGATTAATCATTAATTATAATTTACTTTTTTCGTTGTTATTATCAAATTTGAACGATTTAATTTTATGATTGTCGTCATCATGATTTCTCTTCCGTTGGAAATTAAATACCAAATTTACTTGCTTTGTGACTTTAATTTACAGGAGGCTTTAAAATCACGTATTATCAATAAAGAATGGCAAGAAACAATTGATTATTGCATCACGCATATGAATCTATCACGTGAAGATCGTAAAAGATATTTTAATCGTGCTCATTATCTTATATATCCATACCAAGCAACTGAAAAGACATGTAAGATTTTATTTCCAGTTAATACTCCCGACAAGAATATTATAGATACTATCAATAGCATAAGATTCTCTTACAGAAACTGTAAATCAAACTTTGTTGATGAATGTTTTATGAGAATGTTGAAAACTGGATATGCAAGAGAAGCTAGATGGATGTATTACAATTTAGATGCAAAAGTAAAAAACATTCGAGAACTCCCAATGATATTGCGTAAATCAGTGAAGAGACAAGATTTGGAAATGATGGAATTTATGCTAATTGATATGAATTTAGTAGAGAGTATAAAGCCATTCTTAAAATATACAAGCAATATTATTAACATTATTGATATGTTAGAAAAACAAAAATATATGGTAGGAAGACTCCTTCTATATTTAGTTAAGTATTCATCTGATTCTTCTTCTGATTCTGATTAATTTCCTTACTTCATATTTTGAATTTTTTTAAGTTCATTCTTAATATCAGCTAATATTTTCTCTCCAGTGATTGTAATGTTACAACTCCCGTTAATATATATTATTATTCCATTATTTACGAATTCGATTCCCATGACATTATCCCATATTTTTAATGTTCTTATTTGTTCTTTAAGAAATAAATCAATATTAGATTTTGACGATTCAACATCATATATAACTAATTCTATTTTTGACGAGATATTACCATTACGGAATGTTATAAAGGTATTACAATGTAAACACTGTTTACCATCAAATAAATATCTCTGAACTCGGCTTTTTATTCCGAAATCTTCCATTTGTATTCTATATTTATTAGGGATTCAAATTTATATATAGCGAGAAGATAAACAAGATTAATTAACAATGACATTTACTTTTCTTTTTCCGTTTTCTACAACAACCAAATTTATCTCTCTTACAACAATCTACTTTAGGTAATCCTCTCCATCTTGGTGGATCTAAAATATAGCAACATCTGAAATTATATCTATCATATCTATCATATCTATCATATCTATCATATCTATCATAATATCCATCTCTTGATAAATAGTAAGACATCTTATATATTAATGCAAATATTTTCTGTTGTTAGAAAAACAATGATCTAATTAATGATATATCATGAAATTATCAAAATCAGGAAAGGATGGATTTTCAAATCCTAAACTAATATACATTTCCTCTAAATCCTTCCTATCTCTTGGTACGAAGACTGACCATGATCTTTCATAAGATGATATTAACCATAAAATCAGGAACCAAATATAGTTTTTACTGCCATTCTCTAGGTCAATATAGTTGTGATTTTTCAATGCCACATATCTTATCACTGATAAAACCCTATCATTATAAATTAACAAACACAAATAAGCATTATCACTGCTATAGATAATATTCATTAGATCATCTGATTCATTGTGGCAGATCATTTTTGATAAATCATCATAATATTTATTATCGCTATTAAATTCGGAGATAGATAAGCGAACTAATTCAACTTTATATTCCATTTTATCCATGTTATCCATATTATATTTAACATTCAATTTCGTATAAACATAAACAATGCAAACGCAAAATGTTAATAATGGTATATTAACAAAAAATGGTAAGGAATATTACGCATATAATCACTTCGTTAAAACGGTTATTAGTGATGCGATAAATAACAGTTTTACGACTGATAATCAAGTTAAAGATCCGGTTGATTATATTAAAACAAGATCTATTTGGAGATGGCGAGATGATATTAGCTTTGATAACAATCAAGATATGATAGAAACAATTTTACGATCTTTTTTAATACAAACCAGTAAAGAAGATTTCACTGATCAATTCTTTGTATACGGAAATGGTAAGTATATAAAAGCTAAAAAAGAAATTTTGAAACAAAGAGTAAATATTAAAAACATCATCTATAGCATACCAAAAAACAATGAACCAATAAAATACAGATATTTCACGGTCAAAGATATATTAAATTTCGCAATTGATAAATATGTTAGTTATGAGAAAATTTAAAAGTCCATTTTCCTTCATTAAATTTTTAATCTGATTCGCTGCATGTTATAAATTCTGTTTTTATGTTATGATGTTTTTTAAATTCAATATGATAAATTTGAATGATCTAATATCATGATCGTATATAATTATGGATTCAATTCCATTAGAAATCAAACATAAAATCTGCAACAACAGTAATCTGAATATTCTTAAATCACAATCACTAAGATCTTTGAATAAAGAATGGAAAGAAATAATCGACTATAATAATAGTAAGTTATACTTCTCTACATATGAAAAAATGATATATTTCAATAATTTCCTCGCAAAGTCGCGTGATAAACAATCTATTGAATATGTTTTAAGACTTTTATGTAAAGAATCATACCCTGATAAAGAAATAGTCATGGCTATATATTCTATAAATCAGCATGAACGAGATGGTATGAAAAATACATTCATAAATCATTGTTATGAGAGATTATTATATAGAGGATGGACAAGAGAAGCGAGGTGGTTATATCAACAATTATCTCCACTAGATTTATCATGTCAGGTTTCTGATGATATGTTAGAAAAAGCAATATTATATGATGATGTTGAAATGCTAGAATTTATAATATTTGAGACAAATCGTTCTTACGACCTTCCGTCCTTATTTATTCGTTTCACTCTTTCCAAATCATCCAGTATGAAAATAAAATCAATGTATGTAAGTCTTAGTGAATTCTTACGACATTAATATGGATTTATTTGCTTTGTCCGCCATCATTTTTTGTGTGTAGAATTATTACCTATAAAATATCTCTCAATGACAATTAAAGCAACAGAAAAATAAGATTAATAAGATTATTAACTTACTTGTTATATCCTTTACGTATTTCTTAACAAATGATTAAAATGTAATATCAGGAACACATACTTTGCTCTGCGTGAAAAATCTTGAAGACAATAATATTCTTTTTTCGTTAGTTTAATTCAATGAATAATGAGAGAAATTTGATTTCCGTAAAAGATAATTATATAATACGAGCGTATATAATATGAGTGCATCTGATTTGCTGTTTGCGGTTGATACATACAATCATGGTCTTTTAATTAAAATGTTATTGATTAATAAAGGCATAATATATAATAGCGAGGAATATAAAAAAGAACTTAAAAAAGGTAAACAAATATCCATTAATATGATACTTAAATTGTCTATCATAGCAAATATATTGAAGAATAAAGAATTAACTAAACTATTCCACGAGATTTGTCACAATAAGAATCTTGGACCAACACAATGGGAAACTATCTATTATATGTTAAAATATCCAACGTCGGATAGTGAAACATACTTATTAGAATTAAGAAAATATGTAGATAATATTGATAGAGAACAATCAGAATTATATGCTGAGTTTGTTTCGTCAGCTGATTTTACATTTAGAACAAATAGTGACTATTGGTTAAATTATCATAATAAATAAGTTTATTTTTATGTATGATATGTAAAATTTGAAAACATTAGTGATTTAGAATTATTCGAATATGAACACTAAACTACCATTAGATATCCTTTATCATATTTTCAAGTTAATTCATGTTAATAATAGAGCAGGATTACGTTTGGTATGTTCTTATTGGAAGAGTATATTAGATAATAAATCAATATGGGATGATCTCTTGTATGTATCAGATGCAAAATTATCCAGGTTGAGTTCAGAATCTTTACAATGGCTTATGGACAATACATATATACTAGGATTACCATCTGTCATTAATATGTTGATAAATAAGCCTTGCAGTTATAAATTTCGCGAATGGTTTGTGCTTCATTCAAAATACTCTGAGTATTTACTATCTGATATAATGTATATTGTCGAACTTCTCAAAATAATGATTCGCTACAACGTTACTGAATCCAAACGGATATATTATATTATTGCATCAAGATTTCCAAGACATATTAAAATGTTACAAAAATCAGTGATAGAATGTGTTGAACATATGAAACCAATTTTCATCCTGGATGTAATGAGAGAATATGAAATAGAAATTGATGAAAGACATTTATTTGATGCAATAATATCATATTGTGATTTATTCGAACAAGGTTTAATAACTATAGAAGAAATAAGACGGTTAACAGATAATTACATACCATCAGAAAGATACGTGGCTACTATAAAAAAACTTATTCTCATTAAATATCGTAGAGGAAAGTTTCAAAGTCTACGATTATATGCGGATATATTTAACATAGGTAGTCTAGAAAATGACAAGGTAATAACGTATATTTTGACATCAGACAAAAACACCAACAAAAAGTTTATGAAAATATTCTACTTGTTGCCAACAAAACATAACAAACACCTGTGGAATGATAAAATATATCAAATCAGATCTGCTAATTTTATATATAAATCTCTTTTATTGACTCTAGTGACTGAAGAAGTATGGGGAGAATTATTTGAATGGAGTATGGAATTATTCCCATCATATATGAAATTAGCAGAAAAAAACGCAATATGTAAGCGTTATGGTAATATACCATGTTTGATAACTATTGCAATGACAAGATCAGATCATAAATATATAGAGAAATTGATGAAAGTGATGGAGTTGAGCAAGAAAACTATAGCTAAACATTCTATATGTCGTATTAATAATGCAAAGTGTGTTCTTAAAGGTGATAAAGATTTATCTGTCTTGATAAATAATGTATTATCTAATGCTGAAAAACTAAATATAGACATCAATGATAAATTAACTACATTGTTCTAACAATTCATCTAATATATTTTGCAAATCTTTTTATGAAATCAGCTCCAAATGTAGATAATAATTTTTCTCTGAAAATCACAACAGGTCCATATATGGTAGCGTCTTCCAACGAATATAAATCCTGTAACAGTCTGTGATACATGCATAATAATTCCAGATCAGTAAATAATTCATAATTATCAATCCTATCTAATCGGCTATTATTTTCTAATAACATTATCAACTTAAAAGAGTTTGATAATTTTTCATCTTTATATTGGGATTGTCTTGTGTTTTTCCATTCATTTATAAATCTCTTATGTAATAATGATACTGATACAGATGAGATCTTTCCAAAGTATTCATCTGATGTGATTTTTCCAATCAATTTACCATAGTCTATAATATAATCAACATATTCTTCATGACGTTGGAGAAACATCTTTATTGATTTATTGTTTTGGTATTTTGATAGGAAAGGAGCAAACAAAGACCATGTTAATTTACATGTTAGTGCTAATCTCCATTTACTTTGTTTATCTGCAAAATCCATAACATAACCTAATAAATACTCATCCGTTTTTGTGAATATTATTAATATTGTATGATAAAGACTTATTAGATTCAAATTTGAATGAATATATGTTTAGATTGTTAATTGCATAGAATTATAAATATGAATAATATTCCGTATGAAATTAAAAACATTATTTACTTGTTCTGTGATTTTGATTTACCCAACGCGTTAATTATGCGTATTATAAGTAAGGAATGGAATGATATTGTCAATGATAATGTCAAACATCTTAATCTACCAATCGAAATGCGTAAGAGATATTTCAACTTTTCACATTCAAAAATCTGTTCATTACAAGCAACTAAGAGTATATTAATGATGTTATTTCCTGATAATATTCCTAATAAAGACATTATATATAATATCAGCAAATTAAGAAATAAAAACACTAAGCATGAAGCAAATTTTGTTGATGAATGTTTTAGAGAAATGATAAAGATTGGATACACATCAGAAGCTAGATGGATTTACAATAATTTAAATGCTGATACAGATGATTTTGATGTTATTAGATCATCTATGTGTATGTCAGTGAAAAGACATAACATTGATATGATTGAGTTCTTGATTAAAGATTTACCTTATGGAAAATTTATCATATCTGATATGTATATAGAATATAATAGACGATCATCCAAAACGCTTCATATGTTAGAGAACCGAAAACCTCACATAGCGAAAACTCTCAAGAAATTGTTTATTTACAAAATTCTCGGATCTGATTCAGATGATGAGTCAGCTAATTCAGATTAATAATCTATCTGTTTTGTCCGCCGATTAACATCTTTTTTATATGTTATATTTGAATATTATTTTGAGTAAGATACCAGCTAATGGATAATATTAATATTCTACCAGCAGAAATTCTTTGTGCTATATTTAAGATAATTAATCCTAAAAATCGCATAATTTTGCGTTTTGTATGTTCTTATTGGAAAAGTATATTGGACGAGAAGGCAGTGTGGAATGATATAATGTATATATATGTATCTGGGTTGGTGCGTTATGATTTACCAGTCATTAAATGGTTTATGAAAAATACTCGTTTATTAGATTCATCCATATCAGTATATAATCTTTTAATAAATGGATGTAATTATGATGTTTATAAATGGATATTGAGGGATTCTCCATTCTCCGAACAATTAACATCTGATTATGCACCCCTTATACACTTATTCACTGAATCAACAAAAGGATGTAGTAATATATATTCTAAATCCGTGTTTAAGATTATAAGAAAAAAGTTTCCTGAAGCAATTAAAGTGTGTCGAGATATTATCCTACATAAATATGATAGACCACAGAAGAACGGAGTTAGGAAACCTGTCAGAGAAATAATCGAAGATATGTTTTACAATAGAGATTGGACCAAACTAAATAGTATGATCGTGGTATTTGAATTACATAAACCAGGAAATGAGCACATGATTCCACAAGTATTAGATGACTGTTCTAAATTTTCGAAAATTCTCATGAAGTTATTGCATATTATACCGAAAAATAAAAACGATAAATTGTGGGACGACAAAATATATCAAATCAGATCTGCTAATATTGCTTATGATACTCTGATGTATTGTGATAAGGAAGATGGTTTATGGGAGTCAGTCTTTATATGGACTATGGATTTGTTTTCGTCCATCATGTATAATATTGAGATAAATAAGGTTTGTAAATCTGATAATACAACACAATGTTTGGTATCAGTAGCAATATCAAGGAAGAAATCGGGGTGTTTGAAACTTATGATGGATATGATGAATTTAAATGAGGAAATGATATTTCAACATTGCTTATGTGGAATTAGTACAAAAGGTATTCTATATATTATTAAAAACGCATCAGAGTTGAATCTTATTAGCGTCATCAAAAAAGTCAATGATTACAAAAAAGAAATGGTAACAAAAAAGAAATGATAACTCATTCTAATCTTCGTTTTAAATTTAATCAAAATTGAAGAAATACTAATTTAATTAATATAAAAAAGAATTTGAATGTTAAGAAGTAGAAAATAAGTTTGATACTTTACAAAGTTCATGATCAAAACAACTGCTTCATAGTTTGTTCCCCTTCATAGTTTTTCACAACTGGCCCTTACTTTTTGCTGAAAGATACTATTTTTATGATATATATTCAAATCAAAAAATATTAATTATATGTCATAATAGTATTCAAATTATTAGTTGACGATACTTTGAATTCCAGATTATTATATAATTTTCTCATATCTTCTCTATTATTTGGTATGAATACCGACCATGATTTTCCACGACCTGATATTAACCATGACAATAAGAATCCAAGATATGGTTCTAATCCATTTTCCAGATCAATATAATTGCAATTTTTTGAGACCGTAAATCTTATCACAGATAGTACCAAGTCATTAACTGTCAATAAACATAAATAAGAGCCAGGATTATTACTGATAATATCCATTAAATTATCTTCTTTATCTTTGCATATCATATTTGATAAACTATTATAAAATCTACTATTCTCATTAAATTCAGATGCTAATAAACAAGTCATTTCCATATTACGTCTCATTTTCTTTTGCTTTTTTTCCTGAATCGTACATCATAGTATATAAACATTCAAATTTGGATGTATTGCGATGATAGATCAAACGGTGATAAACTTGTTAAACATACTAAGTCATGTCCTAGAAAATACTATATATATTCAGATTTTATTGGCCATCTCAAATCTGCTGTATTTGGTATCAAAAAAAAAGATTCTATACAAAATTAGGAAATCAATGATTATGACTTACTACTCAATATTTCAAACCATTTAAATTTCATATTTTCAACATTATTCCATAATTCTGCTAATTTTTCTATCATGAGATTATAATATTTGCCAACCATAAATTCGTAGACGTCACATTTAATTTTTTTAATCAGTAAATATTCTGCCGTCCATTTATATATAAACGGAAATATAAACATCTTTTCATCCATTAATCCTTCGGTTTCGACTAAGTGTTGATTGTTGTTATGTTTATTACACCTATAAACACTATATATCTTAGCTAGTGATAATCTTTTATCCTCTATATATTTTTCTTCTATTTTCTTACTATCCAATCTTTTCAATCTCAATTGTTGAAGTTGTATACATATTTCTTTCTCAAATGAAGCAGTTTCTGAATTCTTAGATTCAAATAAATATGTATATAATCCTAACTCATCAACATATGTTAGTTCACCAATACTTCTAATATAATTCTGATTTATTTTTGGTATTATCTTTCTATAGCGTGACATGTTGTTTGTATGTTTAGCAATATCGTCTAAGCAAAACCATGGCTCTCCGTCTATGACTTTTATATTTATAGTTCCCATATTTGACAATATCAATAACCTAATAATCTCTTCACATTCACAAATAGACATTTTATTTATATGCAGTTGTATTCGTGAATTTAAAAATTCTTGTTGTTCAACTAAACTTAATTTGACATAAGGATGGGTCTTATTTAAACTAAGTTCATATTCCATCATCTCTATGAATATTAAGTGTTCTTCTATCTGTTCTATCACCCTTGTTAATAATGTTTTTCTTCGTCGTCTTAATATATCATAAATATACGACTGAAATTGTTTTGCTTTGTCTTTTTTAGGTCTCATCAAATAATAATACAATCCCTGCTCTGATAATAATAACATCTCTTGCATTCTGCCAGCACTGTCCTTTAGCTTTAGTGATTTCTTTTGATATTCATCAATTTTATATGTTTTTTTATACAAACCAGTATCACCAATATAATTTCCAATATCTCTTGCAGAAATCCAGAAGTTAAAAGCATCATCTATGATTCTGATATTGTTTTCAAAGAACAAATTTGAATCTAAGCTCGTAATTTCCATATTTTTATATTGTTATATTTTTTGATTCAAATTTATAGGATCTATTCACTAAAATGTCTTAGTAGGTATAAATATAAAGTTATAGGGATTGTCCGCGTGAGATAGCAAGTTACATGGACTTATAGGGATTGTCCGCGTGAGATAGCAAGTGACATGGACTTATAGGGATTGTCCGCGTGAGATAGCAAGTGACATGGACTTATAGGAATCGCCCGCGTGAGATAGCAAGTGACATGGACTTATAGGGATTGTCCGCGTGAGATAGCATATAAATAATAATAACAGGTATGAAATACAAAAAAATGAGTACGACGCGGACAATTCCTATAAGTCCATGTAACTTGCTATTATATGCGGACAATTCCTATAAGTCCATGTCACTTTCTATTATATGCGGACAATCCCTATAAGTCCATGTCACTTGCTATCATATGCGGACAATCCCTATAAGTCCATGTCACTTGCTATCTCACGCGGACAATCTCTATAAGTCCATGTCACTTGCTATTATATGCGGACAATCCCTATATATAACTGAGTGGTTGCACCAATCATATCTACGATTGTATCAGTGTCTGCAGGTAAAGAGCGTGTAACTATTCTATTAGTTGCTGATAAATATAAAGCAATTCATAGTCATTAAATTTAATTTTCAAATGATAAATCATATAATAAAATGTCTGCTGGAGGTGCAAGCATGCTAATTATTTATAATAATATTCTGTTAGAAATGATATTGGTAAATCAAGGTTATGATATTCAAAGTAAAGAATATTCAAGTGAATATGTAAAATATACAGAAATTAATGACACAATGATCAATAAACTGTATGTAACAATGGAAGAACATCTTGATCAGGAATTAACTGATCTATGCCATAATATTTTAGAAAATAAAAATCTCGGACCATCACAATGGAAATCTATCATTTATATGTTGGATAATAAAGACATATCAGGATTAGAAAATTTAATGGATAATATAGATCGTGAACAATCAGAGATGTATGCAGAATATATATCAACAGATGAATTTGTTTGT
>Ga0310810_10001673_pt1 | contig 23471 bp, 24 predicted proteins | sample NCmetagenome_FD_207641 | JGI IMG/M metagenome (GOLD analysis project Ga0310810, IMG submission 207641) | Soil microbial communities from experimental microcosm in Duke University, North Carolina, United States - NC | ecosystem: Engineered > Artificial ecosystem > Soil microcosm > Unclassified ... | reverse complement strand
CGCGCCGCGAGGAGGGCATGATCGCAGTCGAACTGACTGTACCGCGAATGCGGACGCCCGGCCGGCGACATCGCGTGGACACGACCGGGCAGTGGTGGGATCGTGTTCAAGCGATGGGTCGGCTTCTCAAAGAGTGGCTGCTGGCCGCCCTGGCCGCCGTCGCCGCCACCGGCGCGACCGTGCTCGTACTGCTGCCGCTACAGCTGCTGATCGAGCCCCTGCCCGCGCCGCCATTCCTGCTGACCGTCATGATTGTGGCCTGGCTGGGTGGTTTCCGCGCCGCAAGCATCACGACCATTCTCAGTGCGCTTGCTGTCGACTACTGGTTCATTCCGCCGATCGGCGCCATCATCTCGACCTGGCAGGAGATCGCCTCGACCATCGCGTTCGCCGTGGTCGGCATCGCCGTGGCCTGGCTCACCGCAACGCGGCGGCACGTCGAGGACGAGCGCAAGGCGCTGCTCGCGCGCGAGCGCGCGTCGCGCGCGGCGGCCGAGGCCGCCAACCGTGCCAAGGACGAGTTCGTCGCGGTGCTCGGCCACGAGTTCCGCAACCCGTTGTCCGCCATCGTCAACGCGGTGCAGCTACTCGGACGTGTCGAGACGACGGCGTCGCCGGCGCACGATGCGCGTGAGGTCATCGAGCGCCAGGCCAAGGCCATCGGCCACATGGTCGAGGACCTCCTCGAGGTCAATCGCATCGCGACCGGCAAGATCCGCCTGGACCGGCAGCCTACGGATCTCAGCGCCGCGATCCGGCGCGCGCTGGCGACGCTGGCATCTCGCACGCAAGCCCACCGCGTGACGATCGAGGCGACGCCGGTGTGGGTGGACGCGGATCCGGTTCGGCTCGAGCAGATCCTCGTGAACCTGTTCGACAACGCGTTGAAGTACACGCCGGTCGGCGGCGCCATCGACATACGCCTCGAGCGCGAGGGCAGGCACGCCGTGTGTCGCGTCCGCGACAGCGGCGTGGGGATCGACGCCGACGTCTTGCCGCGGATCTTCGAGCTGTTTGTGCAGGGCGATGCCGCCAGCCGGCATGGCCGCCGTGGGCTCGGAATCGGCCTCGCCGTCGTCCGACGTCTCGTCGAGCTGCACGGGGGCACGATCAACGCGGCGAGCGACGGTCCCGGGCGCGGCAGCACGTTCACGCTTCGACTGCCCAGCGTGCGGGCGCCGGCGCTGCCTCATCCGCCGCGCGAGAGCGCCGACGCGAGCAGCGCCAGGATGCGGCGCCGCGTGCTGATCGTCGAAGCCGACGCCGATCTTCGCGCGATGCTTCGGTCGCTGCTCGAGGTGTCGGGTCACCACGTCAGCGACGCAGCGGATGGGCCGAGCGCGTTTTCCATCGCGCTCCGCGCGCGGCCCGAGGTCGTCCTCATCGACCTCGAGCTCCCCGGCTTCGACGGCTACGAGCTGGCGCGCCGGCTGCGCATGGCGTCGGAGACCAAGTCCGCCGTCCTGATCGCGGTCACGGGCGACCACCGTGAACATGACGCCGAGCGCGCGCGGCTCGCGGGCTTCGACCATTACGCGAGCAAGCCCGTCGACCCTGAGGCGTTGGCGCAGATTCTTCAGCCGTGAGCGACCGCTGACGTGGACATCGTCACCAAGCGCATCTACGACGCGCCCGCCGACGCCGACGGCGATCGCGTGCTCATCATGCGACTGTGGCCGCGCGGCATCCGCAAGGAGCGCGTCGACGTGTGGCTCAAGGAGCTCGGGCCCGTACCCGAGCTCCTTCGCGCATACCTCGACGGCGCCGTCACGTGGGCCCGATACGTCCCGCGCTACCTCGCGGGGCTCGAGCGCCCGGAGGCGCAGGCGGCGATCGCAGAAGTGCGCCGGCGTGCCGCGACGGGCCGCGTCACGCTGCTCTGCGGCTGTCCCGACGAAGCACGCTGTCACCGGTCGCTACTCGCCGCCTATCTGCTAGACTCACCGCGTGCTCGCTCCGGCCTGCGACCTCCGCGTACGCGACGTCGCGCAGCGGTTTCGCGACCACGGGCCGCGCGTCGAGGCAAGGACGCTTCGCGTCGAGGCAAGACCGCTTCGCGTCGAGGGCCGCGCGCACGCTGAGCGCGCGCCGCGACGGCGCCGCATAACGCGCGCCGGCCGCCTCCTCGCCACGACACTGTTGGCGCTCTCCGCCGTGACGCCGGCCGCGGCCGAGCACGAGATCTATTACCGCTTCACGGTCCTCGGGTACGTCAGCGATGCGTACGGCAAGCCCGTGGCCGACGCTACGGTCGAGCTCGTGCGCGACAAGACAGGCTTCACGTATCTCGGTGCGAGCGATGCCGAAGGCTTTTATGCCGTACGCGCGCGGATCGGCGACGAGAGCCGCGGCGAAAAACTGACGGTGCGCCGCGGCCGCGCCACTGGCCACATCACGATCGCGTTCGATCCCACCAACCACACCGACGAGCGCGGCACCCGCGTCGATTTCGCGGGCGAGCGCGCGATCGAGCGCGCCGCGTGGTTCCGATCGACGCTGCTGAACGCCGTCGGCGCCGCCAGCCGGCACTGAGCGAGCATCGGAAGGAGCTTGAGCCATGGCCGCCAAGAGCAAGGGGATGAAGGCGTACGTGCTCATCGAGACCGCGCCGGGCAAGACCAAGGCGATCCGTAAGGCGCTGGGCGCCGTCTCGAAGGGCGCGGTGGCCACCCTGGACGCCGTCACGGGCCCGTACGATTTCATCGCGGTCATCGAAGGCCCGACTCTCGACGCCATCGGCCGTCTCGTCACCGACGAGATCGGTGCGATCAACGGGGTGACGCGTACGACGACCTGCGTGGCGATCTCACTCACCTGATGCGCGTGCTCGTCGTCGGCGGCACCGAGTTCATCAGTCTGCACGTCGTGCGTGCGCTGCAGCGCGATCGTCACGACGTCTGCGTGCTGAATCGCGGCCGGCACGCCGACCGGCTCCCCGCCGGCGTCAAGACGCTCGTCGCCGATCGCAAGGACCATGCGGCACTCGCCCGGGTGCTGACTGGTCAACGGTTCGACGGCCTCGTCGACGTCACGTACGCGCCGACCACCGGCGACGACGTGCGCGCCCTGCTGGAAGCGCTCGGGCACGCGGTCGGTCACGCGGTCTTCGTCTCGACCGGGCGCGTGCACGACCACGCGCTGCCGATCCCGTACGACGAGGACACGCCGCGCAATCTCTACTGGGGCGAGTACGCCAGGAACAAGATCGACGGTGAAGATGCGTACCTCGCCAGCGGCGTGCCGGCGAGCATCGTGAGGCCCACGCACGTGTTCGGCCCGCTGAACACGCGCAACAACGAAACGTTCTTCTTCGATCGACTCGTACGTGGCCGTCCGATCCTGCTGCCGGGTGACGGCGGCTGGCTGCGGCAGTTCGGCCATGTCGCCGATCTCGCTGACGCCATCGTCGCCATGCTCGGCGACCGGCGCGCGTTCGGGCGCGCGTACAACGTCAGCGGCGAGGAAGCCGTGACGCAGGTCGGCTTCGTCGAGCTCATCGCCGAAGTGCTCGGGCGGCCGCTCACGCTCGTCCCGGTCGCAAAAGCACCGTTTGGCCAGAACCTCGTCTACGACTGTCACGCGGTCTACACGACGACACGGCTGCGCCGCGAGCTCGGGATCCGGCCACGCTACACGCTCGCTTCGGGACTGGCGCAGACGTTCGAGTGGTATCGACGCGAAGGGCTCGACCGCCGCGACGTGGATTTCACCGCCGACGACGCGCTGCTGGCCGCTGCCCGCACGTGAGACGGGCCGAGCCCGTCACCGTCCTCGTCTACTGCCCCGATGCGGCCGAGGCCGGCCGGTACGCCGCGCTCGTGCGGCGTCACCGTGGCCGGGTGCGTGTCGTCGCGTGCGCGGGCTACGCCGACGCCGCGGCGACGGTCGCGGACGCGGATATCATCTACGGCTGGAAGTTCCCGGCCGATCTGCTGCCACGCGCGAAGCGCCTGCGCTGGCTGCACGTCATGGGGGCCGGTGTCGACTGGGCGTTGCCGACGCTGCCGGCCGACGTGACGGTCACACGCGTGCCCGGCGTCTTCGGGGTGTGGATGCGCGAGTACGTGCTCGGCTGGTGCCTGGCACTCACGCAGCGGACGGAAACGTACCGGACGGCGCAGCGCGAGCGCCGGTGGCGCGAAGACGTGCTGCCGGAGCGCGTGGCCGGCAAGACGATGACGATCGTGGGCCTGGGCGACATCGGCCGGACGATCGCGGCTGGGGCACGTGCGCTCGGCATGCGGGTGCTCGGCGTCAGCCGCTCGGGCCGGCGCGTGCGCGGCGTCGCGCGTGTGTACCGGCTGCCGCGGCTGCGACGCGCGCTCGCCGAGGCCGACGTCGTCGTCGTCGTGCTGCCCCTGACCGAGACGACGCGCGGGCTCCTGGATGCCGGCGCGCTCGCCGCGATGAAGCCCACGGCGTGGCTCTTCAACATCGGGCGTGGCGCCGTCGTCGATGAAGCAGCGCTGCTCGCCGCGCTGCGCGAGCGCCGCCTCGGTGGCGCCGTCCTCGACGTCTTCGCCACCGAGCCGCTTCCGCCGGAGCATCCGCTCTGGACGCTGGACAACGTCGTCGTGACGCCGCACATCTCGGGGCCCAGCGTGCCGGAGGAAATCGCGCCCGTGTTCGACGACAACCTCGCCCGCTGGCTCGTCGGCCGTCCGCTGCGCCACGTCGTCGATCGCGCCCGCGGATACTGACGGGCGCTGCCGCGCCTCGTACGCGGCGTCCTCGATTCGGGTACACCGCTGCACGCGCGGCGGCCGCCGGCCGCCCTCGACGCTGAAGCGCGCTGCAGCGATCGTGGCGCGCACTGCGGGACACGGGCGCGCGAGCGTCACCTAACTGCGCGGCGCGCCACGCGTTCGCAACGGCGGTGCACACGCCCGGGGCCGTGCTGGAATGGCCCTTGCCGTTCTCCTTGGCCATGCAGCGGATGCTCCTTCACCTGCTCGCTCGGCTCGGTGCCGCGCTCGCGCTCGTCCTCGCCACAGCGGCGCCCGCGCTCGCGACCACGCCGGTCGCCATGAGCGACGACGAGCGCGCCCCGGAATCGACGGCGTTCGTTCTCGCGAGTGTCAGCGAAGTCGACGGCCATTTGCAGGGCGGGTGTGAATCGGCGCGATTCGGATGAACGGCGGCGGCGTGCGCGTGCTCGCGCAGCAGTAGCGCGCCGCCACGCCGCCGCCCAAGATCTCCGCATCAGCCCATCCCACGACGGTGCACGACGCGAGGCGAACGTCAGGCTCGACGGCGCTCCCGCTGACCGTCGTCGACCGACGCCGCGCGACGGATCGCCGCGCACAGCGTGTCCGCGCGCAGCGGCTTGACGAGCCAGTCGGCAAACGCCGGGGCGCTCGGCAGATCCATGTAGCGGGCGTGGCCGGTGATGGCGACCGCCGGCACGCCGTTGATCCGGCCGCTCGACTGCGCACGCAGCCACGCCAGCAAGTCGAACCCCGTCTCCTGTCCGAGCGCGATGTCCGTGACGATGACGTCGGGCGGCGCGGCGGCGATCCGTCGGCGCGCCTCCTCGACGCTGCCGGCGGGAACCACACGGGCACCGAACACTTCGAGCACCTGCTGAAGCGCATCGAGCGCGGCCGGCTCGTCCTCGACGACCAGGACGTCCAGGCCGGTGAGCGGCGACTCAACGCGAGGCATCGCGTGCAGGGCAAGCAAGCCGCCGGCCAGCGACGAGGCAGTCAAAACGCGGCCAATTCGCGACCCAACGCGCCGCGATCGCGAAATATTTTCCGTTTTCGGCGACAAGGCGCGGTCCCGCTCGCCGGCGGAAGCGCTACTTCTTGGAGATCAGCCAGCGGTCGAGCGCCAGGTGCGGCAAGCCCGAGCGCTCGAACGTGTTGAGCGCGTCCTCCGCGGAGCCGACCAGCGGCTCGCCGTGGAGATTGAACGACGTGTTCAGGACAGCGCCGATCCCCGTGCGGCGCTCGAACTCGCGCAGGACACCGTGGTAGCCGGGATTCCACGCCTCGTCCACGAGGTGGGCGCGGGCGGTGGCGTCATGCGGGTGCAGTGCGGCCGCGATGTCGTCGCGGCGCTTGGGATTGGTGGCGAAGGCCAGCATCATGTACGGCGACGCCAGCCCCTTCGGATTGACGACGTAGTCGCTCTCGCGCTCGCGCAGGATCGACGGCGCGAACGGCATCCAGAAATCGCGGTTCTTGATCATCCGGTTGATCGTGCCGACCACGCGATGATCCGACGGATTGGCGAGGATCGAACGATTGCCAAGCGCGCGCGCACCGAACTCCATGCGGCCGGCGCACCGCGCGACCACACCGTCGGAGACGAGCACGTCGGCGATGCGCTCCTCGATGCGCTCGTGCTCCGTGACGCGGTACTTCGACGCCAGGTCGCGCGTCCGAATGAGCGCCTCGACCGCCGATGCGTCGATCGACGGCCCGAGGTACGCGGGCCCGAGCGGCTGCGGCCGCGCGTCGGGTCCGACGCCGGCGAGCCAGCCGAGATATGCGGCGCCGATCGCGTTCGACTCGTCGCCGCACGACGGCACCACGAACAGATCGCGCAGCCAGGGCTCGTCGGCGAGCAGGCCGTTCGCCTTGACGTTCATGAACACGCCGCCTCCGAGCGCGAGACGGTCGCCGCCATGACGGTCGCGCATCAGCCGCGCCCACGCCAGCAGCGAGTCCTCGACGATGCGCTGGGCGCCGGCGGCGACGGCGTCGAAGCGGAGGCCGAGCGTGCTCTCGAGCAGCAGCCGGTAGCGCGGGCCGCGACGCTTCCAGACGAAGCGCGCCGGCGTGCCGGCATCGAGGCCGAACACACCGCCCAGCGCCTCGTATGCGCGCTCGGCCTGCGACGCCGGCGCGTAGGGGGCGAGCCCCATCACCTTGTACTCGTGCTCGCCGAACTTCATCCCGAGCAGGAGCGTGACGAACGAGTAGAAGGATCCGAGCGAGCCGGGCGCGCTCGGCACGGCCTCGTGGCGCACCAGCGCCGTCCCCCGCCCTGTAGAGGCCGTGGCGCACAGGCCGTCGCCGGCGTTGTCGTTCGTCAGGACGAGCGCGCGCTCGCCGCCGAACGGAGAGGCGTAGTAGGCGGCGGCGGCGTGGCAGAGATGATGGTCGTACGTCACGATGCGGCTGCGATCGAGACCCAGGTGGCCGGTGACGAACGCGAAGCGGTCGCGCTCCGCCAGCTCGAACTTGCCGCGCGCGCGCTCGGTGAGGCCGAGCCTCGCGCCGAGCTTTCGCGCACGCCGCCCCAGTCCGCGCGCGGGCTCCTCCAGGCGCACGCCGTAGTACTGCCGCGCGTACGCCGCGTCGTGCAGCACGCGGTTCATCCAGTCGCGCGCGTATGCGCGGCTGCCCGCGAGCGCGACGCGATCGATGTCGCCGGGCCGCAGCGACAGCTCGCGCAACAGCGCGTCGATGGCGAGACGGGGATACCCCGCGTCGTTCTTCAGGCGGGTGAAACGCTCTTCGGAGGCGCAGCCGATGATCGCACCGTCGCGCAGGATCGCCGCCGTCGCGCAGTGCGTCTCGGTGATACCGAGCACGATCATCCGAGCGATCTTATCAGACCGACCCCCGGAAGGTGTCGCACTCGCGCAGGTCACCCGACTCGATGCCGCGCGTGAACCAATGCACGCGCTGCTGGGACGTGCCGTGCGTGAACGTCTCCGGCGCGACGCGGCCGCCGGCCTGCCGCTGCAGCCGGTCGTCGCCGATCGCGGCGGCCGCACCGAGCGCTTCTTCTATGTCGCCCTGTTCGAGAATGTGTCGGGTCCGGTCGGCGTGATACGCCCACACGCCGGCCAGGCAGTCGGCCTGCAGCTCCAGGCGCACGGACGCCGCGTTGCCGCTCGCCGCACCGCGCTGTCGCTCGCGCATGACGACGTCCGAGATGCCGAGCAGCTTCTGAACGTGGTGGCCGACCTCGTGGGCGATCACGTACGCCTGCGCGAAGTCGCCGGGCGCGCGGAATCGATCGCGGAGTGCGCGGAAGAAGTCCAGGTCGAGGTACACCTTCATGTCTTGCGGGCAATAGAACGGGCCCGTCGCGGAACCCGCCATGCCGCACGCGGACTGCACCGCGGTGTTGAAGAGGACGAGATGCGGGTCACGGTACTCGCGGCCCATGTCACGGAACAGCGCGCCCCACGTGTCCTCGGTGTCGGCGAGCACGGTCGCCACGAAGTCGCGCATCTCGTCGTGACCACCGCGCGGCGACGCCGACGACGGCGTCTCGGTGGCGGGCGGCGCGTTCGGCGCGTCGCCCTGGAGGATCACCCGCGGATCGAATCCGAAGAACAGCGCGAGCACGAGGATGACGATGGTTCCCAGGCCGCCGCCCGCCACGAGCGGTACGCCGAACCCGCGGCGATCCTCGACGTTCTCGCTTTGTCGCCCGCCCATCCACCGCACGGTGCACCTCCCGCGTCCGGTCGCTGCAAACCCCGCGCCCACCACCACCGCGGCGGTGGCGGCCCCGCGCGATCGTCGCGTGCCCCATTGCGTCGTCGGCCAGCGCGGCGGTGGCGGCGGATGAGCGTGACCGTCGCGTGCCCCATTGCCTCGTGGGGCCAGCGCGACGGTCACGCTCATCCGTCGCCGCCGCCGTCGCCGCCGTCGCCGCCGCCGTCGCCGTCGCCGGCGTTGACAGTCACAGGCTGAGCGCGGGCGGATCCTCGTCGAGCACCTTCTTCACCGCCGACTCGTCCACCTTGAACGTCAGCCCGGCCCGCTCGAGCTCGAGCAACATCGAGACACGCGAGTCGCGTTCGCCCCAACCGCGATTGAGCGCCTCCGTCATCTCCATGAGCGTCAGCTCGCACAGCCGCATCGGCACGCCGAACTCGCGGCCGACGGCGGTGGCGAGGCTCACGTCCTTGTGGGCCAGACGCAGCGCAAAGGACGGCGGCTCGTACTTGTTCTGCAGGAAGTTGTCGCCGAGGCGATCATAGAGCCGCTGCCGACCGTTGGCGCCTTTGCGCACCGCTTTCCAGAGCGCGCCGGGCTCCAAGCCCGCCTTGGCGCCCATGGCGAAGACCTCGGCGAGCGCCGTCTGCACCGCATAGCCGGCACAGTTGTGGACGAGCTTGGCGATCGAGCCGGCGCCGATCGGGCCGATGTACATCGGGTTGTCGCTCATCGCGTCGAGCACGGGCTTGTGGCGCTTGAAGACATCCTCGTCCCCGCCGACCCAGACGGCGAGCTTGCCGGACTTCGCCCCGCGCGGCCCGCCGCTCACCGGCGCATCACACATGTGGACGCCGCGCTCCGCGAAGAGCTTGTGGATCCGTCGCACCACCGTCGGCGAGTTCGTGCTGAGGTCGAAGTACGCTTTGCCGCGCGCGAGGCCGGCCAGGATGCCCTTGTCGCCGAGCGCGACGGATTCCACGTCGGGCGGCGCGGGCAGCGACGTGAAGACCACGTCGGTCGCCTCCGCGACCTGTTTCGGCGAATCTGCCCACTTGGCGCCCGCCGACAGGTGCGGCTTGGCCGCCTCGGGCCGCAGATCGTGGACGACGAGCTCGTGGCCGCCCTTCTGGATGTTCGTCGCCATGTGGTTGCCCATGAGCCCGAGCCCGATGAATCCCACTCTCATGACTTTTTCTCCTCGAAGACGCCCTTCGCGATGCGCGCGGCCGTCATCGCGGTGGGCCAGCCGGCGTAGAACGCCATGTGCGTGATGACCTCGGAGATCTCCTCGCGCGTGACGCCGTTGGCCAGCGCGCGCTCGATGTGGCCCTTGATCTGATCGGATCGGTAGAGCGCGGTGAGTGCCGCCACCGTGATCAGGCTGCGATCACGCTTGGACAGGCCGGGCCGCTCCCACACATCACCGTAGAGCACCTTCTCGCTCAGATCGATGAGCTTGGGAACGACCCCACGAACCTCGTTGCGAGCGCTGGATGCCGCTACTGGCGTGCTCATGGATGGTGTCCTCCTCGAAAACGCCGGTAATGATGCCACGGCGGTCGTTTGACGACCACCAGGGCGAATTCTAGACTCACGCTCGATGGCTCTGGCGCCTTCGACCGTGGTGCTTGCGACGCGCCGCCGCCGGCGGTGCACGGTCACGCTCGCCGGGGTGGTGCAGGGCATCGGGTTTCGCCCCGCCGTCCATCGCCTCGCGACGCGCCACGGGCTGGCGGGCTCCGTGTGCAACTCGATGCAGGGCGTCGTCATCGACGTCGAGGGCGAGCAGGCGCAGCTCGACCGTTTCATGGCCGAGCTGGATGCCGTCGCCCCGGCCGGCGCGCGGCGCGCGGCAATTGCCTGGAGCGAGCCGCGTGATGCCGTCCACACGTTCGACATCGCGCCGAGCCTGCAGGCGGGCGCGCCGCACCTCTCGCCCGCCCCGGATCTGCCGACGTGCGAGGCGTGTCTCGCGGAGCTCTTCGACACGCGTGATCGTCGTCACCGCTACGCGCTCACGACGTGCAGCGCGTGCGGGCCGCGGTTCACGATCACGCGCGCGCTGCCCTATGACCGCGAGCGCACGACCATGGCGTCGTTCATCCCCTGTGAGCCATGCCGCCGCGAGTACGAGACGCCGGCCGACCGGCGCTTCCATGCCGAGACGATCGCCTGTCCACGCTGCGGTCCGAGGCTCGTCGCGGCCGATGGCGACCGCCCGATTCCCACGGACGCCGTCGAGGCGGCCGTTCGCGCGCTGTGCGCGGGGGCGATCGTCGCCGTCAAGGGCGTGGGTGGCTATCACCTCGCGTGCGACGCGACGAACGCGGCAGCGGTCGTCGATCTGCGCCGGCGGAAGCAGCGCGAGGCCAAGCCGCTGGCGGTCATGGTGAAGAGCGTCGCCGCGGCGGTGACGCTCTGCTGGGTGTCGGACGCCGAAGCTCGACTGCTCGCTTCGCCGGCGCGGCCCATCGTGCTGTTGACGCGTCGACCGAGCACCGCGATTGCCGACGCGGTCGCGCCCGGCTGCCGCGAGCTCGGCCTGATGCTGCCGTATACGCCGCTGCATCATCTGCTGCTCGACGCCGTCGACACGCCGCTGGTCATGACGAGCGGCAACGCCAGCGACGACACGATCGCCTATCTGGACGACGACGCGCGGGAGCGCCTGGGAGGCGTGGCGGATCTGCTCGTCACGCACGATCGCCCCATCGTCGCGCCGTGCGACGACTCCGTCGCACGTGTCGTCCGCGACATTCCGCGGGTGATTCGACGCGCGCGCGGATATGTTCCATTGCCCGTGGACCTGCCCGTGGCGGCGGCACGCCCGATCCTGGCGTGTGGCGGCGACCTCAAGAACACGTTCGCACTGGCACGCGGGCACGACGCGTTCCTCAGCCAGCATCTCGGCGACCTCGCCAGCGAGCGCGCGTTCCGGTGCTTCCGGAGCTCACTCGCGTATCTCTCGCGGGTGCTCGATCTCGAGCCGCGTGTGGTCGCCCACGACCTGCACCCCGCGTATCGCTCCACCGCGTTCGCGCACTCGCTCGACGGCGTAGAGCGCATTGGCGTGCAGCATCACCACGCCCACATCGCGAGCTGTCTGGCGGACAACGGCGTGGATCGCCGGGTCATCGGCGTCGCGTGGGACGGCACCGGCTACGGCACGGACGGCGGCATCTGGGGCGGCGAGTTTCTGATCGCCGATCTCGCCGGTTTCGAGCGTGCCGCGCATCTGGAGCCCGTGCCGCTGCCCGGCGGCGACGCGGCGGTGCGTGAGCCGTGGCGCATGGCCGCGGTGTTCCTGAGGGCGGCGTACGGTGACGACATGTCCGCGCTCGACCTGTCGTTCGTGCGCCGACTCGATCACGCCGCGTGGCGCACGCTGACACGCGCCATCGATCAGGGCCTGAACGCCCCGCTCACCACCAGCGCCGGGCGACTCTTCGATGCCATCGCGAGCCTGCTCGGCGTGCGCGATCGCATCGCGTACGAGGCGCACGCCGCGATCGAGCTGGAGGCGATCGCGACCGTCGACGCCGACCTCACCTACCCGACGGCGGTGAGCGTCGCGGGCGACGCCATGGTCGTGCGCACGACCGACATCGTGCGCGGCGTGGTCAACGACCTCCTGCGGGAAATGCCGGCCGCGACGATCGCGGCGCGCTTCCACGCCACCCTCGCCCACGTGATCGTCGACGTCTGCGAACGGCTGCGCGCGCGCACGGGGCTACACGCGGTGGCGCTGAGCGGCGGCGTGTTCCAGAACGTTCGCCTGCTCGAGAGCGTGCTCTGCGCGCTCGAGCGGCGCGGGTTCGAGGTGTATACGCATCGGCACGTGCCGACCAATGACGGCGGCCTCGCTCTCGGCCAGGCGGCCGTCGCCGCGCGGCGCCTGCGCGACACGGAGCCCGACTGATGTGTCTCGCCATCCCCGGCAAGGTGCTGGAGATCTACGACGACCGCGGCCTGCGGATGGCGCGCGCGGACTTCGGCGGGACGGTGCGTAAGGTCTGTCTCGAGCAGCTGCCCGAGGCGGGCGTCGGCGATTACGTGCTCGTCCACGTCGGCTTCGCGCTGAGCCGTGTCGATCCCGAGGAGGCGGAGCGTACGTACCGCTTTCTCGAGGAGCTCGGGCAGCTCGGCGAGCTCGACACGCCGGAGACACCGCCGTGAAATACCTCGACGAGTACCGCGACGCGCGACTGGCCGGCAAGATCCTGGCCGAGATTCGCCGCGACATCACGCGGCCGTGGACACTCATGGAAGTGTGCGGCGGGCAGACGCACTCCATCGTCAAGCACGGCATCGACCGTCTACTTCCGCCCGAGATCGAGCTGGTGCACGGCCCGGGCTGCCCGGTCTGCGTAACGCCGCTCGAGCAGATCGACAAGGCCCACGCGATCGCGCGCGCGCCCGGCGTGATCTTCACGTCGTTCGGCGACATGCTGCGCGTGCCCGGCTCGGAGACCGACCTGCTCCGGCTGAAGTCCGCCGGGGCCGACGTCCGCGTCGTCTACGCACCGCTCGACGCCGTGCGCATCGCGCAGGACAATCCCGGGCGCCAGGTCGTGTTCTTCGCGATCGGCTTCGAGACGACGGCGCCCGCCAACGCCCTGGCGGTGACGCGCGCGCGAACGCTCGGCGTCGAGAACTTCTCGATGCTCGTGTCCCACGTGCTCGTGCCGCCCTCGATCGCCGCGATCCTCCAGACGCCCGGCAATCGCGTGCAAGGCTTTCTCGGCCCCGGCCACGTCTGCACGGTCATGGGCTACCGCGAGTACGAGGCGATTGCGCGACATTATCGCGTGCCGATCGTGGTCACGGGCTTCGAGCCGGTCGATCTGCTGGAGGGCGTGCTGAAAACGGTGCGTCAGCTCGAGCGCGGGCAGGCGTGCGTGGACAATCAGTACTCGCGCGTGGTCAGCCGCGCGGGCAACGCCGCGGCACAGCGCCTGCTGTGGTCGGCCTTCGAGGTCTGCGACCGCAAGTGGCGCGGCGTGGGCACGATCCCGAAGTCGGGCCTGCGCTTGCGGTACGAGCTGCGCGCGTACGATGCGGAGCAACGGTTCGACGTCGGCATCGTCGACACGCGCGAGCCGGCGGAGTGCATCAGCGGCCAGATCCTGCGTGGCCTGCGCAAGCCCCACGACTGTCCCGCGTTCGGCACCCGCTGCACGCCGGCCAGCCCGCTCGGCGCCACGATGGTCTCCGCCGAGGGTGCGTGCGCCGCGTATTACGCCTACGGCCGTCACCGCGAGACGGTGGCGACGTCGTGAAGGACGCGATTCTCCGGAAGGCGCGCGAGAGCGCCGAGGTGAAGGAGGCGTTCTTCCGCGCCGAGGCCGCGGCGATCGAGGCGCTCGCGCGCGCCATGGCGACGGCGTTCGAGCGCGGAGCGCGGCTCTACGTCATCGGCAACGGCGGCGGCGCGACCGATGCGCAGCACGTCGCCGTCGAGTTCGCGCATCCCATTCTCGAAAAGCGACGGCCGCTGCCCGCCGTCGCGCTGACCGCGGACAACGCGCTGCTGACCGCGATCTCGAACGACCGGGATTTCGCCAAGGTGTTCGGCGACCAGCTGCGCCTGCTCGGTCGGGCCGGCGACATGGCGCTGGCGCTCAGCACCAGCGGCCACTCGCCGAATCTGGTGCACGCGCTCGAAGTCGCGCGTGAGCTCGGGATGCTGACGATCGCGTTCACCGGCAAAGACGGCGGACGTCTCGCGAGCATGGCCGACCACGCGTTCGTCGTGCCGTCGTTCAGCATCCACCGCATCCAGGAAACGCACGTCGCGCTCTATCACATCGTGTGGGACCTGGTACACGTGGTTCTCGGAGAAGCCGATGTCATCTGACCACGTGGGGGGCCCCGACATGGTCCCCCAGACCCCCCCGGAACCCGGGCCGCGCCTCGGGATCACGCCCGGTGGGAGCTGTCCGCTGCCGCTCACCGACACCGACCGCGTTCTGTTGGGCCACGGCAGCGGCGGCAAGCTCACGGCCGAGCTCATCGCGCGCTGTTTCTTGCCCGCGTTCCGCAACGACGTGCTCGAGCGAATGGACGATCAGGCGGTCGTCGGGATCGGCGCCGCTCGGCTGGCGTTCTCGACCGACGCCTACGTCGTCACGCCGCTGTTCTTCCCCGGCGGCGACATCGGCGACCTTGCGGTCAACGGCACCGTGAACGACCTCGCGATGGCGGGCGCGCGACCGCTCTATCTGGCCGCCTCGTTCATCCTCGAGGAAGGCTTTCCGCTCGCCGACCTCGGCCGCATCGTCGCGTCGATGCGCAAGGCCGCCGAGGCCGCCGACGTGCTGCTCGTGACGGGCGACACGAAGGTCGTCGACCGCGGCAAGGCCGACGGGTGCTTCGTGACCACGACGGGCATCGGCGTGATCGAGCACGCGCTCACGATCTCGGGGGACCGCGCACGGCCGGGCGACGCCGTCATCCTGAGTGGCCCTATCGCCGAGCACGGCATGGCGATCATGGCGGCGCGCGCGGATCTCGAGCTCGACACCCCGGTCACGAGCGACACCGCGGCGCTGCACCGCCTCGTCCTCGATGTGATCGCGACGGGCGCCGACGTGCACTGCCTGCGCGACCCGACGCGCGGCGGCGTGGCGACGGCGCTCAACGAGCTCGCCGAGCGCTCGGGCGTCGGCATCGTGCTGGACGAGCCGCGCATCGCGGTCACCGAGCCGGTGCGCGGACTCTGCGAGCTGCTCGGCCTCGATGCGCTCTACGTCGCGAACGAGGGCAAGGCGCTCGCCATCGTCCCCGAATCGGACGCCACGCGCGTGCTGGACGCGATGCGGCGACACCCGGAGGGCCGTGACGCGCGCGTCATCGGCACCGTCGTCGAGGACGAGGCCCATCTGGTCGTGCTGAAAACCGCGGTCGGCGGCCGGCGTATCGTCGACCGACTGCACGGCGAACAGCTTCCCAGAATCTGCTAGGAGGAGGCCCCGATGGACGTGATGCAGATGTGGTGGCTGTCGCTGGCGGCCTTCGCCGCCGTCGTCGTGGTGGTGGCGCTGCTGCTCGGCCTCATCATCGGCGCCGCCAAACGCATCGATCACCACGCCGCCGCGATCTGGGTCGTCGGCAAGCAGATCGCCGGCAACACCGTGTCGATCTGGATCCTCGAGCAGACGAACGAGCAGATCAAGAAGCTGCTCGACGAGACGCGCACGATCGGCCGCATCGCCGATGCGATCGCGACGAAGCTCGGGGCGTCGGGAAATCCCGGCGGCCCGGGCGGTGGGAGGCCATGGTGGAAACGCTTCGTTGGCTGACAATCGGCTATGCGGCGGTGCTCGTGCTGGCCCTCGCGGTGAGCCTCATCGCGATCCTCGTGCAGCTCTGGCGCATCGGCACGGTGCTTCGTGACATCGGCGGAGCACTGAGCGAGGTGCGAACGGCCACGGGACCGCTCGGTGGGTATCTGCAATCCCTGCACGACGCGTTCGTCGACTCGGGCTCTCGATGAGGCGGCGATGACGACGACACTCGCCGTGATCTGGTGGATCGGGCTCCTCGGCGCGCTGGTGGCGACGCTCGTGATTCTGAAGGAGGTCTTCCTCGTGCTGCGCGCGCTCCGCGACATCCACCGGCTGGCCGTCGCCACGCGACAGGCCGGGGCCGGAGTCGCGGTCAATGTCCGCCCGATACCGGATCTCGCACCGCTGCCCGCGCGCGCGCGACGGCTCGTGGCCGCCCACGGTGCGCTGCGTGCCGCATCCGCAGCGCTCGAGCGATTCCGTCCCGGCGACGAGCCGCGTCGTGAGGCGCACTGAGATGCCGGTTCTGCTCACGATTCTCTCCGTGCTCGCGGTGTGGACGCTGCTCGGCGTGCTCGTGGTCGGGCTGCTCCTCGTGCTCAAGACGCTCGAGGGCGTGCGGGGCTCGCTGGAAAAGATCGCGATGGGCGTGCGCGCGATCGAGCAGGAAACCAAGCCGCTCGGCGCGCGCATCGACGCACTCGCTGCGACGCTGGCGGAGGCGCCGCCCGGCGAGCCTGTCGCCGAGCGCATCCGGGGCGTCGTGCTGTCGCTCGAGGCCAACGGGTAGGAGGAGCCATGCCGGAGCCAATGGTCTACATCCCGATGTCGTCACGCGTCGATCGGCCGCTCGACGGTGAGACGAGCCGCACCCTGCCCGATCAGATCGGCAACGTCGCCGGCGCGAGCATGGACGAGCTCGCCGAGCGGATCATCGCGACCGGCGGTGGTCACGTCGTCGAGGGCCCGCTCCGCAAGGTCACCGCGTTCTGGCTCTCCGGGATGAGCTGCGACGGCTGCAGCATCTCCGCGCTCGGCGCGACCGAGCCGTCCGTCGAAGAGCTCCTCACCGGCGCGCTCCCCGGCCTGCCCACGCTCGTGTTGCACCACTACGCGACGGCGATGGAGTCGGGCGACCACTTCACGCACGCGATGGAGCAAGCCGAGCGCGGCGAGCTCGGCCATCCCTACGTCATCGTGTATGAGGGCTCGATCGCGGACGAGAACCTCACCGTCAATGGCGAGCCATGGGCCGCCGAAGGCGCGCTGCCGCTCTGGGCGCCGGGCGACGAGCGCCGCCGCGTGCCCACGGCCGAGTGGGTACGCCGCCTCGCCCCGGGCGCGGCGGCCGTGATCGCGGTCGGCACGTGCGCGACGTGGGGCGGCATCCCGGCGTCGGCAGGCAATCCGACGGCGGCGATGAGCGTCATGGATTTTCTCGGCGCGGACTATCGCAGCGCCTTCGGGCTGCCGGTCGTGAATGTTCCGGGCTGCGCGCCGCTCGGCGACAACTTCACCGAGACCGTGGCGATGCTGCTGCTATTCCTGAACAAGCAGGCGCCGCTGCCGGAGTTCGACGAGCTCGGTCGCCCCGCGTGGCTGTACGGCGACACGGTGCACCGCAAGTGTCCGCGCGCGGGCTGGTACGAAGAAGGCACGTTTGCCCGTGAGTACGGCGGCAAGGAGTGTCTGGTCGAGGTCGGCTGCTGGGGTCCCGTCGTCAACTGCAACATCACCGAGCGCGGCGCCGTCGGCCACATGGGCGGGTGCATGGTCGCCGGCGGCGTTTGCATTGGCTGCACCATGCCGGGGTTTCCCGACAAGTTCGCGCCGTTCTACAAGCGCGCCCCCGGCTCGACCGTGTCGACGACGATGTCACGGCTGGTGGGCTCGTTTGTCCGGCCGCTACGCCGCATGACCCAGCACGAGCGCAACCGCGAGCCGCGCTGGCGCGAGCGGCGACCGAGCGGCTGGTCGCTCGAATACGACCGCCCCACGCTCACCCACCGCGTCGCCGAATACTTCTATCACAAGCTGCAGTACTTCGGCTCCGAGCTGCCGGGCCGCCAGAAGGCCGTCGAGAAATACCGCAGCGGCTGGGTGTCGCCGGCGGAGGCGTTCTATGGTCCCGACTACCAGTGCTTGCCCGACGAGCGGCTCGAGCGCATCCACCAGCGCGGGGCGCCGCACCGGCCGGGATTCTTCGTGAGCGAGCGCGCGACGGCGCGCGAGGAGAGCTAACCGTGTGCTTCCATAACCTGCCGGTGGAGTTCGACGACGCGGGTCGCGCGCGGCTGCGCGACGGCGTCGCCGATCCGTACGCGTACGAGACCCGGACGCTCGACCGCTCGCGGGTGGAGACGCTGCTCGAGCGCAACGGGCATGTGAAGGACCTGAACATCGACCCGGTCACGCGCGTCGCCGGCGCGCTCGCCTTCCACGCCGTCGTCGATCTCGACGCCCGCAAGGTACACGAGGCGCACTCGATCGCCAGCCTGTTCCGCGGCTACGAAGTCATCCTGAAGGGGCGCGATCCGCGCGACGCGATGTTCATCTCGAGCCGCGTGTGCGGCGTGTGTGGCGGCGTGCACGCGGTGGCCTCGTCGCTCGCCATCGAGATGGCCTTCGGCATCGTGCCGCCGCCGATGGGGCTCGCGCTGCGCAACATCCAGCTGGCGCTCGACTTCATGCTGGACAACCCGCTGCATCTCTACGTGCTGGCCGGCCCCGACTACTCCCAGGTCGTGGTGGAGCGGACGAACCCGGCGCTCTGGGCGCGCGCGCAGCGCACCGAAGCGCGCCACGCGCAGGTCCACCAGTACCGCACGATCGCGGACATCATGCGCGCCCTCAACCCGCTCACGGGCAAGCTCTACCTCGAAGGGCTGCAGGCGACGCGCGGGCCGCGCGAGGCGTACGCCGTGCTCTACGGCAAATATCCGCATCCGCAGACGGTCGTGCCCGGCGGGCTGTCGACGACCGTGACGCTCAAGGAGCTCAACGAGACGCACAACCGGATCATTCGCGCGATCGACTTCGGCAAGATCGGCGTCTTCATCTGGGAGGACCTCACCGAGTTCTTCTACGACGCCGACCCGCGCTACAAGCAGATCGGCGCGCGTCCCAAGAATCTGATCGACCCGGGGATCTGGGACGATCCGTTCGGCTACGACGGCACCTACGCGAACGCGCCGGCATGGGGTGAGCGGCGCTGGGCGACGCCCGGCGTCGTCATCGACGGCCGGCTGGTCACGACGAACCTGCACCATCTGAACATCGGGATGGAGGAGTTCGTCGAGCACGCCTTCTATGACGGCTGGTCGAACGAGGGGCTGCGCTACCGCGTCGATCCCGCCGGCAATCCGCTGTCGCCGAATCATCCCTGGAACAAGGAGACGAAGCCGGCGCCGGTGCACAAGCGGAGCTGGAAGGACAAGTACACGTGGGCGACGGCGCCGCGCTGGGACCGTCAGGTCGTCGAAGCCGGCTGTTACGCGCGGATGTGGATCACCGCCGCCGCCGGCAAGCTGCCGCATACGAGGTTCATGCAAGCGACCGGAACGAGCCTGAAGATGCAGGTACCCAAGAGCCTGCTGCCGGCCATGGACTTCGAATGGAAGATCCCCGAAGTCTGGAACGCGTTCGAGCGCAACCGGAATCGCGCCTATCACATCCTGTACTCGATGCTCGTCGCCTTCGAGAATCTCTTGATCGCGATGGATCTCATGAAGCGCGGCGAGACGCGAACCGCGACGCCGTACGAGATTCCGAAGAACGAGCGCATCGGCGTCGGCTTCTGGGGCGCGGGGCGCGGCTGGCTGACCCACCACCTGGTGATGGACAAGGGCGCGCTCGTGAACTACCAGATCATCACGCCGTCGACGATCAACGCCTCGCCGCGCGATCCCTTCGGCCAGGCCGGCGCGTACGAAGAGGCCGTGGTCAACACGCCGATTCTGGAGGAGTTCCCACGCCCGGAGGACTTCACCGGCATCGACATCTTCCGCGCGCTGCGGTCGTTCGATCCGTGCATGCCCTGCACCACGCACGTCCATCACGATCGCGGCAGCGTCGTCCGCGACGTCACCACCTGCGCCTGCGAGACAACGTGAGCACGTCGCGTCGCGTGCTGATCGGCGGCGTAGGCTATCGATGGCAGGGCGACGCCTCGTTCGGCCTCGTGGCCGCGGACGCGCTGGCGCAGCTGGCATGGCCCGCCGCGGTCGACGTGGCCGACCTTGGGTATGGCGCGCTGCTCGTCGCGCAGGATTTCCTCGCTGCCGCGCCGCCGTACGATCGGCTCATCCTCCTCGGCGCAACCACCCACGCGCGCCCGCGCGGCCTTTACGAGCGCCGCTGGGACGGCGTGCTGCCCGACGCGGACGGCATCCAGGAGCGGGTTCGCGAAGCGGGTGCCGGTATCGTCGAGCTCGACCACCTGCTGGTGGTCGCCGATTACTTCGGTGCGCTGCCGAAGGACGTCCTCATCATCGAGCTCGAGCATTCGGGGCCGACGCCGGGCGAGGCGCTCAGTGCCGAAGCCGCGGCGCTGCTGCCCGCGCTCGTCGAGCGCGTGCGCTCGGCGGCGCTTGCTCCATGAACCCGCGCACCGTCGAGCCGCACCCTTCACCGGTCGTCGGCATCCTCGGTGGTCTCGCCGGCACCATCCTCGCCATCGCGCTGATCTACAGCGCGCCCGTGCTCGGCGTGCCGGCCGTCGACATGCTGGGAACGCTCGGGCGAGTCGTGACCAACGTGCCGGACGCGGCGCTCGCGATCGGCGCGGCGGCGTTCTTCGTGCTCGGGACGTTCATCGTTCCGTTCGTGATCGCGCGCCTGTGGTCGGCGCTACCGGGCGGTGCGGAGAGCCTGGGCGGCGCACTTCTCAAAGGTGTCATCGCGGGCGGCGCGCTCTGGGTGCTGGGCGTCGTGCCGTTCGCGCGTGGCGTCGCACCGGCGTTGTCGCTGCTCGCGGCCGACCTCGGTTATGGACTCGCGGTGGCGATCGTGATCGCGATGGTGCACGGTATCGACCCGATCGGCACGCTGGGCTGGGGCGGTTATCGTGCCGCCGTCACGCCCGACACGACCGTCAGACGCCCGTGATCTCGCTCGACGACTACCGGGCGCTCATGGCCGACCTCGACCAGCTCGTGTCGTGGTTCGAGCTTCATCCCGAGTTCACGATTCGCGAGCGGGCGGTCACGCTGCTGAGTGGTCTCGATCGCCTGCATCGGGAGGCGCTGTCGCGCCTCGTCGAGGCGCTCCGCACCGCCGGCGCCGGACCCGCGCTCGAGCAGGCACGCCGGGATCCCGTGGTCGCGACCCTGCTGACGCTCTACGACCTCGGCGACGACGGACCGCCGTCGCCGTGAGCGCGGTCGGGACGCCGCGAATTCTCGTCGCCGGGGTCGGCAATGTCTTGAGAGCCGACGACGGGTTCGGTCCCGCGGTGGTGCAGGCGCTGCTCGCGCGCGGCCCATTGCCGGACGGTGTGCAGGCAGTCGAGCTCGGGATCGGCGGGATCGGTCTCGTGCACGAGCTGATGGACGGTTACGACGCGCTCGTCGTCGTCGATGCGATCGATCGCGGCGGCGCGCCCGGCACCGTGTACGTGCTCGATCCCGACGTGCCCGACATCGATCGCATCGCCGCCGGCGATCGCCAGGCGCTCGGCGACGTACACGAGACGGTGCCGGCGCGCGCGCTCGTGCTCGCACGTGCGGCCGGCGTCTTGCCGCCGGCCATTCGGATCATCGGCTGCCAACCCGGCGAGACCGACGAGCTCTGCATGCGTCTCAGTGCGGCCGTCGAGGGAGCGGTTGCGGCGACCATCGAGCACATCCTGGCGTTCGTCGCCGAGGTGCGCGGCGTCCGCCGCGACGACGAGCTGCGCCAGCGAGACGACGTGCTCCAGATGCTGTTCTGGCTCGACGGCGAGGGCTTCGGACCCGACGTGCCGCTCGCGGACGTGCTGCGCTTCACCGATTCCGAGGACGGCGTCCGCGCAGCACTCGCGCAGCTCGTCGACGACGGACTGCTGGAAGCCTGCGGCGACGCCACCGCCGCGCGCTATCGGCTGACATCCTTCGGCCGGCGCGAAGGTGGACGACGCTTTCTCGACGAGTTCGAGCCCTTTCTCGCGCGCGGCGCTCACGGCGAGTGCGGCGTCGCGAATTGCGACTGTCACCGCGGCGGCGCGTGTCAGAATCCTCGGTGACGTCAACCGTGCACGAAGCGAATGGGCGGCGTCCGCGCCGCGTGAGGTGAAGCCGCCGTGAACCGCCGACGCCGCCGCGTGCCGGTGCTGCTCGCGCTGTGCGTCCTCGTGATTGCTGCCGGCGGGCCCGTGGCGGCGCAGGACACGCCGCCGCGGGGCGGAACGCTCGTCGTGGCCATCTCCGCCGACCCGGGACATCTCAACCCCGCGATCACGACGAGCGGGGCCACCCACACCGCGGCGGAGCTGATCTACAACGGCCTGTTCGGACGCGACGAGCGCGGCGATCCCGTCCCCGAGCTGGCCGAAAGCTGGACGATCGAGCAGGCGGGCGCCGTGTATCGCTTCCGTCTGCGACCCGACGTCACGTGGCACGACGGCAAGCGCTTCACGGCGGCGGACGTCAAGTTCTCGTTCGAGGAGGTGCTGCTCAAGTACCACGCGCGCACCAAAGCGTCGATGGGCGGCGTGTTGGCCGGAATCGACACGCCCGACGACCGCACCGTCGTCTTTCGGTTCAAGCAGCCGTACGCGCCGCTCCTGCTGCAGCTCGACGCGACCGAAGCGCCCATCGTGGCCCGCCACGTCTACGAGGGCTCGGATCCGCAGACCAACCCCGCGAACGCGCAACCCGTCGGCACGGGGCCGTTCAAGCTCGCGAGCTATCGCAAGGGGGCGGAGATCCGTCTCGTGCGCAACGCCGCCTACTTCAAGAAGGACCTGCCGCACCTCGATCACCTCGTCATGCGCGTCATTCCGGACGCCGGCACGCAGGTGCTGGCGCTCGAAAACGGCGAGGTTGATTTTCTGTGGGGCGTGCCCGGGCCCGATCAGGCGCGCTTGAAGGCGGATTCGCGCTTCCGTTTGAGCCAGACGTCCTATCACCCCGGCGGCTCGCACTGCATCATGACGGTGAGCTTCAACCTCGAGCGGCCGATCCTGAAGGATGTGCGGGTGCGTCGCGCGATCGGCCACGCCGTCGATCGCGAGGCGTTTCTGCGTCAGGTGCTCTTCGGCGAGGGACGCGCGGCCACGGCGCCGATCTCCAGCGAGCTGACATGGGCGCACGCGCGCGGACTTGCCCTGCCCGCGTTCGATCGCGCCGAGGCCGAGCGGCTGCTCGACGCCGCCGGGTGGAAGAAGGAGCGCGACGCGACGCGCGTCGCGCGCGTCGCGCGCGGCGTGGCGGGCGTCGCCGACGGCACGCGGCTGGCGATCGACTTCGTGCACTTCCCGGCGTTCGCCAAGTACGGCGAGCTGCTGCGCCAGCACCTCGGCGCCGTCGGCATCGACGTCACGCCCCGCCCGCTCGAGCCGGCGGTGTTCGCGCCGACGGTCTTCCGCGACCGCAGCTTCGACACCAACGTCATCTCGTACTGCAACGGTCCGGATCCGGAGATCGGCGTGCGTCGCATGTATCACTCGTCGCAGATCGGTCCGGCGCCGTTCACCAATGCCGCCGCATATCGCAACGAGCGCGTCGATGCGCTGTTCGATCAGGCCAGCCGCACCGTCGAGCGCGACCGCCGCGCCACCCTCTATCGCCAGATCCAGGAG
>Ga0310810_10001672_pt1 | contig 23476 bp, 28 predicted proteins | sample NCmetagenome_FD_207641 | JGI IMG/M metagenome (GOLD analysis project Ga0310810, IMG submission 207641) | Soil microbial communities from experimental microcosm in Duke University, North Carolina, United States - NC | ecosystem: Engineered > Artificial ecosystem > Soil microcosm > Unclassified ... | reverse complement strand
TGGCCTTTATCGATTACCATCTGGTCGGTCGGACCATGGACTTCGGTACCAAGTTTGATCAGTTTGACATCACTCGAGGTGCTTTGCTGTGGGTTCTTTGAGTCAGGGTTCGCAGAATTTTGCGCATCGGACGCCTGAAGATAGAAAATATCCTTTAGGACGTAGTAGTTGTTGTCGAGATGGAGTTTACCGAAGTATACTTGCCCGTTACTGAGGAATACTGCCTGGTATTTTCCTCGGTCGATCAGCGATGGACTGACGGCACGGTACGCATAGTAGCCTCCGACGAGAACGATGACGACAACAGCAAGGCCAGCAAGTGCGAGTAGCAGTTTGTTCTTCATAGTCTTATCATTCTTTGGTCGTCGAGACGAGCTTTTTGGCTCATATCGCGGTGTCTCAGGGGCAGCAGAAACAGTAGCTGGTTCTTGCACTGGTGCTACTGGTCGTCGCTCCGGCGGTTGCGGAGCACGGCGCATTGTATCCATAGTATAGTTTCCTCCGTACTTATACGCTTTATCATAGCATGAGCGGTATTGCTTCTCAAGTAGTTAGGTGGTGGCTTTCACATACACAACCCGGCCATAGATATCACTTGGGTTGATTCGACCGTACTGACGGCTGTCGGTACTGTGGGATGCATTATCGCCGCGAAGCTCGATACCCGCTTCGTTTACGTCGTGCACCCGCTTGATTACCTCGCGGCCCTTGGCCCAGGCGACGACAATATCACCTGGCCGAGGTGCTAGTACATTGAGTGCGATCACGATCGAACCTGGCGTAAGCGTCGGTGCCATACTATCGCCTACGACACGACGCACACAGAACAGCCTAGGCTTTTTTGGTCGCATGAAATATATCGGCGATTTCGTCAATCATCGCCAGCAGCGTGTCGGCGCTAGCCACGTCACTATGGTGCTTGCACTCGCCTGCCTGTTTGATTGCTCGCCAAAATTTGTCATGTAAATCTGGGTAGGTCTCAAGGTGCTCCGGCTTGAAATAGTCAGCCCACAACACCATGAGATGATGCTTAACGAGTTCAGCGCGCTCTTCTTTGATAAGCACCGCACGAATACGATCATCGCCTTCGAATTGTTGCATTTTTTCAAGAATCGCTTTGACACTCTGTGCCTCGATACGGGCCTGCGCTGGATCATATACGCCACATGGTAAATCACAGTGTGCATAGACGGGTTTGATGGCAAACTTCATATATTCCTCCTTTTTTACGATACCTTCTACTATACGCCGACGAGCCTCTCGTGCACAATCTGACTTGACAGCGGAGTATAACTTGTATAACATGTATAACATGTCAGCAAAGCATTTGCAGCTCGCAGGTACCGCAACGATTGGCCCTAAAGGCCAGGTCGTCATTCCTGCTGAGGTCCGCGAAAAAATGGGTATCAAGCCTGGCGACAAATTGGTGGTTTTATACGTCGAGGACAAACAATCCGTCGCCTTTATCACCGAAAACCAAGCCCAAACCATCATCGATAAGTTCGATGCGCACGTAACTGCTTTGCGCGGAGCTATAGAAGACTAACAGAAACGTAACGAGGAGAACACATGTTACATCATATTCCCACACGCCAAAAAATCATTGTTATGCTTGCGGTTATGAGCGGGTTGTTTTTGGTCGCGCTCGATCAGACAATCATCGCCACCGCACTCGGTGCGATAACAGAAGAATTCAAGAGCTTTTCAAGTCTTGGCTTTATCGTCACTGCGTACCTGCTGACCAGTACCATCATGGTGCCGCTTGCTGGTAAACTTTCTGATATGTACGGCCGTCGCCCAGTGTTAATGGGTGGGGTTACCATTTTTACGCTCGGTTCACTATTTAGTGGCATGGCACCAAGTATCGAATGGCTGATTGCTGCACGTGCATTGCAAGGTATCGGTGGCGGCATGATTATGGCAAATGCCTTTACGATTATTGGCGACCTCTTCAGCCCACGTGAACGTGGTAAGTGGCAAGGTTTTATCGGCGCCGTCTTCGGTATTTCATCGGTTATCGGCCCACTGCTTGGTGGTTGGCTGACTGATGGCCAGCACTTGTTCAGCCTCGTTACCGACTGGCGATGGAATTTCCTGATCAACGTGCCAATCGGTATCGTCGCCGGTTTTGTTATTGCTCGCTTTACGCCAGATATCAAGCACGACTCGAAACACCAACCTGACTACCTTGGCGCACTCTTTATCACCGTCGCCCTGTCATCGCTTATCTTGTCGGTCGACAACACGAAAGTTATCTTCTCGACACTTATCGATAAGGGCGTGGAGCTTGGCTTCATCCAAGTCGTGTTATGGGTTATTGCCGCTGCAGCTGCTGTCTTATTCATCATCACCGAACGCCGCGCTAAACAACCGATCCTTTCACTGGCGTTTTTTAAGAACAAGACCTTTAGCCTGATGAGTATCATCACGCTCTTATTCGGTGCAGCATTCCTTGGTGCGATTTTGTACCTGACACAGTTCAACCAGCAAGTCTTTGGCGCAAACGCCACTGACGCCGGGCTGATGCTACTGCCGTTCATGGCAGGTATGATGACGACGTCGATTACGACTGGTCAGATCATTGCTCGCGTCGGACGCTACAAACCATTCGTACTGGCTGGTCTGACGATTGCGACCGTCAGCGTTGGTTTGCTCACGACATTGACTCCTGAGAGCCCATACTGGCATGAAGCGTTAATCATGGTATGTACCGGTATCGGTATGGGTATGGCAATGCCGATCCTGACACTTGCCGTGCAAAACGAATTCGAGCAAAAAGACTTAGGTGCAGCCACCTCAAGTGTGCAGCTCTTCCGTGGACTCGGCTCAACGGTCGGAACGGCCCTTCTAAGTGGTATCTTGACTGCCGGTATCATGTCTTCGATTGCCGCCCCGAACGACCTGCCATACGTTCAGACTCTCAAGCAATCTCCGGAAGCCGCCGCATTTATGCAAGGTGACGTCGATGCCGATACACTACTCCAGATCAATACGCAGTCCTCGAAAATCCTTGACGGTGCGACCGCTGGTATTAACCAAAGTAAACTTCCGCAACCTGCGAAAGATGCCGCGCTCAAACAGTTCAGGGCTCAACAAGATGACTTTCATAAACAAATCATCGATGCCTTTACGGCTTCACTGCACCGCATATTCCTCGTATCGGCGACTCTTATGGCAGTTGCCACACTGTTCGCAATCGCCCTTCCTAATCCTGAGCTAAAGAGTCACGCACCAAGCGCTCCCGGCGTCGCTTAGCCTTGCGTCATACGTATCCGAGCACACCACAGAACTCTAGCGTTAGTGTTTTGAGCGTGCGCTTGGTTGTCTTCGTGGCATACGAAGCGTAAATACGCTACCATCATCAACATTAGGTTTGACGCGCAGACTACCTTTATGTGCACGAGCGATTTCACGAGCCAAAAATAGTCCTAATCCGGTGCCACCTTCTTGTACGGAAAGTGGGTTATCAATGCGCACGAACTTGTCAAAGATTGATTCAACATCTTCTTCAGGCACGCCGACGCCATGATCACTCACGATCAATTTGACGACTTTGGTGTCGCTTTTAAGGGTGACGTCGACGACGCCTTCTTCATATGAATACTTAATCGCATTACTGATGAGGTTTTCGATTGCCATGGTTGTAAAGCGTTTATCGCAGGTGATGACAAGTTTTGCCGGCATGTGAGTGCGCACGGTAATGCGTTTACGCTGAGCATCGGCCGATGCCTCATCGACAAGACACTGCACAACATCGACAATATCGACGTCGTCATATTGCAGCGCCAGCTGACCTGCATCCGCTTTCGCAACATGTAAAATCTGATCGATTGTCTCGATTTGGCGCTCGTTTGCATCGTAGGCTTTTTGAATGATCGAGCTCTGCATGGTATCGAATTCTCCAGCCAGCCCTTCGACGAGCATACCTAAATATTGCTTCACGCCACTCGCGGGCGTACGTAGCTGGTGCGACGCAAGCATGACAAGCTCGTTCTTAGTCTCGGCAATCGTTTTGTCGTGTTCATGTTCGAGATATTTGATACGCCGAGCCATCAGCCAGTACACCGCGATTGCGAGTATGCCACTAACGACGATACCGGTAAGCAGAATAATTGCAGGCGCTATCCAGTATTCAACTTTATTCTTCTGAATGTATGCTGTAAATTCCCAGGTTCGGCCATACAGATCAAGTTCAAACTCTTTGCTCATGCTACCATCGGGCGAGTCTGTAGATTTGTACACAGAGACCGCACTGTCTTTGATAACAAAGTCAGCGCCTTCGTCGATGGTATTTTTATCGATCTGTTGCGCCACGTCACCAGCACGTACCACGATGTAGGTGTAGCCGACTAGTGCGTCACGACGTGCCTGGACACTCTCAGTTTTCATTTCCGCACGATACACCGGATAGTACAGCAGCGATCCATACGACTTCTTGCCGGTGCCATCCTGAACAAGTTGCACCGGTCCAGACATCTGTACTGTATCGGTGTCGCGAGCCGCACTCATTGCCTGCTGTCTAGTCTGTTCGCTAAACATGTCGTATCCGATGGCACGCATATTTCCTATATTTTCTGGCTGTAAGTAGCTGATTGCCGTAAAGGACTCGTCGGAGGGGTGAGGTGAAACACTGATCGTACGCTCGTATTGTTTACTCAGGTTGCGCTCAAAGGTCCCAAGGCCATTCCGTGATACGACATCGACATAGCCGTACCCAAGCATCGACGGGTGAGCAGTAATTGCGTGACTATTAACCGTATACTGCTTCCATAGTGTACGAGTCATCGAACCCGTTTTGAGCTCAGAAAACGCTGCGGCACTTTCGAGTAGCTGTTCGTATTGAGCGAATTCAAACTTGACGTGCGTGCGCATCGCTGCCGCTTGTCGATCAAGCTTGACGTTATAGCGATCATCGATGGCCGAGAGTGCACCACTGGCAACGATGTAGGATACGATGCTTCCGATGACAAAGAAGCCTATCGCAATAACTTGAGTCAGCCGACGAATGTCGACTGACTGATACGGGCGCAAAAGATAATCAAGGGACTTTTTCATCTCTCTATGATAGACCAATCAATAGGATGTGCGCTAGACTATTGAGCGTTCGCTGGTACCTGCTTCTCTGTGCTCGTCTCGGGTTCGTATTCGAGCGCTTCAATACCAAGTATGATAGCGACGACAGAGAATACCATGCCATCGAGCGGTGCCATGGTTGCGTCAAGCACATAATAGGCGTTTGCCAGCAACAAGATTGCCGAGATAATACCAACGAACATTCGGGTAGCAATCGAACGTGGTACTTGCGTAAAGAACAATAGTGCCAATGCGCCGATGAGTCCGAGTCGGACGTACATAAACATCGTGCTGTGGTTGATAAATAGGTCGACACCGTTGTTGATACCATAATAGACGGTTGCACTCATGTAAAACAGGAATGCTGCGGTGACGGTCATGATGAGCTTGTTAACTCGCATTTTCTTTTCCTCCTGGTTATGTAGCTAGTGTAATCGCCGCTTCATAATCAGGTTGTGATTTAAATTACATACTTGAGATTTTTCAAATAGCACGAAATAGTTTCGACAATCCTGCGAGCATGCTGGACAATCTGCTCATGGTCGCTTTTCCCTCTCAGATATGAAATAATAGCGATAGGAATTATCTATATATGAGCTTAGCGTCACTACTGAAAGAACATGGACAAATGCGCACGTATCGCCACGGTACAAGCGTGCTGCTGCAGGGTGAAATTCCCCGGCATGTCTATGTGGTGCTCGACGGCTTGGTGCGCGCATACACGATTTCATCGAGTGGCGAGGAACGCTACGTGGGCTTATACGGTAAAGGTGACGTATTTCCACTCTCATTTGCTATCGGCGAAGCTACAAGCGCTCTCTTTTACTACGAAGCCGTGTCCGACACACGCGCGCTATGTGTCGATAAACCCAGCTTTGACAATGCCCTTCTCACCAACCACGACGCTGCGACGAGTTTACTCGCACATGTCGGCCGAGAATATACGACGCTGACTCTACGACTCACAGCACTCGCCCAAGCACGCACCATTGAAAAACTTGCCTACACGTTTTACTTTCTTGTCTTTCGCTACGGCATCGAACGCGAGAAGGGCTGGTACGTTATCGACATCAAACTGACGCAGAGTATGCTCGGTAGTTTGATCGGACAGACGCGCGAAGGCACCGCACGCAACCTGAAACAACTCGTGAGGGCTGGAGTCGTGCAATACAAGGGATCGCTATACTCGGTTCACCGCGAAAAACTGATCTCGTTCCTTGGAGAAGATGCGTTTCGCGATATCGCGCAGCACTAATATTACGAAAATTAGATTGATTCAACGAGCCGAAGTAGCTCTTTTGGTGTGGCACGTGCTTTTAGAATGTAGCGATCGGCGCCAAGGCTGTAGGCTTGATCAATTTCAGTTTTCGAATCGAAATTACTGAAAACGACGACAGTCGTGTCAGGGTGTTTTTTCACGTCATACGCTTTAAGAAATCCAATACCGTCAAGTACTGGCATGCGAAGATCGAGCAGAATAATATCAGGCACCGCATGATCTGAATTCATGTAGTCGAGTGCTTCTTTACCATTAAATGCATTCTTTACATCATAGCCTGCGCCTTGCAGAATCATCATGTAGGCGTCGTTAAGGGCAGTGTCGTCTTCTACGACGAGAATAGATCGTGATTTTTTAGTCATATGTTTTATATGGTACCACTATCTGGCGACTGAGGTGTGAAATATATCACAAAAGCTCGCTACGGGGATAGCGAGCTTTTGTAAGAGTGGGTAGGGACAGGTGCTTTTTTTTGGGGGGTTATCGTCGGATTGCTTTAAGAATTGCGAGCAATACAACGGCACCAAGAATTGCAGTCAGGATACTTGGTAGATTAAGACCACCAGCTGCTGGAGCATTACCGAAGAGGCTAACAATCCAGCCACCGAGGAACGCACCAATGATACCGACAACGATGTTCGCGACGGCTCCCATTTGTTCGTCTGTTTTCATGATGATCGATGCTACCCAACCGGCAAATGCACCAACCACGAGCCAGATAATTATACTGAGAAACATGTGTACTCCTTTTATTAATGTTACGTTCTTATCGTACGTCGCAGCGTGTATATCTGATGTGACATACATCACAATAATTAAGAATGTACCTACCCTCCGGCAAAATTTAGCGCGTACTCAGGTATGCCCGAAGTCGTTCCATATACAGCACGTAGTTCTTTCGCGTATGAGAAATAAGTTTGTTTTGTTCGAGTTTTTTTAATTCGACACCAGTCGTTTCGCGTGCCAAACCAAGCGCGTCTGCTATCTCCTGCTGAGTGACGGTAAGTTTGAGGCGCGTTTTGTAGGGTCGGATTTTTGTCCCGACTTGGTTCGCCATATTAAAGAGCATGAAGGCAACTTTGTCGCCTGCTCGAGGGTGTTCCAGCGCGCTGATTTGATCAAGTGAGCTGAGATACCGACTGACGATGAGCACGTGGTTTCGATATAAAATTTCCGCGTCTTGCTTGAGCAAACGCGGAAACACTCCGCGCGGTACAAGTCTCACGACACAGTCCGAATATGCTTCATAAAAGTACTGCGCGTGTTCAATCAACCCGACACCGAAACCGACGGGAATCGCTTCGTGCTTCATATGTAGTGCCACCTGTCGCTCGGTACCGTCGGACGTAATCGTGTACGCCTTTACTAATCCTTTTTCGATAATGTACACCGCCTTAGGAACTTCGCCGTTCAGTAAAATAGTCTGCCCTTTTGCGTACGCTTGCGATGGATATGTTTCGATGAGTTCTTCAAGTGTCTTCATGACACGTATCTCCCATTGCCTCACGGCATACACACAGTATACGCCTAGTGTAGAGTCGAGTACAACGTTATGTTAAAGCATGTATCGTCGGATCAAATAGAGCGATGTTAGGGTAATCACCAACGATCCGACGGCGAGCGGTAGATTAAGTGAATGTGTCGGCATGAGCGGCTGCGTGTCGATGCTATCTGGGTTGAAAATCTGTGCGGCTTTTACTTGCTGCTCTGCTTCATGTTGTGACTGCGTCTGTACATTGTCTGGCGTGACGATTGTCGTATAGACTTCCGGCTGTATCGCATTGGCGTGGCGCGGCACAAATGCGATAACGGTGTTTGGTCGACTGCCATGCGTTGGTTGAGAACCTGCAGGTGTACGGGTCACAATCGGGTCGCCGGCACTTGTATCGACACCGAAACTACCGATCCAGGTGCCGAATACGTTGATGAACAAGACGCCGAACCATCCCGCGAGACCAATCTGACTGTTGCTAATATTCGCAATCGACGCTGACGCAGTTGCATCTCCGGACGTCGCATTGCCAGCACTGGTATTCGACGCGACACGTGCATCGCCGCTGGCTGAGTTTAGATTTAGATTGTTCGTGATTGCGGTGGTATTGACAGCATTGATTGCGAGGCTTGGCGCTGTGGTCGTATTTTTCGTGACGCCGTTTCCGATTGCCGCTGCGGTCGCACCCGACGGCGCGTCGACAATGACGCCAACCCATTTACCGAGTACGTTGATAAACACCAACAAGCTATTGTTTGCGACTATTTCGTGACCAGATAGATTGAACAAGACGACATTGGTCATCGCATTTCCGGAGGTTGATGCACCAGCCTGCGTATTTTCAGTCACCACCGCCTGGCCAGTCTGAGCTGCGAGCGCTACATTGTTCACGATCGACTGCGTATCTTTGGCATTGACGACCTGTACAGACGGATTAGGTGATTGCGCGTTCGAGTCATTGCTTGCAAGTAATGTAGGCAAAAAGTCTGGGGCGACCAATATATCGCCGTTTAAGTTACCGTATATATTAATCGTTCCCATAAACGACTGATTGGCACCTATCATCGAATTAACGATATTGATAACGTCTGCAACGGTGTGCGCCGAACCCGACGTCGCCGAACCCGCTTCAGTATTACGCTCGACAGTCGCATTGCCACTCTGCGCCGAAAGCTGCAGGTCGTTGGTGATTCCCGTTGAAGTCGAACTGTTGACGGTTTGATTGGTCGGTGTGGCCGCCCCCGCTTCAAGCATCGCCTTCAGGAGCATCGGCTGCAAGATAATATCACCATTTACATCACCCATTACATCAGACACAAATGTGGCTGCTTCCTTGTTATTGGCATTCGAAAGCGTTGAGTTGACGTTATTGATAATCGTCGCTGAAGCCAACGCATCTCCTGATGTCGCCGATCCGCCTAGCGTATTAGCGCTGACACTTGCGTTACCTGTTTTTGCGAGCGAATCAAGTGCGTTCGATACCTCGGTTTTCGTCTGCGCATCGAGTACCGTCGTGCCCGTAGAATCAGGTACCGTAGGTGCTGTCGGTGCAACAACCGCAGCTTTGTAGGTTCCACTGATAGGATCGTATGTCCACTTGTCTGTGTTCCAGCGCTGCGTCGTTGAATCATAATAATAATTTTTTGGTTGCTCGACTGTCGTGGTTGGCGCCGTCTGCTGCGTGCTGTCTGTCGTGGTAGGTGCCGACGTTGTCGTTGTCGGTGCTGTAGCTGTCGTCGTGTCTGTCGTGGGTGTCGTAGTCGACGTCGTGCTCGAATCGGTCGTAGTCGGTGTCGTCGTCTGTGTCGTTTGGGTTGATTGGTCTGTCGTCGTCGGTATGTCGTCGGCGAACGCGCGGAACGGGTAGATGCCAAGGACCAGAACGAGGGCACCATAGATCACACCGCGATTAAGATACTGCTTGTTTCGTTTGATCGTTAACATCTCATTGCCTTTCTTATGCTTACCTGGGCCGAAGGGGAATGTGGGCTAGTATTCCCCTCCGACTTCTACTTCACGAGCGCTATTCATAAAGAACGAAATACTAGTTCGTTACTTTAAAGTTCAGTGTCGTAGAGTTCGTATTAGTCGCGTTACCGCTGGTTGCAGAACCACCTGTGGTGTTGCCAGATACTTCAGCGTCGCCAGTCGTGGCAGTTTGGCAGTTCGTGTTGTCAACTGATAAGTTGTTGTCGTTGTTTACCGTGACATTGCTACGAACGGTGCTCTTGACGACATTTGTTGAGTCAGGGCCGGTCTTGTAGATCGATCCGCTGCTGCTTCCGCCAGATGGCATCATCGCTGCTGCGGCACCTGCTTTACTGTTGTCGACCGTCACGCTTGCGCTTAACGCGTTAGCGTTGGCAGCGTTACCCGACTTTGCAGAGCCACCAGTGGTATTGTGCTCTACTTCAGCTTCACCTGAATATGCACGTTGTGAGTTCATATTCGATGCGCTGATATTGTTGTTGTTGTGCACGCGCACATGTGAACGTGTCGAGTGCGTGACGCGGTTCACCGAGTCAGGACCAGTAGTATTAATACTGCCCGATGTTGCTCCTGCAAAGCCTGCTAGGCCAGCAACAAGCCCAAGTGACGCTGCGCCGCTTGTCATGATTGTTCGTAATTTTTTCATGTTTACCTCCATGTTATGATTACGTTTATTCGGGTGTTCACCCGACCTCGCTGTTTTGGTGTGAACGTCGAGGTCGAAGGACCACGGCACGTCTATAACGGCTAGTGTTCAACCTCCCTCTCCGTACTTGAATCAATTGCGATATCAATCGACGAGTCGACCGATGACGAAGACTGCGACTGTGACGAAATATCGAGCGTGGTCTTTTGTGATCCGCTGCGCACGACCTTGTGCACATGGCCACTCTCGGGAACGTTCACTTTCTGTCCATTTACCGTCACTTCGGCTTCCTGCTCATGCGTCTTACCTGTCACCTGTTGCGATGTATGTACCGATACGGTTTGCTGCTGGGTCTTAGAATCAGATGTTGCAACCTGAGAAGAATCTAAAAGCGCCGTGGAGGGCGCTTTGACGGAAACAGTATCTGAGTGGGTTGATTCGGCTGGCGTAAATGACGGTCGAGGTATCGAGTCTCTATGCGTATATCTACCATAGAGCAGAAGCAACATGCCGAGGCAGACGACGATTACCGCAACCAACAGCAGGCTTCTGTACTGTTGTAGGTGTGCTGTGCCAACGTCGATACGTCTCATAATTTTTCTCCCTCCACATGTGCGACACTATGCATGTCGAATACAGCTAGCGTAATAAAGAGGGTGGCATTGTGTATATGAGAATCCTCACATAAAACGTACTTCGTCAATGAGTATGTATCCAGATTGTCTACGCGACTGGCTGGGGCGCAAGTAAGACACCGGCTTTTGCGACACTATAGTCCGTACACATCGTACGGTTAAAACAACATGGTCGTCGATCGCCGTTATTGAGTTTCGAGCGCATAACGTCAATACGCTTGCTGCGTGTTGCGGGATTGAGCGTTGCTCGAATCCAGCGTAGCCAATCCCAGCGGGCCATCGGTGTGATGTCATTCCACAATATTTGAGTGCGTGGGTCGGCAGCTAGCGCCTGACGAATATCGTCGGGCAGCTCAGGTTCGGGCCACTGTTTGAGCGCCTCGCACGCAACATCAACGATACTGCCAGCTGTCCATGAATGTGCCGTCGTATCGACGACATCTGCCACCTTAAACCAATGACTGCCTCGGCCGTCCGGCTCGACCGGTGCGGTAAACGTCGCGCCATCAATCGTGCCCTGCACCATCACCATGCCGCGCGACGGCAACAACTGGCTCGCAGGTGCCGGCAGCACGACAAGCATCGTATCGTGAACTAGTTCAATCGGAGCGCGAAACTCTATCATAGCTGCATTGTATCAAAGCGCGAGATGAACTGCGAGGCTGATGGTTACCACTGCACCCGTGATGTAATTGAGCCACATAAAGCGCTTCCAACCTGCCCGGGCCTGTGCAGAGTCTGCATCTCGAAGCGATCGATACGGCCAGATGCTCGCGACGTATAGTAAGCCGGCGAGTGCCACTACGAACGCGTCGATGCCGAGCATCATTGTCAAGATACTTGCGAGTAGGTACAGGCACAGCGAAAAACGAACCGTTTGATGCGCACCGAGCACGGTCGCAATCGAGCGAATACGCGCTTGTCGATCTGGCACGATGTCTTGCACAGCACCAAATGCCTGACTGGCAATTCCCCATGCGAAAAATGCGGCTGCTGCGATCCAGCCGGCGCGGTTCGTACCAACGAGGCTATAGGCATATACTAGCGGACCGACGAAATGGATGCTCGACGTAATCGAATCGAGTAGAGGAATTTCCTTGAAACGCAGTCCCTTGGCGCTATACGCAACAACAAAGAACAATACGACAAGCAGCGTTAGTGCGCTTGGCACACTTCCCGCGAGCATGAGATACACCACAAACGGCACACTCAGCCCAACCGAAGCACGAATAATCAGTGGGTGGTATGCTTTGGGCGTCACGGCTCCTTCGATGCTACCTTTTCGAGGATTACGAATATCAGATTCATAATCAAACACGTCGTTGATACCGTACATCAAGAGATTATAGGGAACTAAAAAGAACAGTGTTCCAATCAGCAAGCGAGTGTCGAACCCGCCGCCCATCACGATGTAGCCAGCAGCAAATGGATACGCCGTATTGACCCATGAAATCGGTCGTGATGTGGCGAACAGTAGCGTCAATTTTTTCATGCGTTATCCTTTGTGCCGAAATACTTCCATATATTAGGAACAAGTATAACGGCAACGACAGCATAGAAGAAATCTTCGACTGGTGCGTGGCCGACATATACGCCAAGTATCAGACTGGGATCATATGCCACGATACCAAGTCCGACGATGAGTGAATCGAATATGGCGGTGGCAAGCAATATAACGAGCAGCGTCGCTGTCGAATCGCGCGTCCATTTCAGCGCGCCAGTGAGCCGCAGCACAATGAGCACGATCAGCGTCACGATGCCATTGAGAATCAAGTACGTGGCCATGCGTCCTCCAGGAGTCGATATAAAATCAAGCTAAAATAGCAAAGAAACAGCAAAAAGAATAGTTCTTCAATAGGAAACTCAGCAGCAAGATATATGCCGCTCATATAGGCTGAATGGCCGCTAAAAAAGATTCCGAGTCTGATGCCAAGTGCGTCCCATAGTATAAATAAACCCACGCCAACCATAAGCGTTAGGACGGTTCGGTTTCGATCGTAAAACAATGCCAGGTGCTGACGCCAATCAATGACGCCCATCGCGAGCAGTCCACCAATCAACGCAATCAAATAACTCCACGATGTCATACTTCTGACTCCGTGAGTGGACCTGAGGCCCGATTTCGTGTGATGCGCTTAAACGCTAATTGTGCGCTAATGAGACACATTGGCAGGCCGATTCCCGGTACCGTACCAGCGCCGACATAATACAAGTTGTCAAGTTTTCGACTTTTATTAGGTGTGCGGAACAACACACTTTGTGCAAGTATATGTGACTCTCCGCCGAACGCATTGTATTGCCACGCGTTAAACTTCTGCTCAAAATCGTGTGGGCCAAAAATCAATCGTGTGCGTATGCGTTCTGGCAAATCCGGAATCTGCGCTACGTCAGCAAATGCGCGCACGGCCGCCTCGGCGATACGTTCCTGCTCACGCGAGGACAGTTCGACACCAGACGGAATCGGCACCAAAAAGAATAGGTTTTCATGCCCCGCCGGCGCAAGAGACGGATCAGTTTTCGTCGGATTGCACACGTACAGTGAAGCGTGCTTCGGAATTGTCTTCGTCTCGTAAATCGCTTCGAAGTTTTCACGCCAATCATGTACGAAATACAGATTGTGATGTTGCAAAGTAGGTAGTTCACCCTCGACACCAAGCGACACGAGCAATGCACCAGGTCCAGGCTGACGCTTCTGCCAGTACCGCTCCGAAAAGCTTCGATACTGCTCTGGGACCAAGCGTGTTTCTGTAAACTGAAGATCGGCGTTCGATATAATTTCATCGGCGAAGTGTTCCGTACCATCGGCGAGCCGAATGCCGATCGCCTTTCCTTGCTTGGTACAGATCGCGTCAACTGGCGTATCAAAATGGTACGTAATGTCATAGCGCTCGCCCAGTTTTTGCATGTCTTCAGCGAGCGACAGCATGCCCCGCTTCGGGTAATACACACCGCTTCGAAAATCGAGATGGCTCATTAAGCTATAAATCGCTGGCGCCTGAAACGGCGAGCTGCCAAGAAACACCATGTGATATTCCAGCAACTGCCGTAAGCGCAGATCTTGAAACTGAGCGCTGACATAATGATCCAAGTGCTGCGTGACGAGTCGGAGCATGCGCGGGACGTGCCGTAGCACACTCGGATGAAACAGGTCACGAATACTCAGATAATTATTGTACAAAAAGCGCCGTACGGATACGTCATACACTAAGCTACTATGCGCGACGTAGCGCTCCAGTTTTTCGCCTGCACCAGCTTCGATTGACTCGAACGTTTGCTTGTCTTTGTTGACATCACCCTGCACTAATACCGGCTCGTGATTATCAAAATAGACCTTATAACCAGGCGAAAACCGCAGCAGCTCAAGGTGCCGATCGGCTGACTCGCCAAATAGGTTGTAGTATTGCTCAAAGACTTCCGGCATCAGGTACCACGATGGTCCGAGGTCGAACACGTAGCCGTCTTGCTCGACCGCGGATATACGTCCGCCGGCCGCCGCGTTTTTTTCGAACACATCGACGCTGTATCCCGCTTTGCCCAGCAGGTTAGCTAGCGCCATGCCACCATACCCGGCACCAATAATAATGGCCCGCTTCACAGTCCTACTCCTGCGCGAACGAGCAATGCGATTTTACGCCAGTCAGCGACACGAACCCGCTGCTCTGCAATACGCGCCGCTGGCGTATGCTTGAGTGATCGCAGCAACGCTTCGTAGTAATACACGCTCGCCTTGACTGCGCGGCGCGCCTGCCACGGAAGCTGCGCAATGCTTGTTTTGGCACGGTGAAAATCATGTTCGATATCGGCCACGATACGCTGCTTATCCGTCTCGCTGAACTGTTCTGGGTCAACATCAGGAAAATATACCCGGCCAAGCTGCTGATAATCGGCCGCGAGATCGCGCAAAAAGTTTACCTTTTGGTATGCGCTACCGAGTGCCTTCGCGCCTGGAGCCAATGCCTGATATCTTTCCTCATCGCCCGCCACGAAGACACGCAGACACATTAGTCCTACGACATCTGCCGAGCCGTAAATATACTGCTCGTATTCGGCCTGGGTGTAGATGGTCTTGTCGATGTCCGATGTCATGCTTTCGAAAAACGGACGGATGAGCGTTCGGTCGATACCGTACCGATTCGCTGTGTCGGCAAAGGCGTGCACGAGCGGATTGACCGAATAGTGCATCGAGCATGCATGCATCACTTCTGCTTCGAGGGCCGCAAGCTGCTCTTTAGCGTCGACACCTTTATACGTATCAACGATCTCGTCGGCTATACGCACCAATCCATACACCGCATAAATATGCTGTCGCAGCTGCGCAGGAAACAGTGTGCTACTGAGGGAAAACGAGGTCGAATACCGTCGCGTCATTTCGCCGGCTAGTCGATAGCTGGTCTTTGTATATAGATCCACTAGCGAGCCCTTCCCTGAAGTTGCCCGAGTAGCGCCTCGAGCGCATTACGGGATTCGCCTGGCGTGAACTGCTCTAGCGAGTTGCAGGCGGCTTGAAAGTACCGATCAACCTGGGCGCCTGTCTGAGCCTGCGCACCCGAATCGACCATATCGGTCTTGATCTGATCGAGTGCCGCAGCGTCACTGTCCTGACTGCCGAAAGCGGTAAAGTGCTCGCGTTGAGATTCATTCATAGCCGCTTGATGAAACTGTACAAGAAGCGTCCGCTTGCCTTCGCGTAGATCGGTCAGTGCAGACTTACCAGTTGTCGCCTCGTCGCCAAACACACCCAACAGATCATCTTGAATTTGAAAGGCGATGCCAACATTGGTCGCAAAATCTTCAAGCGTTCGACGCTCGCGCTCAGAAAGCTCGGCACAAAATGCACCCGACAGCAGCGGCCCGACGAAACTATAACTCGATGTCTTATAGCGATAAATCTGCAGTGGATCGAATTGTTCGCCGCTTACAAAACCAGCTTCGACATCCATCAACTCGCCGCCGATTACTTCAAAAACCGATTGATGCAGCTGTTCTAGCACCGATTGTTTGATCCCCGCACCGAACTCGGAGTCACAAATCGCGCGGTAGGCTTCAGATATCAGTGCATCACCAGCCAGCAATGCGGCACTATTGGCATAATGCGTCGCTTGAGCCTGATCAACATGCGCTCCATATGAGTCGCGGTACATACCGCCAATGTTGTGAGTGCCATGGCGGGTAAAATCCTGATCGATAATGTCGTCATGCACGAGCATAGCCACATGAATCAGCTCTTGGGCTGCCGCCACAGCAAGTATGCGCTCATCAAGCTGACCATAACCGACGACTGTCAGATACGGCCGTATGCGCTTACCGCCAGCCTGTATGACATGCTCGATTCGCTCCCACAGCGCCACATACGACGGGCCAACCTCTGCCGCCTGCGCAATTCGTTTTGCTACGAGCGCAGCAATATACTCATCGACAGACCGTCGCGTATCTTCGAGTGATATACTCCCGTTCATTGCTATATAGTATAGCGTAGTCGCCTCTGTTTTAAGGATTTTTATATTACAAAGTAAATCAAGTATGATACTACTATGACCTCATCGCGTATTCAGCTCCGACACAGCCAGTCCTTTCGTGGCTCGAGCGTCATATACGTCATGTCACGAGACCAGCGCGTACAAGACAACCATGCATTACGCTACGCCCAGGATCTCGCCATCGAACACGGTGTGCCGCTGTACGTGCTGTTCGTTTTCAAGCAGTTACCGAGCCGCTCGCGCGAACAGTATGCATTTATGTTGCGCGGACTTGAAGAAGTGGCTGAATCGCTCAAGTCTTTGCAGATTCCATTTGTGATGCGCAGCGGTGAATGGTCCGATGTCGTAGGCGCGGTTGCGGCAGAGCTCGACGCCGGCGCACTGGTCTGCGACTTCAGCCCCCTGAATACGCCGAGGCAAAACATCGATATCATCACATCATCGTTCACAGGTATGATCGCCGTGGTCGACACACACAATATCGTACCGGTCTGGGTAACCTCCGACAAACAAGAATTTGCCGCCCATACGATTCGTCGTAAACTGCACAAGCACCTGGCGGCATATCTTGAAGAACCGCAACAACCCATCGTGCACCCACACGGCGCACGCGCTATAGCTGGATTGTCGTTTGCTGAGGCGGACGCGCTCATCGCGAAACTACCTGCATCGGGCATACACATCGAGTACCAACCCGGCGAGAACGCAGCCAAGAAGCGGCTTGCGGCGTTTTTGAGTACCGACCTCGCTTCGTATGCGCAGCTCAGAAATGACGTGAGTGTCGATCGTCAAAGTGGCCTCAGCCCGTATCTGCATTTCGGCCAGCTCTCAAGCCTGCGCGTCGTGCTTGATTGCATGAGCGCCGTCGACGCTCCACCGCTTCTGCTCCGTCAGCCGAAGATGCCGGAAACACCAGATGTTCCCAGCCCAGAAGCGGGCATGAACGCTCTGTTCGAAGAACTTATCGTGCGAAAAGAGCTCTCCGATAATTTTTGTTTCTATAACTCGCACTATCGCTCACTTCACGGCGCACCGAGCTGGGCACTCAAAACGCTCGAAGCGCACAGCGATGACCCGCGAGATTTTCTGTACACAAAAGACCAGTGGGAACAGGCACATACTCATGACCCGGTGTGGAACGCCGCCCAAACCCAACTGGCACGTACCGGGAAAATGCATGGCTACATGCGTATGTATTGGGCAAAAAAACTTCTAGAGTGGTCAGCTTCACCAGCCGAAGCGCTCGAAATCGGCATATACCTCAATGACAAATATTCGATTGATGGCGGCGACCCGAACGGGTACGTAGGATTGCTATGGTCTATTGCCGGCTTGCATGATCGACCATGGGCAGAGCGCTCTGTATTTGGTATGATTCGCTATATGAACGCAGTCGGTTTGCAGCGCAAATTCGATCTCCGAGCCTATACGACAACTTGGCTCGGGCATTAAAAAAAGCAGGGCATTGCCCTGCTTTTTTTAATGTAGCTAGGATTAGTAGCGTTTGCCGAAGTCACGGCGTGGTGGGCGTGGACCGCGGTCTTCGCGCTCACGTGCTTCACTCACAGCGATCTGACGACCGTCAAGATCTTTGCCGTTAAGAGCTTCAACTGCTGCTTTCGCTGCGTCAGCGTCAGCCATTTCGACGAACGCAAAGCCGCGTGGGCGTTGTGTTTCGCGGTCGAGAATAACTGCGACGCTTTCAACGTTACCGTGTGCAGAAAACGCTTCGCGAAGCGTGTCTTCGGTCGTGTTATACGACAGATTTCCTACGAATAATTTCGTTGCCATTTAGTGTTACCTTTCGGTTATGATTTATTAAAGCGAGATACACTCTGCTTTCTCGTACTGCCTGTGGATAACACTAGAACATCGAACAAAAGTGAACATGACTTGCCACACCTAATTATACAGCATTTGTGCCGTTTATGCTACCCCTTGCTTGCAAAATCACAGTTTTATGGGCAAAGATACAGAGTCACTGTTTGAACTTAGTCCAGACGGATTGTCGTTTTCTAATACTAGCGTTCCGTCACCTTGGTGATTCGAAAATGTCAGACTTGCGTAAAACGCGACAGGCTTTTCGCTCATCCAATCCCCGACGACTTTTGCGGTCGTTTGCGCGATCACGGTCTGCGTTTCATCAAGCAGCTTAATAGGAAAGCTTCCTTCGAACGACCAGTTTCCCGGCACGAATCCCATGACCACCAGCGGACTCATGATCTGCGCGTTTTTGGTTGGCGTAAAGATGATAAGTGTCGCTTTTTTGCGGCTTTGGTAGGTTTGTGTATCTCTATCACTTGTGGCAGTCGGCTTCGGAGCCGTTTGTTGCTGTTCGTGCGTAAGATCACTGCGAAGTTGAGTCACCGACTGCTCGAGATTGATTACCCGTGCATGCTGCCAGGCATATATGCCGTAAAACACTCCTAGCATCAGCGCTCCTCCCACTAGCGCGGCCGCAACACCGGTAGCTGTCGAACCTTGCTCGAACTGTGGTGGTTTCGGTGCTTTTTTGCGATGTAAGAACTTGATATACCCGAGTATCAACGTTACCAGCAGGCCGACTCCGGCCACTAAGAAACGGTATTTATTGCTATCGGTTATCATGCCGCGGCCGATACCGTAAAGCAGCGTGAAGATACCGCCGAGCAGCAGACCTTCTGCAATCACACCGGCTCGGTCTGCGCTGAGTAAGGCAATGACCAGCACGATGACGGCGCAGGTCAGAATCAGAATCGATGCCATCCGGTTATATTCGAGAAATGCTTTTTCGTAGGCGCGCTGTTTTGTATCGAATTGTTTTTGTATCTGCCGTTCCTCAGTCGTCAATTCTTTGCCATAAAAGTTTGGTGCCTCAGGTGCCTCAGGCCCCGGATAAAAGACGGCCACACCCATGCCGATGAACACCGCCAAAAATAATCCGACAAAAAATATATAAATGTACTTAATCATACCCTTTCCTCCTCTTCTGTTGCCGCGTATAGATTGGGCGGCGTGATTCGTAGCGACGAAGCCGACGCTCGACATAGTTGGTAAATGTTGTCGCAGCGTTACGGTTAACCGTGCGTATGCGAAAATTGCGAATCGACGTGTGCAGAATGACTGTTCCAGCGAGTGCTGCCCACTCAAGCGTGATGCCGTCGATCGCATCATATGAGATATCTTCAGTCTTCGTAAACAACGGCTTGGTATCGATATACAACACCCGGCGATCAGTCGCCGCCATCATGACTGAACCGACGTCGCTATGCCCGTACACGACACCACCGATGTACTCTGACGCGTCAACCAGCTTCAGTAGCTCATAGGTCTCCGACTTAAACGTCGCAAGCCTACTCATACCAAGTGCCCGCAAATTCTCTCGTCGTTTCTGAAATGAAGTTTCCTCTTTTGTTGGGACGACAGGCTCACTCATGTCTGTTCCTCGCTATGGTGTACGTCAGCCACCGATGCGCCGGCAAGCAGTCGGACCACTTCTCGATCGGTCAATTGCTCGAAACGGGCATAGTGTGCCCCAACCGAACCGCGAAAGTCGTGTGGATCGCAGAGCGAAATCACACCATCCACGATATGCTCGAGCTCGCTCGTACTCTCACGCGACATAATTGGCGCCGCGACCAGTATCGTCGCCGGTCTTTGTCGGCGAACGTACAGCACCGCCGCCTTCATACTTAATCCAGTGGCAACACCATCATCGACGACGATTACATTCCTGCCTGTCAGATTTACATGTGCTGGCTTGCTATGAAAATAGCGGCGCTTTTGCAGCTCAATCGCATGACGGGCTTCGACCTCTTCATCTCGTAGCCACCGGCGACCGATGAATTGCTGCATACCTTCGCCGTATACCGTATGGTCATCTTCGGCGATCGCCGCAATACCTGTTTGGGGTGCGAGCGGATGGCCGATTTTCCGTACAAATACGGCACCGAGTGGCACCGCAAGCGTACGCGCCACTTCATAACCGGTGACCACTCCACCGCGGGGCAGAGCCAGCACCACCGGGTTAGGTATTGCCAGCCCTGCGAGCATCTGTCCAAGAGCCTTGCCCGCCTCGTGACGGTCTGAGTAGTCACTGCGAGTTGATGAAGGTGTTCGAAGCGTTGCAAGACTCATGGTGATACCTCACTACCTAGAGCATTAGTGGACAGTAAATCGCCTATCGCGCATCGCGCGCTTCAAGGCTCGTTGACGACGGATGCGCAGATCGCGCGCGCGTCGTAGCCAGTCGCGTCCAGAGTCAGGTGCGTGCTCCGTTTGATGCGACCGTTGTTTTTCCCAGTTCAATCGTACTCTCGATTTCATGTCAATTCTCCACAAAAGTTACTGATGTTATGTGAGTTATGTTTGTCTATACCCTGTCCCATCAGCCCTCCTTGACCAGTTCCTATGGCTACTCGCAGTGTGACTGGTTGCTGCATCTATATTTATGCAGATTCCGCGCGCTATGTCTGTTAGCGCGCGCACGTATCCACCGTGATTTCGGTCACTTTTATTTGTGGTTTTTTGCGCTACAATAACCTCAGGCGGACACATGGATACAGCCATTGCAAAGCAGCTCGAAGTATTCTTCGACAAATACCCCCAACGTGCATATAATCGCAAGCAGATGTTAGTGTACGCTGGCGATCCTCCACCCGGTGTCTTTTATCTTGTAGCAGGCGAAGTGCGCCTGTATGACATTGCCAGGAACGGTGACGAGATAGTCCTTCACGTCTACAAGCCTGGTTCTTTTTTTCCGACCCCGAAAGCGCTAATGAACTACTCAGATGAGTTCTTCTACGAGGCTGGTAGCGCGGTGGTCGTTCGGCTAGCACCGGTAAACGAATTTATTCCCTTCCTCAAAAAAAATCCTCAACTATTATTTGACTTATTCGGTAATGCATTGCTATTCGTCAATGGACTGATGAAACGTTTACGCTACCTCATGAAGGGTTCCGCCAGAGAGCTTGTATTATTCGAATTGTTACTTGCTTGCAAGCGCTTCGGTTCACTGACGGATCGCGGCTACTTCTTGAACATTCCCGAAGATGAATTCGCAATGCGTACGGGCCTGAGCCGCGAGACGGTCAGTCGAGAAATGCGTAAACTTGAAAAAGCGGGGTGCATCACAATTGGCTATCGCAACGTTACGATTACGAACATTACTAGCCTCGAAGATCAGCTTGGGCATTCCGTATAGTGCTATTCTGCGCCGCTGGTGGTATACAATACATTCATGAAAGCAACGACCCGACTGGTCCTCGTGATTGCAATCTTGGCATCGTTTGTCGCGTTTCTTGACGGCTCGGTGGTCAATGTGGCCTTGCCAGCAATCAGCCGTGAGCTTGGCGGCGGCTTATCATTGCAACAATGGGTAGTCGATGCTTACCTCATTACGCTCGGGTCACTCATGCTACTTGCTGGCTCGTTGTCTGATCTGTATGGCCGACAGCGAATCCTACGTATCGGTCTCATGGCATTCGCGCTCGGGTCGATCTTTTGTGCGGTCGCACCGAACGGTGAACTACTCATCGCCGCACGGGCCTTTTTGGGCCTAGCCGGCGCCTTGTTAGTGCCTAGCTCGCTGGCATTAATTGTGTCTCACTTTTCGGGCTCTGCCCAAGGCCACGCCATCGGTACCTGGACTGCCTGGACCGGTATGGCATTTTTGTTCGGGCCGTTGCTTGGCGGCTTTTTTGTCGATACATCATCGTGGCGTTTAGTCTTTGCCATTAATTTACTTCCGATTGCACTCACGTTGTGGCTGCTGCGTCGGCTACCGAGCGAGAAGATAACCAAACGTGCCGCCGTAATCGACTGGGTCGGCGCACTACTATGTACGATCGGCCTTGGGGCGCTTGTCTATGGTCTGATCGAGCAAAGCACCTACGGTTTTGCCGACCCGCGCATTATTGTCAGTATCATCATAGGAGTGTTGCTTCTCGTCGGCTTTTGGGTATATGAACGCCGGCACGCAGACCCTATGCTCCCGCCTGACTTATTCTCAAATCGAAACTTTTCAGTCGGCAACCTGGCGACTATCAGCATTTATGCCGGGCTCAGCATTGCTACGTTTTTGCTTGCGGTGTTCCTTCAACAGACCGGCGGTTATAGCGCAGTCCAAGCGGGCTTGGCACTAATGCCGATTACCCTCATCATGTTTTTCCTATCACCACGGTTTGGCAAACTATCTGGCCAGTATGGTCCTCGCTGGTTTATGGCGGGCGGACCGATACTCGGCGCGCTCGGCTTTATCAGCATGCTAAGTGTCGAATCGAACGTCGACTATATCAGTCAACTTTTGCCTGGTATTATGCTCTTCGGTATTGGCCTCTCAATTACCGTATCGCCCCTCACCTCGGCCGTACTTGGAGCGGTATCGTCCGCGCAAGCTGGCATCGCATCAGCTGTCAACAATATGGTGGCGCGCGTCGCGGGGCTTATTGGCATCGCGCTTATCGGACTCGTGGCCGGTTCGCAACTCGGTATTACCGGTTTTCATAATGCCGTCATAGTGACCGCAAGCTTGCTTTTGATAGGCGGGGTCATCGCTGCTATCGGTATCGAAAATTCGTCGTCAAAGCGAGCGTGAGCCGCGACCAGCACGGCATTGTCGTCATTGTGGTGTTGCTTATTCTATAAAATCATGCTACAATTGGTGTAAGTAGATTTTTCTCTACTGGATGAATACTCGCGTTATAACTGTAATCTTGTCGTTCATCACCCTATAGCAACGCACAAGAAAGGTATTTATTCAGTGCAACAATCATTTCGACCCGGCGCTAAGCGCCGTACTAGCTATGCGCCCCACAAACGTCGTTTCGGCAACGCCGGCGGCCGCTCATCGGGCAACAGCAAAACAAAAGCGATTCACGCAAGTCGTTTCGTCAACAAAGCCATCGC
>Ga0310810_10001670_pt1 | contig 23482 bp, 20 predicted proteins | sample NCmetagenome_FD_207641 | JGI IMG/M metagenome (GOLD analysis project Ga0310810, IMG submission 207641) | Soil microbial communities from experimental microcosm in Duke University, North Carolina, United States - NC | ecosystem: Engineered > Artificial ecosystem > Soil microcosm > Unclassified ... | reverse complement strand
TCTCGCCGACGTGACCGGATTCGTCGATGAAGACGCCGTTGTCGAATCCGGCCTCCTTCGCTTCCATCTGCATCAGGACATTGGGCAGGTAATTGGTCGCCTTCGTGATCGCGTAGAGCGGCGGCTTGATGGGGTAAGTCGTCGTCATCACCCGCAAACCTTGTGTGTACCAGCGCTCCGGGTACGAGAGGCCGCCGAAGATCATGACGAAGAAACCGGGATCGGCGCCGGCCGCGGGGCTCAACTCGAGGCTCCCCGGCCCCGACGAGAGCCAATAGCGGATCGCGCCATCACGCAACCCGCTCGCCGCCGTGGTCCTGATGATGATGTCGCGCATGTCCTCGCGTGAGCCGTACAGTTTCAGCTTCGAGCGCTCGGCTGATCCGAGAAACCGATCGAGGTGCGCCTCGAGATCGTAGATGCGGCCGCTGACCAGGCCGGCGGTATCGAAGATGCCGTGCCCGCGATGCACGATGTGATCGTCGAACGGGATGAGCATCAGCGCAGGGTCGGTCACGACACCACCGAGCTGGCTGGAATAGAACGCCGCGAACTTGACTGGTTGTCGAGCACGAAGCGCACGCAGGTTGGCGAGCACGTCGTCCGTGCTGAGCACTTGTAAGGCAACAGCTGGCATAGCAACACTCTAATCCTGAAGGCAGCTCAGTCGCCGCGCGAAATGGCCCGTCGCTACCCCAAACATGGTATTTGACATCCATGAGTGGCGCCTGCCATAAGGGGTAGGTCCGGCACGCAGAAGGAGGCGATCACATGCGTCAGAGGTATCTCGTCAATGCATTCGTGATGCTCAGCGCCGTTGCGCTTGCCGTGCCGCTGATGGCGGCCGCGCAGACCGCATCGGCTCCCGCCGCGACCGCCAAAGCTGCAGGATCGTGGACCGTGCCGCGCACGCCGTGGGGCGATCCGGATATCCAGGGACTCTGGCCTGCCAACGACATGCAGGGCACACCGTACGAGCGGCCGGAGTCGTTTGGAACGCGTGCAACACTGAACGACAAAGAGTTCGCCGATCGTCAGGCGACCCGCGAGAGACAGATCAAAGCCGACGGCGAGGTGTTCGTGCCGGAAGGTCAGCGAACCGGCATCGGCGGCCCGTCGCACTGGAGCGCCGGCGAGCGCGGCAACCCGCAGCGCCAGGCGTCCCTCGTCGTCGATCCGCCGAACGGGCGCATTCCAGCGATGACCGAGGAAGGCAAGAAGCTCTTCGATCGCGCACGCAGCACCTACTACTACGACTTCCCCGATGCCGTCGTGTCGCATCCGTTCGAAACGTTCGAGGACTTGGGGCCGTACGATCGCTGCATCACGCGTGGCGTGCTCTCATCGATGCTGCCGACCGCTTACAACATGGGCACCGAGATCCTTCAGATCCCGGGCGCGGTCGTCATCCGCAACGAGATGATTCACGAGACGCGCATCGTCCCGGTCGATGGCCGCCCCCATATCAGCTCGAAGATCCGGTCGTACATGGGTGACTCACGCGGTCACTGGGAAGGCGATACGCTGGTCATCGAGACGATCAATTTCAACGGCAAGGTCGGGCTCACGCGGAACGGCAACACGCTGCTGACCAGCCCGGATCTCAAGCTGGTGGAACGGCTCACTCGCGTCGCCGCCGATACGCTGACGTACGAGGCGACGGTGGAAGACTCGCGCACGTGGACGCGTCCGTGGAAGGTCTCGCTCCCGCTGAAGCAGCATCCCGAGTATCAGTTCTTCGAGTACGCCTGCCACGAGGGCAACTACGCGGTGCGCAACATCCTCAGCGCCGAGCGGGCGGCGGAGAAGAAGGCGGGAAGCAACTAAGAGCTGCCAACTCCCAACGTCTTTGATTAGCGCCTGCGACTGCGGGGTGCGATGTGGGCCACGCACGCCTGTCGGTCCGGTCGGCGCCGGCGCTGCACGCCGGAAATCGGCTTTCGCTCATACTCTTTCGGTGCCGCGGCGAGTAGGAGGTGACGCGCGGCGACATGTGCCTCCGGCTCAAATTGCTCGAGCTACGTCGCAGCCACCAGAACGCATGGACGGAACTCGCCGCGAGGCATCGCTCCACCCGATTTCCTGCTACGCCGCGTGCCGACTCCGCACGGCTGTGGCGCTGGCGCAGGCGCCGCCGTCCCGGCAGGACGTCCGTGGTCGCGTTCATCGACGAGTCGCCTCGCGTGCGCGCCGGACAGCGGTGGTGACGACGGCGGTGCCCTCGAGGCGGCGCGATCATCGCCGCGGGTAAAAATGCAGCCGCAGGCGGACCACCGGGCGACGGCGTGGCGTCCTGGCACGGAAGATAAACGTGGGCCGCGGATCGGCAGCCGGAGGCGCATTTTTTCCGCGCCGACCTCGGGGCCCGCCAGCCAGCGTCAGCACCCTGCCCGGCCGCACGATCAACAGCGAGATCTCCGCTGCCCGCTAACCAATGACCTTGGGAATTGGGCGTTGACGCGCTTTCAGGCGACGGTCACTTCCTTCGTCAGATACACATCCTGAATCGCGTTGAGGAGCGCCGCGCCCTCTTTCATCGGACGCTGAAACGCCTTGCGTCCGGAAATCAGACCCATGCCGCCGGCGCGCTTGTTGATCACCGCCGTCTTCACCGCTTCCTTCAAGTCGCCCTCTCCCGCTGATGCCCCGCCGGAGTTGATCAGGCCGGCGCGCCCCATGTAGCAGTTGGCGAGCTGATAGCGAGTGAGATCGATCGGGTTGTCGCTCGAGAGCTGTGAGTACACGGCCTTGTGCGTCTTGCCGAAGTTGATCGCGGTGAAGCCACCATTGTTCTCCGGCATCTTCTGCTTGATGATGTCGGCTTCGATCGTCACGCCGAGGTGATTGGCCTGGCCCGTGAGATCGGCGGCGACGTGATAGTCCGCTTCCTTCGTCTTGAACGCGGGGTTTCTCAGGTAGCACCAGAGCACCGTGAACATTCCGAGCTCGTGCGCCTGCTGAAACGTTGCGGAGACTTCCTGAATCTGCCGCTTCGATTCTTCCGACCCGAAGTAGATGGTGGCGCCCACAGCCATCGCGCCCATGTCGAAGGCTTGCTTGACGCTCGCAAAGCGAATCTGGTCGAAGCTGTTCGGGTAGGAGATGAACTCGTTGTGGTTGAACTTCATGATGAAGGGAATCTTGTGTGCGTACTTGCGGCACGCAGAGGCGAGGACGCCGAGCGTCGAGGCCACGGCGTTGCAGCCGCCTTCGATCGCCAGCTTCACGATGTTCTCGGGATCGAAGTACGCTGGGTTTGGCGCGAACGATGCGCCGGCCGAGTGCTCGATGCCCTGATCGACCGGGAGAATCGAGACGTAGCCGGTGCCCGCCAGCCGCCCGGTGTCCAGCATCGACTGCAGCGCGCCCAACACACGCGGCGACCTGTCCGAGAGCCCGTACGCGCGATCGACGTAGTCGGGACCAGGCAACAGCAGGTTCTCTTTCGGGATTGTCTTGCACTGGTGCTCGAGCAGGCGCGCATCGTCTCCAAGGATGGAGGAAATCCCTTTGACGCCGGGCACGGTCAGTTCAACGCTCGCAGTTGAAGCCACGATGGCACCTCTTCTTTGGTCTCTTTTCTAGACTTTGGGCTCTGAGCTTTCGACTCGCGATTTCGATCCTACCTCGCCGGACGCCCTGCCGGATGGGGGGAATTCCGCAAACTCCAGAACTGCATCCTTTACGGCTCGAGCGACAAGGTCGTCGACCGGCAGCGCCTGCTCGGCGGCCTCGATATCGGCTAGGCGCGCACGCGTCAGTGGGTTCCGTGGTGTGAACAGGGTGCAACAATCCTGATCCGGGATGATGGAAATGGGATAGGTCCCGAGCTTCGTGGCTTCGGCGACGATCTCGTCCTTGTCCATGCCGATGAGCGGCCGAAACACCGGCATGGTGACCACGCTCCCGATCACCGCGAGATTCTCGAGCGTCTGCGACGCGACCTGGCCGACGACGTCGCCGGTCACGAGCGCCTGCGCGCCGCGGTCGCGCGCGATGGCCTCGGCGATGCGCATCATCAGTCGGCGGTACATCACAACGCGCATCGGAGCGGGGACGGACAGCACGACCTGCTGCTGGATGTCGCCGAAGGGAACCAGATACAGGCGTGAACGCTGCTGCCAGGTGGTCAGCAGCTGCACCAGCTCCCGCGCCTTCTCCTGCGATGCACGCGAGAGAATCGGGTAGCTGTGGAAGTGCACGAAGGTGACGGCGCACCCGCGCTTCATCATGCGGTGCGCCGCGACCGGAGAGTCGATGCCGCCCGACAGCAGGCACACGACGCGGCCGGCTGTTCCCGTCGGCAGTCCGCCCGCGCCGCGCTCTTTACCGAAGAAGTAGAACGCCTGATCCGTGAGCAGCTCGAGGTGAATCGTGAGCTCGGGCTCGTCCAGGTTCACGTGCCAGCCACGCGCCTCCTTGATGCGCCCGCCGACCTCGCGCTCGATCTGCGGAGACGTCAATGGGAATCGCTTGTCGGCACGGCGCGCGGAGACGCGAAAGCTTGCGCACGTCTGGTCGCCGAGGTCGCGAAGAATCGCGGCGGACATGGCCTCGATATCGAGCGGCGCGCGCGCGGCATAGGAGAAGTTCGCCACGCCAAAGGTCCGCCGGACGCGCTCACCCACCTTCTCGCGCGAGACGCCGGGACCGACAACGATCTCGATTCGCCCCATGAGGGCGCGGACGCTGCGCACGTCGAGATCCGACACTGCCGTCCTCAGGTTGCGCACCAGCCGCGCGAGAAACCAGGGACGGTTCTTCCCCTTGAGAGCGAGCTCCTGATAGTGAACGACGATCGAATTCATATCTTCCGGTCCGGCTAAAGCCGGACACTACGTAAACCGTTTCGAGTTTGCCTTGCGTAGTGTCCGGCTTTAGCCGGACCCCAAGAACTCCATTACCGCGGCGGCGGCCGCGTGGCCGCTCACGACAGCGCTCTCGATCGTAGCGGGCAGACCAGTATCGATCCAGTCGCCGGCGAGAAAGAGGCCCGGGACACCCGTCCGCGTCGCGGGTCGAGGGGGCTGGCCGGGCGCGACCGAAAACGTGGCCCGCTTCTCGCGGACGACGACAGCGCGGCGCAGCGTGGCCGAGCGGACAGCCGGCAGCGCGCCCTCGAGCTCGCCGATCGCGAGGTCGATCAATTCCTGATTGCTGCGGGTCACCAGCGATGCGGCTCCGCTCGACACGAGCGACAGGTGAGAGGTGGATTCACCAAACAGCGCGCGCTTATCGAACACCCATTGCATGGCGCGGCCAGGGAGACCGACAAACGTACTCGTCGTGACCGGTCGATCGAACCACAGGTTGACCGTCACGATCGGCGACGCTGCGGTCGATTCAGCGGCCTTGATGATGCCGGCCAGTGGCGGCGGACTGTTCTCGAAGAGCGAGGGCAACGCGTACCAGGCGGTTGCACATATGACCGCTTGCGGACGAAACAGCTCGTCTTTGACGCGCACCGAGGCTTCGGCCCAATCAGCGCGGACGTGTGCGACCGCATTGACGCGGACTTCTCCTCCACCTCGCTCGATGTAGGTCCTGGACGGAATCGTGTAGAGCTCGTCGAGTGCACGCAGAACCAAGCCAAGTGAGGAGTCCTTTCGGTCCGCCGTAAACGTTCGCCTGAGCACCTCGCCGAACATCACACCGGCGGCCTCGTCGATCGACTGATTCAACGCGGCCACGGCCAGCGGTTCCCACAACACTTCGATGAGTCGCGGCGTCTGCTGATGCCACTCGAGCCACTCGCGCACGTTCGCACTCGAATCCGCGTCGCGCCTGCCGCCATGCCGCATGCGCATAAGCGCCAGGCGGTCTTTCCAGCCGATCGCGGGCCATCGCGCCGCGCCCACGAGCAGATGAAACGGCGCCGGGATCGCGGGGCACGCCAGGCGCGAAGCGCGGCCCTCCCGGTCGATGATGTCTACCGAGAGACCCGGCTGCAGGTAGACCTGCGACTCCGTGCCCAATCGGCGCAGGAAACGAAATGTCTCGCGATAGGCGCCCGTGAGGATGTGCTGACCGTTGTCCACGCGTTCGCCGGTGGACGGATCGGCGAAGGCAGATGCGCGTCCGCCGAGCGACGGCCTCGCTTCGAGCACGAGAACGCGAACACCCTTTTCGGCCAGCGCCGTGGCGGCACTCAGACCGGCGAAGCCGGCGCCGATGACAATGACTGGAGCAGTCAACTGCTGAAATTCAGAACGCCGATTGCAAAAGCGACTTCAGCCACAACCGAAGCGCGATCACCGCTCGGCGAGGCCGCGGCACGCGAATCCGGGAGCTGAAGACATCGTAGCCGCTGCGCTCGATGCGCCGCAGGATCTCGAAGTAGATGCCACCCATGATCTCGGCCGCGACGAGACTTCGCGCGTCTTCTCGCGGTAGTTGTGCCGCGGCGCGACGATAGTACCCATGCGCCCGTTCGCATTCGAATCGAAGCAATTCCATGACGCGAGGGGTGAGGCGCCCGGATCGAAGATCCTGCTCGCTGACACCAAAACGTTGCAGATCCTCTGTCGGCAGGTAGATGCGGCCACGGGCGATGTCCGAGCGGACGTCGCGGATGATGTTGGTCAATTGCAGCGCCAGCCCCAGGTTTTCGGCGTAGGTCCGCGCGGCCTCGTTGCGATAACCAAAGATTTCCAGGCAGATCAGGCCTACCGCGGACGCGACGCGGCGACAGTATTCCACGAGCTCGGCAAAGGTCTCGTAGCGGAGCTGGTGCAAATCCATCTCGACGCCGTCGATCAGCTCCTCGAATCTCTTGCGCGGCAGGTCGAACTCGCGGACGAACGGCTGCAAGGCGATGCCCTGCGGCGTGCACGGCCCGCCGTCGTAGGTTGCCGCAAGCTCGCCACGCCAGCCTCCCAATTGTTCGGCCGCCTTGACTCGAGCGTCATCCGTCAGTCCGCCGGCCCATTCCTCCTCTGGCACGACCTCATCGACGGCATCATCGACGGCACGGCAGAAGTCCCATACCGCGATGATCGCGCGGCGCTTTCGTGGCGGGAGCACCAGGAACGAGTAGTAGAAGTTCGTGTCTCGGCTCATGTGAGACCGCGACTCCGACTTTGAGGGTTGGACCGGTGGCGACGTCTCTTGGCCAGGCCGTAGCGCTGGATGGAGCGCGGCCACCCGAGCGCGACGCCCGCGAGCCACGCGATGTCGCCCGCGCCGAGCGTGGGCCGGTGCTTTAGGACGTCGAAGCGCCTGGCTTCGATCCGATCGAGGATGCGGTTCCCGCCAAGCCACGTGAGCCGCAACTCATAGCGCAGCCGGCCGCGAATGCGGTCGCAGAGCGGGAGGCCGTCGTTGAACAGCGTGCGCGTTCTGCCGACAGCCGCCGCGATCGCGCTTCTCCACTCCGGCGAGAGCTTCCGCTCGGCGAGTCCGCCCTCGCCGGCCCGATGCGCCTGCATCTCCTCGGCGGGCAGATAGATGCGGCCGCGCGCGTAGTCCTTTCCAACGTCCTGCCAGAAGTTGGTGAGCTGCAGCGCTGTGCAGATTGCATCCGACCACCGATCGAGCTCGCCCGATGTGTAGCCTCCGATGCGAAGCACCAGCCGTCCGACCGGATTCGCCGAGCGCCGGCAGTAGTCGAAGAGCGACTCCCATGTGGTGTAGCGATGGACCGAGATGTCCTGACGGAACGCACTCAACAGGTCGTCGAAGAGATTCAACGGCAGTTGCAGCCTGCGCACCGTGACGCCGAGCGCGAGGAATATCTCGCGCGTGTGGGGCGGTTCTCCACGCTCGGGAGGCCGCTGCAGGGTAGACGTCGCGCCGGCCGCGGCCTCGTGCAGACGCGAAGACCATCCGTCGAGCAAGCGATGACGCTCGTCGACAGTGCGCTCGCCTTCGTCCGCGAAATCGTCGGCCGCGCGCGCAAAGGCGTAGACAGCGGCGATGTGCGGACGCATGCCACGCGGCAGGAGGAATGACGCGACCGGGAAGTTCTCATAGTGCGCGCGACAATCGCGCGCGCACGCGTCGTAGGCCGACTCGAGATCTACCATTCCGTCTCGGCCACCCCCGCGCGACGATTGGCCACGCGCGCCATGACGAAGAGGAGATCGGACAGCCGATTCAGGTAAACGATCACGATCGGTTCGACCGCGTCGGCGCCGAGACCAACGACTCGCCGCTCCGCCCGGCGGCAAATCGTGCGGCCGACGTGCAGCAGCGCGCCCGCCAGCGCGCCACCTGGCAGGATGAACCGTCGGAGCGGCTCCAGCTCGTTCTCGAGACGATCGATTGTCTGCTCCAGCCGCTCGACATCCGAGGGCTGCACCGCTGCTTTGACGACACGATCGGCGATGCGGCCGGCGGGGTCTGCCAGCCGTGCGCCAATGGCGAAGAGCTCCCTTTGGATCATCTCGATCGCGGCGCCGAGATCGTCGCCCAGCCCCGCGGCACGCGCGGCGCCGAGCGCGGCGTTCAGCTCGTCGACCTCACCGTAGGCATCGACTCTGGCATCCGCCTTCGACACACGCGAGTTGTCGAAGAGCGATGTCTCGCCGGCATCGCCGGTCTTTGTGTAGATCTTCACGCCTCAACTCCGGCAGGGGCCGTCATCGCCGCAACACCTCGCCAGCGACCATGGCAGTCGATGCTCACGCGTGGAATTACACTACTGCTCGCTTGTGTCAGTGGTTCCTGCGTGCGGACATGTTAACAATACCGTCGGTCTCACGAAGACGAGCGTTGGCGCGACCACCAACGCAAGCGAGTTATCGAGGAAATGGGCCGATGCCATCGCCTTCCCTGCCGAAGCCTGCTGCCCGACAACGATTTCGACGAACCCTGTTGACCTGGTATCGCGCCAACGGGCGGGATCTGCCGTGGCGCCGGACCAATGACCCGTATCACATCCTTGTGTCGGAAGTGATGCTGCAGCAGACACAGGTGGATCGCGTGCTCCCCAAGTACCACGAGTGGCTCGATCGCTATCCGTCGCTCGCAGCCCTCGCCGTGGCGGACGAGCATGACGTCACCAACACGTGGCGGCCGCTCGGCTACAACATCCGGCCACGGCGGCTGCACGCGATCGCACGCGAGTCGGTCGAGCGCTATGGCGGCGAGCTCCCCTCGGACGAGGCGACGCTGCTCTCATTCAAGGGCATTGGCGCGTACACGGCCGGGGCGATTCGAAGCTTTGCCTTCGGACAGCGCGCCGCCATCCTCGATACCAACGTGGCGCGCGTCCTGTACCGCGTCTTCGTGGGGCGCGGCGATCCCAAGGCTCATGCGATGCGCAAGCGTCTGTGGGCGCTCTCGGAAACGCTCGTGCCGCACAAGCACGTTTTTGATTTCAATCAGGGCCTGATGGACTTCGGCGCGACAGTCTGCGTGGCGCGGAAACCGAAGTGCACCGAGTGTCCGATGACCAAGATGTGCCGATCGTTCGCGACGCTCTCGGGCCGAGAATCGTGACCGTCGTCGTCGCCGCAGTCATCGAAGAGAACGGCACGTTCCTCGTGACGCGCCGCCTCGAAGGCACGCATCTCGCCGGGCTTTGGGAATTTCCTGGAGGCAAGATCGCCACCGGCGAAACTCACGCCGAGGCGCTGGTGCGCGAGATCCGCGAAGAGCTCGATGCGGACGTGCAGGTGGGGACCCTCCTGTTCGAAATCAGGTTCGACTATGTGGAGCGCCCTGTCTCACTGCATTTCTACCGATGCACGCTGCGCGGCAGGCCGCGGGCCCTGCTCGGCCAATCCATGAAGTGGGTCCCCCGTGCTGATCTTCGGGCACTCGACTTTCCTCCAGCCGATGCAGAGTTGATCAGACGGTTGACGGACTCCGAATCTCGGTGACGTGGATGTAAGGACGTGAGAATTCAGGCGCCCATGACAGGCACAGCTCAGAAGAGGCTGGCGTACGGGTTGTCCATCGTTGCTGCCGCGACACCGTTCGGTTTTGCTCTGATTCGCGCAGCTCGAACGGGGGACGTTCGCTACTTCTGGGTGGCGCTCGCATCAGTCGCTGGCGCGGCCTTCGCCCTGAACACCGCAAAGACGCACGCGAAGCTGACGGCCGTGTCGTCGACTTTTGTTGTCGCGACAGCATTCGCAGTGTCGGCGGCTGTGCTGATGGGAACGACACTGGGTGTGCCGATTCTTGTCGTAGGACTCGCGTTCGGCTCTTGTTTCGCAGCTGGCGCCTTCTTTCTCATGCGCGCGCACCCTTAAGTGCGCTTTCTGGGGAGGTCTTATGTGGCATGAACAATTCACGAAGCGATACCTGCCTACGATCTTGTTGACGGCCGTGATGACCGGCATGCTTGCCGCAGTCGGGTTGGCCTGGGAAAACCCGCTAAAGGGCCGGTATCTGAGTGGAGCACCTCTGAGCATTTGCGATCAGGGTTCTTTCTTCGTCGGTGGTGTGCCGAAGGTCACGCGATACGCCAGCTCCGCAGCCGTTCGGGAAGGTGGCCCGCCACAGCAGATAACGATCGGCCAGATGTATGTCCAGTTCCAGATCCCAGAACAGCGAAGGAAGTGGCCGCTCATCATGATCCACGGGTCGACGCATACGGGAGCGGCACTGGATTCGACACCTGGTGGTGGCGAAGGCTGGCTCTCCTACGCAGTCCGACACAGACTCGCCACGTTCGTGGTCGATCAGCCGGGGCGGGGCCGGTCCGGCTTTGACCAGTCAGTCATCCTCGAGGCCAAGGCGACGGGCAATTGGAATCTGATCCCGTCAAGCTTCGGCAGGATCACCGACGACGGCGCTTGGACGACCTGGTTCGGCCACATCGTGCCGGCCGGTACTGACCTCGTTACTGGAAAGATGATCCGCCACGGCGACCCCGGCGATCCCGATCCTGCTGAAAACTCCGCAGAGCCGTCGCAAGCCCACGGGGTCTATCCGCCGGCGTTTCCGATTCCGCCTGGCCCCAATTCCGCTAATCCGCGTCTCGTTGCGCGTGCGGGCGCCATAGGAGAAGCACCCAATCCGTCCAACAACACGTACTTGGGCCTCGAGTATTACAAGCAGCTCGTGCCCAACGGCGAAGTCACGTTGCCGGGCTCCGTTTGTCCGAGCTGTACTCCGAACAATCTCAATGCCATCGACACCTGGCTTCCGCTCGGCCTTGCGGAGCTGCTTGAGGGCATCGGCGGCGGCATCCTCTCACCCCATTCGCAATCGACGTCCTCGGTGTTCCATACGGTCCGCATTCTGAAGGAGCGCGGGGAATTGAATCTGGTGAAGGGGATCATCATCCCGGAGGGGGCAGGGACCGATCTCGCAGCCGCGGGACTCGTTGGGTCCGACTTCGACTCGATTCCCTTCCTGCTGGTGAACGGTGACTATCGTCCACTGGCCACTCGGCAGGGGAACTACGCCGCCGTTGCTGCGATGAATGCGAGCCGCACACGCAAGGTTGGACCTGCACTCTCGCTCAATGTGGAAGACCCGCTCTTCAAGGGCAAGCTCAATGGCCACACACACATGGGCATGCTGGGCTCGACCGCCCTGGCTGAATTCGACTTCTTCCTGGACTGGGCCAGCAAGAATATCGACAATCCACTCCTGAAGAGCGGATGTGCAGTGAGAACGAACGAGAAGAAGTAAGACATCCAATCGCTACCAATAGCAGACGGCCATTCACCCACCCAACCGATGATAAGACGCTGTTTGCAGAGGTGATCGAGATGGCGACGTTCGTTCTCGTCCACGGCGCGTTCGGCAGCCCCGCCGAGCTGGCGCCGGTGATCCCCTGGCTCGAGGCGCTCGGTCATCGTGGGATCGCCGTCGACCTGCCGTGCGTGGACCCGGCGGCGACGCTCGACGACTACGCCCGGACGGTGGTCGATGCGATGGCCGGGATCAAAGGACCGGTCGTGGTCGTAGGCCATTCGGCGGGCGGCGCAACGATCTCGCTCGTGCCCAGCCGGACCAGCGTCGACCGCCTGGTCTATGTGACCGCGGTCGTTCCCGAGCCGGGGCGCTCGATCGCAGACGTCGTTGGCGCCGACGTTCGCGAGACGATGCTGTCGGTCTCACATGACGACGGCAACGGCTGCCGGTCGTTCGACCTGGAGATGCTGGCCTCGCTGGCGCCACGGGAGGAGCGAGAGGAGTATCTTGCCTTCCTCAGAGCCACGCAGCGCCCCCAGGGCTGGGCAGCCTTGGAACAGCCCTGGCCCAGCCGGTCGCTTCCCGATGTGCCCCGCACCTATGTGCTCTGCACGGAGGACAAGATCATACCGCCCGCGAAACAGCGCGAGATGGCGACGCGCCTGGGCGTGGAGCCCATCGAGATCGCCTCCGAACATTCGGCCTTCACCTTCCAGCCCCGCGAGCTCGCCGCGGTGTTAGCGGCGCAGGGACGATCGTGAGCGCCACGCGACGATCGAGACCAAGGTCGAACGCCTCCCGGCCGGAACCCCGCGCGGTGGATCAACCGCACGACAGGTGAGACAGGACGACCGTGCCGCGTGAGCTCATGACGTCCGACAAGTTCGGAGGAACGGCACTGGGCCTGAGTGGCATCCTGTTCGTGCTACTGGCGATCCTCGATTTTCGTGCAGGCCCGCCTCCGTCAGATGGCGCGGCGATCCTCCTGTGGCGAGACTCGCGGGCTCCGATCCTGGCGTTCGTCAACGAGCTTCTGTTCTTCGCGACAGTTCTCCTGGTGCCGGGAACTATTGCGGTGTATCAAAGTCTCGTCGATGTCGATCGGACAAAGGCGGCGACGGGGTGCGGGATCATCGCGGCGACGATTCCCGTGATGGCTGTCATGCTGGTCGTTCACGGCCGCCTTGTTTATCCCATCTACGGCATGCGGATCGAATCACCGGAGGCCGCAGCTTTGGTGATCATGATCTTTTACGGCGGCGTCCACGCCATCTATCTTCTGCTGGCGGTCGCGACCGTCGTCTTGAGTCTGGCAATGAAACGCGGCGTCTACGCGAAGTGGGTCGCCTACGCAGGCTTCGCCGTGGCGGCACTCGATGTCGTCGGCTCCTATCCGTGGGCGATTGGCCGTGCTCTGACGCTCGTCTGTGAGCTGTGTTTCGGAGGATGGTTCGTCGCGGTGGGCTTACAGCTGCGGAGAATGTCGAAAGCCGCCTGACACGCGTTGCACCAGACGGCGACTGGTGCGATCCTGAGCCGCTGCTGGTGAACGCTGGTCGTTCGGCGGACTCATTTCTGGGAGGATTGATCGGTCAGATGCGGTGCGCTACCCGGCCTGACGCCAAATGAGCCTGGCGCCCGGGACTCGTCTCGGGACCTATGAAGTCCTCTCGCTCATCGGCGCGGGCGGCATGGGCGAGGTCTATCGCGCGCACGATACGAAGCTCAATCGCGATGTCGCCATCAAAGTCCTGCCAGGCGCCTTCGCGCTCGATGCCGATCGCTTGGCCCGATTCACGCGCGAGGCGCAGATCCTGGGCTCGCTCAACCATCCCAACATCGCGCACATCCACGGCGTCGAAGAGTCGAATGGGATTCGCGCGCTCGTGCTGGAACTCGTCGACGGTAACACGCTGGCCGATCGGATCGCCCACGGACCGCTGTCGGTCGACGACGCGCTTGGGATCGCGCGCCAGATGGCCGAAGCGCTCGAGGCCGCCCATGAACGAGGCATCATCCATCGCGATCTGAAGCCGGCCAACATCAAGCTCCGGCCCGACGGCGTAGTAAAGGTGCTTGATTTCGGGCTCGCCAAGGCGCCCGAGGCGCACGCGCACACGGCCGACCGATCACACGCTCCGACGCTGACGAGCCCGGTGATGACCGGCCTCGGCGTCATTCTCGGGACGGCGGCGTACATGAGTCCAGAGCTGGCGCGTGGATGGGATGTCGACAAGCGCGCGGACATCTGGGCGTTCGGTTGTGTGTTGTACGAGATGTTGACCGGGCGGGCCTTCTTTGCCCGGGATACCGTGACCGACACGCTGGCCGCGATTATCGAGCAAGAACCCGATTGGGCTGCGCTGCCTCCGGCCACCCCGGAAGGCATTCGCAGACTGCTGCGGCGATGTCTCGACAAGGATCGGAAACGGCGCCTGCGCGATATCGGGGACGCTGGCGTGGAGATTGAGGACGCGCGGTCAACGCGGCCGACCGCGCATGTCGTGCAGTCAGCGGATGGCCACGGCGCTCGCGCGGCATGGCCCGCGGCCTCGTTGGTCGCGGTCGTAACTGTCATCTGTGTCGCCGGTCTGACCATTTGGCTGACCAGGGCAGGGCGCACGGCCGGGCCCCCCGGCGCTTCGGCGCAACTGATTGTCTCGCAGCTGACGAACTATGACGGGACGGAAACAGCTGGCGCGATTGCACCCGATGGACGTTCGTTCGTCTTTGTCTCCAATCGGGGTGGAGAGTCCGATATATGGCTACGCCAGGTCTCAGGCGGTGAGCCTATCCGTCTGACCAACGACAATGCCGTCGAATCAGACCTGGTCTTCGCTCCGGACGGCGAAAACATCTACTTCACGCGCTCAGCCGGTGCAGACACCTCAATCTGGCGAATTGGCGCGTTGGGAGGTCAGCCTCGCAAGGTGGTGGGCGATGCGGGAGTGCCAGCACCCTCCGCGGACGGGCGGAGTCTCGCCTGGTTCACGCGCTCGCCCGACGGCTCTTATTCATTGGTCGTTGGAGCGATCGACGGCGGCGGAGGCCGCTTACTAGTGAAGGACGTTCAAGGCATCACGGGCATCAGCCCGGCGTCTTGGGCGCCGGGCGGCGAGTCTCTCGCGTACTCCTCCGGTGGGCTTTTTGCGCCACGCAATCTATTCGTGATCGGCCTCGCAGATGGTGGCATACGACAGGTGACCCACTTCGAACGGAGCACTGAAGGACCGCAGAGCTATGCGTGGCTGCCGGACAGTCGGCATCTCGTGATCTCGTACTTTGCGTCCACGCAGCCTCTGGGCGCCGCCGACCTCGGCGTGTTGGACTCCACAACCGGAGCGATCACGCGGATCACGACGAACGTTGCCGAAGGCTTCAGTGCACCAAGCCTGTCGTCGGATGGAACGCGGTTGATCGTGACCGCGAGCCGTCCAACACGGGAAGTCTGGAAGGCGCCCTTCGGGCCCGATCCGCTCGCGAACGGCCGCAATGCTGTGCGGCTCGTTGACGCGTCTCTTGATCCGATGTGGACGTTCGTGACGCGTGACGGGCGCACGCTGCTCTTCAACAACGCACTCGTGGGAAGTCGAAATCTCTGGACCATGCCGCTCGACGGCAGCGCCGAGCCGCGGCAGATTACATCGATGCCCGGCAACGCGGTGATGCACTCGTCGCTCTCACCGGATGGCACGTCGGTGGCCTTCGCGTCGAGCACCGCCGGCACGTCCGATATCTGGGTGCAGAGCGTGGACGGCTCGAATTTGCGGCAACTGACCAGAGATGCCGCAGCCGATTCGTGGCCGGTGTGGTCGCCTGACGGCCGGGACATTATCTTCGCGTCCCTTCGGGACGGAGTCTGGGTGACCAGGCATGTCTCGCCGGCAGGTGGACCGGCGGAGGATGTCGTGGAGGGATTTTTTCGAGGAGATTGGATTGCGCGAGCGGATCGCACGGGGACATGGATCGTGAGCTCGATGCTCGCGGGCGGCCTGCGACTTCTCGACGGCGAACGGCATACCGTGATCTGGCAGGATACGCAGCCCGGCAATGCTCTGCCGGTCTTCAGTCCGGACGGCAAATTTGTCAGCATCTCGTATCGTGAGACTCGCGACCGTGATGCGATTTGGGTGTACGACGTCGCCACAGGCAACAAACGGGTTGCAGTGCGGTTCCCGCAGCAGTTCCACATCATGTTCCGCGCGAATTGGGTGGATGATGGGCGGGCCTTCGTGATCAACCGAGTCGAGACCACGTCCCACATTGTGCTGTTCGATCAGTTCTGGACGGGTGGGAAGGCATCGAAGCAGTGAGCGCGTTCGCCTCTATCCTGCCGACGACCCAGGTCACAACCTCACATCGCCCTGCAGTCAACGGCCGCTATGTTGACGAGATTCTGATCGAAAGGATCCTGGCTGGTCGTGATCAAGAAGGAGCCAGCTGACATGCCGCTGTTGCCGTCGATCGGCGGGTAAGATGGAGCGAATTCGATAGGATTGTCTGCGGCTCGCGGCTGAGCGGCATGACGTCATACGGACCGGTATGCGCTTGCGTGCAATTGAGGCCGCCGTTCGCGTTGCGGAGGATTTCGGGCTCCGCCTCCACGAGCCAGTGCTGCTGCGCTCAACCAACAACATCGTCGCGTGGCTGCGCCCGGCGCCGATCGTTGCCAAGGTGAGACCGGAGAGTCACGCGGGGTTTCGCAGAGAACTATGGGTCGCCTCAGAATTGAGCGCTCGTGGTGGGCCGGTCGTGCCACCCGCTTATGAGGTGCCTGCAATCGTTCACTCGCACGATGGATTCGAAATCACGTTCTGGCGCTATTGTCCTCAGCCCTCGGACTCGGACATTCCTGGCGCACGGATAGCCGCAGCGATGCAGCGGCTGCACGCCGCTTATGCCGCTATTTCCAGTGAATTGCGCGCGGACCTGCCTTCGTACATGACGGAACTGGAGTTTGTTTCGAACGTATTGTGCGATGCCGAGAGGCTGTCGGAGCTGCGGGATGTGGATCGACATCTGTTGCGCGACACCTTCGATCGGCTCCGCATCCGCCTGCAAACGCTCTCACCTGACGAAACACACATGGTGATTCACGGCTCTCCGCACCCGTATAACGTCCTCACCGTAGATGGCGAGCCGCGGTTCATCGATTTCGAGACGACATGCATCGGTCCTTGGGAATGGGACCTGGCGCACACGGCACCAGATACTGAGCCTCATTACGCTGGTGTAGCGAATGCTCAGCTCCTGAGGCTTTGCAGAGATATGGTCAGCGTCAAGACAGCGGCCTGGTGCTGGGCCGATGTGAATCGCGGCGATCTTCGCTATCACGCGGAGGTTCATCTTGCCCGCGTGAAGGAAATCTTCGCTGAATATAGGTAGTGGGGCGTCAGCCAGGCGTACAACAATGCGGCAGTGCACCTCTGGACGGCCCAATACTTGTGGGTCTATGCGGACGGATCCAGCGCCTGCGAGGTTAGCGTCGGGGCGGCGGCACTCTCGGTGACGATGGCTGAAGCGCGTCCCGAGGCAGTGTCCGCTTCGATGGCCGTGCCAGGAGTCACGAAATCGCGATGCACGTAGCCGAGTGCGATCGCCCCTGAACGCGGTGACTCGGCTGCGCTCGTGATGAACCCGATCTCTCGCTCGCCTGCGTGGAGCACGGCACCGCTCTCCGGCCGCGCGCCGCTGACGCGGAGCGAGACCAGCTTCTTCGCCACGCGCCCGTGCCCTCGATGCAGGACGCGGATGATGACTTCCTGCCCGACGTAGCACCCCTTGGTGAATGAGATCGCCCGCGTCTCGATCCCGGCCTCGAGCGGAATCGTCTCCTCTGTCATGTCCACGCCAAACACGGGATACCCGGCGTCGATTCGCGCCGCGTCGATGGCTTCGGGACAGACCGCGATCGCACCCGCATCACTGAGCGCAGAGGTCAGCGTGCCGAGTCGCGCACGCTCTGCGAAGACGCAGAACCCGGGCACGCCAAGCTGACTGATGCGCGCGATCGAAACCGGCGAGTCCCCAAACTCGAATTGCAGGTGGCGATACTCGGGCCACTCGCTCAGTCCATGTGCTCCGTCCACGACGCGCTCGAGCACGTCCGCCGCTCGCGGTCCATGCAGCCATACTCCGCCCATGCTCTCGGCGAGCGAGCCCGCACGGACGTCCTCTGTGAAGATGAACTGCTCGAGCCGCTGAACCGTTGCCTCGACCGTCGCCTCCGGAACGTCGAGCAGGATCATGCCGTTGGAACGCAGGACGTGCATGTCCGTGAGCATGCGCCCCTGTGGCGATAACCAGGCCGAGTAGCACCCGGTGCCGGGCGTAAGCGATTGAATGTCGTTGGTCAGCAGCCCCTGCAGGTACGCAGCGCAGTCCTGTCCCGCAACGGCAATTTGGAGGCGCGGGGCAACCGCTCCAATCGCCGCCTCCTGCTGAATAGCCCGATACCCGTCTGCCAGAGTCATGGGCGCTGCAGACCTGATACGATCGCCGAAGTGCGTCGTAACCGACTTCCTCTCCATTTTACCTGCGTCTTTCTGCTCGGGCTGTCTACGGCTGCCACGGCACAGCAATCCGCGGCCCCTGTTCAGGGAGTCGGCTATACGGTCTTCCTGCGCGGCACGCCGATCGGCCGCGAAGCTGTGACGTTCCGCCGCGACGCGAGCGGTATCACTATCACGACGCAAGGCCGGATGCTCGCGCCTCTGAACATCACCATCCGCAACGCCGAGTTCAAGTACAACCCCGACTGGACGCCCACGGCCTTCACGCTCGACTCGATCGTTGACGGCACGAGCCTGCAGCTCCGCACCGTGTTCGCAGGAGGCCGCGCAACGACCGAGGGTACCGCCGCGGGCCAGACGGTCTCGACGAGCCACACCGTCGTGCCGAAGACACTCATTCATGCTAACGGCGTCTTTGCCTCGTATGTCGCTCTCGCCCGTCGCCTTATCGAAAGCTCAGAGGAAGGCGCCGAGTTCCGCGTCTACGTCGTCCCGCAACTCGAGATCATGGCTCGCGTCAAAGCCATTAAGCGGGAGAAGATTCAGATCGGCACGACCACGCTCGACGTACGACGCTTCGAGCTGGTCTACGCGAACCCATCCGGCGACGTCACGCTCAACCTGACTGCGGGCGATGATGGCGGACTGATCAGCGTCAACACACCGGTCGAATCGCTCGATGTCGTGCGCGAAGACGTCGCATCATCCACATCCCGTACGCAGATTCATTCGAACCCGGGCGACGAGGCGGTCATCATCCCGGCGGTCGGTTTCAACCTCGGCGCAACGCTAACCCTACCACCCAAGTCGGCTGCGACAGCAGGAAAGTTGCCCTCGGTCATTCTGCTGGCCGCGGCAGGCGTCGGTGACCGCGACGGCGTCACGCAGGGCGTGCCAACGCTGGCGAATCTGGCGGCCGCGATCGCCGACGCCGGCATGGTCGCCGTGCGATACGACAAGCGCGGAAACGGGCAAAGTGGCGGGCGATCGGAGTCGGCCACGGTCAGCGACTTCGCTGAAGATGTGCGCGCTGTGGTCAAGTGGCTCGCCAAACGTCGCGACATCGATCCCAAGCGCATCGCCGTCGCCGGTCACAGCGAGGGCGCATGGGTCGGGCTGCTTGCCGCGTCGCGAGACAAAGGCATCGCCGCCGTCGTATCCATCGCCGGCCCATCATCCACGGGCGCCGAGCTCATGCTCGAGCAGCAGCGTCACACGCTCGACCAACTGAAGCTTGCCCCAGAAGAACGGGAAAAGCGGATAGCGATGCAGCAACAGATTCAGACTGCCGTGCTCACGGGCAAGGGTTGGGACACGGTGCCGCCGCAACTCCGGAAAGAAGCGGACACTCCGTGGTTCCAGAGCCTGCTCGTCTTCGATCCCGCCAAAGCGCTCGACGATGTGCGACAGCCGCTGCTGTTCGTGCATGGCGGCCTCGACCGCCAGGTGCCTGTCGAACACGTCGAGCGGCTGTCGGATATTGCACGTAAGGAAAGCAAGTCGAAATCAGTCGAGGTGGTGGTCGTCCGCGGAGTCAATCATCTGCTCGTGCCAGCCACGACCGGCGAGGTCAGCGAATACGGCACGCTCTCCGACCGGACGGTCAGCAAGGACGTCTCGACCGTCATCACCGACTGGCTCAAGAAGACTTTCACTGCTATTCGCTAACCCCTCCCCATGAGCCCCTCCAGAATTCGCGTCCCCGATTTCAGGGAGAAGAAGTCGCGCGGTGAGAAGATCGCGATGCTCACCGCGTACGACGCGACGATGGCGCGCCTGCTGGATCGGGCCGGCGTGGATGCGCTGCTCGTTGGCGACTCGGTCGCCATGGTGGTCCTCGGATACGAGAACACCTTGGCCGTCACGCTCGAAGACATGCTCCATCACACGCGGGCCGTCGCACGCGGCGCCTCGCGCGCACTCGTCGTGAGCGACATGCCGTTCCTCTCATATCAGGTCGGGACCGATGAAGCCGTGCGCAACGCGGGCCGGCTGCTGCAGGAGGGCGGGGCGTCCGCGATCAAGCTCGAAGGCGGCCGCCCCGTGCTCGATGTCGTCCGCCGCATGGTGGATGTCGGCATCCCGGTAATGGGGCACCTCGGTCTGCAGCCGCAGTCGGTGCATCAGGTCGGCGGCTACATCAAGCAAGCGACGCGTCCACAAGACGCCGATGCGCTCGTGGCCGACGCCATCGCACTGCAGGATGCCGGCGCATTCGCCGTCGTGCTGGAATCGATCCCCGAGGATGTCGCGAAGATGGCCAGCACGGCGCTCGACATCCCGACCATCGGCATCGGTGCGGGTCCGTATTGCGACGGCCAGGTCCTCGTCAGCTCCGACATGCTCGGGCTGTTCGACCGTTTCGTTCCTTCCTTCGTCAAGCAATACGCCAACCTCGCCGAGACGGTCACCGCCGCGACGAGGTCCTACGTGGATGACGTACGAGAAGGACGTTACCCGCAGACGCTCTCCAAGATTTCCGGCGTTCCCAACCGGTAGGCCGTATGGCGCTGCAGATCGTCGAGACCATCGCCGCCCTGCGGGCGCGGGTCTCGCCAAGACGCTCCAACGGTCCGATCGGCCTCGTGCCGACGATGGGCGCGTTGCACGATGGGCACGCCAGGCTGATACGGCAGGCGCGTGCCGAGTGCGCGACGGTCGTCGTCAGCATCTTCGTCAACCCGATTCAATTCGATCGGCCGGAAGATCTCGAGCGCTACCCAAGGTCGCTCGAAACCGATGCGGCTCTCTGCGAATCGCTCGGCGTCGATCTGATCTTTGCGCCGTCGGTCGCCGAGATGTATCCCGTTCCCCTCGCGTGCCGTGTCGAGGTAGGAAGGCTTGCCGATCATCTGTGCGGCCGGTTCCGTCCCGGTCACTTCAACGGCGTCGCGACCGTCGTGTTGAAGTTGTTCGAGATCGCGCAGGCCGATCGGTCGTACTTCGGCGAGAAGGACGCGCAGCAGCTTGCCGTCGTGCGCCGCCTCGTCTCCGACTTCAACGTCCCGACGATGGTCATCGGCGTGCCGACAGTTCGGGAATTGGATGGCCTGGCGTTGAGCTCGCGGAACCAGCGCCTGAGCGCGGAAGAACGCCAGCTTGCACCAGCGCTCTTTCACGCCCTGCAGAAGGTTCAGCGCGCCGTCGCAGACGGCGTGACGAGTGCGGCCGACCTGAAGCAGCTCGCTGCCGGTGAGATCCCTGCCGACTCGCGCGTCAGGTTGGAGTATTTCGAGCTGGTCGATCCGGTGGACTTTCAGCCCGTCGATCGCGTGACCTCTCCTGTCGTGGCCGCAGGCGCGCTCTGGGTCGGGACCACGCGCCTGATCGACAACATGCGCTGTGTTCCGGGACAATCGTAGGGCATAGGGCGGGCCGTGCAGGTGGCCGAAGAGGGCCGTCCGGTTCGACGGAACGACGGGCCGGGGGCGCGAAGGTCCGCACCCTCGCATAATCGTTCCGTCGCACCGCTGATGCTCGCATGTAGTGGAGTGCACATGACGTGGAAGCTGGCGGCAATCGTCGGCGTGCTGGTAAGTGTCGCGACCGTCTCGACGCAGGTGCAGCCCACACCGAAACCCGCGGCTGCCAAAGAGCGCGGGATCACACAGGTCGGCGGCCTCAAGGTCGGTCACTTCACGCTCAGCGAGCGACCGACCGGCTGCACGGTCGTCCTCGCCGACGGTCCCGGCGCGGTCGGCGGCGTCTCACAGCGCGGCGCCGCACCCGGCACGCGAGAAACCGATCTGCTCAATCCGCTGAACATGGTCGAGCGCGTCAACGCCATCGTGCTGACCGGCGGCAGCGCCTACGGCCTCGACTCCGCACAAGGCGTCGTCCGCTATCTCGAGGAGCACAAGATCGGCTACCCGATCGCCGGAACCGTCGTGCCGATCGTGCCGGCCGCGGTTCTCATGGACCTCGGTTTCGGTGGCAGCTCGACGATCAGACCGACAGCTGACTGCGGGTACCGTGCGGCAATGGCCGCAAGCAACGGCCCCGTGGCTGAAGGCAACATCGGTGCCGGCGCCGGCGCCACAGTAGGCAAGCTGCTGGGCACCACCGAGCGCGCGATGAAGGCCGGGCTCGGATCGGCCTCGATCTCACTTTCCAGCGGGCTCGTCGTCGGCGCCATCGCGGCGGTCAACGCCTTGGGCGACGTCATCGATCCGACGACAGGGTCGATCGTCGCCGGCCTTCGAACCGAAGACGGAAAGCGTCTCGCGGATTCGCGTGCACTGCTCCGATCGCCGGCTCCTCTCGGGCGTACCGCTCCTCGTCCAGGGGGCAACACGACGTTGGCAATCGTCGCAACCAACGCACGCCTGACGAAGACGGAGGCCGGACGTGTCGCGCTCATGGCAGACGACGGTCTGGCGCGGGCGATATCGCCGTCGCATACGATCGCTGACGGCGACACGGTGTTCTCGCTCGCGACCGGCACGTGGCCTGGACAGCCTGACATCACCAGGATTGGCGCGCTCGCGGCCGATGCACTTGCGGAAGCGATCGTCCGCGCCGCGGTCTCCGCGACCGCGTCAGGTGGGCTGCCCGCTGCGCAGGACCTTGGGAGCGTTCCCGCGCGTTTCAAGTGAGCCTCCATCTCGCTCTTCTCATCATCTACTCCATCGCCGTCGTCGGCCTCGGGCTGTGGACGGCGCGGTTCGTGCGTACGAGCAGCGCGTTCTTCGTCGCCGGACGAAGCCTGGGCCCGGGACTCGTTCTGTCGTCGATGCTCGCCGCGAACATCGGTGCTGGAGCAACTGTCAATGTCGCGGGGCTCGCATACCGCGAAGGGCTGAATGCGTGGTGGTGGAGTGGTTCCGCCGGCCTCGCGTCGTTCGCGCTGGCGTTCTGGGTCGGCCCACGGTTGTGGACGCTCGCCAAGGAACACGGCTTCTACACCACCGGTGACTTCCTGGAGTTCCGCTACGGCGCCACCGTTCGCGCCGTGATCACGAGCCTCGTGTGCTTCGGCAGCTTGTGGATCCTGGCGGCGCAACTCATCGCCGGCGCCGCGATCATCAACGTGCTCACGGGCGCGCCGCGCTGGGTCGGCTCGGTGATCGGCGGCGGGCTCATGACGATCTATTTCACCGCCGGCGGCCTGCTCGGAACGGCCTGGGTCAACACGCTGCAGCTCGTGATCATGCTCACCGGCTTCACGCTGGCCGTGCCGTTCGCCATTGCTGGTGTCGGAGGTCCTTCCGCCTTCACCGCCGCTTCACTGCCATCGACCTTCGTCGACCTCACCTATTCGACTGGCCCCGGCTCGGGGTGGACGCTCCTGGCGCTGACCGGGCCCGCATTCGTGATCTCGCCAGGGCTCATACAGAAGGCCTACGGCGCGCAAAGTGCTCGAGCGCTGCGAATCG
>Ga0310810_10001669_pt1 | contig 23489 bp, 13 predicted proteins | sample NCmetagenome_FD_207641 | JGI IMG/M metagenome (GOLD analysis project Ga0310810, IMG submission 207641) | Soil microbial communities from experimental microcosm in Duke University, North Carolina, United States - NC | ecosystem: Engineered > Artificial ecosystem > Soil microcosm > Unclassified ... | reverse complement strand
AGACGTCAAGCGCGCCCGAGGCCAGCAGGTCCAGAAATGCCTCCATGTTGCGCTTTTCCGTCCAGCGCACATAGCCGACCGGGTAATCGTGCCCACCCTCCTCGTATTCCGGATCATAACGGCCAGGCCCGTACGATCGGGAGATCAGCAATTCCAGTTCTTTGTCATACAGGCTGCTTCGGGACACTCCCATCCCCACGTCTCCCACTACGACAATCCGACCGCGGTCACGTAAAAGCCGAGAGGCCAGCTCCAGTGGCTCGGCCGATCGAGTAGCCGCAGTAATGACCGCCACATCTCCTCCATAACGAGAAAAATCGCGAACTGCAGCTTCCAGGGTCGGAGCAGAACTGAGCAAGGCTAAGCTCGCGCCAAAGGAACTGGAACGTGCAACCCTGACCGGATCGAGATCCAGGGCGATGACGCGACACCCCGCGGCGCGGGCAAGCTGGATCGTGAGTACGCCGACCAGACCTGCCCCGATGACGATTACGGTTTCGCCGAATACCGCTTGCGATTGCCTCAGTCCCTGGGCGGCAATCGCGCCAATGGTCGATAGACAAGCTGCTTCGAGACCCACTGACGCGGGTATCTTCACAGCCAGGTTGCAAGGCACCCAATTGATCTCGCAGTGGCTGGCGTAACCTCCGCCTGCGCACGCCACACGATCACCCACCCGGAATTCGTCTGCGCCTTCGCCAACCGCAATCACTTCACCCGAGCAGCTGTATCCCATAGGGGAAAGGGTTTCGAGTTTGCTTTGAACTTTGGTGTAGGCCGCCTTCAAGCCGTTGGTGCGCGCAAAATCGATGACCTGCTTGACCAGATCCGGGCGTGCCATGGCCTTGCCCAAGAGTGACTTTTCGGAAGTTTCAAGCTTGGCTTTCTCAGTGCCGGCACTGATTGCCGAGAAGGCAGTACGCACCAGAATGCCACCCGCCCGAAGCTCCGGCGCAGGAACCTCGTAGGTTGCGATTGCGCCTGTCTTCAAATCTTCAAGAATCGCTTTCATGGTTACTATACCGAACAACTCCTGCGTTTTGTCATTGCCCCGAGGTAGTACTCAGAACCTTCTTGATCTCTGATTCTTCCGTTTTTACCGGCTGTAAAAGAGAGGCAACAAGAGTTCCCAACTGTTGCGCGCGCATGTCCCAGGTCGAGTTGCGAACCTGGGACTGTCGCAGCTCTCGCTGCTCGGCAGTGTCGTGTGCTAACGCATCTTCGACCGCAGCAATAAACTCGTCAGCATTGTCGTAAAAACGGATCCCTAATGTGTCGCGGTACTCATATAACGGCGCCATCACAATGGGCTTGCCGGTGGCGAGGTACTCGCGGACCTTAATTGCACTTCCATAGCTGGTGAAAACATGTTCGTGCCGCCAGGGAAGAACACACACATCAATGTGTCGCAAATAGCGCGGAAGTTCCGCGTATGGTTTCGATCCTAAAAAGTGGACATTCGGCGCAACCACCTTCATAAAGTTCGATTTCAACCCTATAAACATCCAGTGCCAATCGGGCCGGTGCTGGGCGACCTTCTGGATCAGCTCGGTATCCATCACGTAGTCCATGGCCCCGAAATAACCCAGCACCGGCCTGGGAATTTCGCGCACCTCCGGCGGAGCTTTACTCGCGGGCTTAGCGAAGTGATCGAAATCAACCGCCTGTTCCAGGAAATAACGATTTGGGACGTTTGCTTCCTCAAACAATTTGCGCCCGGAATACAAGACTACATCGGCGCGGGCCTTAAGCTTTGAATCCAGTTCTCGGATAACCGCTCGAGAAAGGGCGCTATCCTCATTAGCGTCATACTTGTCAGAAACCTGATACAGGACCAGCTTCGCGCCTAGTCGCCCAGCCACATCGGCTGCGCTCGGAATTGCAACCCAAACCACCGGCTGCCGGATTCGGCACAGCAGCATTGCAAGCCGCACTTGAAGGATAAGCAATACCAAATTCAGCATTCTTGCGGCTCTGGAACCATAAAATGGAAAGACAATCGGACTCAAAACATAAAGTCCTTCGGGCGCTCTCTTGAGCCAGCGCAGATAACTTCTGAACTTACGGCGAACCTTCAAGAAAAAGTCAGGATTGGTAACCGAAGGCATCCCCATAGTGAGCGAGTTGATGAACAAAACCCGGTTTTCCTGGGCAAATCGCTTGAGAATATGGTTCTTGGAGTGCGGATGGTGATACCACCAGTCCTCGCCCGCAAAACAGACGAAGTTTTCGCCGGCAATGTTGTACGTGGCCACTATCAATCCCGAAACAGAATGTGCGTGGAAAGCTTGAAAGGCAGTCCGGAAGAGGCTTTGATTCGAAGCCGCGTTCCTGCTTCGGCAGCTCCATAACAGCGCGAAATCATTGCCGGCGCGCAGTCAAGTTGCAACCATGTGTCGGCAGAGAACGTTACCCTGACGCGTTCCGGCCCCTCGAGCAAGCACTCCAGTTTCCTGCCGGATGACTCGGCAATGATGACTTGCCAGCAGGGCGGCAAATGCCAGGCTGCTTCGATGGAATGCTCTCCTGAGCCGGTAACGGAATCATCAATTACGATCTCTCGATCTTCTACAGCAACTTCTCTGTGATGGATTGCGCCCAACCTCTTGTATCCATCATGTGAAGAACTGAAGTGCACGCTGGATTGGTCTTCCCAATGCTCGATTCTGCTTACATGGGCATCGTCAGACATTCGGAAGAGCTGACTGGAGTCTAAAGAAAAGCGGTTCTGCTCTTCCCCATCTATGGTCAACGTATTGTGTGCGCCGGTTGCGCGATAGGCATTGCGAAGGCCGGCGTCTCGCGAGTAGCCATAAGTGCCCCGGTCGCAGAACAACTCATTTCCCTTGAACCGAACAATGACACTCAGCTTGTCATCATGAGTGTGGCTTCCCTTACCACCGATCCCGTTCGGCATCGCGAAAAACAGCACATCCAAATCGCCACACCTCGTGGTTGCGATTCCCGATTCTGCAAACACCCTGGAGCATCGAGCAGGAAGGGTTCTACCATATACGGCTCCAGTTTTGAATCCGTACCAGACAGCATCGCCTGCATCTCTCTCTAAATCAGCTGCTAGCAATTTTTGCCCCAGACCGATCCAGCTTCCCACGCGCATTGAATTTCGGATTTTATCGGTGCGCTCTACAAGCTGCTTCAGGTCATCGGTAAGCAGTTCCACTCGCCCGTCATCGCAGTCCCCTACTTGCGGAATCCGCCCTTTCTGATCAGCTGTAGCGTCCAGCGCCTCATACATTTTCTTGAGCCGCTCGGCAAATTTGGTTGCTGGGTTGCGCTCTTCCACCGGCCATAGCAACCAGGCAGAGGTAAACATTTGCGTCACGAAAAAGTGATAGCCGGTTGAGGCCTCATAATCAAAACCGTCTTGCCTTACCTGATGTTCCATCTCGGCTGCAACCAGTTCGCGATACCTCTTTCGGCGATCCTCCATCCCCGGCCCATCCAGTGATGAACTGATATGTAGCAAGCCGACGATGTTGCTTAAATAGTGATTGCTGCGCGTGAAATACGAAAACTCGTTGTGAGCTTCAATAAAGAGCAGGTGCTCCCAAAGTGATTTGGTCGCGCCCTGCAGCCATTCCTGGTCCTCCGCAGTGAACGGCGACAGCAATTCCAAAAGTAAACACAGGCTTATGCCGCGCAGCGCGGCCTCCATCGACAAACTCCAATTAATTCCACATCCGACAGGGTTCCGCTGGATCCAGTCCGTGACTAACCTCTTGGCCAGATCGCGATAGCGCTTCTCGCCAGAAAGCCTGCAGGCTTTGCCGAGCACAGGAAGAAATTGCAGGCGAGACAGTTCCCATGGAATTTTGACATCTGATCCATCGTGCCGGGTTGGCCGTAAGCTGTGGGCAGGCACGTAAGGCCAAGAGAGGCCGGAAGTATAGTCCAGGTTCCATTGCGGAAGGCTACCCACCGTAGCTGGTCCATATCCAAACCAGCAGAATGTGCCTGCGGAGATGAGGTCGGCGTAGTCCAAAACCGCACCACGCACGTGTTCCGACACATCTTCAGCAGAGAAGCGATAGTACCCTGTTGCCCGGAGCTCGACCGGGGAAACGCCGTTCTTAATCTCGTTTTGAAAGCGGATCTGCTTCCATCGTTTGTGTGTGCGCCACATCGCCTCGCGCAACAAAGTAATCGGAGGTTCTCGCCGGATTACAGTCGCCAGTGTGCTGATTTTCTGCACGATGCTGCTCAGTGAACCGCTACCTCGGGCGCTTGTGGCATCGAAGGCTGCCGCACGCCGATCCGCCAGACCAGTAAAAGCACAAATGCAGCCGCCACAAAATAAGTTAAAGAGGAAACCACTGATGCCCCGGAGATACCGTAGCGAGGGATTGCCCAGAGATTGCTAATGAAATTCAGGGCTGCACAAAACGCCATTACCCAAACCACGGATGCCGGACAGCCAATGCTGTTCAGAAACTGCATGGCAACTGTCTCTATGCCCAAAAACAGCATCCCCGGCATGAGAAAGATAAATGGCAATCTGGAGGGTATAAATGCAGCCCCGAAAAGAATGCGTATCACAGGCCCCGACAGGATGGATCCCAGGACCAGTAATGGCAGCAGTGAAAGGATAATGCCCACCAGGGCCCACTGCGTTAAATGAAGCTTGGTCTTCAGGTCCGGTACAGAAGATAACTTTGGCAGCAGGATAGTGCCTACAACCACTGCCAGCAACCAAACTGAGTCGGCCATACTTGATGCGATGGAGTACAGTCCTGCGTCAGTTGCGCCGAGCATATGCTGGACCATGAACAAATCGGCGCGAAATATAAAAAAAGCAAACAGGGTCACCAGGTAAGTACGAACAGCGTAATGGAAGCTCGAATTTAAGAGCTGAATGGAAACGCTTGGCGGAACCGAACAATTCGACCGGAGCCGAGCCAGGCCCCACAGCATACATCCGGCTATCGCCACTACTGTCGTCGCAAAGAAAACCGTGACACTGAACAGTCGGGCGAGGACGAGTATCGCCATCAGAACTAGAGGAAGCGTCTTATTAACAATCTCCAGCAGGTTGTAGCTACGGACGTCGTGAACTCCAAGCAACAGGTCCTGAATAAGAAGGTAGGTAATCCCCAGCGGCACCCAAAGCAAACCTAGTACAAGGATACTTCCATGGAGAGATATAAGATTAGGTACGAGCCATACCAGCACTGCCCCTAGGGCCGCGAGAACCGTCCCACCTCCCAACCCAATCAGCAGGCTGTTCCCAATAAGCGAAGGCAAATGTTCCGGCGCGCGAGAGGCATAGTAAACATTAGCAGTGTGCAAACCCAGGTTGCCGAATTGCACGCCAAGCGAGCCTAAAGCCGCGGCAACAGCATATAATCCACGACCCTCGGGCCCGAGAAATCTGGCCACTACGATGGTGGTCAATAATGTAACCCCCATCAGCATCACCCTTGTGGCATACGTCTCAAACACGTTGCGAGCGAATCCGGACGCCAGCGACGCGCGTACCGTTTTGAGCAACTCGCTCGAAAATTTTGGTTCCACGGAAACTTGGACTTCCGTACTAGTCGGCGACATTATCGGGTTTCACACCCTTGGCGACCAGAAACCACCCGAACCAGGGCGCCAGCGCCGCCCAAGGCTTGCAGTGATATTTGCGGACTTCAAGCCGCGCCGGTTGGAATAGCCTTTCCAGAAGAGGCTTGGTATAGAGTTCGATATGCACCGGATCACGGCTGTTCTCGATCCACAGCTTCCATTCCCGGCCATGCTGCAGAAACCTCCACAGCGCAAAGTAAGAGATGAGAGCGTATACGTGCACATTGAACCGGCCTCCGGGGCGAAGCACCCGAAAAATCTCGTTTACGATTCGTCTCGGTTCATTGCTGTGCATGAGCACGCCATGGGAGTAAACATAATCGAACTCGCCATTTTCGAAGGGCAGATGCGTCGCGTCTCCCAGCACAACCTTGGCAGCGCCATTTACTCGTGCGCGCGCCAGATTCACGTGCCTGGGAGTGATATCCACCCCGTGGGCTAGCGCTCCGTATTTCGCGAACTGCAAAAGGTCGCAGCCGGTACCGCAGCCCACCTCCAGCACTTTTTCGCCTGCATGATGGCGAAATTCAGCCGCCTCATAAAGCCAGGGATAAATTCGGTATCTCTCCTCCGGCGTCAAATTGAGGGGCGATACGTTCCAATGCTGAACGGCCAGTTCTGTGGCGGATTGTGTCACAACAGGCTCAGCCCAGGGTGGGTCTCAGAATAGCGGCTGACGGAAAACTTCATCATGATGGCAATCACCAGCAGATACCACAGGTTCAGGTCGGAATAGTAGCCGCTTGCCAGGGACATTCCATTGATCCAGTATCCCAGGAAGATGTAGAGAAACGACGTCCATATCAACTTTGATTCCGGCAAATGGCTCCGATAAATTTTCCAGAACGCAGCCACCAGCAAGGCCTGAGAAACGAAATACGGTATAAACCCGGTTAGTCCTGTTTCTGCCAGCACCGCTCCAAAGTTGTTATGCGGATAGTCTACCGACTCGATCTCGCCATAGAAGGCACGATACTTTCCCTTTACTGATGCTTCGTAATAGAAGTTGTTAAGTCCGACCCCGTTCAGCGGATGGTCCATGAACATGGCCATCACCTGGCGTTGCTCCGCTAGCCTTCCAAACAGATTGCCGGGATCCGAACGCTCTTCGAAAACCATGGGGAGCGCCGCCCTGACTGCGAGCGCGAGAAGTAAGAATGAGGACAGCGCTGCGATCCGCAACCCTCGACTTTTGCCGTGCGTGTAAAAAATGTCCGCCAGCAGAATAATTCCGAACGCCAGGAACATGGATCGGAATATCGGCATGATCGCGGTAGCCAGAGCGGCTGCGCGCGCGAGGCGATGAAGCCATTCCCGCCACCATGACAGCTGGCTTCCAACCGCGTCCTTCAGAAACGCCAAAAAGAAAAATGTCGTCACTCCAATCAACGCGTAAGAGTTGGTGGTGGAGAACGGACCATTCGGCCGAATGATTATCTCGCTTGAGCTGTCGTTGTAATCGCCGGCCAGGAATACCGCACTGTCCGGCATCACCAGCAGATCGCGGTGCAGCGCCACCTCCGCCGCACCAATCCCTCCTACGTAAATCGCCATCAAGCATGTGATCAAATGCAGCTTAGAAACATGAGGTCGAACATCGAAGTAGCGGAACACAAACCATGCCAGAAAGGTTGGGAAGATAAATCCGTCAACCAGTGTTCGAAGTGAATTCAGGGGAACTTTGGTGGCTGGAATAGTAATCGCTGCGAACAGCAGGAAGGCGACCCACCACCAGCCCAGCCTGCGTAGAGCCGGCGGAATGGGCGTATGCTCCCGGCCGAAACTGAAACAAACCGTTATCATCAGAATTCCGATGAAGACTCGGTCCAAAGTAATAACCGGATGAACTTCCGGGTAGGCGAAGTAGTAGTACCCCAGCGGAAAGACCAGCGCCCAACCCAGAATCAGAAAGTCCGCGCGACCGCGAACTACAGAGATGCAGGCCCCAAACAGTGCGATGATGGCCGCCACACAGAGAACTCCAATCAATGACCATTTAGGAGGAAGGCAAAGCACCAGACCTTCGATCGCAGTAATTCCCAGCAGCACCCGCAATTTCAGGCTGCTCTGATTAGGTTCTAGTATGGTGCCGGAAGATCCCATGAACTGATCGTTCTAATCGCCCGCAGAAGCTTTACTCTCCCGCTTTAATCGAGCCTTGATGTTTTTGAGTTGTATCTCAACTCGATCGCGGACTTGCTGCATATCTTCTGCAAATCCTTCCCGCATCTCCAGGCCGAACAAGCTGAATGGGTCGGAAGGATCGATATTGCGCAGTCGTGCTGCTCCCACCACGTACGCCGTGGCCAGAATACAAACCAGTATGGTGCCGATCAGAACGATCAGGAAGCGCTTGGGGGTGGATTTTGACTCCGGCAATGTCGGCTCATCCAGCACCCGAATGGTAGGCAGCTCCTTGGCTTCATTTACCTTTGCCAGTTCGTATTGCTTGGTCAAAATTTCGAACACTGTCTCCTGGATTTTCACCCGTCGATAGAGATCGTAATAAGTGAGCCCCAACTTGGGCAGCGCTGCGATTGAGATCCCAATATCGCTGCTGTCCATACCTTCTACGGCAGGACTGTTTCCGCGCAACTGAGCCAGTTTCTGCCGCAACTCATCTACGCGCGCCTGGATCGAACGTACTCGCACGTTGTTAGAGGTATAGATCTGCTGCATCCCACTCAGCTGGGATTCTGCTGCGATCAGCTGCCCTTGCAGAGTCGCAACCCCGGCAACCATTGCTTTGCCTTGCTCCTTAACGTCAAGCGTCAGATTCTGACTGGAGAAATCGCTCAACTCTTTGGAGGCCTGGTCTAAGTCGTCTTTGACTTTCTTCAACCGGGTATCCAGAAATACCCGCTCCCGATGGGCGGTGGATGTATCCAGGTCAGCCATCAGCGAGTTAAGCTTTTCCACGTAGGCACGCGCAAGCTTCATCGCTCGCTCTGGAGAGCGATCCGAAACCGTGACCGTAATGATTCCGTTCTTGCGGTCCTCATCGATATCCGTGTAATCCGCCAAGTCCTCTCTTGCATCCTTCATGTACTTGTCGCGATAAATCTTGCGCAGATCAAAACGGTTAATCAGGTCATCCTGAACGGTGCTGCTCTTAAGTACACCTACATAAAGAGCGCTGGGACTCTTCACCCCCATAGCGTCAGAAACCAGACCACCAACCATGGATCCGGCCTTATCACCACTTCCGCCCGCTGCCGCCATCAGTGCGGCCAACCCTCCTAAGCCTTGCTTTTCAGGAGGCATCAATCGCGTGGTGGCCTGATATCTCGGCGGAATCAAAAATGAAACAACCACGGCAACCAGAAAGCCGTAAGCCGCAGCTTTAAATATGAATCGTCGTTCCCGCCAGATCTCCATCAGCACCATTACCCGCTCGGCGGAAGGCGGGTCCATCAAGCTCCGCCGCGAATCACGCGGCTCCAGAATGGTTGCAGGTCCGGAGGTGATTGGGTCGCTCGCTTGCAGGTCGTGTGCGCCGATAGGTCTTGGATTCAAAGCATCAACCTCAGAAATGAACTACACGGCCGCAGACGCCGGAGTCTGTCTGGCAGCCGAAATGTAATGTTTCCACCACAGTGCGAAGTTCAGCAAGTACCAAGCTTGTGGCCCATTCCCGTCATCCAGCAAGCGCTTGACCTGGATGGGATCAAGAAAGTCGGTCTCACGGCAGAAATGGTCGAGCTGTTCACGCGTAAACTGCCCCAGTCGGGTGGCAAACCACTCGTGGATCGGAACCCCGAAGCCCTGTTTCCCCCTATCAATCAGCTCCTTCGGGATTAGATTGCGTACCGATTTCTTCAGGATTGATTTCAGAACTCCATTCCGCGTCTTTACTCTTTCCGGAATGCCCAATGCCAGTTCCACGAATTTATGGTCCAGAAAGGGCACCCGCGCTTCCAGGCTCACTCCCATACTCATCTTGTCCACGCGCATGAGCAGCAGTTCCGGCAAGCGCAAGTTGAGGTCAAGATAGGTCATCCACGCCAGATGCGAGGGCTCCCAGACTTTTTCCTCGAACCGCTTGCGGATTGGCTGAAGCGCATCCCATGAGGTGAGGCCAGAAAGCGAGCGCCGCAGACGCGGCGACAGCAAACGTCGCTTCGATGATTCGGTGAAGGCTTCCGCCCCGCCCCAAAACACCGGGAGATCTTCAATATCCCGGCGCAGCCATTCGTAGGGCAGGCTTTCTCCTCTGCCGCTCCATTGCAGCGCACTTAACCCAAGTTGCCGAAGCTTCCTGGGGACCGGCAGTGTTGCCAGTTGCTGCAGGCGCAAGCTCAATTTCCAGGACCTGTAACCCCAGAACAGCTCGTCTGATCCTTCTCCGACTTGGCAGACGATCACGCCGTTATCGCGCGCCAGCTTGGATACGTAGTACACGGGTACGCAAACCGGATCGGCTATGGGCTCGTCCTGCAGCCTCACCATCTCTGGCAGAAAATCCAGCAAGTCCTGCTGCTTCAGAACGCACTCGTGATGGTCAGCGCCGACAAACTCCGCCATCCGGCGGGCATAGGGAAGCTCACTGGGATAACTCTTGTAATCGCCGTCATATCCGATCGAGAAGGTCTGGATCCGGCTGGCATGATCTTCCGAGAACAAAGCGGCATTGACACTGGAATCGATGCCACCTGAAAGAAACACTCCGACCGGCACATCACTGACTTTTCGCAGCTTAACGGCGGTTCGTAATTCAGCAAGAATCCGGGAAGCGATTTCATCTTCCGATTGATTGTTTAAAGGCTGTACCGCGTCCCACGCATCCCAATATCTTCGCTCTTCGATCGAACCATCGGGTCTGACCCGCAGCCAGGTCCCACCCGCAAGTTTGCGGATTCCCCGTAAAAGCGTTTGCGGAGCGGGTGTCGTGAGAAAAGACAAATAGTGAAACAGCGCTTCTTCATCAATCTCCCGCTCCTGGTCAGGATCTTCCAGCAGCGCCTTAATTTCTGAAGCAAACGTCAATCGTCCGTGATGCTGGCTGTAATACAAGGGCTTGACCCCAATCCGATCGCGGACCAGCCACAGTTCCCGGTTTCGCGCGTCCCACAACCCGATCGCGAACATGCCGCGAAATCTGTGCAGGCAGTCAATACCCCACTCTTCAAATGCATGAATAATGACTTCCGTATCGGAGTGGTCGGTTCGCCATCGGTGACCGCCTTTTTGCTCCAACTCCTTGCGAACTTCGGCGTGGTTGTAAATTTCACCGTTGAACACTACCCACACCGAGCCATCCTCGTTGCACATCGGCTGGCCTGCAACCGGGGAGAGATCAATGATCGACAGCCGGCGATGAGCTAAGGCTATCTGCCCGTCTGGCGAAATCCAGCTGCCTTCGCCATCCGGCCCGCGGTGCACCATGGTGTCCCGCATCGCGTTGATGTAAGAGGGACTGAACCGGATCGCCCTATGGCCGAAGCTGATCGCACCCACTATGCCGCACATACACGCAACTCGGAAACATTCAACGCCATGAGAGTTTTGGGGTGAAGGTAATCTGAAACGATGCTGTGAAATCGCTCTTATTTATTGGATAAAGAAGGGGAAAATACCACAGCTCATACTGCAGGAAGGTGGAGAATGTTACTCCGCTCTTCAGGTTCAGATCGCCGGCGATAGAACCGCTGTTCGCACGGCCGCCTCCCACGAATTCGCGGTCCACCTCTTGATGACGATATCCAAACTGGAGTTTGCTGCGCGGCGAGAACCAGTGCGTGGCCGACACATCGCCTCCGAAGCCGCCGCGGCCGATCCAGCTGCCCAGGATGTTGCCGTTATTGGTGTATCCCTGGACATACCGCAAGTCATAATAAACCGATCCCGGGAAACAACATTGAGCCGCCGGATGGTCGGTCTTGAATCCTTCCACCCGCAGTTCGGTGTTTGGTAATTTGGGCACTTTAGCCAGCAACAATCCGATGTTGATGGAAGGCCGGGTTGATCCGATGGGTGAAAACTCATCCACCACCAAAGAATCGAAAAAGACACTAAGCCGGTTTCGTAGCTTGGGAATGCGGTAAGTGAAATCGAACGATGAAAAGCGCTTTCCGGGATTTTCGGCGAGATTGGCCTTATGCGAATAGAAAGATTTCACAAACTCAGACCATGTAAAGGGCAACCCCGGCCCTCCGAACATGGCGCTGAATCCGAACCCCAATTCCAGATTCTCGGTCGGCTTGAAGCTGGACTTCAATCCCTGAATATATGGATTGCGCCCGGTTGCAGGACCATACAGCGTGGGTGGTTGATAGATCCACTGATGACCGGAAAGTTGACCCAGAAAATATTCGGAGCGCACCGAACCCAGAAGACTCGAAAGCAGCGGCACACGATAAGGGGAAACCGAGTCAACCCGCAACATCGTGATCGGCTCCGCGTTATTGCTGAAAAGCAGCGGCCCCGAATCGCCGGGGCCAAGCCAGAGGCTCTGCTTGCCAAAGGTAAACTGCAGGTTCCTGGCCGCCAGGCTTACCGTGCCCTCGAGAAGCCGGAAACGATCATAGGTCCCGGAATACACGGAATACCCCGCAGGCGCAGCATTCAGGTTCAGCAGCCGGAAATCCGATATTGCAACTTGATCGAGAGCATTTTGCGACAGGCTGGGGACCGATCCCGCCTGCTGATATTCACCCCGCACATAAAATGCGAATGGGCCGGCTTCTGCACGAACCGAAGCACCAGCCACGGCGTTCATACCTTGTCCATAAGGTCTGCCGAAATCATCGATCATGGTCTGGCCGAAGTGATAACCATCACGAAGGGGTGTTCCCGAGATTCCCGTTACCCGGGTGTACACAGAATCGAGCGATGCACCCAGGTTCGCGGTTGAACCCTCCATCCTCAGCAGTTCCTGCGAGAATTCGTCGTGCAGGCTGCGGACCACTGCTGCCGACGCGCCGTTGTCCTCGCTTTGATAGCGTGCATCTGACTCGGCTTCCTGCACCATCTCGGCACACTGCATTCGCGTCCATGGCCTCATCCCAAGGAACGCGTCGTGTATGAAGCCTTGCGCTACCATTCGCTCGAGCGCAGGATAAATCCAGGAATCGATGGGAACGTACGCTGACGCCATATACGCGGGATTTCGTTCTTTCTCGGCCACCAGATTTCGTTCCGCGCCCCATGGTGCACCGCCCAGTTCGACTTCATGGTGTGCACGGTAAACCTGCCGGCCGAAGTACCACCCCAGCGCACTTCCTACCCAGACATCCGACGAAAAGTGTTGCTTGCTGGTGACCCTTCCAATGGTCACTGCGGAAGCCAGTCCGTATGCCAGAAATTTCGTTAGCGGACCTGGATATTCGTGCGCAAATACGCTCGCCATGGACCATGCGATAGCAGTGTGTTCGGATGGGAATGAATTGCCGCCTTGAAAGAAGCTGCCGTTTCCATCGCCCTCAAATGGGCGAGGCCGCTGAGTTGCTCCCTTCAGCAGAAAAGAAACTCCGGTTGCATCGATCGCTGCCTCTCCACTCAGCAGGCCGGTTTCGCGAAGGTGGCCATTGTTCGTGAGCGCACCCAGCACGTACGCACCACCTCCCGCAGCAAGAAAGCTATAGGCGCCGTAATTTGAAATGCTGGTGCTGCGACTGATGCTCGAAGGGCTGCTGGAAACCTGCCTTGAGATCCAGCTGTCGGCCGCTACCAAAGCACCGGTTGTCCCCAGAAACGGAGCCACTTGAAACCAGTTCTTTTTCTCCGCCACACCGCTAAAACTTTTCCAGAACCTTTCCTGGTCTCCCACCAGATGTTTCAGTAAAGGCAGTACGGGTTTGTTTTCCGCGTCCTCGCCAGGCGCAAGTAAACCTTCTGCAGCGGTTGTTTTTGCCTTCCCTGGGGGATAAGAAACAGCCGCCTGCTGCCCCCATGCGGCTGAGAGGCAACCAGCGGTGAGCACCAAGATGAAGGCCGACCACCGCAAAGGCTTCACCCTAGAATTGGCGCGCGACCTGTATCGCGATACCAACCGCAGTGGCCAATTGCGCTGCTTGCAGAGTATTGCGCCATTTGGCGCTGGGGATATATGGCTTTTCGGGCACTACCACCGTGTCTCCGGGCCGGAGCGCCGCGGAATCCACACCACCCGAAATCCAACTGCTTCCGGAACCACTGATCACCGAACCGTCAGCCCGGATCACAAAGATGTTCTTCTTATTGGCCATGGTCGTTGGCCCGCCGGCCTGACCCAGATACCAGCCCGCGTCTTTTCCTGACCGGTACGTCACCGCGGTCTGGTTGTAAACCGCACCTGTAATCATCACCATGTTGGGTCGCTTCGGAATGAAGATAGTATCGCCCGCTCGCATTTCGATGTCGGCCCGCGTGTTTGCCCACTTCTTTATGTCAGAGGAAATGTGGATCACCAGCCGCCCGCTGGGCGGTATATTTTGCAACTTATCCAGTGTGGTCTGCCACTGCTGGGCAGCCGCACTGCGAGCAACTTTTTCATCCGGATCGCCGCTGTCAGGCACAAGCTTGAGTTCGGCAGTTTGCATTTCAACGTTGCGGATGAGGTCAGCTCTGCTCTGTTCTTCCATCTCACGTACTTGCGTGCGTTCGAAAATCGCCCCATATGGATAGGCATCGGAGCGCAATCCACCGGCACGTTCCAGCACCGAACTCAACCGTTCTCCCTCCCGGATTCCGAAGCTCCCCGGATGCAGCACTTCTCCTTTGACGCTGATGGTGGCGCCAATGTCGTTCCAGCCTGTGAGCTGCCGAATCGCCAGCACATCGCCGTCCCGCAGCCGCAAATCAGTGTCAGGGTCTCCGGCGAGCGCGCGCGCGATCTGCACCGTCTGATGTTCGCCGACCACTTGGTTGTCCCCTTCGACCAGATAGCGCGTCAGGTCGGCTTGATCTTTGTAGGCGCTCCGCTTCAATCCTCCCGCCAGCCGGACTAGATCGGCTGCGGTCATGTCCTGACCCAGGGGATACTTACCTGGTCGCTGCACTTCGCCTTCAACGCTAACCGTCGCCGGATCATACTTGGTGGAATTTCGATGAACGATTACGCGGTCTTTCGGGGCAAGCATCACATTTTCTTGTGCATTCCCTTCGAGCGCCTTCTGCAGATTTACGCTAATGACTTTGAGCTTGCGGTCCTCGGTCTGGCGAAAGATCTGTACATCAGAGACCTCCGCTCCCGGGGTGATACCTCCCGCCAAAAAGATCGCATCCTTTAGATGGATCATGCCGTTGGTAACGTGATCCCCTGGGTCTCTTACTTCCCCGCTGACGGTGACCACCGGTTGATCTTCAAAGTCGTAACGGCTGAAAACTCGCACCGTGTCATACGCCTTGAGAATGAGTTGCTGTTTTCCGGAAAGCACATCATCCAGGTTGAAAGCCAGAACCGTGGGCCTGAAATCGGGCGCCTCTAAGCGGATAACTTCGGCATGTTTCTGTGACGGCTCGGGCAGCAGATCTTTATAAGACTGGATAAGCTGCGTCAAGCTCATGTTCTCCGTATAAGCATATTTGCCCGGACGCAACACGTGCCCGTCGAGATAAACCGTCTTGTCTGCGTACGGAACAATCGCCAGGATCTTTACCCGATCTCCGTCCTGAATGGCGAACGTATCGAGCGCCTGAGTCACCGCCGCGTCGTTGTTCTGTTCCGGTATATCAACCCGCAACATGCTCCGGCTCTGGTGCGCTTCGATGCGCTCCACATCGACATGTCGCAATGTGCCCGAAGGCAGCACGCCACCTGCGAGTTCGAGCAGCTCCGAGAGGCTCTTTTCACCGTTCAGCTCGTAGATCCCGGGGCGCCGGACCATGCCTTCCACCGTAACCTGCGCGCCTGACGGTGGCACCAGGAGGGTGTCCCCGGACTCGAGCCGCTGCATGCTCCCACGAATACCGTGCAGCAAAAGATCATACAAATCCACCGTCTCTACCAACTGTTTCCCGCGGTAATGCTTCGCAATTCTTACCGAACCACGGGTGGTTGGGCCTCCCGCCGTGAATAGCGCGTTCAAAGGAGTCGAAAGCGAACTGATGTCATATCCCCCCGGCCGCTGCACGTCACCCACCACATAAACTCGAACCGTCCGAACCCGAGCAATCGAAACATCTGCTTGAACGTCGCGAAACTGAGTTCGCAGGGTTGCCTGAAGCAAATGTTGCACCTCTCCCAACGTACGGCCCGACACCGGAACAATTCCGACCTCCGGCAATGAGAGCCTGCCTTGCCGGTCCACTGTCCGGCGCAACCGCTCGGCAACACCACCGGAAAGATCGATGTTTAGGAAATCACCCGCTCCAATCACATAATCAGGGCCTACCGGCAAATCCATTGGTAGTTCATCGACATTGCCAGTCCCGTTTACGAAAACATCCGCGCCGAAGCGTTGCAGCGTGACAGGCGCCTTGGAGTATTGCGCGTACATGTCGTAGAGAGAAGGCACGTCTGCATAAGGATTGGTTTTTCGCCGCAAGGATTCAGCCGGCGTCGGCTCTGGAATGGATGGGCGCTTGCCTGGTAATGAAGCGGCTGCCATGGCGTTCGCACCTGGTGCTGCAGTCGGTCCGGTGGCTCCTGCCAGAGCATCTCCTTGCCCTAGCGGACTGCCTCCAAACATGCCCGCCAAACCGCTGTAATCTGTCGCTCCTGACCCACCTTGTGTCAGACCCCGCAGCATGCTGGAGCCGGCCCCACCGCTTTGCTCATCCTCCGCCCCGGAACCACCGCCTTCGCTGGCAGACGTGCTGAGCAGGCTGGGCAGTTGATCGGGCGCAATCGACGGCATGCTCCCGGCTCCTCCCATTCCTCCCGGCATCATGTTGGGGAAGTTGCCGTAATCCGGCAGGCTGTTCGATTTCAGTGTGCGTTGCAGTTGTGCGGCATCCGGAGTACCAGTTCCCGGGATATTTTGATTTGGCAAGGGCGTCGCCGGCGCTAAGGCCGAGCGCGGGACATAGCGTTGCATATCGTCCTCGTGCTTCGACCAATACACGTCTTCCTGGTTGCCACTTCGCCGCGCCGGTTGTCCTGGAATCTGGGCGCTGGGAGATTGAGGGATATATTGCAATCCCATTGCTGCTCGCAAGGCCTCCTGCCGCTGGATCTCTTCCTGTCCAGGTTTGGGGCGAATATAACCGCGTTCGACAATCTCCTGCGTGATCAGCACGTCAATGTGATAATCGGTTCTGATCAGCCGGAACAGCGCTTCATCGGTCAGGTCTGCAGGGTCAAGTAGCCTTCCTTGCTCAAAAGCCTTTCTTACCAGCAGTTTTTTGGAGACAAGCAGAAGGCCGGGTTCCTGCCTAAGCAGTTCAACGATCTTGTCGGGTGACAGCGCGACCATTTCGTCTGCTTGCTGGTCGGCACGCGACCGGGAGACGCTGAAAGGATTTTTGCGGTTTATGGAGCTCTCTTGTGCCCAACCGCTGCAAGACAAGAAGAGCACAAGCATTCCGCCGATGATCAGGCATTGCTGCACCAGCCTTAACCAAGCACTATTCCGATTGCACATCAAATGTTCCTTGTGATTGTCGACTTCAGGTTGCGTGCTTCGCATGTTGATCCTATTACAAGAGCTGTCAGAATTTCCGGGAGAGCCTGGCCAGATCAGGATTGCAGAGCCCAGCGCTTATTTTCGCTGCGTTCGAATCTGATAAGCGATTGCAGGAGACCTGTGTGTGGACAGATGAATATTCTTTCTTAAAGCAGTACAACATCCGTGGCGTCCACTTCCAGGGCCACCGATTGCTGAATCGCTTCCATGGAAATGACCACCCGGCACTTTTCTTTGGTGCGAATCAGAATACCTTGCGCTCCGGTCAGCGGCCCGTGCACCACTTTTACCTTTCTGCCCACTTTCAGATAGGGATGCGACTTTGCGTAGATACCTAGTGAAAGCCCTCGCCGCAGCGCCTCGATTTCTTCTTCTGGAAGGCGAGCCGGCTTGCCGTAAAAACATACGAACCGTGTCACGCCCTGAAGTTGCAGCACACGGAGACGATCACGCAGGTCGAGACGCGTAAACACATAGCCTGGAAAGAGAACCATTTCCAGTTCCTTGCGCCGGTCCTTCCAACGCCTGACATCCCGGTAAAGCGGGAGAAATGACTCAATGTGACGATCTTCCAGCTGTCGAGCAACCAGCTTTTCGTGCCGCGGATAGGTACACGCGGCATACCAGGCGACCGGAGCCGGCCCCAGGCCGGCAGCACTTAAGATGTCTTGACGCGCACTCGGAAGAGCTTGCGAACCACCCACAGCTTCGCCACCTCACTTACAGGGTTTTTGTGAGCTAACCACTTATTGGACTATCTTTTCCGTAAGAATCTAAACCGCTTAAAAGCTTGTTTCAGGTCAGTACCGCGATCCGCGATCGAGCCCGATTCGGCCCCGATCCGAACGGCAGATGTGCTTCAAGTTGTCCCTGTTATTGTGATCTGTTGATTTCTGGATGCCAGTCTCTGGTGCGGAGTTTGTCCGGTCTGCAAACCTTTCATTCTGAAATCGCCCTTCGCGCAAAGACATTTCGACACTTCAGCGCTGAGTTCCCAAGTAATACTGGTAATTGGAAAAAAAAGAAATTTGCACATGAGTAGGCAAGGAACATCTCGCCCCGAGGGGAACCGCGGAAGAGAGCCGCTCCACTTCCATTACACTTCAAAGTGTGTAAATAGCTAGGGTGGTTATACCACCGATTGGTCGGTCAAATCCAGCCAGCGCCGCCGGATTCCCGCATAGATCATCGTCAGGAATTCAAGTTGATAACGCTTTGACAGCCCGGTACGCCTGGTCAATCGCCTGATCGGCATAAGCCGCGGCAGCCGCGTCGGAGTTAGCTATGGCAATGCGCCCGAATGACTGTCTCGCGGTATCGCAGGGCCGCTGACCTTCTTTCCAGTCCGGATCCCACAATGGGTTGTATTCGTAAGCGTAGCCGTGCGGCCAACGATTTACGGTGATCGCATCGATATCCCTGGCCGCGTCGAACCCGCCCGCCCCCAGCACCCTCGACAATTGATCGCGTATGTTGCGTTCGAAGGTTTCAAATGATGTTGTGAAAAGGTCATAGTGACCGAACCGGTGCTGGTCACGGGCCGGCAGTCCTGGCTTGCAGGGCGTTCGCAACATGCGCACCAGAACCGGCTGGTCGGGCTGCCTGGGAGATTTGTAGGCGCCTATATCGACCGGCAGGTCGAGCGAGATCATGGAGTGGTACATCCCCGGGCAAATCACGCCCCGCACCCTTAACTTCTCGAACGCTTGCCAATTCTTGACCGCCACCACGGTATATACCAGCGGAACTTTTACTCCGTAATGCAACGCTTCTTTCTGTGCATCCGGCAGTTCCGTGCAGATGTATGGAATCATCATGTTCCAGCAAGCCATTACCACCTGCTTGCCGCGCACCGTCTTCACATCGCCTTTCTGGCTGTAAGCGACCACGACTTCTTTTGCCGATTTCGATGAACCTGCATGTTGTACGTGCACGGCAGTGCTGTTCAGCCGGATGCGGACTGGCGCGTCCGGCTTGTCCAGTTGCGAATAATCGAGCTTTTCAGTAACCACGTCCTCTGCGCTTTCGCCCCCCATCGCGCTTGGGATCAATGAACGCACCAGCAGTCTGGCAATCGATGCGTTGCCGTCTGGAAAATGGAAGAAGTACTCGTCCTGTGGCGTCACCTCGCCCAGCGCAGTGTAGGTCAGGCCCTTGCTCGGCACGCGATCCAGATTCATGCCCTGAAATCCGGGATAATGCAGCGCCCAGCAGTCCAGCGCCGGAACTCCATCAATGCCAATACCATACAAACCGTGAGTGGATGTCTGAAAAAACGGGATCACATCCGGGCTGGCCTTCCACAGATTCAGCAGAAAGTCTTTGTAGCTGAGTTTGGTGAGCCGTTCTTTTTTCTCCGCCTGCGTTAACCCGGCCAGGGGATCGCTTTTGTCGTCTTCAATACGCAGTATGTCGCGTCGCGCCTGCTCCGAAAGCGGCGTCTTCTCCAGAAATTCCGCCCATTTCCCTTTCCCCTCTAAATATCGCTCCCCCAGAAATCCAACTGGCGCGTGTGAAACCAGCCGCTCTGCTCCGAAGGTTTGCTGATCGAAAAAATAGGCGAGATCAAGGCCGCGATAGACATCGCGGTCAAAGCATTTCTGCTGCAGAGCCGGCGGATCAATTCCCAGTTCAGTCAGAAGTCCGCGAGCTTCTTTGCTGTAAGGAAAAGGCGATTCAATGGCAAAACTGCCGCCATTGGCCAGCAGCAGCCGGCCGCCGGGACGAAATTCATTGCGTTTGGCGTGTCCGCCGAAATCATCGTGATTGTCGAGGATCAGTATGCGGGCGGAATTACCCACTTGTTGACGATAGAAATATGCGGCTGCTAAGCCGCTGATTCCTCCGCCCACCACGACCAGATCGTAGCTTTCTCCGGTATCCGCAGGTTTGTCCGCATCCCATGCGCTCCCGTCCCGCAGTTTGTGCGCGGCCTCAAACGAGCCGGGATGGCTCCCGCGCATACCCGTTAAGGCCGGCGGGTAATAGATGCCTCGATTTTCCGCCCAGCTTGCAGGCAGGTAATTGGCCGCGAGAGCACTCCCGAGACCGACCGCAACGCCGTTCAGAAAGTCACGGCGGGTGATAGGACATTGCATGCCCAGTACGCGGTCGCGCTTGGCGTCGTCTCCCTTTTCTTGATTTTTCAACTATGGCCCTGTCTGCCGAATTCAGGATTTTCGCGTCTGTTCCTGTACTGCCCGGTATGCCTGGTCGATAGCTGTGTCAGTAAACGCCCGGGCTCCGGCATCGGAATTCGCGATCGAAATCCGCCCGAACTGCTTCCGTCCTATTACCGACGGCCGCTCCCCTTCCAGCTTATCCGGATCGAACAGCGTATCAGCCTCATACGCATAACCGTGTGCCCATCGGTTTACGGTAATCCCCGCAATGTCGCGCGCCGGATCAAAGCCGGCCGAACCCAGCATGCGTTGCAGCTGATCGCGGATGTTTCGTTCGAAGGTCTCAAACGACGTTCCCAGCAATTCGTAGCGCCCCGCGCGATACTGATCGCGCCTCGGCAATCCGGGCCGGCACGGAGTGCGCAGCATGAAAAGCACCATTGGCTGTTGCGGGCTCTTCGCAAATTTGTAATCGCCCAGGCTCACTGGAAAATCCAGCATGGTGAGCGAGTGATAGCTTCCGGGCGAAACGATCCTTGAAACCCCCAATTTCTGAAACGCATTCCAGTTGCGGATTGCAACATGCGTGTACACCAGCGGCGCTTTAACGCCGTAATGCAGTGCTTCCTTCTGTTTGTCAGATAACTCGGGCACCAGATACGGAACCACGCCGTTGTAGCAAGCCAGAATGCAATTTCCGGCTTTTACCGACTTTAACTTACCTCCGCGCACATACGTCACTTCCACTTGCGTGGCCGACTCCGGGTTTCCCTGGTGTGCCGCTTTCACCGCAGTGCTGTTCAAGCGAATGCGGATTGCTGATTTCTCTTCATCAAGCCGAGCATAGTTGGCCTTCGCGGTCACTACGTCTTCCATGCTGTTGCCCGGAATCGCACCCGGTATGATCGACCGCACCAGTAATCGTGCGATGGATGCATTGCCATCCGGGAAATGGAAGATGTAGGGCTCTTCTTTCTCTTCTGCTTCCCCGAGGCCCATGCCCTGAAACCCGGCGTACTGAAAAGACTCGTAGTCGTCAGGATTTTCGTAGCACGCGAGCGCCGAAACCGCGTCGATACCGACGGCAAAAAGATCATGCGGGTAAGTCTGAAAAAAACTCAGCACTGCAGGATCTGCATGACAAACCTTGGTCAGAAAATCGCCGTAACTCAGCTTCGCCAGGCGGGCTCGTTTTTGCTCGCGCGACAGCCCTGGCATGTAATCGGTTTTATCGTCGTAGAGTCGCGCAATCTGCTTGCGGACATTTTCCGCCAGTGGCGCTTTTGACAAAAACTCAGGCCACGGCACTGACATCATCCCGAAGATCAGGCGGTCTTCCCCGAACGTCTCACGATCGAAGAAGCATCCGGCGCCAAGCTTTGCGTACAGCTGCTGATCGTATGCCTGATAGAAGCGCTGAGTATCGATTCCGAGTTCACGCAGCAGCCCTTTGGCAACGTCACTATAGCGGCCTGGACTCTCGATCGACTGGGTTCCGCCATTGCTTAGCAACAATTGTCCCTCGACCCGGAACTCGTTGCGTTTGGCATGCCCGCCAAAATCATCGTGGTTATCGAGAATCAAAATGCGGCTCTTCGGGCCATTCTGCTTGCGAAAGAAGTAAGCCGCAGCCAGCCCGCTGATGCCGGCGCCCACCACCACCAGGTCGTAACTTTCGCCGCTGTCTTCAGCTTTGCCGGCTGAATCCCAGAAATCGCCGTCCCGCAGCTTGTGCGCGAAGGTGTACGTTCCGTCGTGGTTCCCACGCATTCCCGTCAACCCAGGGGGATAGTAGCCGGCCTGCTTCTCTGGTTCGCCATCCGCTAGCCCATCCAGCCAATTTGGTCCGAGCGCCAGCGCCGAGCCAGAGATTGCAAGCCCATTCAGAAAATCTCGCCGGGTTATCGGGCACTTCATGCCCAGCTCGCGATCGCGTGCTTGGTCAGCCATGCACTCTCGTCCTACTTTTGTGAAGTCTTGGTTTTTCCCAGGCTGCGAACGTGCTTCACCAGCGCCTGAATCTGCTCCGCACTGAGCGTAGATTTGAAGGCCGGCATATTGTTCTTGCCTTCGCTGATCGCCTTATTCAGTTCAGCATCAGGCTGTTTCTGGACATCTTCAGAACGCAGGTCTGGCGCCTGCATGGCCTTGCCCAGCGCGGTTCCAGCTCCGTCATCTCCATGACAGGAAGCGCAATTTCCTTTGAATGCACTTGCGCCCTTATCGTTCTGATCGGCGAAGCTGTTTATCTGTAACAAGGCGATCACCAACAGCGGCATCGCTAAAACCGGCACTTTTCTGACTGCATGATTCAGGATCGTCATGGTCAATAACCCCCGCATTTGTGTCGATTGAAAAAAGACCGCTCCTGATAATACAGAACACGACTGGGGAACCAAAAGCTCGGCGCGCAAGCAGGCCGTTCGATTAAAGCCCTTACCCCGCAAGTTCGGCCGGAGCACCGGAACGCGTTCTGCCTCGGCTGCACCGACTATGGTCCGGCTAGTAAACTGGAATCAGGAGAGCTAAATGAAATATCGCCGGTTTGGCCGCACCAATTTTCAGGTCAGCGAAGTCGCATACGGGCTGTGGGGGATGAGTGGCTGGTCCGGTTCCGACGATCAGGAATCGTTGCAATCCATGCAAATGGCGGTTGATCTGGGCTGCAATTTTTTTGATACTGCCTGGGCTTACGGCGATGGTAAAAGCGACAGCTTCCTCGGGCAGATCATCGCGCGCAATCGCCGCAACCGACTGTATGCGGCCAGTAAGATCCCACCTAAAAATCTGCAATGGCCAGCTTCGCCCAAATATAAGTATCAGGATGTCTTTTCATCCGATCACGTCTTTAAATACGCGCGCCTCATCAGGGAAAAGCTGGGCACCGATTCCATTGACGTTCTGCAGTTTCATGTCTGGGATGATAGCTGGGCCGACGAACCGGAGTTTCGCGAGACGGTGGAAGGTCTCAAGAAGGATGGCCTGATTCGCTACTTCGGCCTCAGCCTGAACCGCTGGGAACCGGAAAATGGCATCCGTGCCATCCAGACAGGATTGGTCGATGTGGTGCAGGTGATTTACAACATCTTTGATCAGTCGCCTGAGGACGAACTTTTCCCCGTCTGCCGCGATCTCGATGTGGGCGTAATCGCGCGCGTTCCGCTGGACGAAGGCAGCCTGGGTGGCAAGATGACGCTGGAAACCAAATTTCCTGAAGGTGACTGGCGTGCGCGCT
>Ga0310810_10001667_pt1 | contig 23499 bp, 20 predicted proteins | sample NCmetagenome_FD_207641 | JGI IMG/M metagenome (GOLD analysis project Ga0310810, IMG submission 207641) | Soil microbial communities from experimental microcosm in Duke University, North Carolina, United States - NC | ecosystem: Engineered > Artificial ecosystem > Soil microcosm > Unclassified ... | reverse complement strand
TGGGTGCAGGCAGCGTTCCCGTCGGTACAGGGACCGCCACTGGCGCGACCGACGTCGACGGCACTGGACCTGTGAGCGGCCGTTCAGACGAACCCGGCGGCAGGCCGGTGACGACGAACGCTTGTTCGTGCACGCGCGTGACGGCCTGCGAATCAAGGAGCCGCGATGCCATGAGACCAGACAGTGACGAGGGATCTGCGGCGGTCGTCAGCGCGGAGTCAATCGAGTCATCGGCGGCAATCTCCACGCCCTCCTCGATGCGCAGTGCGGTCTGGATCTCCTCTTCGAGTTCGAGTGCGCCGGCATGCGTCTCATCCAGCGTGAGTGCCTGCTGGCAGGCGTCGAGTGCCTCCTCCAGCTTCCGCTGTCCGAGCAGTGTGCGCGCCAGTGTGATCGCGGCTTCGACTTGCGTCGTCCGTCGCTTGGCGAGCACTTCGCTTCGCCGCGGATCTGGCGGCGGTGTCATTTGGGCGACGCCGACCGCGTCATTCGATCGGCGACGGGACGAGCCTGTGCCGCGATTGGTGCTACTCAGAGGTGTCGTATCGAAGCCGACCGGCCGCGTCGGACGACTGAAGTCGTCATCGGATTCGTATTGACGGCGCACGCGAGCGATCGCGATGCGCAGTGTCTCGGCATCCTTGAAGCGCTCTGCGCTGCGCTTGCGCATCGCTTGACGCACAATCGCGATGATGTCAGGGCTGACCTCGGGCACCAGTTGCTCGAGCGGTGTCGGCTCCTCATGCACGATGCGATGCGTGATCATCGGCAGGGTGTCGCCCGGGAACGGCTCACTGTAGGCGAGCAGTTCGTAGAAGACGACGCCAATCGAGAATTGATCCGAGCGATGATCGACCGGCTCTCCAGTGATCTGCTCCGGCGCCATATAGCCCGGAGTGCCGATCATCACGGCGGTGTTCGACGCAATCCCCAACATGCGCGCGATGCCAAAGTCCAGGATCTTCAGCCGGCCCGCTCGGTCGATCATCAGGTTCGCCGGCTTGATATCGCGATGCACGACCGACATCTGGTGTGCATAGCCGGCGCCGGCGCACAGGTCTTCCATCCAGCGCAGCTTGTCGGCAATCGTGATCGGCGTCTTGCGGCGGATCAGATTGGCCATCGTCTCGCCGGGCACGTACTCCATGACGATGAACGGCTGCGAGGCGAACTCGCCGAAGTCGAAGATCGTGACGATGTTGGGATGGCTCAGTGCGGCCGAGGCACGCGCCTCACGCGCGAAGCGCTCGCGCGCATCGGGTACGTCGAGGTCGCCCGCGAACATCTTGATCGCGACCATTCGACCGAGTACGGGATCGTGCGCGACGTACACGGTGCCCATGCCGCCGCGACCAAGGCGCCGCTGAATTTCGTACCTGCCGACCTGCGTACCTGGTTCCAACATTCGGGGAAATTATCGTGAGGTGAAGCCAGTACTATAGGCCATCACACGCGCGCTGACGAAGGGCAAAACGCGTATTTGATCGCAGCAAAACCGCATTCGCCGTAGCGTGACACTCTTGTCTGCGCCCGCGCCGACTTGTAAGGAAATCGTGAGAAGAAATCGAGTGCGAGTCCGCGGCCTCAGGAGGACGTGATGCCGTTCAAGAGCCAGGCGCAGCGTCGCAAGTTCGCGCAGCTTCTTGTGGAAGGCAAAATCTCGAACGAGACATTCGAGGAGTGGAATCGCGAGACAGGAGCGACGCGGCTTCCGGAACGTGTCACTCGAAAACGATCGACGACAAAGAAGCGCTCCGACACATCCACGAAGCGGAAGCGGACTGCGTCGAAGCGAAGAGCGACGAAAAAGCGATGAACGCGATGGTTGACATCATTCGCGTTTTCGGACGGCGTTTGATCGCGCAGTCCTGTCAGGACGAACGCTGGAATTGCACACCGACCTTCCGTCTCCTGACGACGCCGAACCTCCCATGGTGCTCCGCTTCGAGCGAGGCAGAGTACGAAGACTGGGAGTTCCGTCCAGGGCTTCGTGCGTAGATGGAGCGCGGCCATCGGAGGCGCGTCAGCAAGGGCCGTCCTTCTTTGCGTTCGACCACAAACTTGAGTACGCGGAGGAGTTCGGCCTATCGGTGTCGCAAAGAAGAGTCGGAGAGACCGTACGCCGCCGATGGCTGCAGCGCGCTGTGGATGCCTTCGAAGGGCGAGCCGAACCTGTTCTTCTGAAGTATGACTATCCGACCCGCCACGGCGATCTCATCGAGACGTTTCTCGACATTCGTCGCGGCAGTGCCGACCTGACGAATTGGAAAGAGTATGGGTTCCAACACTTGAGTGGATCCGATGTCCGGTCAGTCAGATGGTGCGCGTCGAACCTGTTAACAGCATGTTGCTGGTTCCGATCCGGACTCGCCGGTCGGCCGAACGCGCACGCTTGTTGTTGCGTGTGGACGAAGAGGAATCAGAGGGACTCGGTGTCTTTCCGGATCCGAATTGACGCCACAAGGCGGGCCTGAGGGAAAGCGGGCCAAAAACACAACGGGCGGACCTGTTAGTGCGGTCCGCCCAGTTTTGTGCCACCGATGTGCCACTGACCAACTGAAAAGCTGGTCGGGATGACAGGATTCGAACCTGCGACCCCTTGACCCCCAGTCAAGTGCGCTACCAGGCTGCGCTACATCCCGAACTTTTGGTGTGGTCCGGCTAAAGCCGGACACTACTTTAGGTCCGGCTAAAGCCGGACACTACAGTTTACGCCGACGCGCGCTTGTTACGCTTGGCGGGGCGCGCAGGCTTCCGTGCGGCGGCTGTGACGCGCTTCGATGCCACCGTTGGCTTCGATCGCGCGGCGATCGATCGCCGTGCGCCCTTCACGAGTGACGGTGCCGACGGCGGCTCGAGACGATAGTCGTCAACGACGACGACCGTGCCCGGCGCGCTCGAGAGCAGTCTGAGAATCGAGCGAAGACCATCGCGCACGCTCGCGATGCGCGTGCGCGCATCCGACGCGAGCGCTTCGAGCACTTCCTCGACGTCTTTGTCCGCGGCGCCGACGTGAGGCGCGCTCTCTTCGAGACGCCGGCGCGCACCAGCCAGCGTCAGGCCCTCGCCAAACACCAGCTGCTTGATCTTCTTGACCTGCTCGATGTCCGACTGCCGGTAGAGCCGCGGGCTGTCGGCCGATTTCTGCACCCCGATGCCGGGGAACTCCTTCTCCCAAGACCGCAGAACGTAGGGTTGGAGCTCGGCCATCTCACAGACGTCCGCCGCTTTGAACCACTTCTGGGTCATTTCAGCGCTCAGTATAGCAAGGGTTTAGCGTTTTTTACCTTTAGATCCTTCGGACTTCTCCGCCTTGCCGCGTCTCGCGCGCACGTGCAGGCGTATCGGCGTACCTTCAAACCCGAACTCCTCTCGAAGCCGGTTCTCGAGATACCGCTGATAGGAAAAGTGAAACGTCGTCGCCACGTTGGTGAAGAACACAAACGTCGGAGGCGCGACGCCGGTCTGCGCGGCATAGAGGATGCGAACGTGCCGGCGCCCGGGGCTGGCCGGCGGATGCTCAGCCGAGACGCGCTCGACGAACGCGTTCAACTCGCTCGTCTTGATTCGTTTGCGCCGCGACTCGGTGACGCGATCGATGGTTTCGAGCAGACGCGGCGTTCGCTCGCCGGTCGATGCCGAGATGTGGAGAATCTTCGCGTAGTCCAGAAACTTCAGCTGCTCGCGCAGGTTCTCGTCGAACATCTTCACGAACTCGGGCCCGCGGTCCTTCATCAGGTCCCACTTGTTCGCCGCGATGATCACGCCGCGGCCAAGCCGATCGGCCTCCCCGGCAATCGCAGCATCCTGATCGGTCGCGCCAACGTTGGCATCCACCACGAGCACGACGATATCCGCCGACTCGATCGATCGCCTGGCCAGCAACACACTGACCGATTCCACTTGTCCCGACCGCGCGACTCGCCCCGGCTTCCGAATGCCCGCCGTATCGACGATACGGAACATCCTGCGGTGCCAGGTCATGACCGTATCCACGGAATCCCGCGTCGTGCCGGGCATCTCGCTCACGATCATTCGCTCCTCGCGGAGCAACCGATTGACCAGCGAAGACTTGCCCGCATTCGGCCGTCCGACGATCGCGATCGAGACCTCGACGGGTTTCTCCGGCGAGGCCGACCTGCCACGAGGCAGTCGCTCGACAATCGCATCGAGCAGATCGCCGATGCCGTCTCCGTGCTCGGCTGCAATCTCGTACACCGGATCGAACCCGAGCTCATAGAGCTCGAGTACACCATTGCGCGATCGGCGATCGTCGGTCTTGTTGATCGCGAGCAGCGCGGGTTTGCCCGATTCGCGAATCACCTTGGTGATTTGCTCGTCGCCCGGCACCAGGCCTTCGCGTCCATCCGTCACGAGCACAAGGAGATCGGCGTCGGCGATGGCGCGGCGTCCACGTTCGAGCACGAGGGCATGCAGTGGATCCTCGCTCGCGCCGAACATACCTCCAGTGTCTGTCACCTCGAAATGAGAGCCACGCCACTCCATCGACTTGGCAATGACGTCGCGCGTCGTGCCCGGAATGGACGTGACGATGGCACGCCTCGACCGTGTGAGGCGGTTGAAGAGCGTCGACTTCCCCACGTTGGGGCGGCCGACAAGGACGACTGAGGGCTGGGATTGTGGGGCCAAAATTGGCTCTGTTGACAGGCTAAGTGTTTCTTTTTATAGTAGTTACAGTATTTGCCTTCTAGGCACCTACCCCATGATCAAGGTCGATATCGTCAACGAGGTTTCGAAGATCGCCGACATCACCAAAGTCAAGGCTGAGGTGGCGGTCGATGCGGTCTTTGACGCGATGCGGCTGTCGATGCAGCGCGGCGATCGCATTGAACTGCGTGGATTTGGCGTGTTCCAAGTGAAACCTCGAAAGCGCGGCATCGGCCGCAATCCGCGGACCGGCAAGGAAGTTCGCATTCCTCCGGGCCGGACCATCCGGTTCAAGCCGGGCAAAGACCTCCAGAATATCGGGTAATTGGCCCGCATGGGCTCGACTTTTCACTCTGCTGATCCCGGGATCCGTCTGGGAAACGATTCCACACCGGCGCCGTATGTGATGCCGGCGTCACGACGGCCGGCGCCTGTCACCCGGCACGTCGTCCTGTTCATCCTGACGGTCGTCTCGACGACCCTCGCCGGCATGAACTTCTACGCGTCGTATGCCTCGGAGCTGGGCAACGTGAAGCTCGATGCGTCGATGACGTCGCTGATTCTGCACGGCACGTTGTACAGCTTCGGCGTGGTCGCGATCCTCGGGGCACATGAATTCGGACACTACTTCGCGTGTCGATACTACGGCGTTGACGCGTCGCTTCCCTACTTCATTCCCTTCTGGCTGCCTGCGAACCTGCCTCTGCCCGGTACCTTCGGCGCGGTGATTCGCATCCGCCAACCGATCGCCACGAAGCGTCAGTTCTTCGATATCGGCATCGCAGGACCTATCGCCGGGTTTCTCGTGCTTGTGCCGCTGCTCGTCATCGGTGTCAGTCTGTCGCGGGTCGTCCAGCTCCCGGCCGACTTCAGTGGCTCCGAGCTTGGTGAGCCGCTGCTGTTCCACCTGGTATCGAAGCTCTTTCACGGAACGCCGCCAGCCGGGCAGGCCATCAACTACCATCCGTTTGCGTGGGCGGCGTGGTTTGGCCTGCTTGCCACCGCGCTGAATCTGTGCCCGGTCAGCCAGCTTGATGGCGGTCACATCAGCTATGCCGTGTTCGGACGCGTCTCGACGATCATCACGTTCGTCGTCACGGCCGCAATGGTCGCGCTGACCATCTACTCAGGCGCCTACTTGCTGTGGACCGTGCTCGTCGTCGTGATGCTGTATGTGATGGGGCCTCACCATCCGCGCACGCCAGATGAAGCTGAGTCTCTCGATCCCCCGCGTCTGTTACTCGCGGGATTCGCGGCGGCGATTCTGATCCTGTCCTTTACGCCGTTTCCGTTCCCCCGGTAACAATCGCTTCGTTACAACACCGTCAACGGGTCAACGTCCACGGTGACGCGGCGGCGCACCTGCGGCATGTCGGCGAGTGCCGCTTGAAGCGCGCGACGCATCTCGGCGCGGCGCGTGCCCTTCACGAGAAACTGCACGCGATGCTCGCCGCGCAGTCGAACAAGCGGCGCAGGCGCGGGACCGAGTATGGTCAAGCCTGCCGTCGCCGTAGCAGGCTCGATGCGACGGACGATCTCTGTCGCCGTCTGCATGGCCTCCTCGAACGTACGGCCGCGCACGATCGTGTTGATCAGCGCCACCATCGGTGGATAGCGCATGCCGCGCCGATACGCGAACTCGCGGTCGAAGAACGCACGGTAGTCCTGACGACAGGCCAGCTGAATGCTGTAGTGGTCGGGATATAGCGTCTGGACGATCGCTTCACCCGTGCGCTCACCACGCCCCGCTCTGCCTGCCACCTGCGTCAGCAGCTGAAACGTGCGCTCGGCGGCGCGGAAGTCGGCGAGTCCCAGCCCGACATCCGCCGACACGACGCCCACGAGCGTCACGCGCGGGAAGTCATGGCCCTTGGCGATCATCTGTGTGCCGACGAGGATGTCGAGATCACCGGCCGCAAAGCGCCCGAGGAGTGACGCCAACGCCCCTTTGCGGCGGACCGAATCGCGATCGACGCGCCCGATTCGGGCATTCGGGAACGCCTCGGCAAGCTGCTCTTCCACTTTCTCGGTGCCGAATCCGGCACGTTCGAGATAGGGCGCGGCGCACTTCCGGCAGGCCTTCGGCACCATCATCGAGTAGTTGCAGTAATGGCAACGGGCACGCCAGCCGTTTCGTGCCCGATGCACGGTCAACGAGATGGTGCAATTCGGGCACTCGAAGGTGTCGCCGCACTGACGGCAGAAGACAGCCGTCGCATACCCACGGCGATTCAGGAGCACGAGGACCTGTTCGCGACGGGCGAGTCGATCGGCGACGGCGGCCGAGAGATCGCGACTGATGATCGCGTCCGGCCCCTGTTCCGCGTACTCGGCACGCATGTTGACGATCCTCACCGCGGCCAGCGGACGGTCGAGCACACGGCGCTCCAGGGTCGCCTGGGCGTATTTGCCGGACAGCGCGTTCTGATACGACTCCATCGACGGCGTCGCCGATCCAAGCACGACGAGTGCGCCTTCATACGTGGCGCGCACGATCGCGACGTCGCGTCCGTGATAGCGCGGAGCTTCTTCCTGTTTGTAGGACGTGTCGTGCTCCTCGTCTACGACGATGAGGCCGAGCCGAGTGAGCGGTGCGAACACGGCGGACCGCGTGCCGATCACGAGATCCACATCGCCGCGGCGGATGCGATGCCACTGATCGTGGCGTTCGCCGTCAGAGAGCGCGCTGTGCTGGATGGCCACGCGATCACCAAAGGCGCCGCGAAACAGCGCAGTCACCGACGGCGTCAATGCGATTTCCGGAACCAGCAGCAGGACCTGACGGCCGGCGCGCTGGACCGTCTGCGATAGTCGCAGATAGATCTCGGTCTTGCCGCTACCGGTGACGCCGTGCAACAGCGCGGTCCGAAAGCCTCCGCCCTCGACGAGCGCCGCGAGCTGTTCGAAGGCGGTGCGCTGTTCTGGCGTCAGGTCACGCGACGAATCTGGCGCACGCTCAGGCATCGCCGCGCGCTCGAACGGATCGCGCTCTTCAGCTTCGGCTTGCAGCGTCACGAGGCCTTGCGCAGCGAGTCTGGCCAGCATGTCCCTCGTAATGGCGCGATCGCGCAACTCCCGGACCGGCAGGCCGACACCCGCTGCCGCGAGGATATCCAGCGCCGCACGCTGCTTCGGGGTCACCCGTTCGACTCCGTCCAGGGTCGTGCCCAGGGCATTGCTCAGGGCAAGGCCGTGGGCGGTGATTCTGGCGACCTGGCGGGTCTTGAATGACGAGGCTTTGGCACGCGCGCCAGGCGGCATCGCGACGGCAATCGCGTCGCCGATTCCAGCGAGGTAGTACTCAGCCACCCACTCGCACAACTTCACGACGCCCGGTGGCAGAAACGGCTCGCGGTCCAACACCTCGACGATGTCCTTCACCGCGTCGGGATCAGATCCATCTGCACTCTGCTGAACGACGCATCCCGTTACGACGCGCGAGCCTATCGGCACGCGCACGCGAGCACCGACAAGGGGCAGCTCGAGATGATCGGGAACGTTGTAAGTGAGCCGGTCGAGAAAAGGAACGGGAACCGCAACTGAGACGAGACGCACTACTCGCCCGATAGTATCGCGCGCACTCGCTTCATGTCTTCCCACACCTCGCGCTTGGACGAGGGATTCCGCAGCAGGTAGGCCGGGTGATACGTCGGCATCAGAATCGCGTCGCGATACTTGTACTCGCGACCGCGAATCCGCGTGATCGGCTCGGTGGTCTTGAGCAGCGACTGCGCGGCGAACTTCCCAAGCGCCACGATCACTTTCGGCTTGATGGTCTCGATCTGCCTGAACAGGAATGGCTCGCACTGGTCCACTTCGTCGGGCTCGGGATTCCGGTTCTGCGGCGGCCGGCACTTGATCACGTTGGCGATGTAGACATCCTCGCGCCGCATATTGATCGCTTCGATGATCTTGGTCAGCAGCTGACCGGCGCGGCCAACAAACGGCTCGCCCTGGATGTCTTCGTCAGCGCCTGGCGCCTCGCCAACGAACATCAGATCGGCGTTTGGATTCCCCACGCCGAACACCACCTGACGACGGCCGAGCGTGTGCAGCTTGCAGCGGGAACAATCTGGACCGACGTCGATCTTGATCGCCTGCAAGGCCTCCGCTTGAGAGGCGAACACTCTCACTGGTTCCAAAGGTTCCGAGGGTTCAGAAGGTTGACGTTGCTTGGGTTCTGAGGGGTCTGGTTCTGTGTGTTGCGGTGCAATGGGTTCGTGTTCGACGGTTTCGCGTGTGCGCCATTCGGATTCGCGGCGGAAGCCATCGACACCAAGCTCGCCGAAAAACTCGAGGTGTGCGCGGAGCTGAACAGCGGACACGATCAGCGCGAGGCAAGCTTGCCGGTCCGCGACCGGAGGAGATGTTCGACACGATCGAGGATGACCGCCGCGACGCGGGCTTTGCTCTGGAGCGGCACAACCTGCTCGTCGCCCTCGCCGATGATCGTCACGGCATTCGTGTCGGCATCGAATCCTTGATCCGGCCTCGACACGTCGTTGGCGACGATCAGATCCACCTTCTTGCGGACGCGCTTCTCACGTGCCCTGGCGAGCAGGTCCTCGGTTTCGGCGGCGAATCCAACCAGAATCGGGCGCCCGCCGCCAAGACCGGCTCGCATCGATCCGAGGTCGCTGAGAATGTCCTTGGTCCGCTGCAGCGTCAGCGTGAGCGGACCATCCGTCTTGGTGACCTTCTGCGCCGCCGGCGCAGCCGGCGCGTAGTCAGCGACAGCAGCAGCCATGATCACGACGTCGGCATTCGATGCGACGCGCATCACGGCCTCATGCATGTCCGCGGCACTCCGTACGGCGATCGTCGCGTCTACGCTGGGCGGCGTCACTGTGGTTGGACCCGCGATGAGCGTCACCTCGGCACCACGTCGCTGCGCCTCTGCGGCAAGCGCAAAGCCCATGCGACCGCTCGAGCGGTTGCCGACGTAACGCACCGGGTCGATGTCTTCGTAGGTGGGCCCTGCCGTGACGACCACGCGAGTACCGTTGAGCGATGTTGCCGCCGGCTCGACGATCGCGGCGGCAGCCTCGACGATCTCGGCAGGTTCGGCCAGTCTGCCCTTCCCGATCCAGCCGCAGGCCAGATACCCCTCGCCCGGCTCGACGAACCGCACGCCGCGCGCGGTGAGCGTCTGCAGATTGCGCTGCACCGCTTCATGCGCCAGCATGTTCACGTTCATCGCCGGCGCGATGAGCACCGGGGCTTTCGTCGCCAGATACAGCGACGTCAGGAAATCGTCCGCAATGCCATTGGCAAACTTGCCGATGACGTTGGCCGTGCACGGCGCGACGAGCAGCAACGCGATGCCGTCGGCGATCGCGATGTGCTCGATATCGGCATTCATGCCGGGCCGCCACTGCGACGTGATCACCGGACGTCGGGTGATCGCTTCGAACGTGACCGGCCCGACGAACCGCGCCGCCGCCCGTGTCATGACCGCGACGACGTCGTGGCCGCGCTTCTGCAGGCCCCGGCACACCTCGACCGCTTTATACGCCCCGACTCCGCCGGTCACGCCTAAAGCGATCACAGCCACCAGTTAGACCTCGTCTTCGACCTTCTCGACTTTCCTGCGAAGGACTTCACGTTGCGCGATGGTGACCTTCTTGTCACCCTCCTCGCGAGGCACAGCGCCCGCCAGGAGCTGTCGCGCACGCGCGCTGGCCATGACGACGAATTCGAACCGATTCTCTTTGGGACTTGCTTTCATTCGAATGTTCCTATGATGCCTTCGGCCTTCGGCCGCATGCGTTGTGTCCGTGCGCGTTCGGCCGCGACGATAGCTTCCAGTCGCGCGACCGCCGTCTCCAGTTCGTCGTTGATGACGAGATAGTCGTACTGCGAGTACTCGTCAACCTCGCTGCGGGCGACCGCGAGCCGCCGCGCAATCTGGTCGTCGCTGTCCTTGCTGCGGCCGCGCAACCGCCGCTCGAGAATCGCCGAGGATGGCGGCAGCACGAAGATGCTGACGGCCTCACAACCCCGGTCTCGTATCTGACGGGCGCCCTGGACGTCGATGACGAGCACGACGTCCTCGCCATTCGCCAATGCCGCTTCGGTGTCCGCAGCCGACGTGCCGTAATAGCTGCCAAACACATCGGCCCACTCGAGGAAAGCCTGATCCCCGATCATGGCCTCGAAGCGTTCCCGACTAATGAAATTATAGTCGACGCCGTCCTTCTCCCCGGCTCGTGCCGCCCGTGACGTATACGAGCGCGACATGCGCAAATTGGGCACCCGTTGCACGAGCCGCTCGACAATCGTTGTCTTGCCCGTGCCCGACGGGGCCGAGACGATGAACAGCAGCCCGTCTCCGCCGCGCACGCGGCCCGGCGACGGGCTATTCGACATTCTGGACCTGCTCGCGCATCCGCTCGAGCTCCGCCTTGGCGTTGATGATGAGTTCCGACACGCCCAGGCCGTCGGCCTTGGCGCCGATGGTGTTGATCTCCCGGTTCATCTCCTGGAGCAGAAAATCGAGCTTGCGGCCGCACGGCTCGTCGCCGTCCACGAGCGCGGTCCAATGCGCCAGGTGCGCCCGGAACCTGGTCACCTCTTCGCTGATGTCGGATCGCTGTGCGGCGCGGACGATCTCCTGCGCAATCATCGCCTGATCGACGGGCAACTCCAGGGTGATCTCATCGACCCGATCGCGCAGTCGCCGCTCGAGTTCCACCCGTCCGTCTTCGGCCGCCACTCGCAACCCCTCGATCAACGTGGCCAGCGCCTGTTGACGGCCATCGAGGTCGGTCCGCAGATGCCCACCCTCTCGCACACGCATCGCATCCAGATCGGCGAGTGCCTGCTCGACAGCAGCCTCGATGCTGCTCGCGAGACGCGCCTCTCCTGCGGGATCGGCTTCAGACGGCCGCTCACGAACGGTGAGCGCCTGCGGCAGACGCAGCAGATCCCCGGGCGACAAGGTGCCTGAGACCAACCCGCGACTGCGTGCCTGTTCAATAGCGGCATTGAGTGCGCTGGCGAATTCCTCGTTCAACTCGACGCTTGGGGTCGTGTTGTTGCGCACCTGGACGCTGATCCCCAGCTCGACGCGGCCGCGTGCGAGCCGCTTCTGCAGCAGCGATCGCACCCGCGGCTCGACGTCAGCAAACGACTGGGGCAACCGTAGCTGCAAGTCCAGAAAGCGATGGTTCACCGCTCGCAGCGTGACTGCGATCGTGGCGCGCTCGTCCTCGTGCGTCAGCGAGGCGAAGCCGGTCATGGACTTAATCACTACGTTTCTATCTCCGGCGATTCGTCTACGAACTGCAGTTCGTAGAGTTTCGCATAGGCGCCTCGTCGCGCCATCAGTTCATCGTGCGTGCCACACTCGACGATGCGCCCCTTCTCCAGCACGACGATCGCGTCGGCGCGCCGGACGGTGGAGAGCCGATGGGCGATGACGAATGACGTACGGTTCCGCATCAGCGCCACCAGGGCGTCCTGCACAAGCGCCTCCGATTCGGTGTCGAGGGACGAGGTGGCCTCATCCAGAATCAGAATCGGTGAATCGCGCAGGATGGCGCGGGCGATCGCCAGCCGCTGACGCTGACCGCCGGACAGCCGGTTGCCCCGCTCGCCGATCATGGTCTCGTAGCCGTGATCGAGCCCGAGGATGAACTCGTGGGCATGCGCCGCCCGAGAGGCCGCCTCGATCGTGTCCCGCGTCGCCTGAGGTACACCGTAGGCGATGTTCGCGGCCACGGTGTCATCGAAGAGGACGGTCTCCTGTGTGACGAGACCGATCTGCGAGCGCAACGATGCGAGCGTCACGTCGCGGACGTCGCGGCCGTCAATCAGAATCGCGCCGGTCGTCACGTCATAGAACCGCGGCAGCAGATTGACCATCGTCGTCTTGCCGGCGCCGCTGCGGCCGACGATAGCGAGCATCTGACCCGAACCAATCGTCAATGTCACGCCCTGCAGTGTGGGGTCATAGCCTTCGCCGTACTTGAAGTACACATCACGAAACTCGATAGCCCGCGAGAACCGGGGCATCACGGCGGCATCGGGCCGCTCCTGAACTTCGCTGTGCGTGTCGAGGATCTCGAAGATGCGCTCGGAGGCCGCAGCTGCCTGCTGCAGATCCGCGTTGACGCGGCTCAACTTGCGAGCCGGCGCGTACATCAGGAACAACGCGGTGATGAACACGACGAACTCGCCGGTGGTCAGCCGCTTCGCGGCGATTTCCTGGCTGCCGACCCACAGCGCGGTCGCGAACGCCACGCCGCCGATCATTTCCATCAGCGGCGGCAGCATCGAGAGCACGCTCGTCACACGCATGCTCGTGCGATAGAACCGCTCGGATGACTTCTCGAACTTCGCCGCCTCGCGCGCTTCCGCGCCGAACGCCTTGACGATGCGATGACCAGTCAGCGCTTCGGCGCTGACGTGAGCCATCTGCTCCTGGGCCTCCTGCGTGCGCCGCGTCGTACGCCGTACTCGCTGGCCGAGCCGCACGAGCGGATACACGATCAGCGGCGCACTCGTCAGACAGACGACCGTCAGCCGGGCGTCGTAATAGATCAACACGGCCAGATAGCCGATGAGCGTCAACGATTCGCGCGCCAGATCACCGATCGTGTCCGACACGACGCGCTGCACCAGCGACACATCGTTGGTGATGCGCGACATGAGGCGGCCAGTGGTCTGAGTCGTGAAAAACGCCGCCGACTGTCCAATCATGTGGCGGAACATCCGGTTGCGCAGGTCGCGGACGACGCGCTGCCCGACATCCGTCATCAAATACTGCGAGAGATACGCGCCAATGCCCTTGGCGGCGTACACGATGAGGATCGAGACAATAGTCGAGACCAGCCGCTCGCGCGCAGGCAGCACGCTGTCGAAGATCGGTTTGACGAGCGTCGCCAGCTTCGCCGATGCCGCGGCGTAGATGACCATCGCCACCAGCGCCCCCGCGAGCCGCGCCCGATGTGGCCGCGCATACGCGAGAAGACGGTAAAGCGAGCTCACCGGGTCAACCTGTGGTCCGTATACGCTGAAGGAGTAACAGTCACAACAGGCCTTCGACGAAGATTATCCGGCCGCGAGAACGGAGCGGCCGGTAGTCATCCACGAAAGACATACCACCGGTCAGGAACGATCCCCGAATCCGTGCGGATGTGCGCTGTGCCAGCGCCAGGCATCGCGCACGATGGAGTCGAGATCGGCGTGTTTCGGCGTCCAGCCCAGGTCCTGCCGAATCCGCTGTGCCGATGCGTACAGCACGGCCGGGTCGCCTGGACGCCGCGGCGCCGAGCGCCGCGTCAACGTCTTGCCAGTGACCCGCTCGACCGCGGCAATCACATCTTTCACTGACGAGGGTTTTTCGGTGCCGACGTTGTAGCTGGCCGACGCTCCGCCCTGCGACAAACGCGCAAGCGCCCGGATGTGGGCATCCGCCAGGTCGGCGACGTGAATGTAGTCGCGAAGACAGGTCCCGTCGGGTGTCGGGTAGTCCTCTCCGAAGATGTCGATCGGCTGGCCGGTTGCCGCGGCTTCGAGCGCGCGCGGGATCACGTGAATCTCCGGCGAGTGATCCTCACCCAGTTCGCCGTCGGGATCGGCGCCGGCGGCATTGAAGTAACGCAGCCGGATCGACCTAATCCCATAGGCGCGTTCGAAGTGCGGCAGCGCGTGCTCGACCGCCAGCTTCGTCTGGCCGTAGGCATTGATTGGCGCGGTCGGATGCGTCTCGCTCAGCGGCGTTTCGATCGGCTCGCCGTACACCGCGCAGGTCGAGGAGAACACGAAATGGCGGCACCCCTCCGCTGCCATCGCCTCGAGCGTCGCGAGGGTCCCGACCACGTTGTTGCGGTAATACCCGCTTGGGTCGCGCACCGAATCGGGCACCGAGAGCCATGCGGCGAAATGCATGACGGCCGTCGCTCCGCTGTCGCGAATCGCACGCCGCACTGCGGCGACGTCGCCGATGTCGCCTTCGATCACGGGCGCGTCGAGCGCGGCACCGCGATGCCCGGCGGAAAAATTGTCGTAAATGACGACGCGGTGACCGGCACGCCGGAGCGCCTTGGCAGCGTGACTGCCAATGTACCCGGCGCCGCCGGTGACGAGGACGGCTGGCAGATCAGTTGCGGCCAATGGAGTAATAGGTGAATCGGCTTTGCTTCATCTGGTCGGGAGTAAACAGGTTGCGGCCATCAAAGATGACCGGCGATCGCATCAGCGATCGCATCCGCTCGAAATCAGGCCGGCGGAACTCGTTCCATTCGGTCACGATGGCCAGGCAGTCCGCGCCCTTGAGCGCATCGTAGTTGTTTGTGGCATAGGTGATTTTCGATCCGAAGAGGCCGCGCGCGATCTTCATGGCCTCCGGATCGTGCACCTGCACGGTCGCCCCGGCGCTGATCAAGGATTCGATCAGAGGAATCGCCGGCGCCTCACGCATATCGTCGGTCTTGGGCTTGAACGACAACCCCCAGACCGCGACGGTCTTGCCCTTCAGATTCCCGAAGTGCTTCTTGATCTTGGTGAAGAGACGTCCCTTCTGGAGTTGGTTGACGCGTTCGACCGCCTCGAGAATCTTGAACTCGTAGTTCTGATCGGAGGCGAAACGAATCATCGCCTGCACGTCCTTGGGAAAGCAGCTGCCGCCGTAGCCGACGCCGGGAAACAAAAACGCGTTGCCGATGCGGCGATCGGAGCCAATGGCCCGGCGCACTTGATCGACGTCGGCACCAACGAGCTCGCAGACGTTGGCCACTTCGTTCATGAACGAGATGCGCGACGCGAGCATCGCGTTGGCCGCATACTTCGCGAGCTCGGCGCTGGCACAGTCCATCACCATGATCGGCGCGCCCGTGCGCGTGAACGGGCTGTAGAGCTCCAGCATGATCTCCTGCGCGCGCGCATCCTCGGCACCGATCACGACGCGATCCGGCTTCATGAAGTCATCAATCGCCGCGCCCTGCTTCAGAAACTCCGGGTTGCTGACCACGCTGAACGGGTGGGTCGTGTTCCGGCGGATCACTTCGCGGACTTTCAGACTGGTCCCGACCGGCACGGTGCTCTTGTCCACGATCACCTTGTAGCCGTTCATCGCCTTGGCAATCTCGCCGGCCACGCCGAGCACGTGCTTCAGGTCTGCGGAACCGTCCTCGCCTTGCGGGGTCCCGACCGCAATGAAGACCACCTGCGAATCACGCACGGCCTTCGGCAAGGTGGTCGTGAACGTCAGCCGTCCCTCGCTGCGATTGCGGCGAACCAATTCCTCGAGACCCGGCTCGTAGATGGGCATCTTGCCGCGCTTGAGCGTCCGAATCTTGGTCTCGTCCTTGTCCACGCAGACGACATCGTTGCCTGATTCGGCGAAACACGCGCCCGCTACCAGTCCGACATACCCAGTCCCTACGACGGCGATTCGCATGAGCCTCCCGCGTGAGCGCCACGCGCCACGTGTAAAAAAACAGCAGAGGCTATCATACCGGCGGATGCGGATTCTCGTGGACTACCGACCGGCCTTGCGCGCGCGCACAGGTGTCGGCGAGTACATCCGGCGTCTCGTGCAGGCGTACACGGTCACTCATCGCGACGACCTCGCGCTCTTTACAAGTTCCTGGAAGGATCGGCCCGCACCGACACTCGGTGCCGAGCTTCGCGCCGCCGTCGTCGATCGCCGGATTCCGGTATCAGTCCTCAACTACTTCTGGCATCGCCGAGAATGGCCGCCGGTTGAACTGTTGGCTGGACGCGTGGACGTCGTCCATGCGGCGCATCCGCTGCTGATTCCATCGCGGCATGCAGCCCAGATCGTCACCATTCACGACCTCTTCTTCCTCGATCATCCGGAACGCGTGCGCGACGAAATCCGGCGCGACTATCCGGAGTTGGCGCCCGAGCATGCGCGGCGCGCCGACGCCATCATTACGTCGTCGGTTCGCACGCAGCGCCAGATCGTTGAGCGCTTCGGAGTTGCGCAGGATCGCGTCTACTGCTGCCCGCCCGGCGCGCCGGCCTGGATGACGCTCGGCCGTGGCCCGAACGTGCCGTCCAAGGGATACGCACTGCTCTTGGGCACGCTCGAAGCACGTAAGAACGTCGGCGTGGTCCTCGATGCCTTCACGCGATTGGCTCAGTCAGGGCAGAGGCCGAAGCTCGTGATCGCGGGAAGCGCCACAGCCGACGCGACCGAGTGGCTCGCGCGCATCGCGCAGCCCCCACTCAAAGACCTCGTTGAATATGTCGGCTACGTCACCGACGAGCGGCGTGAAGCGCTGTTTACAGGGGCGCGGATGCTCTTGCTCCCGTCGCTCGATGAGGGCTTCGGGTTGACAGCACTTGAAGCGATGTCGGCCGGCGTGCCGCTAGTCGCTTCCAATCGCGGCTCGTTGCCAGAAGTCGTCGCAAAGGGTGGACTACTCATCGAACCCCACGACACTGACCGGTGGGCGTCGGTCATCGATCGCCTCGCGGGTGATGACGTTATGGCGCGCGACCTGGCGTGCGCGGGTCTCGATCGGGCAAAAGCGTTCACGTGGGAAGGGACGGCCGCCACACTCGCACAGGCCTACCGGGATGCCGTTGCCCGCCGAGGAGCGCGCTAATCACGATGCGAATCGCCATCGATGCGCGCGAGCTCGCCGGCAAGCCGACCGGCGTCGGCCGATATCTGTCTCAGATTCTTTCGGCCTGGACCAAGCTCCCCGGCGCGACCGCTCACGAATTCATCCTCTGTTCCCCCGACGAACATTCCGATGCGGGCTGGGCACCGCTTACCGTATCGCGCCTTTCGGCCAGTGGACACGGGACGATGTGGGAGCAGCTGGTGCTACCTGGTCTGATCAGACAAGCGCGCGCCGACGTTCTGTTCGCTCCGGCCTACACCGCACCGCTGACGAGTCCCGTGCCCGTCGTGCTGACGGTGCACGACGTCTCGTTCGTCGCGCATCCCGAATGGTTTTCCTGGCGTGAAGGCGTCCGTCGTCGAGTGTTGACAAAGGCCAGCGCGAAACGCGCGGCCCGCGTCCTCACGCAGTCGGACTTCACCAAACGCGAAGCCGTTCGCTATCTCGGCCTGGATCAATCGCGTGTGGACGTGATCTATCTGGGGACGACGACGCTGCGAACGCAAGCCACGCGTGAGCCGCTCGTGCTCTACGTCGGTTCGTTGTTCAACCGTCGCCACGTCCCGGAATTGATCGAGGGGTTTTCCCAACTGGCAGCTCACCACCCCACTGCGCGGCTCGAGATTGTCGGCGACAATCGCACGCTGCCGGCGATCGATGTCGATGCGCTCATCGCGCGCTCCGAGGCTCGCGATCGGATTCGGGCACGGCAATACGTCTCCGACGCCGAGCTCTCGTCGCTATACGCACGGGCATCGGCGTTCGCCTTTCTGTCGGAGTATGAGGGTTTCGGGCTCACTCCGCTCGAAGCGATGGCCGGTGGAATCCCGGTGGTCGTGCTCGATACCGAAATTGGTCGCGAGATCTATGGCCCGGCGGCAGAGTACGTCGCACAACCCGAGCCATCGATGATTGCCACCGCCCTCGAACGGGTCCTCGAAGACCAGGTCGTGCGACAGCGTCTTGTCGAAGCGGGCAAAGCGCAGGTCGAGCGATATTCGTGGGACGAATGCGCGCGGCGCACGTTGCAGGTGCTGTTGGCGTGCGCGAAATGACGACTGCTGCCCCACGCCTCACGATCGTCATCGTCACCTACAACTCGACACGCGACATCGACCGCGTGTTGCGGTCGCTCACCGACCCGCCTCCGGCGACCACGCACGAGATCGTCGTCGTGGACAACGCCTCCACCGACGACACGGTCACGCGCATTCGTTCATCCTGGCCTGGCGTCAGGCTGATCGCGTCGCGCAGCAATCTGGGATTCGCCGCCGCCAACAATCGTGGCATTCGCGAGTCCTCGTCGGAGCTCGTGTTACTGCTCAATCCCGATACGAGTGTTCCGTCGGGAGCCATCGATCGATTGGTGGCGCATCTCGATGCGCGTCGCGAGGCCGCGATCGTCGGGCCACGGATCGTGGATGGCGAGGGGCGAGCCGAGCTGTCGTTCGGGTCGATGATTGCACCGCTGACGGAGTTGAGACAGAAGGCGCTCGTGGTCGGCAACGACCGAGGCGTGCGACCGATCGTCACGATGGTCGATCGCATGACGCGGCACACGCACGCGGTCGATTGGGTCAGCGGCGCGTGCCTGCTGATTCGTCGCGCCGATCTCGAAGCCGCTGGACTCCTCGACGAACGCTTCTTTCTCTACACCGAGGATGTGGATCTCTGTGCATCGGTGCGCACGCGTGGGCGAAAAGTGCTCTTCGTCGCTGACGTCGAAATCCAGCACCTGCGCGGGCGATCCGCCGGCGCGACGACCGCCGCGGCATATCGTCGCAGTCAGCTCGCCTTCTACGCCAAACATCATCCAGCATGGCTGCCGTGGCTCCGCGCTTACCTGAAGGTCCGCGGCGAACTACCCGATAACTCGTAGACGGAGGTCGGTCTCTCGCGAGCCCGGTCTCCGCAAGCGACTCATGGAGCAGCCCGGCTCAACCAACATCTCCTGGACGTGTCCGTCGTGCGGCCGTCGTGTGCCGAGACGTGTTGACGAGTGCAGATGCGGGTTTCAGCATGCTGAAACGCCAGCTGACGCGCCGATCAGCGCACCGGCGCCGTCCGCACCGCCGCCGCCCGCACAACCGCGGCAGGACTCGAGCCGCATCGTGTTTCTGAGCTTGCTGGTGATCGTCGCTGGCGGAATCGTCGCCCTGTATCTGCTTCGCGAGAGCGCACCCGTCCCCGCGAAAGCAGCGGCGACCGCCGCCGGTCCGGCGGCGCAAGTCTCATTGCCTGTCGCCGACGCGGCGCCGGCGCTGGTGGACACACCAACGGAGTCCGCGCCGACCACACCAGACCCACCCCCGACCGCGTCTCTCGAAGACGTCGTCAGCCGTATCCTTCCGGCCGTCGCGTCGATCACTGCGGGACCGTCGCGCGGGACCGGCTTTTTCATCAAGCCCGATCAAGTGCTGACCAACGCGCACGTCATCCAGGGTCAAACGTCGGTGACGCTGCAGGTGGGCACCGCGACGTACAACGCACGCGTGCAGACGGTTTCGACCGGCAGCGATCTCGCGTTGCTTCAGGTGTACGGTGCGAACCCGAGTCAGCCGGTGTTGACGATGGGCTCGGTGACACACGCCCGTGTCGGCCAGGAGGTCATTGCCGTCGGGTCAGCGCTCGGTGTGCTCTCGAATACCGTGACACGCGGCATCGTCAGCGCGGTGCGGCAGATCGGCAACATCACGCTCATCCAGACCGACGCGGCGATCAATCCGGGCAACAGCGGCGGGCCACTCGTCGATCGGTCCGGCTCGGTCATCGGGGTGAATTCATTGGCCGTTGCCGCACAGGCCGGCCAAGGCCTCGCCTTCGCAGTGGCGATCGATCACGCCATGGATCTGCTGGATGGCCAAGTGAGTGGCAATTCCTCTCAAACGCCGCTCACGGCGCTGACCAAGGCGATGGGCGGCCCGAGCGAGACCGATTCGGCGCGAGCCAAGGGTGAGCAGGCATATGCGCAAGTGATCGAGTGGGCCGATAAAAACGGCGCACAGCTCGACGCGTATTGGGACAAGTACGCGGGCTCGTGTGTATTGTCCTCGTCGCGGAGCGGCGATCGGCCGTGGTTCTCGGTCTTCGAGACAAACGGTATCCGCCTCAATGGGGCGTCGACGCTGAATTGTCAGGGTTGGGTCGACTCGTTGTATAGCAACGCTGCGCCAATTCGGGCGGCCGTCGAGACGGCTGGCGAGGGCGCGCGTCAAAGTGGCGTCTATCCAGGCGTACTGCGAGACATCCGCCGCCGCCATCGGATGAACTGGCCTGGTTGGGATCGGTAACGCATCCCAACTCCCAAGTCCCAACTCCCAAAGCCTAAAGCCCAACGCCCAAAGCCGGTAAAATCTCTGGCGACATGCGAGTCGCGATCGATGCGCGCAAGCTCCACGACTTCGGCATCGGCACGTACATCCGCAATCTGCTGCGGCATCTTGCGCGAATCGACCACGACACGGAGTTTGTCCTGCTGTGCACCGAGGCTGACCTGGGCGTCGCAGCCCAGCTCGGGCCCAACTTCCGCTCAGTGCTCGAGCCCGCGCCGAACTACTCCATTCGCGAGCAGATCCACGTGCCCTGGGTGCTGCGCCGTGAGCGACCGGATCTCTTCCACGCACCACACTACGTGTTGCCGGCGGCGATTCACTGCAACTCGGTTGTCACGATCCACGACTGCATTCACCTGATGTTTCCGCAGTATCTGCCGAACCGCATGGCATATGCCTACGCACGGGCGCAGATGTGGACGGCGGCGCACAGGTCCGATTGCATCCTGACGGTGTCCGACGCGTCGAAGCGCGACATCCTGCACCTGTTCAACATCCCGCCCGAGAAGATCGTCGTCGTGTACAACGCGATCGACGCGCACTTCTCGGTGACGCCGCACCCGGATGCCGTGGCGCGCGTGCGCGAGCGCTATCAACTCGATCACCGGTTTCTGTTGTATGTCGGCAACATCAAGCCGCATAAGAACCTGGTCAGGCTGATTGAGGCGTTCAGCGAGCTGCGGACGGGCGATCTCGAAGATCTGAAGCTGCTCATCATCGGTGACGAGATCTCCAAGCTGCCGGCCTTGCGGCACGCGGTGCATCGCCACAAGTTGCACAAGCACGTGCGCTTCCTCGGTTACGTGCCCGACGATCAACTCGCCGTGCTGTATCGGCTCGCCGCCGTCTTTGTCTTCCCGTCGCTCTACGAGGGCTTCGGTCTGCCGCCGCTCGAAGCGATGGCCAGTGGCACACCGGTCGTCGTCTCGAACGTGTCGTCGCTGCCTGAGGTCGTCGGCGATGCCGCCGTGCTGGTGGATCCGCACGACATCGACTCAATCGTGGACGGCCTGCGATGCGTGCTGACGAACCCCGCACGCGCCGACGACATGCGTCGTAAGGGTCTCGAACGCGCGCGCGAGTTCTCGTGGGAACGATCTGTCGCTCGCACTCTGGAGGTCTATAAGCGCATCGGCGCGCCGCTCGCAGTTGCCACCGTATGAAAGTCGCGCTCGTCCACGATTGGCTGACCGGGATGCGCGGCGGCGAGAAAGTGCTCGAAGTGGTCTGTGGGCTGTATCCCGACGCCGACATCCACACCCTTTTCCACTGGCGCGGGTCGGTGTCAGCGGCGATCGAACGGCACCGGATCCACACCTCGTTTCTGCAACACATGCCGCTGGCCCGCTCGCAGTACCGTCGATACCTGCCGCTGTTCCCGATGGCCATCGAACAGTTCGATCTCGACGGGTGCGATCTCGTCATCAGCTCGAGCCACTGCGCCGCGAAAGGGGTCGTCGCGCCAGGGCGTGCGCGCCATGTGTGCTATTGCCATTCGCCGATGCGATATGCGTGGGATCAGTTCGACGCGTATTTCGGGCCGGAACGGGTGGGCGCTGTGGCGAGCCGATGGCTCTACCGGCCAGTACTTTCACGGTTGGCACGATGGGATGCGGCAACCGCGCATCGCGTGCACAGGTTTATCGCCAACTCGCGACACGTTGCTGCGCGGATCCGGCGATACTATAATCGCGAGACTACGATCGTGTATCCGCCCGTTGACACGGTCTTCTATCAGCCTTCCGCCGTTTCACCCGAGAGCCACTTTTTGATCGTGTCCGCATTCGTCCCGTATAAGCGCATTGAAATCGCGATTGATGCGTGCCGCCGTATCGGTGCGCCGCTCCGCATCGTCGGCGACGGTCCCGATCGCGAGCGACTGCAGCGCATGTCGGGATCCGACGTGACGTTTCTGGGTGCATTGCCCGACGAGCAATTGCGCAGCGAGTATCAGCGCGCCCGTGCGCTCATCATGCCGGGTGAGGAAGACTTCGGGATCGTGCCGGTCGAAGCTCAGGCATGTGGGCGGCCGGTCGTCGCGCTCGCGCGGGGCGGCGCGCTCGAAACCGTGACCGACGGTGAGACGGGCGTGCTCTTCACAGAAGCGACGACGGAGTCACTCGTGGACGCGTTGCGACGCATGGATACGCTCTCGTTCGATGCGGTGCGCATCAGGGCAAGCGCGGAGCGGTTCTCACGCGATCGCCATGCGACCGCGATGCAGGCAGTCATCGAGGACACACTGGCCGCGCCGGTGGGAATGCAATGGTGAGACGGCATAACCGTCTGCTCGTGGCGCTCTACGTCGTCAGCGACGCGCTCCTGGCGATGTGGGCCTTCGTGCTCGCATTTGGCATCCGCTTCGAAAGCGGGCTGATTCCGGTGACCCGCGGCTATCCGCCGCTCGAGCAGTACCTCAATCTGTTGCCCTTCGTGGCTGTGCTGACGCCGTTCGCGTTCTGGTTACAAGGCGTCTATCGGTTGCGCCGCGGTCGATCTCGCGTGGACGACTTCTTCGCCGTGCTCATCGGCAGCATTCTGGCGGTTGTGTTCTGCGTCCTGTCGACGTTGTACGTCGGCGCATACTACGCCTCAGAAACGTCACGCGCGCAGGGGGCATTCCAGGTTTCACAGATCGTCTGGGGACTGTACCTCGCGCTGTCGGTGATGTTTACCTACGCCTCGCGCGAGGCAGTACGCGAACTGCTCGAACGCCGCTGGCGCGCAGGGATCGGCCTGAAACGGATTCTCATCGCCGGAGCCGGCGATCTCGGCCGCATGGTGGCCGACCGTATCCTCCAGCATCGCGAGCTTGGCTACCAGGTCGTTGGGTTCATCGACGATCGCGCGGGTGGCGATCACATCGGCTATCGCGGACTTCCGCTGCTCGGCACGCT
>Ga0310810_10001666_pt1 | contig 23503 bp, 19 predicted proteins | sample NCmetagenome_FD_207641 | JGI IMG/M metagenome (GOLD analysis project Ga0310810, IMG submission 207641) | Soil microbial communities from experimental microcosm in Duke University, North Carolina, United States - NC | ecosystem: Engineered > Artificial ecosystem > Soil microcosm > Unclassified ... | reverse complement strand
GAGCAGGTGAAGGGAATGCGCCGCCAGTCGAGCAGTACAAGGTGCACGAAGACGAAGCCGACCGCGGCGACGACAACGATCGGGAGGAGCGCATCGGCACCACACGCGAGCCACAGGAGCGGCGCCGCCGCTGTCAGTGGAACGGCGATGACGTAGATGGTCACGGCGCGATCGACGGCACGCATCTGTTCGCGCCTTGCCGTGTCATCCTCGGTGACCCGGAAGATCCAGTTCGCACGGTACTCGATCGGCAGCGCAAGGGCGGCCCGGGCTGCGACGCCGCACGCGAACATCAGCACGAACGGCGCGAAGGTGGCAGACGTGGTGACCGTCGCCGAGGTCAGGAAGATCGTCGCAACGCCGGCGCCGCACGCAGACAGTCCGACGAGCACACCCTGATGCAACTGGCTGCGCCCGATTGTGGCAATCGTGAACCGGTAGGCTCCCTTGAATGCTGGCGCGTGTGATGACGCGATCGCCAGCCGATCTCGACGCCACCATGATGACGACGCCGGAGTGGCGCGCAGCATGAGACGCTCGAACTGCCGGAACAGGACGACGTAGGTGACTGCGACAATCGCCGTAACGGTCGCGAGCGCCATGAGCCCGATCAGACCGAGCCGGAGCAGCCACCCATCGGCCGACCCCTGCAGGAGGCGCTGCAGGCCAAGGAACCATGCCGGCGGCACGAGGGCGGTCCACGAGACATGACTCGCGAGCGCGCCGCCGAGTGCCGGCAGGTGTGAGACGAGCGGCAAACAGACGACGAGCATGCCGAGCATCAGGCTTCGCATGAACGTGGAGAGCGCCTGGAGCTGGCTGCGTGACAACGCGAAGACGAGCAGTCCCACGACCGCGGTGATCGTCAGGATGGCAAATACGCACGCGCTGACGCTCGCGAGTGCCCACGCCGCCAAGCGCAGGACGACGCTGTGCTCACCCCATGGGTTCATCGACGTGAGCATCATCAGCGGCAGGAGCGACACGTGGGCGGCTGCCGTGAACAGCCCGGCGAACATGAAGAGCGCTGTCAGCTTTGCGCGAAAGACGATCAGTCGGCGGATGGGCAACGGTCCGAGGATACGGAAGTCGCGTTCGTCTGGAAACAAGGAGTGGCTGACGAGGAGCGTGACGAACGCCACCAGGAGCATCGGGAGACCGATGACGGTCATGTCATCGCCAAGGAGCGCCTGACGATAGCGCTCGGGCGATCCCGAGCCCCACAGGATGGCGTACTTGACCATGAACACGCGGGTCATGAGCAGACCGAAGGCGATGAATCCTCCGACGGATCCAATGAGCACCCGTTTGAACGAATCGGCGGCGAGATCGCTGAGGAAACCGAAGTCGAACATCGCGCGGAAGAAGTGCTCGGTGAGCCGCCACTCCTCACCGTCGGCGATACGCCCCCGCCATCCATCCAGCCACGTCGTGTCCCATCTCCTTGGGCGCCGAAGCGCGGAGCGGGAAGGTTTCAGCCGGGGCATGGGCTGAGTCGTCACGGCTGCATCAGATCGAGGATCTGTCTGGCAACGGGTGTGAAGTCGTCCTGACCTGTCGTCTGCACGAAGACGTCCTCCAGCGACTGTGACCCGTGATCGTGAAACGTCACCATGTCGTGCTCCGCTGCGATGCGCCCCTTCGACAGAATGACCACACGCGAGCAGAGCTTCTCGACCATGTCGAACCGATGCGTGCTGAAGAGGACCATGCGGCCGCCGGCGGCATACATGCGCAGAAGCGTCCGGAATAGCAGGCTGGCGGTGACATCGAGTCCCGAAAACGGCTCGTCGAGGACGAGCAGATCCGGGTTGTGCATCAGCGCCGATGCAAACAGCACGCGCTGGCGCATCCCCTTCGAGAACGCCGCCATCGTGGCGTAGCGGCTCTCCCAGAGCAGCAGGAGCTGAAGGAGGGCCGGAATCTTCGCGGCAAGCACGCGATCCGGAAGGCCGCGCAGCCGTCCGACCAGCGTCAGATACTCGACTGCCGTCAGGTGCGTGTAGAGGTGCGGCTCTTCGGGAACGTACCCGATGCGGCGCTTGTAGCCGATCGGGTCGTCGGCGACCGGCGATCCATCGATCCAGAGCGATCCTCCGCTCGGATCGATCAGACCGACGACCATGTTGACTGTGGTGCTCTTGCCCGAGCCGTTGGGCCCGAGATAGCCGAGGATCTCGCCGCGGCGGACCTGAAAGTCCACGCGATCGAGAGCGAGAAAACCTCCGTAGCGCTTCGACAGGGTCCGCGCTTCAAGCATATGGCCTACTCGTAACGCAGCGCGATGAGCGGATTCACGCCAGACGCACGCGCTGCCGGGATGTAGGTCGCGACAATCGCGACGACCATCCAGATCAGCCCCGTGATCCCGAGGACGATGAGACCGGGTGGACGAATGTCCGCATCGAGCGAGCCGAGCAGCCGACCCACGACCAGCATCAACGCTTCACCGATCGCGACACCCACAAGAGCGATCGAGAGTCCTTGCCCGACCACTTCGCGGAAGACGTTCCGCCGGCTGGCGCCAAGGGCCATCCGGACACCGATCTCACGAGTGCGGAGAGCCACGCGGTACGTGATGACGCCGTAGAGGCCGATTGCGGCAAGGACCAGCGCCAGCAACCCAAATGCCGTCAGCACGGATGTCTGCCAGCGAATGGAGCTGAAGGACTTCTCTACGTGCGTGCTGAAAGGCTGTACGGTGTAGACGCGAATGCCCTGGCCGATCTCGAGCAGCGTCCGCCGGACCGGTTCGATCAACGTCGCCGGCGGTGTGCTCGTCTCGATCAGAATCGCGGTCAACCCGCCTTCATACCGCTGCGACAACGCGAAGTAGAGATACGGCTGTGGCACTTCTCCGAGCGAGCGGACCGACGAGGTCGCGACGACACCGACGACCGTGGCTGGAGCAGGCGTCTCGCACCCGATCAACACGCGCTGGCCAACTGCGCTGACATCGGGCCAGAGTTGCTTGGCGAGGCGCTCGTTCATCACCACGACCGCCGCGCCATTGGCGACGTCGGTGGTCGCGAAATCGCGCCCCGCGAGCCAGCGGATGCGCATCGTGTCGAAGTAACCGGGGTCAACGGCAACGCTCCCCACAGTGATGCGCGAGCCGTTGGGCCGCGCCACGCAGTCGGAACCGCTGGGCATCAGCGGGAGCGAGTAGGTGAGGGCTGCCCGCCGCACGGCGGGCGTGTTCTGGAGTTGTTCGATGGCGCGCTCGTACAAGAGATGTTTCGTCTGTGGCGTCATCGCCGGGTTCGCGAAGTACGTGTATGCGTACAAGCGGCCGTCAACGGCGAAGCCGGGATCCGCCGTTTGCATCCGCACGAGCGCCTGGATGAAGGTGCCCGCGACGAGGAGCAGCACGAACGACATCACCACCTGGGCGATGAGACCGAGCGGGCGATGTCGCGGAGCACCAGCGACGATATCGCCCTTGAATGCCACGAGCCCGTCGGTCCGTGACGCTCGACGGGCAGGCAGCAGCCCGCACAGCACCGTCGTGGCCATCGAGATCAGCGTCGCGAAGGCGATGACACGCCAGTCCAGATTGAGATTGAGCTGGATGGGAAACAGGCCTTCCACCATCGGCAGCGATCGCTCGAGCACCGATGTCGTCCAATATGCGAAAGCGAGTCCGCAGACTCCGCCCGCGAGCGCCAGGAGCAGGCTCTCGGTCAAGATCTGCTGCAGCACACGCGATCGGCTGGCACCGAGCGCCCGCCGCACCGCGAACTCGCGTTGACGCACGGCCCCGCGCACGAGCAGCAGGTTGCCGACATTCATGCAGGCAATGAGGAGAACCAGCCCGACGACCGCCATCAGAAACGTCGCGGCCACCTGGGTTCCGCGCCTGTTTGCGGGATTGGCGATGCCACGAACGGGATCGGCGACCATGGGGGCCGCGGCCTCCGGAGTGGCCGGGAACTCGGCGCGAACCTGCGAGTAGATTGCGTTGAGCTCGGCCGAGGCTTGCGTGCCCGTGGTGCCATCACTCAAGCGGCCAAACAGCATGAACCTCTCGCGTGTCCGATCGTCGAGGAGCGCGGCGAGTGACGGCCGCGTGCGAACCGGAACCCAGAGGTCGGTGCGAAGCGGCGAAAATACGCCGCCGTATTCGGGCGGAGCCACGCCGACGACCGTGTAGGTCTGCGACTCGGATTTGATCACGTGGCCGATCACATCCGGAGCAAGGTTGAATCGATCCCGCCACACGGCGTAGCCGATGACCGCCGCCGGCTCATCGTCCCGCGCGAACCAGCGGCCGAGTGCCGGTGTCACTCCTAACACTCGCGCATAGTTCGCCGAGACGGCTTCGGCCGCGACGAATCTGCTCTCGCCGTCGACGTCGAGATCCGACTCACTCGGCATGACCGCCACGACTCCCGTCAATGCCCGAGTGCGCTCGAGCACGTCTCGATAGACGGGATAGGGAAACCAGCCGGCATCGCCGCGGGTGACGACCACGAGCCGCTGGGGCGCCTCCACAGGCATCGGGCGGAACACGACGGCGTTGAGTACTCCGAAGATCGACGTGTTGACGCCGATGCCCAGGCCCAGGCACAGGACGGCCAGGGCCGTGAAGCCCGGCGAGCGCCCGCACTGCCGAAGACCGTGTCGAAGATCGCGAGCCAGATGGGTGAGCAGGGCGATGCCTCTGGCGTCGCGATGTTCTTCGCGGATCTGTTCGAGGCTTCCGAACTCCTGTCTGGCTCGCCGCACCGCATCGTCTCGAGGGAAGCCGTCGCGCATGTAGGCCTCGACTTGCTGCTCGAGATGGAAGCGCAGTTCCTCGTCGAGATCGCGCTCGACGATGTCTCTTCTGAACAGGGAGCGCAGGCGCAGCAGGAGATCGCTCAGCATGCGTGCGACTTCAGATGGTTTCGAGTACCTGCGAGACGACGGCGCTCAACTTGCGCCACGCCGAGATCTCGACGTCCAGGCGGGCACGTCCGCGCCGGGTCAACTCGTAGTACTTGGCGCGGCGATTGTTGTCGGATGCGCCCCAGGTCGCCTTGATCCAGCCACGGCGTTCGAGACGATGGAGCGCCGGGTAGAGGGAGCCCTGGCGAATCCGCAGCGTGGCGCTGGAGATCTGATGCAAGCGCTCCGAGATCGCCCAGCCATGCCTCGGTTCGAGCGCCAGTGTCTTGAGGATCAGGAGATCGAGAGTGCCCTGCGGGAGATCGATCTGTTGGTCGCTCACGGCCTCACCCTTTGTACTTCGACAGGAGCGTAGCGCGTCTCTTGTCGAAGCGCAAGGGGAGAGGGTGGCTAGGCGGAAAAGCAGAAGCCGGCCGCGTGCAGCCAGCAGCCCGGCGACTCATCATGCCGATCGCGGCGAAGGCGCTTGATCACGGGAAACTGGCCGCGCATGAGCGCCTTGCCCAGGCGTTCGTTCGTCGCGGCATCGCGCAGGCCGACGGCAGAGTAGATCGCGACCACGGTGACGAAGCGCGCGTCGAATTCGTCGTGTCGCCGGGTGAGCAACAGGAGCGGACCCTTGCCAATCGGGCCCATGGACGGCATGGTGGCGGTGAGCGGCAGGATCATCCGACCGGCTGGCGCGAGAGCATCGAGCCACGCGTCGTGCGGATGTGTGACGCCAGCGTTGACCAGGATCGCGTCGAAGGGCTCCTCGCCAATGCTCGTGCCGTCGCCGGCGCGGACGTCGACGTGTGCGAAGGGTGTGAGGTTTTGTTTCGCGTCGTCTGCCAGCGATGCGTCGACGTCGATGGCGACAACACGGCCTTTGGATCCCGTGCAGCTCGCCATCAGCGCTGTGTAGTAGCCAGGGCCACAGCCGATGTGAAGAACGCGGTCGCCGGGCTGAATCGCCAAATGGTCGATGCATGACGCGAGCAGCGATGGCGCGCCGTTGAACAACTGCCGTTCGGCGTCGATGGCCACGCCGATGTTGTGATACACCCGGCGCGGATCGGCGTCCGGCGTCTTGCGCTGCGCGCCCGAGAGGTAGTCCGTTTCACTGCGGATCGTCCATGGTCCTGGCGGCAGGAAGCGCTCGCGCGGCACGGTTGCGAGGGCTTCGACCAATGCGGCCGTACGCAGACCGCACAGCGCCTCGATCTCTTCGGCAAAGAATCGTCGCTGCTGCTCGATCGCGGTCATGTCTTCTTCTTTCGCTTCCGGCGCGGCGTTGGCGATGCGTGCGATGCCAGGTGCGCGGCGAGGGCGCTCTCCGAGAAGACCACGGGCCGCATGGATGGCCGCCACTCGCACGCGAACTTCCCGCCTGGTCTCTCGATGAAAAGCACTTCCTGCGACTGATTGAGACGTTTGAGGACGGTATGCACCGCCGCCAGGCTGTTGGTGTACTTCGTGAGATCGATGCCGATCGCCTCGAGACGATCGCGGACCTCGGTTGGCGTCATCGCCCGGCTCGCGTTCTTGAGCACCACGCGGCAGGCGTCGGTCAGTCCCCACGGCACGGTGGACACGAACCCGCACAGCCGATTGAGCGTGCCGATGGTCTGTGCCAATTGCGCGAGCCGTTCGTCGATCTCGCGGCGCTGCGCGCCGAGGCTCTCGTACTCGCGAATGGCGGCATCGAGAGCCTGGCGGTATTGTTCGGGCGCCATGACACCCGAATTTGTACATCGTGTGTAAATCGATGTCAACTCGTCGATCAGGCGGCGCTCGACGCACGTGCCGGCGGCTCCGTCGCGGCGGCAGCGCGCGCGGCGACGTGGATGGCAATGCGTTCGGCATCGCGCCCGACGCCATGGATCATCGTCGACGAGAATGCATGCAGGAAGTGCAGGCCGACGAAGTAGAGCCCTGGCTGGCTTGCGACAATCCCGCTTTGGTGTGCCGGCTCGCCGTTGGCGCCGAACACTGGAAGATCGAGCCACGAGAAGCCGGGAAAGAAGCCTGTGCACCAGACAACGTTGGCGACGTCGAGTACGTGCCCTCCGTCGAGCAGCGGCAATCCATCGCGAACACCGACAACCCTCGCGACGCGCGTGACGCCGGCCGCGGTCAAATCCTTCGGCTTCGTTCGCACGAGCGGTCCTCCGACGTGCAGCACTTTGGGACGTGCCGCGCGGCCCAACGGAGTCCTCACCGTCAGGATGCGGTGGAAGATCACGCGCAGCACCAGTTGCATGAGCAACAACCGCGCGGCGAGGCCGTCGACCCGGAACGGCACGTGACCGACGTCGCGGCCGGACATCCAGGTCTGGTGCGTACGCGCCGTCTCGAGCGCGATCTCCGCGCCGGAGTTGCCGGCGCCGACGACGAGAACGCCACCCTCGCGCAGTTGTGACGGGTTGCGATACTCGAACGAATGCAACTGCACGATGCCGGCCTTCAGCTCGCCGGCAAAGGGAGGGACCCGCGGCCGCTGATAGTTCGCCATCGCGACGATGACGTTCTGCGCCTCGAAGCGGCGGTCGCCGGCAACGACCAGGAAGCCATCGCCGCGCCGCGATACGCGCTCGACGCGCATGCGCGATCGCACCGGCAGTTGCAAGGTCCGTGCATAGCGTTCGAGAAAGTCAGCCATCTCGTCTTTCGTCGGAAAGTAGTGGGGCGGTGCCGGGAACGCCATGCCATCGAGGCCGGCAAATCGGGCGGGCGTGAAGAGCCGCAGAGAATCCCAGCGCCGTCTCCACTGATCGCCGACGCGATCGCCGGCATCCAGGATGACAAACGGTACGCCTCGTTGTTTCAGGTGATAGCCGACCGACAGGCCCGCCTGGCCGGCCCCGACCACTATCGTGTTCACGCGTTCTGTGTCGAAATCGCTGGCCATTGTCCCTCCGCGTCCTGATGGCGTTCAGGCTCATTCAGTCGCAGGGACAAAGTAGAACGTTCACCCTGCGGGCCGCATCGGCCGAAATGCCCAGTCCTGGTGCACCCCGCGCGTGGGTATTTCTATGTAGCTCGGCAGTCGGTTGCGGCGGGTCGCTTGTCTTTCGACGTAGCGGCGGGTCTTCAGACCGGCCGTCTACAGCAGCTTGTGCGCGTACGCGTACGCTGTAGCCGCGGAGCGGGATGACAAATCCAGTTTGGTGAAGATGTTGCTCAGGTGACGGGCGACGGTCTTTTCGCTGATTGCCAGGTCCAGAGCAATGGCGCGATTGGTCTTCCCGGTCGCGACTAACCGCAACACTTCCACTTCACGGCCTGTCAAAGGACCAGACACGGCGGATGCGCTCGGCACGATCACGGTTGCCAGCCGCGCGAGATCCGGTGACGCGCCGAGGCGATCGAACGTGTCGTGCGCGGCGTCGAACTCCATCTGCGCACCCTCTTCATCGCCGAGCTGCCGGTACGAGAGACCGATCAGCTCGCGGACGCGAGCCATCTCGTACTGCGCACCGAGATCCTGCCATGCGCTCAACGCCTGACGCAGCGGCTCGAGCGCGGCGTCGGCGTGGCCGTCGGCCAGCGCGATCGCGCCGGCAGCCTGCGCCGCCGCTGCCCGCAGCAGGCCAGAATCGAAGGCCTGTGCGATGTGCGACAGCTCGTCGGCGGATTGGCGCGCTGATGCGAGGTTGCCTTGCGCTAACAGGATCTCCACCGCTGTACCGAGCACACGCGCCCGCCGCCGCGGCTCGCGCGTCTCCTCCAGCATCCGAGCGACAGCCGCACCGGCGGCTTCGATCTGTCCCTGTGCGTGCCGCAGCAGCGCGAGGCCAGGATCAGGCTTTCGCCCCGCCTGACTCGCCCGTCTATATGACTCCTCGGCGGCACCAAAGTCGCCACGAAGCCGATGAAGCTCCGCGCGCTGGTAGTGGGCCGCTGCAGCATCAGGGTCACGTGGTGCCTGACCGAGCAGCGCCGTCGCTCGATCGGCTTCCGCGACCGCCTCTTCCCATGCGCCGTGCAACTGCATCAGCTCCGAGCGGCGGACCAGACATTGCCCGCGGAACGGCACGATATCGGGATGCGTCGTGCACCATGCGCTCAATGCCTCAGTCCATTCCTGTGCGCGCGGAAGATCGAAGACGTCGTGACAGGCACTGATGACGCTGCAGTAAATGACGCCAGCAACCATCGGCGCGACTTCACCGCTCGTCACGGCGACCATCACTTCGTCCAGGAGCGCAAAGCCTTCTGTCCGGCGATTCATCCGCAGCAGGATCCGCGCGTGCGCGTGACGCGCAAGCGAGGTCACTGTGGTGTCGCGAAAGCGAGCGCCGATCCGCGCGGCCTCCTCAAAGGTGGTCAGCGCGGATTGGAGATCGTCGGCGACGATCTTCTGATAGCCGTTCGTGCAGAGCAGCAGGCCGTGCTCGACGCTGTCACCACCACATTCATCGAGAAGGCGTCTGGCTCGGCCGAGCCAGCCATTCGCTTGAGCCTGTTGTGACGGCGCATTCAGCAGCGCATAACCGAGCCAGAAGGCGCTTCGCGCCGCGGGCATCAAGTCGCCGCGCTCGAGGAAGCTGGCATGCGCGCGGCTTCGGATCTCGGCGCTGACCGACTCCTCACCAATCAGATACGCGGCGGTGGCGAGGTGATCGAGGTCTTCGGGATCGAGCGGCGCATCGCGATCGGCGCGCCGCAGCTGGCGGCAGGCCTCGGACCATGCTTTCCGCTCGAATGCTGCGCGCCCGCGAGTCAACGCGTCAGATGTGGCCATCGGGATAGCGGGCGTTCAGTCCGCTCCTCGAAAGCTAGTGGACCATGGACCTGAAGGAATACGAGTCACGACCGGCTTCCGACCGATTCCCGGCCGCGACAACGCAGCGGCCGGTCGTACTTCACGAAGCGCACACCACTAGTCGATCTTGATGCGGCGTCGGAACTGTTGGTTCTCGTTGCAGACGAACTCGATCAGCTCCTGGTCGGGCAGATAACGCTGATCGACCCGCACCGTCCACGGCTTGGTGTAGGCCTTGGCGTCCTCGAGGGTGATGTCGATCTGCAGGTGGCCGAAGTTGGGGCGACGGAAGCGCTCGGTGAATTTTGCCTCGCGACTGTAGGGACTGCCGTTCACGTCCAGCCATCCGTCCCAAGGACTATCGTCCTCCGCGCCGCGCAAATTGTTGGTTTCGACGACGAGGTCGTCGCCTTCCCAGTGGCCTACCGAGTAGCCGTACCACCATGGTTGTGGTTCGCCTTGCGGCGGCAATTTGCGTCCGTCGAGATAGATGTGACGGATGCCGTAGTTGGCCTCGTACTCAATCAGGATCATCTGTTTCGTCTGGATGATCTTCCGCGGCTGCGGCTGCTGATGGAACTGCAGGAATCCCATCGGCATGCAGTTCGCGTCCGGATTGTCCTTGGCTTTGTCGACCTCGAAGCGCTGCTTGCGAATCGCGCGCGACCACTCCGTATAAGGCAGCCCGTCGGGCATATTGCCACCGGCCTCGAAGAACGTCGCGACAGGCGGCCCCTTCGGGTCAAAGGGGAAACTTTCGGTCGGCGGCTCGAGTTGGATGCCGCCGCGGCCGCCGGCAAACGCGCTGTTCGTGTCGCCGCCTGCGCCTCCCGCCGGCGGCGCCGCTCCTGCCGCCGGCGCTGCTCCTGCCGCCGGCGCTGCCGCAGGTGCAGCCTGCCCCTCGGCGGCGCCGCGCCCCTGCGCGCCGCCGCCCTCGCCCTGACGTCCACCGCGTCCGTTTCCTCGTGGCGGGCCGCTGTTGGCGCGCATCCACATGCCTGAGAAGTCGGGCTTGCCGTCAGCGGTACGCGGCGTGGGCGCGTCCATACGCACGTTGCCCTGCGCGTCCCGTGGAAGTCCCGCTTCCTGATGCTTTGGCCACTGCGCGGTGATCGACACTGAACAGGCTGCGATGATGACGACCGCGCCGATGAATGCGGAAATTGCGCTCTTCACTCTCAAGCTCTCCAGTCGAATGCGTTGAGTTTCGGACCCGCGCACCTGCAACGGGCGGGCAGGGCCAGCCGGGATTCCTATGCTAATACGACCGCGGCTTCGTCCACGATTTACCGCGTGGATGACGCGGGTCCGTAGAGAGTCGAAAGAGGCAGCATCGCCGCCGCCCACGTCTGATACTGCCGCTTGATGCTTTCGAAGCGATCCGCGTGGGCGGTACGGAGGTCCGCCTTCTCGCCCGGGTCGTTCGCGAGATCGAACAGATATTCCCCCGCGGCGTTCTTGAGGTACTTCCACGATCCGGCGCGCGCGGCGTCGAATCCCCTGATTCGCCAGAACAGCGTGCGGTCGTACGGCGCGCGCTGACCCGAGCAGACGGGCAGCAGGTTCTCGCCATCGAGAGGAAACGACGGATCGGCGGCAGTTCCAGTCACACCGAGGATCGTCGCCGTCCAGTCCATCGTGATCGCCGCTTGATCGGTCACGCGGCCGGCCGGGATGACGCCGGGCCAGCGCACGATCGCGGGCACCCGCGTGCCGCCTTCGTTCAGATACATCTTCTGAAAGGAGAACGGCCAGTTGTAGGAGTAGCGCTCGCCGCCGTTGTCGCTCGTGAAGATGACGAGGGTGTCGCGATCGAGCTTCGCGCGCTCGAGGGCTTTGAGCACGCGGCCGATGCCGGCGTCCATGCGCTTCATCATCGCCGCGTAAATCTTCAGCGAGCCGCCGGCAACCATCGGCCCTGGACCGTGAGTGGTGTGTCCAATGGCCTCGTCTTCCGGTCCTTCCCATGGCGAGTGCGGTGCCGTGTACTGCAGGCTCAGGAAGAACGGCTTCGCGTGCGGGCGCGCGATGATCTCCACCGCCCGGTCCGTGAGGAGATCGGTCAGGTACCCGACGCGCTCGACAGGCGTCAGGTTTTGCCAGAGGTCGCTGCCGCCACCTTCCGCCGGGTTGCCGCCTCGCGCGTCGGCCGCCTTGTGAGTGAAGTAGTCCACGGCTCCACTCAGGACCCCGAAGAACTCGTCGAAGCCGTGGCGGTTGGGGCCAAACTCCGGCTTCCATCCCAGGTGCCATTTGCCGACGAGCGACGTGTCATAACCGTTGCCCTTCAACAGCGACGCGATCGTTGGATGATCCGGCGGCAGCCCGAGATCGAGTGGCGAGCTCGCTTGCAGCGGCTCGGCGAGTCCGACGGGCAAGCGCTGCGGATATCGGCCCGTGATGTACGCGCAGCGCGTCGGCGTACACACAGGCGCCGCGGCGTAGGCGCTCGTGAACTTCAATCCCTGCCGTGCGAGGTTGTCCAGGACCGGCGTTTGATAATCAGGGCGTCCGTAACAGCTCAAATCGCCGTAGCCGAGATCGTCGGCGAGGATGAACAATACATTCGGGCGGGTCGCACCGTAGCCCGGCGCGACCGTGGCCGCGAGCGTCGTCGTTGCAACCGCCGATCCGATGAACTCACGACGTGTGACCCTGCGCGACATGGAGGTTGCGATGAGCCGATCAGTTTGTGCGATTCCCTGACAGCGTCCCAATCTCGACGAGCCCGATCTTGTTCACGCCACTGTTTGCCGTGACGATGTTGCCCTGAGGTGTGGCTTCGAAATGTCTGAGCACGCCGCCGCCCGAGGGAATGGCAAAGGTTTGAAACTTCTCCGTCTTCGGATCGAATCGCACCATCGTGTTCGGCCTCACGCCGGACTCACTGTACCAGATGACATCGCCGATCTGCGTGATGGCGTAGGGCTCTGAGTTCTTCCCGCCCGGTGAAGGCCATTCCTTGACCTGACCGCTCTTCGGATCGAAACGGCCCAACATGCCGCGCGGAAAATCCGTGTACCAGATCACATCGTCGGACGTGATGGTCAGCCGGCGCGGACGCGCGTCGGCGTTCGGAAGCGGGTATTCCTTGATTTCCATCGTCTTCGGATCGACGCTGCCGATGCGGTTGCCACGGAAGTCCACGTACCAGGGCACGCCCTGCGAGTTGATGCGGATGCCGTACGGATACGTATTGTCGCTCGGCGTCTTCTTGATCACCATGTCGCCGCTCGAGGTATTGATACGGCCGACATGCCCCGACTGCAGCGTAAAGAACAGATCGCCGGTGCGCTTGTTCAGAATCGGCGTATGCGGACCGCGCGCTCCGGGCTCCTTGATCGGGTACTCGTCCACCTTTCCCGTGCGCGGGTTGAGCATGCCGATCACACCCTTCTGAATACCGGTGTACCAGATGTTGCCCTGCGTATCCTCGGCGAGGCCGTGAGGCTGTGTGTTCGGCGGCAGGTCGAACTCGCGGAGCTGTCCCGTCCGGGGATCGAGACGCCCGAGCTTGCTGGCGAACTGGCCGGTCCACCAGATCGAGCCGTCGGCGGCGGCGTGCGAATCGTGCGGCCGCGAACCCAGTGTCGGAGCGAGCCATTCCTTGATCGAGACCGTCGCCGGACCGGAGATCAGCACTGCGCTCGGCGCATCCTTGATCGGGTAGTGTGCTGCCAGATACGAGGAGATCGTATCGAGATCCGGCGCGGACAGTTTGACCATGGTGGCCATGCGGTCCTGCCATCCATCCTTGGTGTAGCCCCATGAGTTGGTGATCATGTTCACCCCGTGGCAGCGAGTGCATGTGGCCTGGACCTGTTCACGGCCAGCGCCTTCTGCGAGCTGCGCCGGAGGCGGTCCGCCTTGACGGGCGCCGGGATTGGCCGCGCCACCTTGGCGGCCCGCCGGCGCTTGTTGCCCGATGGTTGAGGAGGAGAACGCCGAGGCTAGCAGTGCCACCAGCGTGAGAACGAGGATGGATCGCTGTCTCATACTCCCTCCGGATCTGGACTGGTTCGCGAGAATTTGGTGGGATGTTACACCGCCTTCTTTTGTGAGCACACGGCTTGTTTCAGGCTGAGGAGGGATGATGATCACGTAATGCCGGGAGCCTCGCCGGAGCCCTGCGACGTGCTTCAGCCAAGGCTTGAGGAGGGGCACCGTGGGAGGCGGCGAAGCGTCCGGGCCATTGGAGTAACCGTCTCGAAGCGATCACCTGATTGCAGTCGTCATTGCACTACGCGACGATAAGGCAGTCGAATCGCAGGGGGCACGCGATATGACGCGACACTACGCCACTGCAATGCTGGCTACGGTCATCGCGCTCGCCGGGACGCCAGTGAACGGTGGTCAGGATCCTCGTCGCGATACGGACTTCCCAGCGATCCGGCTTCGGCCTGACACACTTGCTCTCTTCTTCAACAACGTCGCGGGGCTGCGCGTCCGCGTCGTCAGCGCAGTTGTGGACGGCATTGCCAGCCCTCGTGTCTTCACGCTCAAGAACGAGCGCGGCGCAAGGTATCCGCGGCGGCCCAATGAGGTGGCGATTTTCGTCGACGGCGGAAACGCGACAGTCCGCCAGGGAGCACCGGTCGTCGTGATCGGCATCGCGCGAACGCTGCTGGGCGCCGAAATGAACACCGAGCGGCCACTGAGCGGACTCACCGACAGCGAGCGGAATATCATCGACAAACTGCCGCTCGTCATGGCGAGCTCGGTGGACACGCCGGACGGCGTGCACCTGATTCGCTCCGCCCCCTGAATCACGATCTGGTGCTCTCAGATCCGCTTCAGCTTCCACGTTCCCTTCGAGAACTGCCACCCCGCCACGAATGCCATTGTCGAGAACGCGACGCTGACGGCAATGAACACGCCGGTCGGGCCGACGCCGAAGGGATAGGCCAACGCCCAAGCGAGCGGGATCTCCCAGATCCAGAGGCAGACGATGTTGATGAGCGTGGGCGTTCGCGTGTCGCCGGCACCGTTGAATGACGCACTGAACACCATCGCATAGCCGTAGAACAGGAACCCTGCTGAGACGATGCGGAGGCAGCGAACGCCGTACTGCGCAACCTCCGGGTCGGTCGTGAAGAACTGAATGAGCTGCGGCGCAGAGAGCAGGAAGAGGACTCCGACCGTGCCGAGGCAGATCGTGTTGTACAGCCCGGCCTTCCACGCCGCGGCCTCCGCGCGATCGGGCTTCCCCGCGCCGAGATTCTGGCCGACCAGCGTCGCCGCCGCGTTGCTCACGCCGAACGAAGGCAACAGCGCGAAGAGGATGATGCGGATGCCGATCGTGTTGCCGGCGACGGCAGCGCTGCCAAAGCCGGTGAGAATGCGAACGAGACCCATCCACGAGGCGGTGTTGATGAAGTTTTGAAACGTCGCCGTGCCTGAGATGCGAAGAATGCTCCGCATCACACCAAGATCGAGACCGAGGTGCTGGCGTCGAATCTGAATGCGGCCCTCACGGCGAGACAGGTGGAGAAGCTGAAAGATCACGCCGCTGCCGCGGCCGATGGTCGTGCCGACGGCTGCGCCGACGACACCGAGCTCAGGAAAAGGGCCGATGCCGAAGATGAGGCACGGTCCCAGGATGATGTTGATCGCGTTGGCGAACCACAGTACGCGCATCGCAATCGCCGCATCACCGGCGCCGCGAAAGACCGCGTTGATCAGGAACAGCAGCACGACGGTGCCGCTGCCTCCGAGCATGACCCGCGAGAACGTGGATCCGGTTCGCAGGACATCGTCGCTCGCTCCCATGATCGCGAGCAGCTTCGGCCCGAAGAGCACGCCGATCGTGCCAAAGAGCGCCGCGGCGCCGACGCCCATCACGATGGACTGCACGGCACTGCGTGCCGCGTTATCCGAGTCCTTCTCGCCAACGCGCCGCGCGACGATTGCGGCGGCGCCGATTGAGAGCCCCACGGCCAGCGCGTACATCACCGTCATCCACGATTCGGTGATGCCGACTGTCGCGACGGCGTCAGGGCCGAGCTTGCCGACGAAGAACACGTCTGCGACGACGAAGATCGACTCCATCATCATCTCGAGCACCATCGGCACGGCGAGCAGCAGCACGGCACGGCCGATGGGGGCTTCGGTGTAGTCCTGATGGGAGCCGCGGATTGCTTCCTTGATCGTGGACCAGAGAGAAGAGTGTTCTGGAACCGCAGCCGGTGCGAACGTCACCGAACAAGTGTAGTGGCGGTCAAAGCCCAACTCCCAATGTCATTGATTAGCGCATCACGGGAAGGACGCGCGCTGGTCTTTTTCAACGCAAAGATCGCGGGGATCGCCGAGACAACCGGCTCATGCCGTCGCTGGCGCCCCGAGTGGCCGCGCGACGCGCGGACGGGATCCGTCGCCGGGCCTGATGGCCCGGCGCCACTCCTGGCGCCCCTGCGATCCCAGCGATCTCCGCGATGAAAATTCTCGGCGAACTCCGCAGTGAATGGGAGGGGCTAAATAGACACCTCCCAATTCCCAACCGCCAAATGGCTGTTGGGGCGTTGGAGGTTGGAAGTTCGATGTTAGCGTCGCGTGATCGTGATCCCGCCGTTGGTCGCTGATGCACGAATCCTCGGCCCGCCAGAGCCGATCGTCCCGCGTAGTTCGCGCCGATTGCTGATGAGACCGCTGACCGTGATGGGGAAGTCCACGTGGATGCCGCCGTTCACAGCGCGCGCATCGAGCTCCGCGGAGAGGTTCGAGGGCAGAGCGAGGTTGATGCCGCCATTGATCGTCCTGACTTCGAGCGATGGTCCGTCCCATTTGTCCGACGTCATTCGAACCGTCACACCGCCGTTGGTCGTCTCGCTTCTGATGTCGCCCGATACGTCGTCGAGAGCGATGCCGCCGTTCACGGTGCGCAGATCCAGCCGCCCGCGCACGTCGTGCACGGAGACGCCGCCGTTGGTGGCATCGACTCTCATCTCGGAATTGCGCGGCACCTCGAGCTCGAAAGAGACCGACCAGCCGCGATCGCGCCACGAGTTCCGCTCTCGCGACGGCCCTTCTGCGCGAATGCGGCCGCCGGTTGTCACCAGCCTGATCTCCGAGGCGATCTGCTTGGCCTCGGCGTCGCTGTCGGCGAAGACGATGATTCGCGCGCGAACGTGCACGTCCGGCCGATCCCAGCCGCGCACGGACACGCCGCCGTTGCCACGGGCGTCGAGATCGACGACCTTGAGATTCGGGAGCGTCTCCTCGCGAACCTCGCAGACATCAGAGCGCCGGGCATCCCGGCACCATTGCTCCTGGCTCAACCCGAAGTCGCGGTCGCGCTGAGCTGGCAGGGTTACCGTGGCGGCAGTCGCCACGGCAAGGAATGTCGTCCAGACCGTTCGCATCTCGTCCTCCGCCACAATTGGACGGGGGAACGGCTCGCCGCGTTTACCGGGAGGGCGGTCCTTTTTCCGTGGGGCGTGACGGGTCGGCGGACCACTCGGACCACGACCCTACGTAAAGACGGGCGCCGGGAAGGCCGCTGTGCTCCATGGCGAGGAGGTTCTGGCACGCGGTGACGCCAGAGCCGCAATACATCACGGCATCCGATGGGGCATGGCCTTTCAACACGTCGGCGAAGGTTCGACGCAGCGCCTCGGGCGCACGCATCATCCCGTCGTCACCGATGTTGGTCTTGAAGAAGTGGTTCAGCGCGCCCGGAATGTGACCCGCGGCGCGATCGATTGGCTCGCTGCGGCCCTCGAAGCGTTCGGGCGCGCGTGCATCGACGAGCACCATGGCCGGGTCGCCGATGCGGCCCGCGACTTCCTCGACGGACAGCCGCATTTCGGGACGAGGGGCGGGCCTGAATGTCACAGGCGTTCGACTCTCATCGCCTGACGCCGTGGGCCGGCCCTCTCTGGTCCATTTCGCCCAGCCTCCGTCGAGGACGGCGACGGCATCGTGACCTAGATAGCGCAGCGACCACCACAGACGCGCGGCATACATGCCTGAGTCCTGGTCGTAGGCGACGACCTGTACGTCCTTTGAAACGCCGAGCCTGCCGAAGGTATCCGCGAGCGCCTCGACCGATGGCAAAGGGTGCCTGCCGTTTTGTCCCGTACGAGGTCCGGCGAGGTCCTCACCGAGGCTGGCGTAGACGGCTCCCGGGACGTGCGCGGCGCGGTACTCGTGGCGGCCCCAGGATTCGTTCTGGAGATCGTAACGGCAATCGACGATGACCCATCCGTCGCCCAGATGCGAGGCGAGGAGCTCGGTCGAGATCAGCGTGCGGTGGGACACGTCAGCGATAGTTTTCGAGCGCCGCGATTCGTTCCTCGAGCGGCGGGTGCGTCGAGAACATCTTCGCCCAACTGCTCCCGCCATTGATCTTCATCGTCGCCAGCGCCTGATTCTGGGTGTCGACGAGCTCGTGATTCGCCTGCAGACGACGAAGGGCCCCGATCATTCGCTCTCGCCCCGCGAGCGTGGCGCCGCCATGGTCGGCTCTGAACTCGCGATAGCGCGAGAACCAGTTCACGACGAGGCCGGCGAGAATGCCGAGCACGATCTGGAGCACTATGACGATCAGGTAGTAGCTGCCGCCACCGCTGTTGTTGCGGGAATCGCCCGAACGCGTCAGGGCGTAGCCGATCACGCGTGCCAGGAACATCACGAAGGCGTTCAGCACACCCTGCAGCAGGGTCATCGTGACCATGTCGCCGTTGGCGATGTGGGAGACTTCATGAGCCAGCACACCTTCGACCTCGTCCGGGCGCATCGATCGCAACAGACCGGACGAGACCGCGACCAGACTCCGGCTCTTGCTGGGTCCTGTTGCAAAGGCATTCACTTCCGGCGATTCGTACAGTCCGACCTCAGGCATTGGGAGGTTGGCCTGACGCGTCAGCCGCGCGACGGTTTCATACAACCAGTCGGCCTGGCTGTTGCCGGTGCGTCCGTCCACCAGTTGCACTCCGGTTGCCCGCTTGGCGATCCAGCGCGACATCTGCAGCGAGATGAACGCGCCGCCCATGCCCCAGAACAGGCAGAACACCGCAAGCGCCTGGAGATTCAGACCGCCGCCAGGTCCGACGCCGCTGCCCACTCCGAGGAGCGCCGCGACGACGCTGAGCGTCAGGACGATGGCGATATTGGTGAGGATGAAGAGAAATATGCGTTTGCCCATGGCAATTTCAGGATAGCACTGCCTTTGAGACGACAGAAACCGCCGTAAAGGTTCGAAGGTGCGAAAGTGCGAAGGTTCGAGGGTCCAGTCCGAGGGTTCGAAGGTCCGGTCCGAGGGTTCGAAGGTCCGGTCCCAGGGTTCGACAGTCGAACCGTTGAGGACAATTGCCAGTAGGACATGTGGATTGTCCGTGCCGACAATTCGTATATTTCGGTAATGACAATGTGGCTGCCGAATCTGGAAGGGCGCAAAGGGCCCGTCTATCGGGCCATCGCCGACGCAATCGACGCGGATGTGGAACAGGGCACGCTGCGGGCGGGCGCCCGCCTTCCGCCGCACCGCGATCTCGCTGACCATCTGGGCGTCACCGTCACGACCGTGACGCGTGCATACACCGAGGCCGCGCGCCGGGGACTCACCACCGGTCATGTCGGCCGCGGAACGTTCATCCGCGGACGCGAGCCGGAGGAGTCGGACAACGGTGTGCTGGATCTCAGCATCAACGTGTTGATGCCCGACAAAGAGGTCGCCAATCTCGAGGTGCATCTCATGCGGCGGCGCGTCCTGCCGTGGACGCAGCTGCTCGGCTACGCGCCCAAGCGCGGGCACCTGCGCCATCGCCAGGCGATGGCCGCCTGGCTCACTTACCTCGGGATGCCCGCCGACCCCGATCACATCGTCCTCACAGCAGGTGCGCAGCACGGCCTCGCCACGACGATGGCCGCGGTGCTCAAGCCGGGCGACACGATGCTGGTCGAAGACCTGACCTACTCCGGCGTCCGGCTGTTGTCGCAGCAGATGCAACTGAAGCTGCGAGGTGTGCCGATGGACGCAGAGGGCCTCAGGCCGGACGCACTCGATGCCATCTGCCGGACCACGCGCGCCAGCGTCTTGTATTGCATGCCGCGCATGCAGAACCCGACGTCGTCTGTGATGTCTGAAAAACGGCGGCGTCAGATCGCCGCGGTCGCGGAGAAATATCGCCTCACTGTGATCGAAGACGACACGTACGGCTTCCTCTCACCCGAGCGCTGGCCGCTCGCGCGACTGATTCCACAGCGGACAGTGTTTGTGACGAGCCTGTCGAAGAGCCTGTTTCCCGGGCTGCGACTGGGGTGCGCCGTGGCGCCGCCGTCGATCCTCGAGCGCATCACCAACGCCGTGTGGGCGACGATGATCACGACATCATCGATTGGCGCCGATCTCCTGAGTGGCTGGATCGAAGATGGAACGGCGGCGCGAATCGCTGATTGGAAGCGGCATGAAGGCGCGGCTCGCCAGGCCATCGCCAAGCGCGTGTTGAACGGGCACCGCTATCAGACGCATCCGTCGAGCCCACATCTCTGGCTCGCGCTCCCGGCGCGATGGTCTTCGGAGGGATTCGTCGCGCAGGCACGGGCGCGCGGCGTCGTGCTCAACGCGTCGTCGGAGTTCGCCGTTGGCGCGGAACAGCCCAAAGCCGTGCGCCTGTGTCTGGGGACGCCTCGCACGCGCGGAAGCCTCGAGCAGGCGCTGACCCGGGTCGGCGAATGTCTGCTCGACCGGGCGCCGGCTGCGCGGGCGGTGGTGTGATTTGTGCTCGATTCTTGTCAACGCGCAACTTCCAACTCCCAACGTATCCGTTTACCGCTTCCGCACGTCTCACGCGGAGGGCGCGGAGATTGTTTATCGCAGCGATCGCAGCGATCGCAGAGCGCAAACGGGTGGCGGCCCGGCCGTTGGCCGGGCCAGACGGATCGAGAGGGACCCGCGCGAGTGTCATAGGCGACATCACGAACGACACTCGTGCGGTGGCCCCTCTCGGTCCGTCGCGCGCGTCGCGCGCCACCCGTCGGCGCTCGTGGGATGCACTGGAATTCCCCGCGATCCCAGCGATCTCTGCGATAAGAAAGATCAGCGGATGTCGTCCGTGCTGATGCGGGCAGCGGGAGATCTCGCTGTTGACGGTGCGGCCGGGCAGGGTGCTGAGGCTGGCGGGCCCCGAGGTCGGCGCGGAAAAAATGCGCCTCCGGCTGCCGATCCGCGGCCCACGTTTATCTTCCGTGCCAGGACGCCACGCCGTCGCCCGGTGGTCCGCCTGCGGCTGCATTTTTACCCGCGGCGATGATCGCGCCGCCTCGAGGGCACCGCCGTCGTCACCACCGCTGTCCGGCGCGCACACGAGGCGACTCGCCGAGGAACGCGCCACGGACGTCCGGCCGGGACGGCGGCGCCTGCGCAGCGCCACAGCAGTGCGGAGGGGGAACACGGCGCAGCAGGAAATCGGGTGGAGCGATTCCTCGCGGCGAGTTCCGTCCGTGCGTGCTGGTTGCGCGAGGCAGCTCGAGCACTTTGAGCCGGAGGCGCATGGAGCCGCGCGTCACCTCCTACTCGCCGCGGCACCGAACGCGTATGAGCGGAAACCGATTTCCGGCGTGCAGCGCCGGCGCCGACCGGCCCGGCAGGCGTGCGTGGCCCACATCGCACCCCGTAGTCGCAGGCGCTGATCAAAGACATTGGGAGTTGGGAGTCGAATCAGGCGCAGAGTGCTTCCGCCAGCCGATGCAGGAATAACCCCACGTCGGTGACGACGCCGACAGTCTGCTGCGATCCGCGGTCGCTCAGTTTAGTGACGACAGCGGGGTTGATGTCCACGCACACGACGCGGACCCACGAGGGCAGCATGTTGCCGACGCCGATGCTGTGCAGCATCGACGACAGCATCAGGACTAGATGGACGTTGCTGGCGAGCGACGCCGAATAGCGCTCCTGCGCTTCGATCAGATCCATGACGGTCTCCGGCAGCGGACCGTCGTCGCGAATGCTGCCGGCGAGGACAAAGTCCACACCGTGGGTAACGCATTCGTACATCACACCCGACTTCAGCACGCCTTGTTCGACGGCACCGCGAATGCTGCCGGCGCGATTGATCGTGTTGATCGCGGCCATGTGGTTGCGGTGGCCCTGTTCGACCGGCGCGCCCGCCACGAGATCGATGCCGAGCGAGGTGCCTGAGAGCGCGAACTCGATGTCGTGCACGGCGAGCGCATTGCCGGCGAGGACGACATCCACGAAACCGTGCCGGATGAGCGAAGAAAAATGTTCCACGCCGCCGGTGTGCACGACGACCGGGCCAGCCACCACGGCGATGCGGCCGCCGCTGCTCTTGACGTCTCGCATCATCTGCGCGATGCGCGAGACACTTCCTTCCACGCGCCGCTCCGACGAGACGTCGTTGCTCATGAACGCGAAGCCGAGACGGTCGCGCTCTTTGAACTCCGGTGTGACGCGGATGCCCACGTGACCGCAGACGACACGCTCACCCGCTTTGACGTCACGCAGTTTGCGGCACGCCGCCTTCGTGCCGTCCACGACGATGACGGCGTCCATGCGTTGCTTCTCGACTTCGATCCAGCGGCCGCCAAGACGCACGTGCGTGCGGTGATTGGTGGTCGAGTAGAAATCGTCAGGGACGCAGCGGTCCTTCTCCGCAGGCTTGAGCAGTGCGTTCGCCTCGCGGACCGCGTGTGCGCCGAATGTCGTGAGTTGCTGGAGCAAGTCGTCGAGCGTCGCCTCGTCGGCGACGGTGACGCGCATCTGAAGGCGAGAGGCGTCGTCGTTGGTCTTGCCGATGTCGAAGGTCAGGATTTCGTATGAACCTTTGACCTCGATGATCTTGTCGAATATCGCCGACAGCAGGCCCGAGTCGATAAGGTGGCCTTCGGCTTCGATGGTGTCGGTGACTGACATCGTCAGTCATTTTACCGGTTGTTCAGCGCCGCTACTCTTTTACGGCTTCTTCGGCGACGAACTTGTACCCGACGCCGCGCACGGTCAGCAGAATCTTGGGAGACGCGGGCCGGTCCTCCAGATAGCGCCGAAGCCTCACGATGAAATTGTCGATGGCGCGGGTGTCCGTGCTTTCGTGCAGGCCCCACACATCTTCGAGCAGCGTGCCGCGCGAGATCGCCTGACCGGCATTGCGGACCAGGTATTTCAGCAGGTCGCATTCCATCTGCGTCAACCGGTACGATTTGCCCTGCGCCCGCACTTCCATCGCGGCGAAGTCGAGCGTCCGGTCGCCGAACGTGTAGGTCTCGGGAGCAACTCCCGCCGGTTCGGAATCGCGCTCGTTCCAGCGCCGGCGTCTCTGCAGGCCTTTGAGTCGCGCCATCAGAATCGCGAGCTCGAACGGTTTCGGCAGGTAATCGTCGGCGCCTGATTCGAATCCGCGGAGAACATCCTCCGGACGGCCGCGAGCGGTGAGCATCAGGATAGGAACGAACTGCCCGGCGGCGCGCAGTTCCGCGGCGACGGCAAAGCCATCCTTGCCCGGCAGCATCACATCGAGCACAACGACCTCGAACGCCCGCCGCTCCTTGAGCAACAGTTCCAGCGCCTGCTCGCCATCACGCGCGACAACGGCCTCGTAGCCCTCCGCTTCGAGGTTGAAGCGAAGACCGTCGGCGATGTGTTGCTCGTCTTCGACGATGAGGATGCGAGTCATAGGCGGTCGAGCCGGCTATTGCATGATGAGTCGCGGTAGCTCCAGCGTGAATGTCGCGCCGCGGCCCTCGCCTTCGCTCTGCGCAAACACGCGTCCGCCGTGGGCGCGCGCGATCGAGCGGACGATATACAGCCCCAGCCCGGTTCCCTTGATATTCCGGAGGCCTCTGGCCTGCACTCGATAAAAGCGATTGAAGATGCGTTTGAGCTGTTTCTTCGGAATGCCGATGCCGCGGTCC
>Ga0310810_10001665_pt1 | contig 23506 bp, 15 predicted proteins | sample NCmetagenome_FD_207641 | JGI IMG/M metagenome (GOLD analysis project Ga0310810, IMG submission 207641) | Soil microbial communities from experimental microcosm in Duke University, North Carolina, United States - NC | ecosystem: Engineered > Artificial ecosystem > Soil microcosm > Unclassified ... | reverse complement strand
GCGCTCGAGGCCCGCGGCCTCGCGTTCGACATCCTCGTGTACGCCAGGCAGCTGGCGGACGCGGCAGCCTTCGCCGCCGCGTTTCCCCGGCATCGTTTGGTGCTCGATCATCTCGGCAAACCCGACATCCGGGGCCACGGCTTCAACGTGTGGTATCGCGAGCTGCGGCGCGTTGCTGCCCTGCCGCATGTCTGTGCGAAGCTGTCGGGCCTGGTGACGGAAGCGCATTGGGCGAGCTGGACGTCCGAGACGTTGCGGCCATACATCGATGCCGCGCTCGACTGCTTTGGCGCCGACCGCCTGATGATCGGCTCCGATTGGCCCGTCTGCACCGTCGCGGGCGAGTACGAGGCCATCATGCAGGTCGTCGTGGACGCGGTGTCGACCCTGAGCGCCGCCGAGCGCGATGCTGTACTGGGCGTTACCGCACAGCGGTTCTGGAATTTGTCGCGTGTGGAGGAACGTGCATGAAACGGACGCTCCTGGCGGCAACCGGGGCGGCACTGCTCGCCGTGGCGGCCTGCGGATCGAAACAGCCAGCCGCGCGAGATGCCGTTACGATCGCGGTCATTCCGAAGGGCACCTCGCACGTGTACTGGCGGAGCATTCACGCCGGCGCCAATCAGGCCGCCCGGGAGCTGGGCGTGCAGATCGTCTGGCGAGGCCCGATCCGCGAAGACGATCGTGATTCGCAAATCTCGGAGGTGCAGGACTTCATCAGCCGCGGCGTCTCGGGCATCGTGCTCGCGCCGCTCGACGAACGCGCGCTGGTGGAGCCGGTGCGCGAAGCCGCCCAGCGCAACATCCCTGTCGTCGTCATCGACTCGGGACTGCAGGGGCACGACTACGTCAGCTTCGTGGCGACCGACAATGAGAAGGGGGGCGCCCTCGGCGGCGAGCGGCTCGCGGACACGCTGCATGGCAAGGGTAAGGTCGTGCTGCTCCGCTACTCGGAGGGCAGCGACAGCACGGCGAAGCGGGAGGCCGGGTTCCTGAAAGCGATGGCGGCACACCCGGGCATCGAGGTCGTCAGCGCGAACCAGTATGGCGGCACGGACGTAGAGGGCGCCTACAAAAAAGCCGAATCCCTGCTCAGCACCTACAAGCGCCCGGACGGCACGCTCGGCATCGACGGCATTTTCTGCCCGAACGAGTCGACGTCGTTCGCGATGCTGCGCGTCCTGCAGGACAACCGCTGGGCGGGAAAGGTCCGGTTCGTCGGCTTCGATGCGTCTGACAGCCTCGTCGATGGACTGTCGTCGGGCGCCATCGACGGTCTCGTCGTACAGGACCCGGTCCGCATGGGCTACCTCGGCGTCAAGACGATGGTGGCGCACCTGAAGGGACAAGCGGTGGAACCGCGCATCGACACCGGCGTGCACGTCGTCACCCGCGACAACATGAATGAGCCGGAAACGAAGGCGCTGATCCATCCGGATCTGACCAAGTGGCTGACGAACTGACGGGCGCGCGGCCGCGATTCGAGATGCGCCGCGTGCGGAAGACGTTCGGCGCGACGGTGGCGCTCGACGGCGTGAGCCTGTCGGTCGCCGGCGGGGAGATCTGCGCCCTCGTCGGCGAGAACGGCGCGGGCAAGAGCACGCTCATGAGCATCCTCGCCGGAGCGCTGCAGGCCGACGCGGGATCGATGCGGCTCGACGGCGCGCCTTATGCGCCGCGCAGTCCGATCGACGCCCGCCGCGCCGGCGTCGCGATGATTTATCAGGAGCTGTCGCTTGCGCCCGATTTGAGCGTGATGGACAACATCCTGCTCGGCGCGGAACCGATGCGCTTCGGGATCGTCGACCGCCCGCGGATGCGCGAGGCCGCCCGCCGTGCGCTCGGGGAACTCGGGCACGACGATATCCCCGTCGACGCGATCGCGCGGGCGCTCTCGCCCGCAGCGCAGCAGATCGTCGAAATCGCGCGCGCGCTTGCCGTGGGCTGTCGCGTGCTCGTGCTCGACGAACCGACGAGCTCTCTCGGCGCCGCTGATGCCGGGCGGCTGTTCGAATTGCTGCGGCGGCTGCGGGCGCAAGGGCACGCGATCGTCTACATCTCGCATTTCCTCGAGGACGTGCAGGCCCTCGCGGACCGCTTCGAGGTCCTGCGGGACGGCTGCAATGCCGGCGGAGGCGCGGCGCGGGACGCGCGCATGCAGGATATCGCCGCGATGATGGTCGGCCGGCCCGTCGGCGATCTGTTCCCCCGGACGCCGCGCCACGCCGGCGACGTGCTGCTCGATGTGGTCGGCCTCGAGCCCGGCGCTGCGACGTTCCAGCTCCGGCGAGGCGAGGTGTTCGGCATCGCCGGTTTGATGGGTTCGGGCCGCACGAGGCTGCTCCGGACGTTGTTCGCGCTCGAGCCCGTTCGCGCGGGGCGCGTCCGCCTCGGCGTCGTCGAAGGACCTCGTACGCCGCGCGCCTGCTGGCGCGCCGGCATGGGCTTCCTCAGCGAGGACCGCAAGGGGGAGGGGGTCGCCGCCAGCCTGAGCGTGAGCGACAACCTGACCTTGACGCGGCTCGCTCCGTTCGGACGCGGCGGGTTCGTCTCGCCACGGCGCCAGCGGCAAACGGCCGTGGGGTGGATCGAGCGGCTGGACATCACGTGCTCGGATCCCGATCAGGCCGCGCGCGAACTGTCGGGCGGCAACCAGCAGAAGATCGCGCTCGCGCGTCTGCTGCATCACGACGCGGACGTGCTCGTGCTGGACGAGCCCACGCGCGGCATTGACATCGGCAGCAAAGCCGAAATCTACCGTCTGATTGATACGCTCGTCGCGGACACGGCGCAGCCGGCCCGCGCCGTCCTGCTGGTCAGCAGCTACCTCCCCGAGCTCCTCGGCGTGTGTGACCGTATCGCGGTGATGCGGCGCGGCCGCATGGGCACGCCGGCGGAGGGTCGATTGCAGAGCGCACACGAGCTGATGCTGGAAATGACCGGGGGAAACCGCGCATGACCGCGCGCACGGTCCTCGACCGCGCAGGCACTGCGCTGGGATTGATCGGCGTGGCGCTCGTGTTCGGACTGCTCGTGGGCCCGCAGTTTTTCGATCCGGCAAACCTCGACCTGATGGCGCGACAGACGGCGATCGTGTGCATGTCGGCGGTCGGCATGACCGTCGTCATTATCGCCGGCGGCATCGACCTGTCGGTCGGGTCCATCATCGCGCTCAGTACCGTCGTGATCGCCCTGCGTCTCCGTGCGGGTGCAGCGCCGCTCATGGCCGCGGCCGCCGGCGTCCTGGCGGGCGGGCTCTGCGGCGTGGTGAACGGCGTGCTCGTGACAGGCCTTCGAGTGGTCCCGTTCATCGTGACGCTCGGCACGATGCTGCTCGTACGCGGGGCAGCAAAAGGCTTCGCCGAGGAACACCGCATCGAGGCTCCGTTTACGTGGCTCAACGATCTGCTGCGTGCGCGCCGGGGCCTGTCGCTGCCGTGGGGCGTGTGGCTGCTCATCCTGCTCGCGCTGCTCGTCGCCGGCGTGCTCCGCTACACACGGTTCGGCCGGCACGTGTTCGCAATCGGCTCGAATCCGCGGACCGCCCGCCTCTGCGGCGTCGCGATGGACCGTACCACCATCGTCGTCTACGCCATCTCGGGGGCGTTCGCGGGCCTTGCAGGTCTCCTGGAGTTCTCGAAAATCGCGGTGGGCGATCCCACTGTCGGACTCGGCTCCGAACTGGACGTGATCGCCGCGGTGATTATCGGCGGCGGCAGCCTGAATGGCGGACGCGGAACGATCGCCGGCACGGTCATCGGCGCCGCAATCATGACGGTCATCCAGGTGGGATCGTCTCAGCGGGGACTGGCGAGCTGGGTGCAGCAGATCGTTACGGGCGCCATCATCGTCGTCGCCGTCGCTCTCGACCGGATACGCGCCGGACGCGCGGCGGACTAGCGGACCGACCAATGCGAATACAGGCGATCGACGTCATCGACCTGCGGTTCCCGACATCGCGCAGCGGCGCTGGCACCGACGCGATGCATACCGATCCGGATTACTCCGCAGCCTACGTCGTCCTCAGGACGGACGCCAATCTCGAAGGACACGGGTTCACCTTCACCATCGGACGCGGAAACGAGATTTGCGCGGCCGCGATAAGGGCGTTCGAACCGCTCGTGGTGGGGCGCACGCTCGAAGATATCATCGCGGACCAGGCGGCGTTCTGGCGCTCGCTGGCCGGCGATTCACAGCTGCGGTGGCTCGGGCCGGAGAAAGGCGTCATTCACCTCGCGATGGCGGCGGTCGTCAATGCCGTGTGGGATCTGCACGCCAAGCGCGACGGGAAGCCCGTGTGGAAGCTTCTGTCCGACATGACCTCGCGCGACATCGTGCGCGCGATTGACTTCCGATACATCTCGGACGTGTTGACGCCCGATGAAGCCCTGGAGCTCCTCGAGCGTCAGGCACCCTTCCGCGGCGATCGCGAGCGTCGGCTCCTCCACTCGGGTTACCCCGCCTACACGACCTCCGCCGGTTGGATGGGCTACTCCGACGACGCGATCTGCCGTCTGTGCCGCGAGGCGCTCGCGAACGGCTGGACGCATTTCAAGGTGAAGGTGGGCGGCGCGCCAGCCGACGACGAGCGCCGGGTCGCAGCGGTGCGGGATGCCATCGGTCCCGACCGGCGTCTCATGATCGACGCGAATCAGCGCTGGGAGGTGGCCGAAGCGATCGATCGCGTTCGTGCGCTGGCGCGATTCGACCCGTGGTGGATCGAGGAACCGACGAGTCCGGACGATATTCTCGGACACGCGGCGATCGCACGCGCCGTCGCGCCGATCGGTGTGGCCACCGGCGAACACTGTCCGAATCGGATTGTGTTCAAGCAGCTCCTCCAGGCCGGCGCCGTGTCCTTCTGTCAGATCGACGCATGTCGGCTCGGCGGCGTCAACGAGAACCTCGCCGTCATGCTCATGGCGGCAAAAGTCGGCGTCCCGATCTGCCCCCATGCCGGCGGGGTCGGGCTCTGCGAACTCGTTCAGCATCTCTCGATGTTCGACTTCGTCGCGGTGTCCGGACGTATGGACGACCGCGTCACGGAATTCGTGGATCACCTCCACGAGCATTTCGTGGATCCCGTCGTGATGCGCGGGGGCCGCTACATGCCGCCGTCGAGCCCGGGCTACAGCAGCACGATCCGGCAGGAGACGAGGGTCGCCTATCAGTTCCCCGGCGGTCCGGTGTGGACCCGTATCAGTGAAGGAGTCCGACATGCATAGCCACCGTGTAGCTGCCGCCGTCGGCTGCTTCGTTGTGTTGGTGACGTGGGCGCCCCGGAACGACGCGGTTCTGGCGCAGGCGGGCGCCGGGCGCGCCGCCCCTGCGGCATTCGATGTCCGTGCCTTTGGCGCCTCGGGCGACGGCCGGACGCTCGACACCGGCGCCATCAATCGCGCGATCGACGCGGCGCACCAGGCGGGCGGCGGGACGGTCGTGTTTCCCGCCGGCACATACCTGTCCACGTCGATTCATCTGCGCAGTCACGTCGCGCTCGACATCGGCCAGGGCGCGACAATCGAGGCCGCGCCGGAGACCCGCGCGCCGTACGACGAACCGGAGCCCAATCCGTGGGACATGTATCAGGACTTCGGCCACAGCCACTGGCATAACAGCCTGATCTGGGGAGAGAACCTCGAAGACGTCGCCATCACGGGATCCGGGCTGATTCACGGCACCGGTCTCACGCGATCCGGCAATCCTCCGAAGAACGCGGGCAACAAGGCGATCGCGCTGAAGAACTGCCGCAACGTGACGATCCGCGACGTCTCGATTCTGCACGGCGGCCATTTCGCCATTCTCGCGACGGGCGTCGACAATCTGACGGTCGACAACGTCAAGATGGATACCAACCGCGACGGCATCGACGTCGACGCCTGCCGGAACGTCCGCCTGTCGAACCTGACGGTCAACTCGCCGTTCGACGACGGGATCTGTCTCAAGAGCAGCTTCGCGCTGGGCGTCGTCCGCGCCACCGCGAACGTCACGGTCACCAACTGCCAGGTCAGCGGCTACGACGAAGGCACGCTCCTCGACGGCACCTTCAAACGGACCGTCCAGTACAAGCGCGGCACGACGGGCCGCATCAAGTTCGGCACCGAGAGCAACGGGGGCTTCAAGAACATCACGATCTCGAACTGCGTGTTCGACTACAGCCGCGGACTCGCCATCGAGAGCGTGGACGGCGGCCGTATCGAGGACGTCGCCATCTCCAATCTCACGATGCGGGACATCGTGAACGCGCCAATCTTCATCCGGCTGGGAAGCCGTGCGCGGGGACCGGAGCATCCGGCGCCCGGTGTGATCCGGCGCGTGTCGATCACCGGCGTGGTCGCGTCGGGCGTCGACGGCGCCGCCGGGATCATCGTCAGCGGCATTCCCGATCATCCGATTGAAGACCTGCGGCTGCGGGACATCCGAATCGCGTACAAAGGCGGCGGCACCACGGGCGACGCGGCGCTGGAGCCCGAGGAGAAGGAACCCGACTATCCGGAGCCCGACATGTTCGGCCGCATGCCGGCGTATGCGTTGTTCGGCCGGCACGTGACCAATCTGACGCTTCGCGACGCCGAGTTCACGTTCGACGGGAACGAAGCGCGGCCGGCGGTCCGGCTCCAGGACGTGGACGGCGCGGAAGTGACCGACGTCCGGGCCGAAAAGCCCGCCGGCGGCGCGCTCTTCGCGCTTCGGGCCGTCCGCGACTTTCTCCTTCGCAATTGCCCCGGCCTGCAGGACGTTCGCCGCGAGCGGGTGGACCGCGAGGTGTTCTGATGTCGGGCGGTGGCGTTTCACGGCGAAATTTCCTTACCCTCGAGTTCGCGCGCGATCGACCTCACGGCGAACACTGGATTCGGGTGCATCGCCTCGCCATGGCGTGCCGATTCGAGGTCGTGCTCACCGAGAGCGACGCATTCGCCATCGCGGCGGCGCGCGAGGCGCTCGACGAAGCGGAGCGCATCGAGTCCGTGCTGACGGTGTTTCGCGACGATAGTGACGTCGCCGATGTGAACCGCCGCGCGGCCGGGGAGCCGATCGCCGTGCGGGCGGATCTCTTCGCGCTGCTCGCACGCTGCCGGAACCTGCACGACGCCACCGGCGGGGCGTTCGACATCACTTCGACGCCGCTGAGCCGGTCATGGGGATTTCTGCGCCGCGCCGGGCGGATCCCGGATGACGCGGAGCTGGCGGCCGCGCGGGCGTGCAGCGGCATGGACCACGTGCGCCTCGATCCCGCCGCACGCACCGTCGGCTTCGATCGCGACGGCGTCGAGCTGAACTTCGGCGCGATCGGCAAGGGGCACGCGCTGGACTGCATGGCCGACCTTCTTCGGAACGCCGCTGTCCCGCGCGCGCTTCTCTCGGCAGGACGCAGCAGCGTCGTTGCGCTCGGCACCGACGGAGGCGGCTGGCCCGTGGATCTCCGGCCCACTCTGGCGCGCAGTCGCGTGGGCCGCGTCTGGCTGCAGGATGCGGCGCTCGGCGTCAGCGGCGCCGGCGAGCAGTATTTCGAAGTCGACGGCGTCCGGTACGGGCACGTGATCGACCCGCGCACCGGCCGTCCCGCGTCCGGCGTGTTGAGCGCCAGTGTGCTCACGCGGTTCGGCGCGGACGCCGATGCGCTTTCGACGGCGTTCTTGATCGGAGGACCGGAGCGTGCGCGGGATTATTGTGCCCGGCACGAAGGTACGCAGGCCGTGCTCGTGCTGGACGACGTGTCCGAACGGGTCGAAGTGTACGGGCGTTGTCCCGGCGTCAGACTGGAGCTGTCATGAACCTCACTCCCGAACAGATGGCGATCGGCCGCAGGAACTTCCTGAAGGCAATCGCGGGTGTGCCCGCGGTGGCGGCGCTGGGCGCCGCGGCCGCGGTCAAAGGACCGGCGCGCGGCGGCCCCGTCCGCGTGGGCTTCATCGGCGTCGGCGGCCAGGGACGCGCCCTGCTCGGACGCCTCGATCCGGCGTCGGCCGACGTGCGCAGCATGGCCGATATCAACCCGGCATCGCTCCAGCATGCCGACGACCTGCTCGCGAAAGCGCATCGGCCTGCCGCGAAGCACTACGTCGAGTGGCGCGACATGCTGGAGCACGAGGACCTCGAAGCGGTGATTGTGGCCGTCCCCCTGTGGGCGCACGCCGACGTCGTCTGCGGCGCGCTCGAAGCGGGCAAGCACGTTCTCTGCGAGAAGATGATGGCGTGGGACGCGGCCGGTTACACACGCATGGCGCAGACGGCGATCAAGAGCGGCCGCGTGCTGGAGATCGGCTACCAGCGCAATTACAACCCGATTTACCGGTCTGCGTACGAAGGCGTGATCCGGCAGGGACTGCTCGGCGATGTGCACTTCGCGCGTCTCGTGTGGCACCGAAATGGCAACTGGCGCCGGCCCGGCGGACCGCCGTCTGCGGACTACGATCCCTCGAAATGGGGCTATCCAACCTGGGATCACCTGTGGAATTGGCGGCTTTACTGGAAGTATTCGCAGGGACTGTTCGCGGAGCTCGGCAGCCATCAGGTCAACGCGGCGAACTGGTTCCTCGGATCGATGCCGCAGCGCGTACAGGCGTCCGGCGGCATCTATCGCTTCAACGACGGCCGCGAGGTTCCCGACCACGTCTACGCGCTCTTCGAGTACCCAGGCGGCATTACCGCCACGTTCTCGTCGATCGAATCCAATGCGTTCGACGAGCGGTACGAAGGGTTCTACGGCACGAAAGGAACCCTCATCATCCGCAACGAAAATGACGCGCTGCTCTTTTCCGAAGGCAGCGACGCAAGCGCGACCGGGATCGAAGTCGGTCCGACCGGTGCGGGCGCCGCGCTCGAGGCGTCCGAGACCAAGCCCGCCAGCGCCGGCGGCGCGGCCCGCGCCACGAGCGAGCAGACGGCGAAACCCAAGCAGCCCTCGCCGAGCACCCTCGAAATCAACGCCTTCTGCTCCGCAATCCGTGCCGGCACCCCGCTCGCGTGCGGGCCCGTCTCGGCAATGCACTCGGCAGCGTGGTGCCTGGCGTCAAACGAGGCGATGAAGCGCAGCATGCCGATCAAAATAGACAACGGATCGCTCGCCTCGTGACTGGCCGCGCGTCCTTTCCGCGCGTCGCGGCGCTCAAGACTCCGGACGCATTCCGGGCACACTTGCGCGCCCTCGGTGTCGAGCTCGACTTCGACGAGGAGTTGGCATCCGGGTCCGCTTCCCCGCTGGCGATGCGCACGGTCGTCGACGGGTTCACGGTCGGCAATCGCTTCTGCGTCCTGCCGATGGAGGGCTGGGACGGGACGCCGGGCGGCGCGCCATCGGACTTCACCCGCCGCCGCTGGCGCCGCTTCGGCGAGAGCGGCGCCAAGTTGATCTGGGGCGGCGAAGCCGTCGCCGTGCGCGACGATGGGCGCGCCAACCCGAACCAGCTTTTACTCACGGCGGCGACACAGCCGGCGCTCGCTCGGCTGCGCGACGACCTCGTCGCCGCGCACCGAAACGCCTTCGGCGCAAACGCCGATCGGGATCTCTGCATCGGTCTGCAGCTCACGCATTCCGGCCGATACGCGCGGCCATCGGCCCGCGATCGCCCCGAGCCGCTCGCCGCCGCTGCCCATCCCGTCCTCGACCGGCGGTTTCCCGACGGCGTCCGCATCATCGCCGACGAGGAGATCGATGCCCTCGTCGAGCATTTCGTGGTCGCGGCGCGGCTGGCGGCATCGGCGGGATTCGACTTCGTCGACATCAAGCACTGCCACGGTTACCTGGGACACGAGCTGCTCGGTGCCGTCGGGCGACCGGGCCGCTACGGCGGTCCGCTCGAGAACCGCACGCGCTTTCTTCGCACCATCGTCGACGGAATTCGGGCCGAGGCTCCGGAGCTCGCGATCGCGGTGCGCGTGTCGGCGTTCGACACCGTACCGTACAGAAAGGACGCAGACGGACACGGCGTCGAAGAGGACGACCCGTATAGCGGATTCGGGATCACCCGGGAACCAGGCTGCGGCCCGAACCTCGATGACGCACGGGCGTTCCTTCAGATCGTGCAGGACCTCGGGATCCACCTGGTCTGCATCACGGCGGGGAGTCCATACTACAACCCGCACGTGCAGCGGCCCGCGCTGTTTCCGCCGAGCGACGGGTACGATCCGCCAGAGGATCCGCTCGTCGGGGTGGCCCGGCAGATTGCGGCTACCGCGTGCCTCAAGCGGGAATTCCCGTCGATGGCGATCGTCGGATCTGCGTACAGCTATCTGCAGGAGTGGCTGCCGCACGTCGCGCAGCATGCCGTCCGGACCGGACTCACCGACTTTGTCGGCATCGGCCGCATGGTGCTGTCGTATCCGGAGCTGCCGGCCGACGTGCTCGCCGGGCGTCCACTGCGTCGAAAATCGATCTGCCGCACGTTCAGCGACTGCACGACCGCCCCGCGCCTTGGGCTCAGGTCCGGCTGCTATCCGCTCGACGGCTTCTACGGCAGCCACCCGGACGGCGAAGTCCTCGCGGCCCGCAAATCATCTGAAAGGAGCACCCGATGATACGGCTCACGATGATCGGCGCCGTCGTGGCGATCACGCTCTCACCCGCTGGTGTTTTCCAGCGTGCGCAGCCCGCAGCAGGCGCCATCTACCACGACGGCTGGATCGACTTCGACAAGAACGGACAAAAGGATCCCTTCGAGGATCCCACCGTCGCTGTCGACCGCCGCATCGAGGATCTCCTCGCGCGCCTGACGCTGGAAGAAAAGAGCTGCCAGCTCGCCACCTTGTACGGCTACTCGCGTGTGCTGAAAGACCCGCAGCCGACCCCGGCGTGGGATCAGATGATCTGGAAGGACGGCATCGGCAACATCGACGAGCAGCTCAACGGCGTGTACGGGAACAGCGCCGGCCCGCACCCGCAGAGTCCGCTCACCTATCCGTTCTCCGTGCACGCCGGAGCGATCAACACGATCCAGAAGTGGTTCGTGGAGCGCACCCGGCTGGGGATCCCGGTCGACTTCACGACGGAAGGCATTCGAGGGCTGAATCACGATCGCGCGACGAGCTTTCCGGCGCAGATTGGCGTCGCGAGCGCCTGGGATCGCGATCTCGTCGCGCGCATCGGCACGATCACGGGTCGCGAAGCGCGGGCGCTCGGCTACACGAACGTCTACTCCCCGATTCTCGATGTCGCGCGCGATCCACGGTGGGGCCGCGTCGTCGAGACCTACAGCGAGGATCCGTATCTCACGTCCGAGCTCGGGCGCATCCAGGTACGCGCGCTCCAGGCGCAGCATGTCGTCTCGACGCCCAAGCACTTCGCCGTCTACAGCATTCCCAAAGGGGGACGCGACGGCGCCGAGCGCACCGATCCGGAGGCCACCGTCCGCGAGATCGAAATGGTCAACCTGCAGCCGTTCCGCGCCGCGATTCAGGACGCCGGCGCGCTGGGCGTCATGAGCTCGTACAACGACTACGACGGCGTGCCGATCACCGGAAGCCGCCATTTTCTCACGGACATCCTGCGCACGCGGTGGGGATTCAAAGGGTACGTCGTCTCGGACAGCGCGGCGGTGGAGTTCATCCAGACCAAGCATAAAGTCGCCGGCGATTACCCGGAGGCCGTGCGCCAGGCCGTTGAGGCGGGGCTCGACGTGCGAACGGATTTCACGATGCCCGACGTGTACATCGACGCCGTTCGGCAGCTCGTGAAGGACGGGCGGCTGCCGATGCGCGTGGTGGACGACCGGGTGCGCGACGTGCTGCGTGTGAAGTTCTGGCTTGGCCTGTTCGATCAGCCCTACGTCCCCGAACCCAAAGCCGCCGACCGCATCGTCCGCAGCGCCGATGCCGTGGAAACGTCGCTGCGTGCAGCGCACGAATCCATCGTGCTGCTCGAAAACCGCAATGGCGTGCTGCCGCTCCGCAAGGACCTGAAGTCGATTCTCGTGACCGGACCGAATGCGACTGAAACACAGAGCTCGATTAGCCGCTACGGGCCTGCCAACCTCTCGGTCGTGTCGATTCTCGATGGCATCAAGGCAAAGGTTGGCCCTGGCGTGAACGTCATGTACACGAAAGGTGCCGAGTTCACCGACGTTACGTATCCGGAGAGCGAAATCCTCCCGGTGCCGCCCAATGCCGCCGAGCAGGCGGAGCTCGACAAGGCCGGCGAGATGGCGCGTCAGGCCGATGCGATCGTGGTCGCTGTCGGCGAGAATGCGGAACTGGTCGGCGAGAGCCGTTCGCGGACGAGTCTGGACTTGCCCGGGTTCCAGCTGGCGCTCGTCCAGGCAGCCGTCGCTTCCGGCAAACCGGTCGTCGTCGTACTCCTGAACGGCCGTCCGCTGACGATCAACTGGGTCGACCGCCACGTGCCCGCCGTCGTCGAAGCCTGGTTCCAGGGGGAGTTCTGCGGCACCGCCATCGCGGACGTCCTCTTTGGCGACTACAATCCATCGGGCAAGCTCCCGATCACGTTTCCGAAGACGGTCGGGCAGATTCCCTTCAACTTTCCATACAAGCGCGGCTCGCAGCTTCCGACGGATCGTCTTGGCGCCTCCGAGCGAAAGGTCATGGTGAATGGGGCCCTGTATCCGTTCGGCTACGGCCTGAGCTACACGACGTTCAAATACTCGAACCTCAGCGTGTCGCCGGCCGTCCAGGGCGCCGACGGACGGATCGACGTCTCGCTCGACGTCCAGAACACCGGCACGCGAGCCGGCGATGAAATCGTGCAGTTATATGTGTCGGACGATGTGACGAGCGTCGTCTATTACGACAAAGTCTTGCGCGGTTTCGACCGCGCGGCGCTTGCGCCCGGGGAGACCAAACGCGTGCACTTCACGCTGGGACCGGCGGATCTCGCGCTCCTCGATCGGGGCATGCACTGGACGGTCGAACCGGGCACGTTCACGGTAATGGTGGGCGCCTCGTCGGAGGACATCCGGCTGCGCGGCACCTTCACGATCCAGTAGACTAGGTGACTCGCCTTCCCTTTACCGTTAACGTGTGGTGTGTCACGTCCAGTGGCCGGTTGCCGGCCCAAGGGGCCGCGAAACGGGCAAAGTCAATTCCCCGTCAATCGCGCCCGCGCTGTTGCCGCGAGCGGCGGCACGCGAGCGGCGAGCGCGCGGATCTCCGGATCGTTCGCATAGTGCGGCGCCGCGCGCCGCAGCACTGGATACAGCGCCTGCGGCGCCCACTGGCCGAGCTGCTGGTACGGCCATCTCTCGCGAGGGGCGAACGCGTATGGCGCCAGAAACATGACCGCACCGCGGAGCGAGCGGCCATTGGTTGTGTCGTAGTGCCACAGATCAACGTCCAGCCGATCGCCAAGCTGCGCGAGCCGTGTCAATCCGTCGAGGTTCATCACGCTGTAGCTCCATGCGCGCGTGCGCGCCAGCTCCAGCGGCTGACGGCCGTCCGCGTCGATCTGCAGCGCGATGCGCCTCGTCCGGACCGATTCGAGCACGCCGCGCGCGGCTGCCGCCCGCCCGAGGAAGAGTGCGTACGACGCGACCTGGAGATCGTAGTACGTGCCGTGGTTGTTTTTCGCCGAGGCCTCTGCGCGGCCGTTCGCGCTCGTCTGCATCCACTCGAGAAACGCGCTGAACCACTGCTTTACCGCCCGATCGTCCGCGATCAGCCAGGCGCCGGATTCTTCGAGCAAGCCGATCGCGTCGACGACGCGCGTGAGGCCGCGCGTTTCGATCAACCCGATCCCGCGGCCGGGGTTCAGTCCGGGGACAAACTGCGCGTACTCCAGATTGGGATTCATCCGTGTCGCCGGATCGACGAACCATGCACGGAGCAGGTCAGCGGCGTGTCGCGCATATCGATCGTCGCCCGAGAAGTACCACGCCAGCGACAGGGTCTCGACCGCGCCTTCGAGACGGTCGAGCGCAGCGTGGTCGGTGATGGCATTGATCTCGGGGTTGCGCTCGCCGTCGCGCCGAACGTACGGCAGCCCGCTGGAAGTCCCCGGATTTCGCCAGAAGTACGGCGCCTGGCTCGTGTAGTCGTGCCGGTCGCCGCTCGGCGCGGTCACCGCCTTGTCGACAACGGACAGGCGTTCGAGGGAGAGCGCCGCGTCCGCGTCGGCGCGGAGGGCCCGCCACGCGGGCATCCACGCGGGATCATCGGCCGTAATGCCTTGTTTCGCTCGCTCCAGGCGTGAGCCGTCGAGAAGGAACACTGCCGCCGGCGCGGAGGCTGACGGCGACGGCCGCGGGGGCGTCCAGAGCGCCAGAGCGGCCGCCGCCAGCGCAGCGGCGCACGGCGGTCGGCTACGCCCCCTGCAGGGAAGAAGCACGGAGGGTCGGGAGGCCATCGCCGACTCCCCTACGCATGCAGGCGCTCGCGGGCGTTGCGCACGACGTATTGGTCCTGCTTCGGCTCGGCGTCGCATGCGATCTCGAGCGTGGTCAGCGGCGCTTCAGGGGCTTCCCTGGGGAGCCCCGTCATCCAGACGCGCATTTTGTCCTGCGTGAACGCGACGTTGGCGCCCGTCGCGCGCAGCCGAATCGATTTCACGGGCACGAGCAGACCCGCGATGCCGAGTGTCTCGCCGGGCCACGAGTGCACGTGCATGAAGAGGGTGTTTCCCTTCCGCGTGAACATCGCGTAGCTGGACCGCCGAGGCTGGCAGGGTTCGCTGCCGTACACCGTGTCTCCGTTGCGATCCATCCAAGCGCCGACGGTCTCCAGAATTTTGACCGAAGGCTCGGGAATGCTCCCATCGCCGCGCGGTCCGATGTTGAGCAGGTAGTTGCCGCCGTCGCGCGAGCAGGAGATCAGGTTTTTGACGATGGTTTTCGGCGTCTTCCACTCGTCGTCGGCTGCCTGGTATCCCCAGCTGCCGTTCATCGTCATGCAGGATTCCCACGCCCGTCCACCGGTTTCGGCGCGGATCTGCTGTTCGGGCGTGCTGAAGTCCCCCTCCAGCTTGTTGCGGTTGTTGACGATGATGTCGGGCTGGAGCGAAAAGACCATGTCGTTCATCCGCTCCGACTCCCAGCCCTTCGCGTCGAGCGGCCACGCGACGTCGTACCAGAGCACGTCGATCTTGCCGTAGTTGGTCATGAGCTCGCGGACGTGGGTGTGAATGTAGTCGACGAAGCGGCGGCGCGCGGCCTCGTCCGTCGCGCACCGCGCGCCGTCGGGATGGTGCCAGTCCATGAGCGAGTAGTAGAACCCGACGCGCCGCCCTTCCGCGCGGGCAGCGTCGACGTACTCGCGGACGAGATCGCGCCCGGGGCCTTGACGCGGCGCGCAGTAGTCCGTCGTTTTCGTATCGAACAGACAGAAGCCTTCGTGATGCTTGGTGGTCATCACCATGTACTTCTGCCCGGCGGCCCGCGCGAGGCGCGCGAACTCCCTCGGCGCGTCCGGCTTGGGTTGAAAGCGCTTCGCGAACTGTTCGTAGGCGGCGACCGGAATGGCTTCGTTCTCCATCGCCCATTCGTGCCGCCCGTACGCGCTGTACGCACCCCAGTGGATGAACATGCCGAAGCGCGCGTCGTGCCACCACTTCATACGGCGGTCGCGATCCTCCGCCGCGTTCGCAGCCGGCCCTTGTGGCGCCGCCTGTGACGCGGCGCCCACGGCGGAACCGCCGCCGAGGGAGGCAGCGGCCGCCGAGGCGCCAATCAGCTTCAAGGCTTCGCGACGATGCATCCCGCCCTCCTGGTCGTCGCCTGTGTCAAAAGGTGAACCGGAGAGACAGCTGCATGATACGCGGGTTGCGCGCCGTGTTCACGCGGCCGAAATTCGCGTTCACCTGGTTGCCGGCTGCATCGAACTTGGCACCGCGGTCGACGTCGCTGTACTGGATCGTGTTCAAGACGTTATAGGCCTCGACGCGGAACTGGAAGCTGCGGTTCGTGGCCAGCCGGAAGTTCTTGAACAGCGCGAGATTCCAGTTGTTGATGCCCGGGAGCTGAATGACGTTGCGCGGTTCGTTGCCGAAGTCGCCGCGTCCCGATGGACGCTGGAAGACGCTCGTGTCGAACCAGCGATCGGTGGTGCGGTCGGACGGCGAGAGCCGCGGGTCGGCCGTCATGTTCGGACGCGCGCCCTCGGTACCGCCGACGAAATCGAAGTTGTCGGTCGTCGACAGCGTGATACCCGCCCAGTCGCCGGAAATCCAGGCATTTTCGCCGGAGAGCTGCCAGCCGTCGAGCGCGGCCCGCGCGAGCGGGTTCGAGAACTGCGTCACCGGCAGGTCGTAGGTGTAGTTGATCACCAGCGTCTGGTTCTGGTTGTTGCTGTTCGGCCCGTAATACCACTCCTGGAGCGGGCGGTAGATCGAGACCGACGCGGGATCGCTGTCGCCGAGGCCGTACCCCCGCGCGAAGGTGTACGCACCGCCGAACTGCAGGCCGTGGATGTAGCGGCGGTTGACCTGTATCTGGAGTGAGTTGTACTTACCGGTGCCCCAGTTGCCGCGGATGTTGATCGTCGAGTAGCCGCGATACGGCCGAAGGAAGTCGTCGGGGAGCGGCTTTCCGTTGCGGGGATCGATGTTCTGGGGCAGGAATCGCGCACCGTCGGGCACGGCGTTGATGTTTTCCTGCATTTCGAGGTAGCGGTTCCAGGCGCCGACGTAGCTCACGTCGACCACGGTGCCCCAGCCGATGTCGCGTTGCACGCCTGCCGTGAAGCGGTACGCGACCGGTGTATGCGCTTGGCGCTCCAGGCCGTTGACACTCGCCGGCCGATCCGAGAGCGCGGCCGTGTTCTGCAGGAAGTTCGAGAGCGAGTTGTAGTAGAGGGTCGACTGCACGTAATTGGGCGGTCCCTGCAGATTGCCCTGCGAGCCGCCGCCGAGCAGTGCCTGATGGAAGATGCCGGCGCTGGCGTGAACGGCCGTCTTGTTGTCGCCGGTCAGATCGTACGCGAACCCGACGCGCGGCTCGAGCAGCACCGGTTCCTGATCGCGGAACCCCTTCGGATAGCTCGTGTCGGAGGCCGGCACCATCCCGTTGGCCGGATCGCCCGTCCCGGGCACGAACGCTCCGACGTACACCTGATCGACGACCTGTCCCGTAACCGGATCCCATCCGACGTTCTTGCCGCCTATCTTCGCCGGATAATAGAACCGCGGCGCGTTGGCGGGATCGTAACGCTCGGGCACGAACGCGGCGGTCTGCTCGTTCGCCTGGTAGAAGGGGGTGTACCACAGAAACCGCATTCCGTAATCCACGGTGGCACGGCTGGTCGGGCGCCACGTGTCCTGCGCAAACCACTCGGATTCCCAGTGGCGGTTGCGCGTCGACCGGAACGCGTTCGTCTCGGTGTAGGTCGCGAAATCGCCCAGCAGGAGGTTGGAGAACGTGTAGTTTGTATCGAGCGGGTTGTTCGTGTCGCGGCGGAAATCGAAGCTGCCCATCCAGAGCCCGCCGCGCGCCTCGTTGTTCCGAATGTATTCGAGGTACGCGCCGGCTTTGAACGTGTGGTTTCCCTTTAACCACGTGACGTCCTCGGTCACCGACGAGAGCCAATCGTGGTCCGTCTCGCCGAGCCGCTGATCGTAACTGTACTGCGTCGTGCTGACGCCGGCGCCGCTGTTGTTGAAGCCAAGATTCACCTGCGGCAGCACGCCCAGCGGATTGAGCTCTGGGTGGAACTGGCCCACGTTGAAGCCTACAGTGGAGCGCTCGATCTTCGTGAGATCATCGGCCGTCGCCGTCCCGAAGCCTTCGGTCTGGCGGCGGACGCCTCCGTACAGCTCGTTGACGAGATTCGACCCGAAGATGTGATGGTGGCCGACGACGACGGACTCGTCGCCGAAATCGTACTTGCCCGCGAACTGCCCCCAATCTTCGGGACCCGCCGTGATTTCCGTGCCTTTCTGTACGGACGTGAAGCTGCGGAACTTCACGTACATCGAATCGTTGCCGCTCCGCTCCCAATTGACGTTCGCGACGTGATTCCACCGCGGCTTGTCCGGCGTCTCCTGCCGGATGAAGTTGTAGAGGCCGGCCGTCTCGCTGCGATCAAGCCGGTTGGGCTGCGGCAGAAGACTCATGAGCGCGAGGCCGTTCGGGTCGATGCGGTTGGCGGGAATCTTGTTGCCGGGGAAGGGCTTGCCGGTGAGCGGATCCTTGATGACAATCAGCTTGCCGCCGGCGTCATATGTCTGCGAGAAGTCCCCTTGGCGCTCGAGATCGGTGGGCATCATGTACTTGCGCACCGGGCCCGGCTGCTGTGCCTGCGGCGTTTCCATCGAGTAGAAGAAGAAGAGGTGCGTGTCGCCTCCGCCGTCCATGAGACCGGGAAGCTTGACCGGCCCCCCGATGTTCGCGCCGTACGTGTCGTAGTGATATTTCGGCGTCGGCAGGTGGTTCCTCTTGTTATCCCAGCTGTTCGAGTTCCACGCGTCGCGTCGAAGGTAATCGTAGAGGCTGCCCGCATAGTGCATGCCCCCGCTTTTCGTGATGATCTTCACGTTGGCGCCGCCGGTGCGACCGTCTTCCGCCTTATAGGTGCCGAATTGCACCTTCACTTCAGCGATCGCGTCCAGGTTGGTCGCCGCGGCGAAGCGGTTGGTCCCGCTCAGCTCGTTGCCGTTCAACCCGTCAACGCTCACGGCATTCCATTGCTGGCGCTGTCCGGCGATCTGCGGCACTCCGGAACCGAAGCTCTCGCCCATCGCCTCGATGTCGTCGGTATAACGGACACCCGGGAGCAGCCGCAGGAGCGACATCACGTCTCGTCCTTTGGTCTGAACCTGGGAGATCTGATTCGACGTGAGCAGGCCCGTGTAGTCGCTGTTCTTCGTCTCGACCTGCGTGCCCTCGGCCGCCACGGTGACGACCTCGCTCAATTGGCCGACGTCCATCGTCACCTTGCCGAGGTCGAGATGCGCGCTCGCCTCGACGACGTTGCCACGTCGCACCAAGGTGCGGAACCCCTGGAGCTCCACTTTCACCGTGTAGGTGCCGGGCGGCACCGCCCGGAAAGCGAACTCGCCGCGGGCGTCGCTCACCGTCGGACGTGAGACGCCGGTCCGCTCGTCGGTCAGCGTCGCGGTCGCGCCGGGGATGACCTGGCCGGAACTGTCGACCACCGTTCCCGACAGCGTGCCTGTGTCCTGCGCCCGCGCAGGCACCGCGCTAATGAAGACGGCGGCCAGCACGCCGCAGGCGGCGAGCAGCCGGCCGTGGAAGAACCCCGTCGTGCGACACATAACGATGCCTCCCTGTCAGTGCTTAGCCGGCGGGCTTCGCCCCGCCGGACCCCCTGCACACGCTGTCGCGGCGTAGCCCGCGCGGATTCGAGACGTGCTGTGTTAACGCACTTTAACGTTAAAGTCAAGTTACTTTAACGTTAAAGTGATCAGCGCCGCACGGCAGAGCCCTCGTACGCGACCACCACGACGGTGGCCATCGGATCGGGCATCGGCCGATCGAGCGTGAACGTCGTCCGCCCGTCCCCGCCGGCGCTGAACGGTACGTCGACGCCATCCGCCAGCCGGTAGACCCGCGTGACGCGGTTGCGCATCGCCGGGATCGCGAATGGCGCACGCGGTTCGTTGAAGAAAGTGAAGTACAGCCGCCCTGGCTTCGCGGTGACGCGCCACTCCGTTTGCGGCAGGAACAGCTTCTGCCCGCGCACGTCGAGCGCGCCGCGCGCACTGTATTCGCCGAACTCCTCGCCGAAGGGCGACGGGCCGGCGGCATATACCGCTTCCCCGTTGACCCTCAGCCAGCGGCCCGCGGTCCTCAGGTTGGCTTGACTGGCCTGCGGGATCAGGCCGTCAGCCATCGGGCCGACGTTGAGCAGGTAATTCCCGCCCTTGCTGACGATGTCGATCAGTTTGAAGAGAATCGTGCCGGGGGCCTTCCAATCGGTGTCGTCCGTCCGATACCCCCACGTGTGATTGATCGTCGCCGGCGTTTCCCAGGCCAGGCCGGACGCTGCATCGGGGACGACATTGTCTCCAGTCGACCGGTAGTCTCCCTCCGTCCCGAGCCGCCCGTCGATGAGCGTCGAGGGCTGGAGCGTGCGGACGATTGTCGCGAACCGCTGGCCGCGCTCCGGGGTCATGCTGCGAGGGGTATCGAACCAGATGAGGGCGACCGGCCCATACCGGGTAAGAAGTTCGCGAACCTGCGGCTCGGCCTTGCTCCTGAGATAGCCGTCATAGTCCTTGCGCTCTCGGCCGTCGGGTCCGAGATCCGGGCCGAAGTCCCACGTGTTGCCGGCGCCGCCGGGTTCGTGCCAGTCCTGCGACTGCGAATAATAGAATCCGAGCCGCATGCCGCGACGCGCGCACGCGTCGGCCAGCTCCTTCAGAACGTCCCGCTTGAATGGCGTCGCATCGACGACGTTGTAGGAGCTCGCGTTCGACTTGAACATCGCGAACCCGTCGTGGTGCTTGGCCGTGATCACGATGTACTTCATGCCGGCGTCCTGGGCGAGCTGGACCCAGGCGTCCGCATCGAATTTGACGGGATTGAACCGCGCGGCGAGCTGTTCGTACTCGCGGACCGGCACCTGGCACCGGTTCATCAGCCATTCGCCGAGTCCCGGGCACCGGCGCCCGTGCCACTCGCCCGCCGGAATGGCATACAGTCCCCAATGAATGAAAAGGCCGTACTTCGCGGCGCGGAACCACGCGAGCCGATGCTCGCGGGCGGGGTCGGGCTGAGGCGGCTGCGCCTGATGGGCGCGCGCGATCCCGGATGCGGCGACGGCGGCGAGACACACGGCCGTGAATCTGCGCGCGGCGGGACGCCCGCCGGGCGACCGACGACAGGACATAGGACTCCTCTGCCGGCGCAAGCGGATGGCGGCGGTCGGGCGCCTCGCGCATAATGGCGCGAGCCGCCCGCCTCCTGCGGCGCCGCGGCGGACGCTGTGATACTATCCTTTACCGTTAAAGTCAATTAACTTTAACGTTTAAGTAGCATGCCTCCAACCACCACTATGAAGCGGATCGCCGGGGAACTCGGCGTGTCCATCACCACTGTGTCGAAGGTCCTCAATAACCGCGAGGACATCGGCCACGCTACCCGCGCCCGCGTCCTCGCCAAGGTCGCGGAGCTCGGCTACCAGCCGAACGCCGTGGCGCGCAGCCTGACGCTCCGGCGCACCCACACGCTCGGCATCGTCATCCCCGACCTGATGCACTCGTTTTTCGTCGAGATCGTGGCCGGCCTCGAAGCGGTCGCCAGCGCGCGGGGGTACGGACTGTTGTTGTGCAGCTCCAACGAGAATCCCGCCAAGGAGCGCACCGAGCTCGACCTGCTCCGGCAGCGGCAGGTCGACGCGATCGTGGTCGCGCTGAGCAACACGTCGGGCAACACCGACCTGCTCAAACAGCTCGCGCGCCTGGGCATCGGCCTGGTCATGATCGACCGCGATGATCACCCGGACGTGCGCTGCGACCGCGTGCTCACCGACGACGAAGCCGTGGGACGAATCGCCACCGCTCACCTGCTGGCGCACAGGCGCCGCGTCGCGCACATCGCGGGACCACCGCTGGCCCACGCCAGAAGACGCGCGGACGGGTACCGGAAAGCCTTGAAGGCCGCCGGCGTCCGAGCCAGCCCCGACTGGATCGTGCGCGGGGGCTTCATGGAGTCGGACGGCTACCGGGCGATGCGCCGTCTGCTGGCCGTTCGCCCGCGGATCGACGCCGTGTTCGCCGTCAACGATCCCGCCGCGATCGGCGCGATGAAAGCCATCTGGGAGGCGGGCCTCGAGGTGCCCGGAGACATCGCCATCGTGGGAGCCGGCGACATCGCACTTGGCGATCTGCTGCGCGTGCCGCTCAGCACCGTGAGCTGGTCCCGCGAGGAACTCGGGCGCCGCGCCGCGGAACTCGTATTCGAGCGGCTCCTTGCCGGCGATGCGGAACGCCGCTACCAGAGGATCGTGATTCCGCCGCGGCTCGTCATCCGCCAGTCGAGCGTCGGCTGAACGAGGCGCGCGGACCTCGGGATGGAGGACAAGATGCTGACCGCGAAAGCGTGCGCCTTCGCAGTGGCCGCCGCCCTACTGTCCGCGTCCGCGGGGCCGACAATCGACATGACGCGCGAGCGGGCGCGTGTGCTGGCGGCGGCGGACCGGTATCTCACGGACGCACCGGTCACGATTACCGCCTCGCATTCAGCACGGAGCGCGGGCGGCCTGCACGACTTTTTCTCTGAAGGCGATTACTGGTGGCCGGACCCGGCGAACCCTGATGGCCCGTACGTTCAGCGCGATGGGATGTCCAATCCCGCCAACTTCGTCGAGCACCGCCGCGCGCTGATGCGATTGTCCGTGCAGGTGCCGGCCCTCGTCGCCGCGTATGTGCTGACGCACGACGCACAGTACGCCGCGCACGCGGCGGCACACCTGCGGGCCTGGTTCATCGCACCGGGCACGCGGATGAATCCAAACCTGCAGTACGCACAGGCCATTCACGGACGCGTCACCGGCCGGGGCACCGGTATCATCGACACGATCCATCTGGTGGAGGTCGCGCGCGCCGTTGAAAAGCTTCGCGGCGCGCCGGGGTGGACCCCGGAAGACGACGCCGGCGTGCGTGACTGGTTTCGTGCGTACGACACGTGGATGACGACGCACCCGTACGGGATCGCGGAACGCGACGCCAAGAACAACCACGCCACCTGCTGGGTGATGCAGGTCGCGGAGTTCGCCCACCTCACAGGCGACACGGCTCTGATGGACGAAGCCCGCACGCGCTTCAAGACCATCATCGTTCCAACCCAGATCGCAGCCGACGGGAGTTTTCCACAGGAGTTGCGGCGGACGAAGCCGTACGGCTACTCGCTGTTCAATCTCGACGCCATGGCGACGACCGCGGAGATCCTCTCCACGCGGGAGGACAACCTGTGGACGTTCGAGCGCGACAGCCGTGGGCTCGCGCGCGCGCTCGCGTTCATGGTGCCCTACATCCGCGACAAGCACGCATGGCCGAAGCCGCCCGACGTCATGTACGACAGGGAATGGCCCATGCGCCAGGCGAGCCTGTTGTTCGGCGGCATCGCGCTGCACCGACCCGAGTACATCGCGCTGTGGGAGACGCTGCCGGCCGATTCGGCGGTCGAAGAAGTCGTCCGCAACTTTTTCATTCGCCAGCCCGTGCTGTGGATCGAATGACGGATCGGCGCGGCGGACAGGCGCAGGTCGCCATCACGTCCTTCACGGCGCTGTTCGCGATCGTCGGACTCGCGCTGTACGGCCTGCCCTTCTACTACGACTTCATGGTGCGCGAGTTCGGGTGGTCGTTCGCGCAGGTGAACTCCGGCAACGCGTACAGCAAGCTCGTGGTAGGGCCGCTGTTCGGATTCGGCGCCGGGTGGATCGTGGATCGATTTGGCCCGCGGCGGCTGATGATGTGGGGCATCGTCATGGCCGGCTCCGCGCTCGTCGGCCTCGGCCACGTGCACGGCCTGTGGATGTTCTACGGCTTTTATCTCCTGAATGCGCTGGGCTACGTCTGCGGCGGTCCGCTGCCGAACCAGGTGCTGCTCTCGCGCTGGTTCGATGCGTCGCGCGGCAAGGCGATGGGTGTCGCGTACCTCGG
>Ga0310810_10001664_pt1 | contig 23510 bp, 17 predicted proteins | sample NCmetagenome_FD_207641 | JGI IMG/M metagenome (GOLD analysis project Ga0310810, IMG submission 207641) | Soil microbial communities from experimental microcosm in Duke University, North Carolina, United States - NC | ecosystem: Engineered > Artificial ecosystem > Soil microcosm > Unclassified ... | reverse complement strand
TGGCGCTCCGGGGCCGCGGCTCAGCGGACCATCTTGATGGTGGGCTGCAGGCGATACGTGCCGTCGGACTGCAGCACGACCGACTGATCGGCGATGAAGTCGAGCGTAAGCTGCGTGGTCCCCCCGGCCGAAACACTGAAGGGCCCGATCAGCTTGAGTCCGGACTGCATGCCGCTCGGAATCGTGAGCGGGTGGGCCACGCCGTCGACGACCACGTTCGAGCCCGCACCCAGGCGCAGCCGCACCTGCGTGTAGTGGCCCGCGGGCACCATCCCGACGCCGATCTGCGTCGTGGTTCCGTTGCGCAGCGCGAGCAGGTCGATGGTCTGCGTGTCGTGGCTGAGGACTTCCCAGCCCGCCTGGTGCACGTCCGACGAATCGTGATCGGATTCGTGCGTCTCGGTCGAGTCGTCGTCCGCTTCGTGCGTGTCCGTCGAGTCTTCGGGCTCACCCACTTCCAGCGAGTCCCCCGGCTCGCCGTCGTCGCCCGATCCGTTCGACGCGTGGATCGCGACCTGGTCAACGACGATGTTGACCGCGTCGAACGCGGCCGGCGCGTCGGTCATGTGCACGATGACCTGGCCCATCGCGGGCTTGCTGGGACTCTTGGAGCAACCGAAGAAGAGTGCGACGAGGAGCACAATGCCGAGTGCGGTCGCGATTCGGTGCATGGCTCGATCCTCCCCCAATGTGAAAGCGCGGCGAGATGCCTTGTCTGCGGCCATGCGGCCTGCTGTGGCGGGGAGCGCCGCCCGTTAGCCTAGCGCCGGCGCCGCGGGCCGGGCAACCCCCGAGACGATGAGGTCCGGCAACCCTGGCACCGTCGCGGGTGCTCGCGCGCCGGGCGGGTCGTCGGCCAACCCACCGCCGGGGTGGCACCTCGGCGGCCCGCGTCGGGGCTAGGCGCCGCTCAGGATCTTGGCCTTGATCGCCTCGTACTCGGCGTCGGAGATGAGCTTGGACGCCAGCATCTGCCGCGCCTGTTCCAGGCGCTGCAGCGGATCGCCGGTCGGCGCGGCCAGCCCGGCCGCCGCGCCGCCCATGATCTGCACGCCTCCCGAACGCGCGCGCAGCTCTTCCATCTCGCGCACGCGGCGCTTCTCGCGCCAGGCCTGGTCCTGGGCCTGGCACACGCGGTACACGGCCTGCGCCTCGGCGGCATCCAGCCCCGTGAACTCCAGCACGCGGTTCGGGGTCTGCGCGCTCGCCAGGTCGCTCGTGTTCTCGACGACCAGCCGCAGCGTCGCCGCGAAGATGCCGACGTGCACATGGGCTTCCTTGAGATCCTGCCAGCGCAGATCCGAATACTCGTAGCCGCCGAACAGTCCACGCTTGAGCGCGATCAAGCGGTTCGTGGTCGCGGCCACGACGACGCGGCGGTGAGTCAGTGCGAACAGGCGGCGCTGGATCGCCGTGGCTTCGATGACCTCGTCGCGCACGAGGATCGCTTGCAGGCTCGCGAGTCCCGGCACGGCAGCGGGAGTGGTCGTGGTCGCGGCATCCGCCATGGGCGAGTCTCCTCAGTGAGGCGTTGAGCGTTCGGGGTCAGCAGCGCGTGAGGTCGCAGGCTACCGTTCCGGCGCGCCCTCGGCAACGAGCGACCGCCGGCCGGCGCGTCGAAGCGCGGCTAGTCCGGCGTCTCGCCGTTCAGGATCGCGGTCAGACGCCGCGAGTCGATGTTGCCGCCGGACACGATGCACACGATGCGCCCGGACCCGGCGCGCCCGGTGCGCGCGGCCGCGAGCGCCGCGGCGCCCGCGCCCTCGGCGATCACGCGCTGGCGCTCGGCGAGCAGGCGCACCGCGGCGGCCACCGCGGCGACCGGGACCACGATCGAGCCCGCCAGCAATTGGCGCACGAGCGGCCACATGTCGGCGAGCACGAACGGCCCGCCCATGCCGTCGACGAATGTCGGCGTGTACGTCACGCGCGTCGGCGCGCCGGCGGCCAGCGACGCGGCGAGCGGCGCCGCGGTCTCGACCTCGCACGCGAACACCTTGGCGGCGGGGCGTAGCGCGCGCAGCGCGGACGCGATGCCGCAGCTCAGGCCTCCGCCTCCGTATGGCACGATCACGGCGTCGACGTCCGGCAGGTCCTCCGCGATTTCGAGGCCGATCGTGCCGTTGCCGGCGATGACGGCGCGGTCGCTGACCGGGTGCACGAAGAAGCCGTCGAGCCCCGGGAACGTGCGCGTCTCGAGGATCTGAAACCAGTCGGCGAACGGAACCTTCACGACCGACGCGCCGAGTCGGGCCAGCGCCTCGAGCTTCGTGGCCGGCGCGTGGTCGGGAGCGACGACGTGGCACGGCACGCCGAGGCGCCGCGCCTGCCAGGCCACGCCCTGCGCCATGTTGCCGGCGCTCGCCGTCCACACGCCGCGCGCGAGCTGCTCGGGGGGAGCCAAGGCGAGCGCGTTGCTCGCGCCGCGCAGCTTGAACGAACCGATCGGCTGCAGGTTCTCGAGCTTGAGCCAGATCTCGCCCGGCCCGTCGTCGAGGTGCAGCCTGAGGAGCGGCGTGCGCACGATCGCCGAGGCGATGCGCGCCTGCGCGGCGCGGATCTCGGCGATGTCGAGGATGTCGGAGGCAATCATGCGGGCGGACTCTGCGCGGCCATGGTCGGGCGCGCGTTAGCGCGCGCGGCGGCGGCCGCGAGTCTAAGCGCGGCGACGCGCCATCACCAACAGCGGCGCAGCGGCCGGCATTCTCGCGGCTCGCGGCTCGCGGCCTCAGCGCGTGATGGCGACGCGCGCCGTGGCCACCTCGTGATTCGCGTCGACACGCACGACGTACCAGCCGGGCGCGAGAGGCACGCGCCCCGCGAGGTTCAATGCGAGCGAGGACTCGCCGGCCGGGCGCTCCCCGTCGAACAGCACGCCGAGCGTCCGGCCCTGCACGTCGAGCAGCCGCACGCGCGTTCTCGCGGCCACCGGAAGCTCGAGACGGAGCGCGATGCTTCCGCGCGAAGGATTCGGGCCGAGGCCGCGAATCGCCGTGCGACGAACCGTCGTCGTGGCGCCTGGGACGCCGGCGGCATCGACGGCGCGCAGCAGCCCGGCGCTCTTCGCGATCGACACGTTGCCATCGCTGTCGCGCACGACGACTTTCAGGACGATGCTGTCGCTGGGCGGGCCGGGCGCGGTCCAATCGTAGGAGCCGGCGTTGCCGAGGCCGAGCGCGACGGGGAGGTAAGGGCCGGCCGCGCCATGGCGCGAGGCGAAGAGGTCGGCGCCGGCGAGGCCGCTCGCGTCCGTCGCCGTCCAACTCACGTGCGTGACGATGCCGATCCCGATCAGCGCGTTCGCATACGGCTCCGTCCATTGCACGGCCGGGGCGACCGTATCGCGGCCGAACAGCACGCGCACGCCGAAGTTCTGATCGCCGCCGGCCATGTCGACGTGTCCGTCGCCATCGAAGTCACCGAGCGCGAAGGGCACGGTCGACTCGCCGTCGAATCCCGAATAGCCCGGTTCCGGCTCGAAGCCCCCGCTTCCATCGCCTCGCCACACGTCGATCGTTCCGTAGAGCGCGGCCACCCGATCGGGAGCGGTGTCGCCGTCGATCGTGAAGACCGCCGGCGGAGACTCGTGTGCGGGCCGTGGCCCCGACACGATCGGCCCCAGAGGACCATCCGACTGCTGCAACTGCGCCGCGATGGAACCCGAATAGAGCTCGTAGTCGAGTCCCGAGTACGTCTCGACGATCAAGTCCGATCGGCCGTCCCTATTCAGGTCGGCGCTCTCGACGTCGCTCGGGTAGGACGTCGCGACCGGCGCCGACGCGGCGAACGTGCCGTCACTGTTGCCCTTCATCCGTACGCGTTCGACGATGGGCGTCGGCCATCCGAACTCGGTTCTCATGCGGATCAATTCGACGTCAGGCTGACCATCTCCGTCGAAGTCAGCGGACGCACTGCTCAGAACGGAGAGCCCTCCGACCGGCGTCGACACCGCCGGCCCGAAGCCGAGCGCGCCATTTCCCATGAGCACGCGAACGGAGTCGGACGCAGGAACGATCAGATCCCGATGGCCGTCGCCGTTGACGTCATACGAGAAGGCCGACCCCACGGTGGGAACGGCCACGAGGTGCTCCGCGCCGAACGTGCCATCGGCGTTTCCATGGAAGACGCCCAATCGTGTGCCGCCCCGGATGATCACGAGGTCGGCGACGCTGTCCTCGTCCAGATCCATCAAGCCGGCCAATCGCATTCCGGCGGGCTCATTCGGGATCAACGTGCGAGGAGCGACGTCCGTGAAGAGCCGCCCCTGCCCGCCCAACGCGACGTGCAGCACTTGTCCCGCCCCGTCGACGATGCTGACGATGTCTGCGAATCCATCCCGATTGAGGTCCGACGCCGCTACACCCAGAACAAAGCCGTTGTAGAAGAGGTCGACCGGCGTGTCGCCAAAGTGCCCGGCTCCATCGCCGAGCCCGATGCGCACCCCGTTCTCGGACTGGTCGAGGGCGACGAGATCCGTCTGCTCGTCCCCATTGAGGTCCGCGAGCGCGAGCGAAGCCAACGGCCGATGCGTGGCATTGACGATCGCGGCGCCGAACGTTCCGCCGCCGGTGCCGGGGTGGGTCACGATCTTGCGCTGGCCCGCCGAGAAGTCCGAAACCACGATGTCGGGAACGGCGTCGCCGGTGACGTCGCCGAGCACGACGCCTCCCAGCTGGCTCGGCACGTCGAACAGTTTCTGCTCGGGCGCGAATGACCCGTCACCGTTGCCGCGCAACAACCCCACCTGTGTCGTTTCGTGGATAACGAGGTCGGGAGAACCGTCCTGAGTCGCGTCGCCCACCGCGAGGTCGTAGGCCGTCGAAGCGAGGTCGCCACGGAACGGTCGATAGTCGAACGTCCGATTGCCATGTCCCAGAAAGACGACCACGCTGCCCGGGTTGGATCCCGTGAGCACGACAACGTCGGGATGGCCGTCGTGGTTGAAGTCGGCCACGCGGACCATGTCGACGAACCCGTCGATGCTGTCGGGCTCCACGGGGATCGTGTCGAAGGATCGGTCCGCGCGGCCGAACAGGACTTGCAACCGGTGATCGTCGCCGACCATGGCGAGATCGGTCCGGCCGTCGCCGTCGAAATCCGCGGCCGCCATACCGGACGCGCACGATGGCGTGAAACCCGCCGGCGTCCAGTGGGTGCCACTCCCGTCACCGAATCCGACACCCAACGAGTGGAAGCCCTGGGATATGACGTCGAGGTGTCCATCTCCGTCGCAGTCGCCGACCGCCGTCCATGAGCCGAAGACGGGGCTCACGCCCGAGACCGCCTGGGCAAACGTGCCGTCTCCGAGCCCGAGCAGCACGACGGGGCCCAGCCCCGAGGCGCCGGGCGCGATGAGGTCCGGAACACCGTCGCCATTGACGTCGGCGATGGTCACGCCCTCTGGGTTGGACGTGGAGGGTTGTCCACCGCTCAACTGAGCAAGCAGCGGCGCACGAAAACGCCGAATGGCGCGCGCGGGCGCGGGCGACAGGAGCGCGCCGAGGAGGATGAGCGAGAGAAGGCGGGCAAGCGCCGGTCCTTTGGAATTCATGAAGCCCCCGAGCGTCGAGCGCACGACCTCGTGAGGTTATCGGCTTCGCGAGGCAGGCTCTTGACGCGGCAAATCGCGCCGCGCGATCGGCGCCCCCATGCCGCTCACCGCCCGAGCGCGAACCGCGCGACGGCGCGGCGACCGTCGGCGTCGGCGGCGGCGAAGTAGACCCCGCCCGCGCAGGCGCGGCCGGCCTCATCGCGGCCATCCCAAGTGAGGTCGTGGGCGCCGGCATCGAACAAGGCGGCCGGCAGGCGGCGGACGCGGCGTCCGGCGACGTCCCACACCGACCACGTGACCACACGTGGCCGCGACAGCGAGAGGCGCAGCCGGGCGATCCGGGACGGGCTCGGCGTCCACTCGAGCGTGACGCCGCGAGCCGCGTCGTCCGCCCATGCGACGCCGCTCGGACGCGCGGCGCGAGACCCCGCCGCCGCCGAGGTGAGCGCGGGCGCCGCGTCGACCCCGTCGCAGAAATTCTCGGGCCGCTCGCCGGCCGCGAGCCGGGCATCGACCGCGCTGCGCCGCGCGGGCGCGGTGGACTGCGCGTCCGCGTTCGCCTCGTCACGCGTCGCGCGTCTCGCATCCACCCCCGTGATCGGCGCGCGCGCCACGTCGCTCGGCTCGGGCGAGAGCCCCGCGTACGGGTCGTCGCTCGCATCCTCCTCGTCCCAGGCCTGGGCGCTGGCCGCGACGTCGGCGCGGCCGCTCAGGGTGCTCGCCAGCGACCAGAAGTTCGTGCTGATGTTGCTCACCGAGGTGTCGGCGACGGTCCACGGATAGTAGGGATCGCTCGGCGGCGGCCAGAAGGCCCACTTGTCCGCCCAGACGCCGCCGTCCTCGATCGCGTCGGCGAACGCCATGAGCGGCGCGTAGCGCGCCGACTGCGTGTGGTCGAACAGCAGCGCGCTGTAGCCCACTTCGTTCGTGAACGCGCGCGTGTCGTAGTCGATGTCGCAGCCGGTCGCGATGCTGTAGTAGTACTGCACGCACCCGGGATAGTCGGCGCACGGCGCCTCGTAACTCGTGTGGCCGTTTCCATCGATGCGCTCCTCCATGAAGCGCCGCGTTCCGTCGAGCATCGGCTCGATGACCGGGTCGGAGAGATCGCGCTCGATCAGGATCAACTCCATGCTCATCCAGTCCGTGTAGCTCACGTCGCGCGAGCACGCGCACCAGTGCGGAAAGCTGCCGTCGACGTGCTGGTACTGCGGAACGCCGGCGAGGATCTGGTGCGCGAGCGACGTGGCCGTCGCGTCGCCGGTCAGCTTCCCGTACTTGGCGAACGCCATGGCCGCCATCAGCCCGCCGTTCAGGATGTACTCGGAGCGCGGGATGCCCTCGAGCTCGGCGACGACGCGCGCGCCGTACTCGAGATCCCGCGCGTTGCCCGTCACCTCGTACGCCTCGAGGAACGCGTAGCCGAGCATGCCGTCGAACACCGTGCCCGACCGGACGATGTCGAAACGCGCGGCGAGATAGTCGGCGGCACACCCGACGGCGCGTTTGAAATGCGGGCGCGGCAGCGTGCGGTCGAGCTCGACGTAGCCGAGCAACTGGCACGTCGCCGTGAGGCGGACGACCTCGGTGGGATCGAGCGCGTAACGCGAATCCAACATCACGCCGTCGACCTCGTGCGCCGCGAGGAAGCGCTCGACGCGCTTCAGGATGCGCACCAGCGGATCGGCGGAGCGACCGCCCGGCGGAGGCTCGGGCGCGACGGGTGTCAGGGGGTTCGGGGTCCTCGCGGGCGCGCGCGAGGCGAGGCCGGGGGCCGAGGGACCGGGTGACGTGCCGGGCGCGTCCTGCGGGATCTCCGCGGCGCGTAGCCCCGTGAACGCTGGGACGCACACGAGGCACAGGGTCGCGACGAACGTCCGCGCCGGACGTCGGAGTGGCGGGCACCGTCGATCGCGTCGTGAGGCAGGCATCGCTCCTCCTCGAGGGGCGTCGACGACGCCCGCGAGCACGCGACGGAGCATAGCACCGCGCGCTCCTCACGCGGCGCCGGCCCTCCCACGGCGCTTCTCGCCTGGCGCCGGCCGGGCATCGCGCCCGTCACCACGCGTCGCCCGCGGGCGACGGGACCTTCCCTGGTCCCGCGCTCGCGGCGAGATCAGTTGTGCCAGCCGTTGTCGTGATCGTGGTCGCGGTCCCGGTCCTTCTTCATCTGCCCGGGAGGTCCGCCGTGCGGATGCCGGTTCCAGCGGCCGCGCGGATTGCGCACGACCTCCTCCGGCACGGAGTGCACGTCGATCACCGCGAACGGGCCGTTCGCGCTGCCCGAGCGATACCAGTAACCACTCGAGACGATGTAGAAGCTCGAATCGTACTGGTACATCTCGCAGCCGGCGTTGTCGACATAGTAGACGCGGCTGTCGGGAATCGCCACGAGCCGCGGCCCCTCATCGTAATAGCGCACGCGCGGCGGCGGCGGCGCGCTCGCGATGTCGAGACGGAATCCCAGATACGTATTCGTGCCCATCATCTCGGGTGCGCACGATGCGGCGATCAGCAACAGCGCCACGAGACTCAGCGTGCGTCGCAGCATGAGCCACCTCCTGTTTTCGAGACGCGCGGCCCGCGATAGGATCGATGTCCCGCGGCGTCATGTCGCAGGGTGCGTGCCACGCGGGGCACGGGCGCGCAAGCGCCGCGATCCCAGGCGCGTCGGTGCGGTGTTTCAGAGTGAGATCGCGCGGGCGGTGCACGATCGCGTCCGCCGCGTGGCCGATCCGCCACACCGTCATGGGCTCGACAATTCCGCCGAGATCGCGTGCGGACTCCGCGCGCGAAGGTCGCTCTGCTAGTGTGCCGCTCCATGTCCACGCGGCGCGCCCATCCCATCGCGTTCCTGTTCCTGATCCTTCCCTTCGGCGCCATGGGCGGCTACCTCACGGTGGCCCTCGCGTATCTCCTGTCGAAGGCTGGGCTGAGCGTCGGCGCCATCGCCGGCCTCGTCGCCATCAGCTACATCCCGCATACGTGGAAGTTCGCCTGGGCGCCGATCGCGGACACGACGCTGAGCCGACGCGCGTGGTATCTGATCGGGTCGGTCGCGAGCGCCGCCGGCATGTGGCTGATGGGCGCGCTGCCGGCCACGCCCGCGAATGTCCCGGTCCTGTCGGCCATCGTGCTGATCGCGAACGTCGCCGTCACGTTCCTCGGCATGTCGGTCGAGAGCCTGATGGCCTACGGAACGTCCGACGAACAGAAGGGCCGCGCGGGCGGCTGGTTCCTGGCCGGCAACCTGGGCGGTCAGGGCGTCGGCGGCGGCGCCGGTCTATGGCTGGCGCAGGTGCTGCCCGCGCCGTGGATGGCGGGCGCCGGCCTCGGCGTCGCGTGCCTGCTGTGCGCGATCCCGATCCTGTTCATCGCCGAGCCGGAAGCCGCGCACCGGCACGCGCGCTTCACCGAGTCGCTGCGCAACGTCGTGCGCGATCTGTGGAACGTCGCGCGCTCGCGGCTCGGATACCTCGCCCTGTTCCTGTGCTTCCTGCCGATCGGCAGCGGCGCGGCCGCGAACCTGTGGTCGGCGGTGGCCGGCGACTGGCGCGCGTCCGCGAACACCGTCGCGCTCGTGACCGGCGTGTTCGGCGGATTCGTCATGGCGGGCGGCTGCATCGTGGGCGGCTGGCTGTCGGACCGCATGGATCGAAAGATGTCGTACGCGCTCTACGGCGTGCTCCAGGCTCTGTGCGCGATCGGCATGGGGCTCGCGCCGCGCACCGAGACCAGCTACGTCGTGTTCACGATGCTGTACGCGTTCGTCACCGGTCTCACGTACGCCGGCTTTTCGGCGTTCGTGCTCGAAGCCATGGGCAAGGGCGCGGCCGCCACCAAGTACAGCGTGTTCGCGTCCCTGTCCAACACGCCCATCTGGTACATGACGCTCGTCGACGGCGCCGCCCACACGCGCTGGGGCCCGGCCGGCATGTTGTTCGCCGAAGCCACGCTCTGCTTCGTCGGGCTGGCGCTGTTCCTCGTCGTGCAGGCGCTCGCCGCACGGAGCGCCCCCCCGGCGGAGGCGGCGAGCTAGAAACCGGCTCCGGGGCGAAAAAACCTGCCGGATCCGCCGGCCGCTCGCGCTAGACTTTGACGCATCGGTCACGTATGGCCGCGCCGCCGGACCCTGGCGCCCGCCCACCCCCCGCCAGCTTCCTGCGGCACAGCCGAGACTCGCGTGTCGCCCTCGAAACTCGCGGGGCTCGTTGGAGTCGGTCGCCACCAGGAGCCGCCCATGCGCCATCCCTTCGTGATCCTGCTCGCATGCGCCGCATTCGCGCCGGTGCTTCCCTCGTTCTCCGCGGCGCGTCCCAGCAACGCCCGCTCGTGGTGGACGGACGAGGCGCGCCCCGCCGGGGCGCTCGCGGCGTCCCCGACCTCGCACGCGGCGCGCGTGTGTCGCGTCGATCTCGCCGCGCTGCGCGGCGTGCTCGCGGAAGCCGGTCCGACGCGAGCCGTGGAGCTGATCCTGCCCATGCCCGACGGATCGTCGGCGCGTCTCTCGGTGCGCGAGCGTTCGATCTTCGGCGACGCGTTTCAGCGCGAACACCCGGAGCTGCGCACGTACCAGGCGGTCGGCCGCGACGACCCTGCGCTGCGCGCGACGCTCGACGTGACGCCGTTCGGCGTCCGCGCGCAGGTGTTCGCGCGGGGCCGCCGCGCGCTGATCGACGCCGCGTCGCGCGGCACGACCGGCGAGGTGGTGGCGCACTGGGCTGGCGACGAAGCGCCCGAGCCGATCACGTGCGTCGTCGACGACGTGGGCGACGCCGCGGCGCGCGTGGTGCAAACCGGCGCCCTACGGTCGGCGGCCGCGGGCGGCACGCTGCGAACGTTCCGCTTCGTGCTGGCGGCGACCGGCGAGTACACGCAAACCATGGGCGGCCACGCCGCCGCGCTCGCGCAGATGACGACGTCGCTGAATCGCATCCTCCCGATCTTCGAGAGCGAGGAGTCGGTGCGCCTCGTGGTCACCTCGCTCCTGGCGTTCGACGACCCGGCGACCGATCCGTACCCCTCGAACAACACCGGCAATCTCCTGCTGCGCAACCAGGCCGTGATCGATTCCCTGATCGGGGCCGGGAACTACGACATGACGCAGGTGCTGTCGATCACCCTGGGATACGAAGGACGCTCCTTCCGACCTTTCGCCTGCGATCCGACGTTCCCCGGCCAGTCGTCCGTGACGGGTCCGGACCCGACGACGGACCTCTTCATCGTGCGGGTGATGTGTCATGAAATCGGCCACACGCTGGGCGCCACGCACACCCAGGACGGCGGCAGCAACCGGACGGCGGCGACGGCGTTCGAGCCGAGCCAGGGCTGGAGCATCATGACGAGCCCGGGCGATCCGGCGGCGTACGGCGTGCCGTTCTTCCACGTCGCGAATCTCGACCAGATGGACACGATCCTGACCGTCGCGAACGGCTGCGCGACGGGCGGGCCGAACGGCGACACTCCGCCCACCGTGAACGCCGGCCCGGACTACACGATCCCGCGCGGCACGCCGTTCGTGCTGGCCGGCGGCGCGACCGATCCGGATCCGGGTGACGTGTTGAGTTTCACGTGGGACGAACTGGATGCGGCCCCGACCACCGGCAACCTCACGCTCGGCCCCCTGTTCCGCTGGCGCGAACCGACGCCCGAGCCGAAGCGCTTCTTCCCCGCGCTCGCGACCGTGCTGTCGGGCGTCGCCGATCCGCTCGAGAAGCTGCCGACGGTGGATCGGCTGCTGCACTTCCGCCTCGTGGCCCGTGATCAGCACGCAGGTGGCGGCGGTCACGCGTGGGACGACGTGCAGATCACGGTGAGCGGCGCGCCGTTCGCGGTGCTCGCTCCGAACGGCGGCGAATCGACTCTGTCCGGGCAGCCCATTGCCGTCACGTGGTCCGTGGGCGGCGGGTCCGTGGCGCCGTTCGTGAACGTGCTGCTCACGACGGACGAGGGCGCGACGTGGGTCACGCTCGCGCACGACGTGCCGAACGACGGTGCCGAGACGGTCGCCTACGCGACCGGCACCACGTCGACGCACTGTCGCATCCAGGTCGCGGCGTCCGGCAGCATCTTCTACGACGTCTCGGACGGCGACTTCACGATCGTCGGCGATCCCACGCCGACCGCGCTCGTGCGCTTCGACGCCGAGGCCACGGACGCCGGCATCGCCGTGACGTGGCAGCTCGCCGACGCCGTGGGCACGACGTCCACCCTGGAGCGAATGAGCGGCGACACCGAGCCGTGGGGCGCGGTGGCCGCGGCGCCGGTGCGCGAGGGCGACACGTTCCGCGTGCTGGACCGCGATGTGGCGCCGGGCGTGCGCTACGCGTACCACCTGCGCGTGGTCGAGACGGACGGCCGCGTCGTGACGTTCGGGCCGATCGAGGTCAGCGCCGCCGCGAATGCGCTCGCCATCCGCACGCTCGGCCTGAACCCGAGCGCCGGGCCGTTGCGCGTCCAGCTCGCCGTGCCGCACGCCGGGCACGTGCGCCTCGTGCTGCTCGACGTGCAGGGTCGCGTGACGGCAACGCTCGTGGACGGCTGGGTGCCGGCGGGCGTGCACGACGTGACGTGGGCCGCGACGCGTGCGCCCGGGCTGTACTTTCTCAGCCTCGAATCCGCGGGAGAGCGAGCGCGGGCGCGGGCAGTCGTACTGCGTTGAGCGTGCGCGCCGCGCGACCTACGGGGCGGGCCGCGCGGCGACCGGGCGCGGCGTCGTGACCTCGTGGTCGCGCCGGTAACGACGGAGCGGCGGGCTTCGCCACGCCACCCAGGCCGTAGCCAGCGCACACGCGATGCCGCCGCTCACGACCGAGAGGCGCGCGCCCCAGGCGCCCGCCACCAGACCGGCCTCCAGCTCACCGAGCTGCGGGCCGCCCATGAAGAAGATCATGTTCACGCTCGTCATGCGCCCGCGCATGTGGTCCGGCGTGTGCAGCTGGCGGATGACGTTGCGGATCACCATGCTGACCGTGTCCGCGGCGCCGGTCAGGGCCAAACACACGAACGTGAGCGCGAAGCTGCGCGAGGCGCCGAATACGATGGTCGCGAGACCGTAGGCCACGACCGCCCACAGCAGCGTGGCGCCGCGCCGATCGATGCGCTCGACGAGCGGCACCAGCGCCACGCTCGTCAGAATCGCGCCGACCGACGGCGCGGCCGACAGGATCCCGTAGCCCTCGGCGCCGACGCGCAGGACGTCCTGCGCGAAGATCGGCAGCAGCGCGGTGGCCGACGCGAAGAACGTGGCCACGAAGTCGAGCAGCATGGTCGAGCGGATGAGCGGCGCGCCGAACACGAAGCGCAGCCCCTCGCGCGCCGCGTGCCAACTGACCGTGGCCGGCGCGCCATCGGCGCGCTCGGGCACGTCGCGCATCGCGAGCAGCGCGCCGATGACGCACAGGAACGACAGCGCGTTGAGGAGGTACGCCCAGCCCACGCCGAGCGAGGCGATGACGAGTCCGCCGAGGGCCGGACCGAGCACGGACGCGGTCTGGAACATGATCGTGTTCAGGCTGATCGCGTTCGGCAGATGTTCGCGCTGGACGAGGTTCGAGATCAGCGACTGGCGCGCCGGCGCGTCGAACGAGCCGAACCCCGAGCCGATCGCCGCCAGCAGATACACCGGCCACAGCAGGTGCGATCCGGAGAACGTGACCCAGGCCAGGACGCCCGCGGTGACCGCCATGCCGCTCTGGGTCACGAGCATGAGCCGACGACGGTCCACGGCGTCGGACAGGACGCCGCCGATCAGCGAGAACGCCACGATCGGGACGATGCGCACGAGCCCGACCAGGCCCAGTGCCACGCCGCGGTGCGCGGGCGGCACGAGCAGCGAGACGTGCCACAGGATGGCGGCGCTCTGCATGATCGAGCCCGCCATCGATACCAGCTGGCTGCCCCACAGCAGGCGGAAGTTGCGGTAGCGCAGCGCGACGATCGGGGAGGTTTTCGGCGAGTCGGGCATCGAGTCCGTAGGGCGCGGATTCGGGTGGGCTTAAGGAGCGAGGCGGCACGGCCGAGCGCCGCATCTTGGCATCGAATGGACGGTCCGCTCAACCCGGCGTCGCGCGAGCCGCCGTCCCGAGCCGGTCGCGCGCGAAATCCCTGTGCGCTTCGCGCCGGCGCCGGCATTGTTTCGGGTGGCGTGACCGGCGACGGGCGCGTGACCGGCCGATGCGGCGCCGGCCCCCGCCGCCGTGTGGCGCGGCCGTGCCACGTCCCCGGCACGCCAAGGGAGGACTTCATGCAACGATCGCGACTGCTCTCCGTCCTGGCGCTCGGTTCGGCGCTGGCGTTCGCCGCGCCGGCGTTCGCACAACCGTCCGCCGCGACGTCGACGCTGCCGTGTCAGATCCGGCTCGTCGGCGAGTTCGCGGGCGCCCCGATTCCCGATCCCAACGGCGAATTCAAGATCGTGGTGCGCGACGCGGCCAGCAACCCCATGCCCGGGCTGCCGGTCGTGCTCGACTTCTCGGGCTGCGTGCCCGACATCCAACTCGACGCGCCCCCCGGGCAGAACTTCCCGGGCATGGCCGTCAACTGTCCGGTGCACCAGGTGATGCAGATCACCGACGCGACCGGCACCGCGACGTTCCGCATCGTCGGCAAGGCCATCAATCCGATCTGCGGCGCGTCGCCGGGTGCACCGTTCCGCTGCTGCCAGGTCATCGTGCCGGTGTCTCCGGCCGTCGCGCTCGGCAATCTCACGGTCGTGACGCTCGACTACAACGGCGACAACCAGGTCACGCCGCCCGACGTGTCCTGCCTCCTCGCGGACTTCTTCGCGAACAATCTTCAGGCGCGCGGGGACTTCAATTGCGACGAGCACATCAGCGTGCTCGACGTCTCGGCCTGGGTGGCCCTGTACTTCGGCGGCAGCGGCGGCACCGTCGTGCCCGGCCCGTTCTGCTTCCCGCCTCCTTGAGAGGGCCGTCGGCTCGCCCATCGGCTCGCCGCCGATCTCGAGGTTCCCTCCGGGGAGTGCCCGCGCGTCCACGGGCACTCCCCTCGTCAAATCTGGCATACTGCCCGGCCTGACCGGAACCCGACCTCCTGCCTTCCGATGGCGAAGGCGAAACGCGAACGAACGAGGAACGAGCCGTGAGCCCAAACGACGATCCCAAGTCCGAAGGTCCTTCCAACCCGAAGTCCGGAGACGCGTGGCTCCCGCCGCGCTTGCGCGACAAGCTCGGTGACGGCGGCGCCGGCGGTGGCGGTGGTGGCGACGACGACTTCGACTTTCTGAAAAAGAAGTCGTCCCCGGTCGGCATGATCGTGACGATCGTGGTGGGCGTGGCGCTGGTCGGCGGCATCTGGTGGATGGTCCACAACAGTCAGGAGAAGGCCAAGGCCGCAGCGGCGAAGGCGGCCGAAGCGACGCGCCAGGCGGCCATCGCCGACTCGCTGGCCGAGCAGGCGCGCGTCGACTCGATCGCGGCCAAGGCGCATGCCGACTCCGTCGCGTTCGCGGCGCTGCCGAAGGCGCAGCAGCGGCGCATCCTGGCCGAGCGCGCGAAGGCCCAGGCCGCGGCCTCGGGCGGATCGAGCACGAGCGCTCCCGCGACGAGCACGCCGGCGACCGGTGCGGCGGCGAGCGGTGGCACGGCGCCCGCGCCCGGCGGAGCGGCGGCCGGAGGAGCGGCGGCCGGTGGCGCGGCAGCGGCCGAGCCGGCTCCGCCCAAGGAGAAGGGTCCGTACGCGATCGACGCCGGGCAGTTCCTCGATCAAGCGCAGGCCACGACGACCGCGGACGCCTTGAAGGGCACGACCGGACTCGCGGCGCAGGTCATCACGGACGGTGAAGGCGACGCGGCGACGTACCACGTGCTGCTCGGAAGCTACGCGAGCCGCGCGGCCGCCGAGGCCAAGGCCAGCGCGCTGCTGTCGAAGAGCCTGGTGCAACAGGCCGCCGTGGTGCCGATCCCCAAGAAGTAGCCGGCCGGAAGATCGAACGGCGCACCGGAAGCGATTCCGGTGCGCCGTTTCGTTTGCCTCGCGCGGCGGCCGCTGCGCCGCGTCGCGAAGAGCCCGACCGTCCGCGCTCAGTGCAGCAGCAGCAGGCGCGCCGCGCGCGACACGCCGGCGCCCTCCAGCTTCGCGAAGTACACGCCGCTGCCGAGCGTCGCCCCGCCGTCGCCGGCGCCGTCCCAGCGCGCTTCGTGCGGGCCGGCCGCGAGCACGCCGTCCTCGAGGACGCGCACCTCGCGGCCCGCGCAGTCGAAGACACGCAGCGTGACGCGAGCCTCGGAGGGGAGCGCATAGCGCAGGACCGTGCCGCGCACGAACGGATTCGGCATCGCCGCAAGCGCGATCGGCATCGCGCCGCCGACCGGAACGCTGACCGGCGCCGTGGTCACGGCACGATACGCGTTCACCTTGGGACCGATCGGGTGGTCGTACGACACCACGTCGCCGGTGACCACGATCTGCTGCAGGATCTCGAGTGGCGTCAGCGACGGAAACTGCGCGCGCACGAGGCCGGCGACCCCCGACGTCAGCGGACACGCGAACGAGGTTCCGTCTCCGTACATGTACGGATTCTCGCCGTCCCACAGGAAGAGGTACAGGTAGAAGACCTGCGAGAAGTCGTCGACCACGTAGTTCTGGGCGATGCAGCCCCACATGCTCGCGCCGGGCGCCGCGACCTTCACCCAGCTCCCCCAGTTCGAGAAGCTGGCGCGCAGCCCGTTCTCGTCGGTCGCGGCCACGGACAGAACGTTGTTGCACGCCGCCGGGTAGCTGGGCGTGCTCGCGCCGTCGTTGCCGGCCGCGGCCACACACAGCACGCCGGCCGCGTTCGCGGCGTCGACCAGCCCCTGGAAGTACTCGGGCACGCCGGGATCGCCGGGGCCGCCGAAGCTCAGGTTGACGACGGACAGATGATGCGCCGCCGCGTAGTCGAACGCCGGCGCGATGGCGGCGGCCGTCAGGTTGCCGGCGGCATCGGCGATCTTGAGCGGCACGATGCGGCACGACCAGCCGGCGCCGGCCACGCCGACGCCGTTGTTCGTGGCCGCGGCCGCGAGCCCGGCCACGAACGTGCCGTGGAACGCGATGTCGATGCCGTTCTCGTCGAACATGGGCTCGGGCTCCGGATCGTTGTCGTTGTTTCCGAAGTCCCACCCGTGCACGTCGTCGATGTAGCCGTCGCCGTCGTCGTCGATCCCGTTGCCCGGGATCTCGCCCGCATTCGTCCAGATCTGCGCGGCGAGGTCGGGATGCGTGAGGTCGACGCCGGTGTCCATGATGCCGATCGTGATCGCGCTGCTGCCGTGCGTCACGTCCCACGCGTGGGTCAGGTGCACGTCGTCACCGCCCGGGTCGTTCACGTACCACTGGGTCGAGACGTACGGATCGTTCGGCACGGTGTCGAACACCTGCAGGTGCACGTCGGGAACCACGGCGCGGAAGCGTCCGGTTGCGCGCAGTCGCGCGGCCGCCGCCTGCGGATCGAAGTCCGCGGCGGCGCTCGTGAGACACAGGAAGCGCCCGGCGCCCAGGTGCGGGGCGAGATCGCGCTCGATCGTCAGCCCCTCGCGCTCGAGCGCGGAGGCCAGCGCGGCGTCGCGCACTGCGAACGTGCCGCCCGCGCCCACCTCGACGCCGCGGTCCAGCACGACGAGCAGGCGGCCCGGCGTCGGGGCGAGCGCGTGGGTGGTGCGGAACGGGCGGGCGTGTGGCGCGGCGGCGTGCGCCTCTCGAATCGGGAGCGCGAGCAGCAACACAAGAAAGGCGACGAGCAGGCCAGGCGCCGGGGGAAGGCGTCGCATGGGACCTCCGAACATTCGAGCGCTCGAGCGTCGGGCCCGCACCTCGGACTCGACGCTTGCCGCGCGACGGACTTCTTGCAGCGATGAGCGTCTTACGACATCGACAGCGACGAACGACTGGCGAGGGCGCGTCACAGCGCCCGCCGCGGCGGCACGGCCAGGTTCGCGAGCAGCAGGCCGCCGGCCAGGGCGACCGCGAGCAACGTCAGCGAGAACAGGCTCGCGATCCCCGAGACCACGTCGCGCTGCGCCAGGAACTGCAGGCCGCGCAGGCCGAGACTGCCGGGCACGAGCATGAGGATCGCCGGAAGCAGCGTGACCGCGGCCGGCCGCCGGCGCAGGCGCGAGTGCACGTTGGCCGCGACGCCGGCCACGAGCGCGGCCAGGCACATGGCCAGCTCCGGCGTGAACGCGCGCGCCCCGAGCCGGCCCGCCCCGAACGCCACGACGCCGACGACGAGGATCGCGCCGGCGTCGCGCGGCCGTGCGCGGAACAACACGGTCAGTGCGAGCGGCGCGATGCCGAGCGCGAGGAACTCCGTCCACGTGGGCAGCGGGCGCGGCAATGCGTCATGCGGCGTCACGCCGATCATGCGGCCCAGTTCGGCGCCCATGAGCAGCCCGAAGCCGATCGCCAGGAACGTGCCGCACGCCGCCATGAGCCGGGCCGTGCCCGAGATCAGGTGGCGCGTCGCGAGTTCGGTGAGCGCGGTCGTGAGGGTCAGACCGGGCAGCAGCACGATGAGTCCGGCGATCGCCGCCACCGAGATCGACAGGGAGCCGAGCGCACGCGCCGCGACCGCGGTCAGGCAGGCCGCGAGCGTCGCGGCCAGCGGCTCGAACACGCGGCCCAGCGCGCGCACGTTCGCCGCCCAGAGCGCGAGCGCGCCGATGGCGAGGCCGATCGCGCCCGCCACCAGCACTTCGCGCGCGCCGCCGCCGAAGAAACGGGCGGCCGTGGCCGAAGCCAGCGCCGAACTGAGGAGCGTGAGCGGCGCGCGGTAGCGCTCGGGCGCGTTCACGATCTCGTCGATGCGCGCGGAGCCGTCGGCCGGCGACAGGGCGCCGCGCGCCACGTCGTCGATCACGCCGTCGAGGCGCGTCAGCTTCTCGAGATGCACACCGCCCGGCTCGACGCGCACGAGCGCGGTGCGCTGGTCCTCGGGAGCGCCGAACGACGCCAGGATCGCGGTCGGGGACGTGAAGAAGCGGCCCTCCAGTCCGAGTTTGGGCGCGATCGAGGCCATGACCTCCTCGAGGCGGTGGGCCGGCGCGCCATACGCGTGGAGCGCCCGTGCCAGACGCAGCACGAAGGCGACCGAGGTTCGCGACTCGTGTTCCGAGGGGGCCGACACGCCGGCACTATAGCCCGCGCGGCTTGCCGCGGGCGACGGCGAGGGCGCATGCTCATCACCGTGCGCGCACTGTGTCGGAGCCTGTGGGTGGCGGGATTCCTCGCGTTGGCCGCGTCCACGTTGGCCCTGGCCGACCTGGGCGTCGGCGACGTCCTGCCGACGCTGTCGGGCGCGGACCTGAACGGCCACGTGCTGACGCTGCCGGCCGCGGTCCAGGGTCGCGTCACGCTGCTCGCGCTCGGCTTCGGCGACCCGTCGCGCCTCGCCGTCCAGGCCTGGGCCCATCGCTTCCTCTCCGACTTCGGCGGCGACAGCGCCGTCGCCTGCTACGAAGTGTCGATGGTCGGCGGCATGGGCGCGTGGCTGCGTCCGTGGATCGAGGCATCGCTGCGGCGCTCCACGCCGATCGAGGACCGCGCGCGCCTGCTGATGCGCTACGGCGGGACGGGCGACTGGAAGCGCCGCGTCGGTTTCGACCGCGACAGCGACGCGTACCTGCTGCTGCTCGATCGCGAGGGACGCGTGGCGCTGCTCCACCACGGACCGTTCATCGACGCGAACTACCAGAACCTCGCCGCGCTCGTCGAACGTCTTCGCCACTAGCGCCACGGCTTCCACCCCAGCGGCACGACCTCGAAGTCGTCGGCGGTCAGGCTCGCGAACGCCGGGTTCAGCACGTCGTTGTCCCAGCGCGCGTCCCCGCCACCGCCCGGGTCGAGGGGCTGCTCCGCGCGACAGCCGGCGACGCACGCGGCGGCCGCGACCGCGAAGGCGACATGTCGCCAGCCTGCAATGAATGGGTTGCGAGATGCGCGCATGGGACGTCCTCTGAGCCGCGGCCACCCCTCACCCATTGCCTGCGCACCCGACCTTCAGCGCGTTCCTGGGGCACGAGTTAGGAAGCACGGCAACGGCCCGGCCCGGACACCCGGGAAGGTCCTCATGGTGATTTCGCAGGTTCCGCGCCAAGCTGGCGGCTCCCCCGGCCGCCGATGGCGGTCCACTCAAGTCCCGGCCGCGCCGCGGCCGATAACCCGTGCGGCCCGTGAGACACACGGAGTCTGCACGCCCCTTCTGAGGGAGTCCTCTCCATCGTGCACCGACTCGAGATGAATACCGCCCCTCGCGACCTCGATCCGGAGCGCGACCTCGCGCCCGGCTTCGTCGAGTTCTACGAGCCGCTGCACGCCGCGTTCACGTCGCGCCAGCAGGCCCTGCGCACCGCGCGTGGCGAAGCCCTGGCCCGCGCTCACGCCGGCGACCTGCCGCGCTACCTGCCGCCGTCGACGGCCACGCGCGACGCGTGGCGCATCGCGCTGCCCGATTGGTGCCAGGACCAGCGCAATCAGATGACGGGGCCGGCCGACGACGCGGAGCTCGTCGTCAAGATGCTGAACTCGGGCGCGCCGGGCGTGATGCTCGACCTCGAGGACTCGATGGCGAACGCGTGGCCGAACCTGATGACCGGCGTGCGCAACATCCTCGCCGCGCTCGAGGGCACGCTCACGTACGAGGACCGCAAGCGCGGGCGCCGCGTCGGCATCGAGGCCTCGAAGACCGTGATCTGGAGCCGCGTTCGCGGACTGCATCTGTCGCAGGCCGGCGTCGTGCGTGACGGCGCGATCACGTCCGCCTCGCTGTTCGACCTCGCGTTGCTCGTGTACCAGGTGCGGCCCGAGCGCCTGCGCCACCCGCTGTGCCTGTACATCCCCAAGTCGGAGTCGGCGACGGAAGCGCTGTGGTGGCGCGACGTGCTGCAAGCGACGGCCGAGGCGCGCGGCTGGGCGCGCGACGCGATCCGCTGCATGGCGCTCGTCGAAGCGCATCCGCTGGCGTTCGAGATGGAGGAGTTCCTGTACGCGCTGCGCGACCACATCCTCGGGCTCAACCTCGGGCGCTGGGACTACATGGCGAGCCTCATCCACTTCCACCTGGCCGAACCCCACTGGGTGCTGCCGGATCGCAACACGATTCCGCACGACGTGCCGTTCTTCCAGCGCGTGCGTCATCGCATGGTCGACATCTGCCACCGGCACGGCGCGCTCGCGATCGGCGGCATGACGGCGCTGTACCCGAGCCGCGAGGACGCGGAGCTGAACGCGCGCGCGCTCACCGTGCTCGAGGCCGACAAGAAGAACGAGGCCGCGTGCCTGATGGACGGCGCGTGGACCGGGCACCCGGACCAGAACGCGATCGCGGTCGCGCAGTTCCCGGCCCCGAACCAGGGCATGCGCCGCCCGCAAGGCGTCGAGGCCGCGCCCGATCTCAGTCCGCCGCCGCACGGCGTCGGGCGGCGGACGCTGGGCGGCACGCGCGCCGCCGCGCGCACGACGGTGCGCTATCGCAACGGAGTGCTGAACGGACGCGGCGCGAGCCTGCTCGACGGTTACATGGAGGACCTCGCGACCGACCGCATCTACCGCCTCATGCTCGCGCAGCGCGTGCGCCATCGCGACGCGGTGCCGATCCTGGGCGACGACGGCGCGCCGGTCACGCACACGCCGCAATTCCTGACGCAGTGCTACGACGAAGCGCTGGCCCACCTGCTCGCGGAGCGGTCGCGCCTGCGCGACCTCGGCGACGAGGCCAGCGTCCGCGCCGCGCGCGAGCGCAGCGAAACGATGATCCGCGAAGGCTGGTTCGACCCGATCTAGAAACCTCGACGCCCGGGGCGCACGTTCGCCCGGGCGTACATCATCCCCGTCCCGCCGGTCGGGGTTCCCCTGGAAGGAGCACAGGATGAGCCGGAGCCGAGCCGCCGCCGACATCGCGAAGAGCTGGAGCCAGGATGCGCGCTGGGCGGGGCTGACCCGCCACTACACCGCCGAGGACGTCGCGCGCCTGAGCGGGACCTTGCACGTCGAGCACACGCTGGCGCGCGTCGGAAGCGAACGTCTGTGGCGGCTGCTGCACGAGGCGGCCCCGGTGCGCGCGCTCGGCGCGCTGACCGGCAACCAGGCCGTGCAGCAGGTCGCGGCCGGGCTGGAGGCCATCTACTGCAGCGGCTGGCAGGTCGCGGGCGACGCGAACACCGCCGGCCAGATGTACCCCGACCAGAGTCTGTATCCCGTCGACAGCGTGCCGGCGCTCGTGCGTCGCATCAACCAGGCGTTCCAGCGTGCCGACCAGATCGCGCACGTCGAGGGCGGACAGGACAAGACGTACTGGTTCGCGCCCATCGTGGCCGACGCGGAAGCCGGATTCGGCGGCGACCTGAACGCGTTCGAGCTGATGAAGGCCATGATCGAGGCCGGCGCCGCCGGCGTGCACTTCGAGGATCAGCTGGCGTCCGCGAAGAAGTGCGGGCACATGGGCGGCAAGGTGCTGGTGCCGACGCGCGAGTTCGTGCAGAAGCTGCAGGCCGCGCGACTCGCTGCCGACGTGCTCGACGTGCCGTCCGTGCTCGTCGCGCGCACCGACGCGAACAGTGCGAAGCTGCTGACCAGCGACGTCGACCCCCGCGACCGCGCGTTCCTGACCGGTGCGCGCACGCCCGAGGGCTTCTTCGAACTGCGCGGCGGCATCGACGCCGCCATCGCGCGCGGACTGTCGTACGCGCCCTACGCCGACCTCATCTGGTGCGAGACGTCCAGCCCGGATGTGGCCGAGGCCAAACGCTTTGCCGAGGCCGTACACGCCCGCTTCCCGGGCAAGCTGCTGGCCTACAACTGCTCGCCCTCGTTCAACTGGTCGAAGCATCTGGACGCGCGCACCATCGCCCAGTTCCAGCGCGAACTCGGCGCGATGGGCTACGCGTTCCAGTTCGTCACCCTGGCCGGCTTCCACGCGCTCAACCTGTCGATGTTCGAACTGGCGCGCGGCTATCGCGAGCGCGCCATGACCGCGTACGCCGAGCTGCAGGATCGCGAGTTCGACTTGCAGAAGCACGACGGCTACGCGGCCGTCAAGCACCAGCGCTTCGTCGGCACGGGCTACTTCGACGAGGTCGCGAAGACGGTGAGTTCGGGCGAGAGTTCGACGGCGGCGCTCAAGGACTCGACCGAAGAGCACCAGTTCTAGCGGGCGCGACCGCCCGGGTCGCGAGTCCGCGGCGCCGCTGCTAGGCTCGCGCGCGCATGCCCTCGACCCGCTTCCAATCCCCGGGCGCGACCGCGAAGGTCCCCGAAACCTGGCTCGCCGCGCTCGCGCTCGCGGGCGCTGCCGCCGTCGTGTTCCACGGCGCGCTCCGCTACGGATTCTCCCAGGACGACTTCGCGAGCCTGGCGCGCGCGTCGGGCCTGCTGCCGCGCCTGCACGCGCCGTGGCGCTACCTTGCGAATCAGGGCTTCTGGGACGCGATGCGCGTCGTGGCCGGGAAGACGGCGTGGCCCTATCACGCCGCGGCGCTCGCGCTGCACGTGGCCGCGACCCTGCTGCTGCGCACGTGGCTGGCGCGGCGCGTCTCGGCGCCGGCCGCCTGGCTCGGCGCCGCGTTCTTCGCGACGCACCCGGCCCTGTTCACGGCGCTGTACTGGGTCTCGGCGATCTCGGATCCCATGGCGGTCGCCGCCGCGCTCGCCGCGTTGCTGCTGTTCGAGCGCGAGGACGCCGCGCGCTGGCTCGCCGTGCCGGCGTTCGCGATCGCGCTGCTCGCGAAGGAGTCCGTGCTGCCGCTGCCGCTCGTGGCGCTGAGCGTGGCCGCGCTCTCGCCCGGCCGCGCGCGGCGCGCGCTCCTCGATCCGGTCGCGATCGCGCTGTTCGTGGTGGGCGCGGCGTACGCCGTGTACTTCGTGCGTTCGGCCTACCCCGCGTACTTCGTCGCGCCCGGCGGCGCGGCGGGCGGGCGGGCCGCGTACGCGGCGGGACTCGGCCCTCATGTTCTCGCGAACGCGC
>Ga0310810_10001663_pt1 | contig 23511 bp, 21 predicted proteins | sample NCmetagenome_FD_207641 | JGI IMG/M metagenome (GOLD analysis project Ga0310810, IMG submission 207641) | Soil microbial communities from experimental microcosm in Duke University, North Carolina, United States - NC | ecosystem: Engineered > Artificial ecosystem > Soil microcosm > Unclassified ... | reverse complement strand
TACCAGTCGGGGGCTGTACTGCGCTTACGATGACCGCTGTAGTGACAGAAACTGGTGTCGGCAGGCTTGCCACGGCGGCCCTGGCTAAAGTTTCAACTGCGTATTAGTAATCTGCCTCCAAGCCACTGCCAGGGCTCGGATAGATTAAGTCCCGACCCTTATGCCGTTCCTGCCGCAGCGTGTCAGCACGCATTTAGCCGATATGTGTGGCCGCAGCAGCTAGACCGCTAAGGACCCTTAACGCCCTACACAAGCTGTTTGGCCAGCGCTGGCACGAGCTTACGCGGCTTGAGGTAAGCGACACAGGCATTAGCCTGGCATTTGCCGAGCCGCAGCGGCAGCAGGCTGCCGTTCCAGCTGTTGCCTATCCTGCGCCGTCGCCGGCTCCTGATAAGGCACTTCCCGAGCCGCCGCTTAACGATGCTGACCTAGCCCTGTCGCCGCCGGCTGGGATGCTGGCGCCGCCGTCTGAGGAGTCGAACTAGTGGCTATCGCGGTAGCCAGCTCCGAAGTCAGCCAAGGCGCTGTCGGACGTCCCAACAGCGACTGGTACGGCGAAGACGTCGAAGACAAAGACCGCGGACGCCGCCTCCGTAACTGGATGGACGGTATTGAGAACACTAGCTGGACTAAGCGCTGGGCTAGCCTGGTCTTCTACCGGTACATGACCGGCCGCACCACTGGGCCTATCGGCTACAACTACAGTTCCACTGCCCGTCCTGGCGCCGCCAATATCTACAGCCGCGCCGTCTTCGAGGCTCCCCGTTACAACGTCCTAGCCCAGTGCAATGACGCGCTGGCTAACCGAGTCTACAAGAGCCGGCCCTTTCTGCAGGTTTGTCCAATTGACGGCGACTTTACCACTCGCTTCGATGCCCGGTCGCTTACTCAGTACATGGACGCAGTGTTTTACTCGCTGCATCTGTGGGAAATGGTGGAGCTGTGCGGCTTCGACTCCCGCATCTGGGGTGACGGCTTCCTCAAGATTGACAACGGTGTCAATAACCATCTGACGGCTACACGGATTCTGTCAGACGAAATCGTTGTAGACGAAAACGAATGTAACACCGGCAAGCTTAGCCGGCTCGGCATCCGCGTCTTTGTCAGCCGCAAAGAGATGCTGCAGCAGCCGTATATCAAGAATGACCCCAAGGCTGTGGACGCTGTCAAGCGTGCGCCTAAGTCAAACAACGGCTTCTACTTCGGCGGCGACATTGATTATACGGATGTCATTGTCCTGCGCGAGGGATGGAGTTTCTGCCAGAAAGACACCGACGGCAACGAAATCCCCGGCTACCACATTATCGCCGTCGGCGACTACACGCTGAAGTGTGAAGAGTGGATGCGCGACCACGCGCCGATTGCCAGGCTGCCGTTCAAGCTCATGCCTACTGGCTACTACAGCCAGGGCATGCCTGAGATGGCGCTGGGGCTGCAGCGTGAGCTTGACCGTACGATGGCGGCTAACTGGGAGAACCGCCGCCGCGCTGCTTGGCCACGGATTGGCATTGCCCAGGGCAGCAACGTAGACCCTGGCAAACTCGGCGACAAGTCCAACGGCATTTACTACTACACCGGTACCAAGCCAGAGTTTGACTTCCCTATGGCTACGCCTCCTGAACAGTTTCAGTATGAGGAGTCAATCATCCGCCGTATCAAAGAAGTCTTCCGGCTCAATGACCAGCAGATGCAGGGCGCCAGGCCTAAGGCAATCAGCGGGAAGGCCGTTAACCTGATTGACGAGCTGGACGACGCGGCCCATGCCGATTTGTTTCAGCATATGGAGGACTTCGTTGAGCAGGTTGGCAACCTGATTATCGAAGCCTCCGAAGATTCCAAGCCTAAGGTTACGCTGCCGGGCCGTCAGGCGCAGCTCATTGACTGGGCTAGCCTTAACTGGGACGAGAAGAAGTTCTATCTGCGGCCATTCCCTGTCGGCCGGTTGTCTCAGTCAATTGCTGTGAGGCAGGAGCAGATTCGTACCTGGTACGCCGAAGGCGCAATCAGTAAGCAGACCAAGATGCGTCTCGAGCAGGTGCCGGATACTGACGGCTACCAATCACTGGCCAATGCAGCTCAAGACTTCATCGAGATGCAGTTGGACGAGATGATTCAAACTGGCAAGTACCAGCCGCCTGAGCCCTGGGTCGACGTTGATGCAGCCATGGAAACAGCGCAGGCCAGGTACTGTTACGAGCGAACGCTTAAGACGCCGCAAGACCGTACGGACATGGTCCTGCGCTACATCAGCGCCCTGGACGAATTGAAGTCAGCTGCCGGTGCTGCAATGCAAGGGGCTATGGCTCCTGCGCCTGCGCCTGGCAGCCCAGAAGCTATGGCCATGCCGCCAGGCGGCGCAGCCCCTGGAGCGCCACCGATTGCGCCGGCAGGAATTCCCGGCCTCCCTAACCTACAACCTGGCCAGGCACCAGCGCCGCCAGCGTTCCCAGCACCGCAAGGATAACCAATGAACAGCATCGACCCTAACGCTACTGCTACGCCTGCGCCGGCTGCCGCCGTTACCACGTCAACGGCTGCGCCTGCTACCAATTCAGAGCCTGTCACGACTGCAGTCACGACCGACGCCGTCAAGGCCGCTCGTTACGAGGCTGCTAACGCTCAGCTCGAGGCTGCGGCTAAGGCAGAGGCCGACAAGGCGGCAGCCGCCGTGGTTGCCGAGCAGGCAGCCGCTGCCGCCAAGGCCAAGGAAGCTGACACCGTTGGTCAGCTGACGGCCAAACTGGCTGAAACAGAGGCACAGGCTAAGACGCTGGCTGACAAAGCTAAGTTTGCTGAGAAGCTCGAGGCTGTTCAGACGCTGGTCAAGGCCGGCAAGCATTACGACGCAATCCAGGCCCTGTCAGACATTGGCCTTAGCTTTGATGCTGCCGTCCAGCAGATTATCAACCCTGGACAGGAGCCTACACCGGCAAAGCCGGAGGATAAGCCTGTTGACCCGGAAGTGGCCAAGCTCAAAGAGCAGCTTGATGCCGTAAATAAGCGGCTTGAGGCGGCAGACAAAGCAGCGGCCGAAGCGGCTAAGGAGCAGGGCCGGCGGTCTGTTGTGGACCACGTTAAAGCCAAGGCTGCTGAGTTTCCATACCTCGCAAGCAATGAGGAATGGATTACCAAAGCATTGTCCGACGCCGAACCTGACTACGCCGCTGCCATCAAGGCTAACAAGGACCAGGACATTTCAATGGAAGCTAAGAATGACTTGATTATCAAGGCGTTAGCCAAGGCAGAGGCGCAGCATAAGGCTACTGCAGAGGCTTACATGGCAGTGGCTAAGGTAGTGCCGGCGACCAAAAAGCCGAATGATGTACCGAAGGTGACTCAACCGACGTTGACATTTACTGGTTCTAGAGCTGGCGTAACGCCGGCAGCTAAGACTGGCAAAGTTGCGACGTTGGAAGAGCTTAAGCTGGCCCGCCGTCAGGCGAACTAACCGAAAGTAACTACAGGATAAACTATGGCTTTCTTTAACGCTAACGTTGATACGCTGCTCCGGAATGACCTGGACCGAGCCTATGAGAATATGGCTTTCGGCGGACAGTACGCCAGCGTCATTGGCCTTTTCCGCAAGGAAGAGGTTTCCGGCGATGCCAAGAAGGTTCCGCTGAAGCGTGACCTCGGCGCTGGCCAGTCGGCCACGGCGTCTACGGCCTATGCTAACGCTGCTCTCGCGGGCCGCGATGCCTTCGTTGTGACGCCGTACAAGACCTACGGCTTTAGCGTTATTCCGCTGGACCAGGCTGCCTTTACCAAGGGCGATGACAACGCCGTTGTTGACCTCCTGCTGGATGAATCGCAGACGGCGATGGACTCCTGCAAGATGCAGTTTGACCAAGCGCTTGCCGGCGACGGCAGCGGCACTGTTGGCTACATCGTCAGCAACAGCGGCTCCGGCCCGTACGTCCTGACGCTGCAGTCCAAGCAGCAGTGTAATCGTATTACCGTCGGCGCCACCTATGTTTCTAAGGACCTGCCGTTTGGCGCGTCGCTGGATTCGGGCAGCTTTACTGTTACGGCTGTCAACTCGTCCACCAAGAAGATTACCGTTAGCGCCGCTGGCGGCTGGACGCCCACCAATACGCACGTCTTCGGCCTCCAGGGCACGATGGCGTCTAGCACCAGCCCCGTTGTGTGGCCTGGCATCCCCGGCTGGATTCCGCCGGCTGCTAGCCGTCCCACGAGCGGCAGCTTCTTTGGCGTGACGCGCTCCACTAATGAGACGAAGCTTGCCGGTCTCTACCTCGACGGTAGCAACCTTGGCATTCTCGAGGGTATCAATCAGCTTGCTTACGGCATTGCTGACGTGCCTGGTGCCAACCCCAATCTCTGCGTCATGGCGTTTTCTACGCTGGGAAAGATTGAGGCGCAGCTCCAGACCGAGCGGCGTTACGTCGAATCTCAGGTCAAGGGACCTGGCATTGACGTCTTCTTCCGTACCGTCCGCATCAATGGCCCGTCCGGTCCGATGGACCTGGTTGGCTCCAGCAACTGGGACCCGACGCTTGTTGCGGTTCTCACCAAGGAATCTTGGGTGCTGGGTGCGCCCGGTAACAAGCCGTTTGTGCCGGCAACGGCGAATGGCTCGCCTGTTGTTGAGGTGCCTGGCGATGACACGGCAGTGGCCAAGTACCGCAGCCAGGGCATTGTCTGGTGTGACGCCCCCGGACACAACGGAATGCTGACCATCCGCGCCTAAGGAGCATCATGGACCGCTACATTAACCAGGACGAGGGGGCGTTTCAGCCCGGCAGAGTCAAGCTGGACATCCAGTTTACTGCCGGGACTTCCGGTGCTGTTCCTACCACGTTCTCTGCGTTCACTATCGCCGATGGCCTTGACGGCAGCTTGACTACCCCGATGACCTTGACCGGAACTGGCGTCTATACCTGCCTTCTGGCGGATGCGTATGTGCGGCTGCTTAGCGCGAAGTTTAGCGTTATCCAGGCCACTTACAATGCAGCCCATGGTCAGGAAGGCTACGTTATCACTAACAGCGTCACCGATGCAACGACGCCGGCGGTGGCCTTCCAGTGTACGCGGCCTGACACCGGCGCTGCCGTAGCCGTTACTTCCGGTGACGTTGTCTGTATCACGCTGGAACTCCAGCGTATGACCGGCGACCAGTAGAGGTTAAGCAGTGGCGACGCTGCTTAGCACACTAGTCTCTGACATTCGGCTACTTAGCGGCCTAAGGGCTAATCAGCTCTACACCAATGCTGACATCGGCGGCATTGTCAGTGACCTTTGGGCCGAATTGTACGACAGATTTGTAGCTGCCAACCAACACTACAGCATTCAGACGTTTGAGTTTACGCTGGCCGGCGGCGTCGGCGGCAACTCGGTTGACCTACCAAATAACTTCCAGCTCGGCAATGGCCTTGAGCTTAACCCATCGCTGCCACGGCCGCAGTCAGTCCGCTACCTTGACAACTGGCTTAACCGTAACAACCTCGGCGCCAGCGTCCTTAACATCGGCGGCGGCTTGGCCTGCAGCGACCGTCAGTACTGTTTCAACAACAACCAGTTGCTGGTGTTTCCTGCTACTTCCAGTGCAGGGGATTACAAGCTCTATTACACGCCGATGGCTGAGAAGCTGCTCGAGCCCATTACCGTCACCTTCGCTCTTGACGCGGCTGACCATCCGTCGGTGCCGCCTACTGGAAGCCTTACCGGTAGCGGCAGCTGGTCGCTGGCTAACGCCGACTTTAACGCCGACATTCCAGAAGACAGCAGCGTTATTCTAAGCCTGGACTTCGACGCTCCCAATACGAGCTTCAGCGGCGACTACCCCATTGTAGAGATTGGTCTGGTCAGTGAAGGCTTTGGCGAGCCTACCGCCAGCTGCGACAACCTGGTGTCAACCAGCGGCTTTACTGGCCCTGCCGCCGGCACCGGCACATATACCTACCAGCCTATCGGCACCATTGACCGCCTGTCTGACTACGCCGACCCATGGGCTGTCTATCTCAAGCTTGGCGCCAGCATCGCCATCAGGGAAGCCAGGCAGCAGGACGTGGCTGACCTCGAGCGGCGGTTTAACGGCCAGAAACTGCGCGTAGACCAGATGCTGCAGAATCGCCAGGAAGAGCCTACTCAGCCGCCTTTGACTAGCGGCCGTAGCTTCTGGGACAGTCTCTAGCGACGCAGTATCCGCTGGATGCTGCCAAGCACTCGGTCAGCCTTGTCACAGGCGTCTGTGTTGTCGCTGGCAATCTGGTCAAGTACGGTTTCGGCTGCCGCCAGTGCCTGCTCCAGTAGCTGAATCCTCCGCTGCATACTGCCACGGCCCATGCTGGCCAATTCCTGGCTCATGTCCGGGAGGATGTCCGGCTGATAGCCGCAGACGCAGGGAAGTTCGCCGTAATTGTTGTGTTCGGTTTTCATGTCCTAAGTATCGGCTACTGCCGCCACTAAATCAAACCTAAAAATCACTGCTATTCTGTTCAGCCAATATCCTAGACCGACGGTCGTGTCTACTCCTGAATTTGTACAACTCATGCATTTAACCGCTTGCGTCTATCCACAGCCGGATATAAATCCACCTTCAACGGCAATCACGCCGCCAAAACCAAGGACAAACACAATGCCACAGACCAACGTCATCGCGAATCAGGCTCACATCGTCAAGGCTATCCGTCAGCTGCTGCAGGAACGAAAGCCAGCCCAGCGCAGCCCCTTGACACCGACGCAGCGGTTTATCGTCGGTGACCTACGCGGGCTAATCCTGCAGAAGGATAGCAGCGGCAAGGCCCAGGACTATAGCCACTGGGAGCTGCGTAAGCTCAAGGGTACGCGGACGGTCCTGCTTGCTACTGCCGTCGGCCGTATCGAGCGGTACATACTGATTGGCCCCCGCGGCAGCCTCCAGCCCCTGGACAGCAAGTCACAGCTCAGCCAAATGGACCTTGATGAGGCCATCGCTGCAGACGCGGCGGCGGATGCCAATGCGTGATAAGCCGCTGGTAGCGGCGGCGATAGCGTCAATAGCGCTGATAGTGGCTCTGCTGGTGCTAAAGATGCTGATTATGCTTCACTAAGCCACGGCTAAAAGCCGATTCACGTGGCCATCAAGTATAGCCGCGTCTCTACCAAAGACCCTGAGCTGCAGCAGGTCCAAGTTGAGGTAGAACGCGGCTTTAGCCAAGTTCCTGAACCTGAGCCTGATGGCATCGTACGCATTGACACAGCCAGCGGCACCAAGACCTACACCGTCAAAGACACTGATAAACATGTAGTCTGTGTTACAATCGCTGGCCCGCTGACCGTAGGCCTGCCTGCGCCGTCGACTAAACGTGTCATTGGCGTCCTGGCCAACGGCGCCAACACAGCCACTGTCCAGCGCCAGGATGGCAAGGTCTGTAGCTTTGGGGCTAGCAAAGCATTAGCTAACGCTGCAGCCCTGTTTGTAGCAGATGGCGTGGATTGGTATCTTGGATAATTCGGGGCTTATATCGCAAATGGCGCAGCCGTGCCATTACTGTGGTCTCCCGGCCGACACGATTGACCACACTATCCCACAGCATCTTATTGCCAGGGTAGACTATTCTGGAATTGACATACCCAACAGCCTTTTAACCGTGCCAGCCTGTAGAGAATGCAACGTATTGATTGGAGGCAGTGTATTTGCCACTGTTGACGAGCGGGCAAGGTATCTTAAGTCTCGGTTAAGAAAGCGGTATAGGTCGGTGCTGAAGACCCCTGTTTGGAGTACAGGCGAACTAGAAGAAATGTCAGACAAGATGAGAGAGTACATTTCTTCTGCTGCCAAGGCTAGAAAATGCATTGAAGACAGGTTGGCCTGGTAATGCCGTTACGCGATACTACCGTCGATGTATTCCCGATTGGCCCTGACCAGCTGCCGTCAGACCGCCAAGGCGGCGTCGGCCGACTGACCGACCTGCGCAACTGCGTATTCGAGCATTTCGACCCTGCCAATCCAAGTAAGCCGCAATACCTTAATCTTAAGCAGCGTAATGGCTTCCACAGCCGGCCACTGACTGGCCACAATGCCGGCTCAGGAGCTACGGAATCTCTGTCATGGCTAGGGCCTAAGCTGCTCGGCACGGTCGAAAATGGCGCCCCTATGTCTGTCGTGGCCGGCGTCCCCCGAGTTGATGACGGCACTGACTGGGCTAACTATGCTACGTCTCGTGTCCTGACTAATAAGACCACTGCGCGGCCGGTGTATTCGGCGCAGTCAGTGGCGCAGGCGCCGGACAAGTCGTGGCTTGGCGGCGTCCACTGCCGTGTCTGGACTGAGGTGACCCAGGGTAGCAACCTCAGCAGCACCAGCATTACCAATGTGGTGGCAGGCTTCCGGTCTGAGTCTGGGGCTTGGGTTAGAAAGCCATTCGTTGTCCAGGCGGGCGGGGCTGCGGGTAACAGGACAATGGCCAGAGTCACCAACGACGGGACTCAGTTTTGGGTATTCGCCACCGACCACAACGGCGGTAACCCGCGCATTAACATCTTTGTCTACGACACTGATGGCAAGCAACTGGCGACGAATCACGTAGACATGGTGTGGGATTATGAGCCTGGGTACTGGGACATCCAGTATAAGGGAGGCACCGACACCGTCCTGCTTGCGCAGCCGGCTGACGATGACCCTGACGCCGATGACCATGTGCAATTTTCTGCCTGCAGCTACGACTCTGGCACTATCACCATTACCACTAACACTGACACTAACATCCATTGTAATGGACCAGTTGCCTTCACTACTAACTTTCAAGACGCAGAAAACTACATCATAACCACTAACTTCGACACCGGCGACACTGTCAGACTGTGGTCCTACAAAATCTCTCTCAGCACTGGCAACTATGTCAGTGTGCATGAGTATAATTTCGGCGTCACCATCCCCGTCACTCCTGACACGCTGATTGGCTTTACTGAGCCGTCGACTGATAACAATGTTGCCCATAAGAACATTGTAGTTAGCTTCGGCGTCCCAGCCATAGAAACTACCTACGGCGCTCCCTTTGACCCGGCACTGCGGTATATCAAGAGCTACCGCTGCAAGTGGAACGACACTACGACGTTCCTGCGCCAGACTAACTCGGTCTGCCAGGTCAGCCGGGCTCTGGCCATTAGCGGCGACTACTACGCCTGGACTTATTACCAATCTGGCAGCGGCGATGCCATCCAGACGTCTCAGTCGGTCGAGATTCAAGGCGGAGACTACTTCATCGGAGCTGCCGAGCAGCAGGTACAGGTATCCGTGGGGGCGCTAACCACAGGTAGTCCACAGACTTTCGCCGGCACCAGCGTCTACACCACTGCGCCGTCGTCTGTTCAAAACATCCAAGCCGGCGACACCGTAGAGAACACCACAGCCCCTGCAGGTATTGGCATTCCAGAAGGAACGGCGGTTCTCAAGTGGACGCTGGCCAATATCTCTGGCGGCTCATTCTCAGTCGGCGGCAACCTTAAGTTTACCGGCAACACTGACTATCCAGCCATCAACGTTGGCTTCTGGCAGATTCTGGCCATGGGCAGCGCCGGCCCAAGTAACGAGTTCTACACGCCGCGTAGTAGCACCGTCGGCGGCACCGTTCCTGACCTGACGTTTACCACTTCTGGCACTGTCGAAGTCATATCGCTTACCTTCTACAGCATGCCAATCTCTGACGCCTACAACTATGCCCCTACCAGGGACTTCCTCCCGGCTGGCACGCTGGTTGTTACTGGCAACAGCAACCCGGACAACAACGGCACCTTCACAATTAACAGCGCCGAAACCAATGGAATCTGGGTTGTGACAGGCACGCAGGCTAGCACCACCACTGGTTTTACCGGCGTTGTAACTCCGGCTCAGCCCAATCGATGGGGATTGCCTAATAACACATTCGATAATATTTACGTCGGTGACCTGTTGCAAATGAACGGCACGACAAAGCCAGAGAATACAAGCCAATTCGAGATTACCAGCGTTATCAGCGCCAATACCATCGACACTGCTAACGAAACTACGCTGTCGCCGGAGTATTTCTTTTCTCCTACGATTGAGGCGTTTATTATCCTTGGCCCTAGCCATACTCCATACACGTTCCACCTCACAGACGTCACCTTTGACCCTAGCTACATCGGCGCCATTATCTCATTCAATGACCCTCAGCATGATGATAGTGCCGGGCTCTATAAGGTGACGCAGATTGTTGACAGTCACACAGTAATCACTGTTCCTATCTCCACTGTGGGCACGCCGCGAAGCGAGATGTTGCTTGACCCGCCGTCGTTTATCTCGATTCTCATACAGTCACAGACGATTCCGCAGATTCAGCCGCAGTGGTTTCTGACGCCGCTGGCTGAGATTACCACGGCCCAGGTTGGTAACCTCGAGCTTGGACTGGCCTACGCTGATTGGCGCAGGGAAGCCGCAGCAAGTACACTAGGGAATCAGAATCCGTATCTACTTCACGTGTCTACTCCTTGTGTAAGGACCGACCTAAGTAATACGACTGACCTGCCGTTTCGCGCCGTCACAGTCTCAGAGCAGTCAGCCACAGCCATCGGCGGCATTGTCTCTACGGCTGCCATTGCAGCCGCTGTCATCGGCATCAAGCAGTTTGATATCAGCTTCGCCACACATGGTACCATGAACGGCCAGTTAATCCCTGGCCCAATGGCTGCCACATACGACGGCGGTAACTTCGTCGAGGCTGGTATCCTAGTGGGCCTCGAGCAGCCGACGTTCTATTCAGAGCAGGCAGCGTCTAATCCAGCCCTCAAGAAGAAAGGAACATACGGCTACGTCGCCTGTCTCGAGGCCATCGACAGCAAGGGTAAGCGTATCTGGACCGCGCCAAGTCCTCCCCTGGAAGTCACACTTACCGGCGACAACGACTCAATCACCATCGTTGGCCGGCTGCCTGTGCCACTTGGTTCTAGCGGCGATAACCTTGCCTCCACCATGCACTTTGGACTGAGTAACCGGCCAATGGTTGTGCTGTCAATCTACCGTACCTGCATTCAGAACGGACTGCAGACGACGGCGCATTACAAGATTACCGATGACCTGGCGCCGAATGCTACTACGCCAATCAGCAGCAGCAATGACTCTGGCTTTTCATTCCCCAACGAATTTACATGGACATATACAGATGAGAACCAAGATTCTGTTGTAGCGTCGGCTGAGAAGCTATATACCGATGCCGGTAGCCTGCCGCGGTTTCATCCGCCGGCTTTCCATAACGGGGCGACTGGCTGGCAGGAGCGGGACTGGCTCAATGCCTACGACGGCGCTATCTGGTTTAGTGGCCAAATCTCCGAAGGTGAGGCTGACTGGTATACGCCGCTGTTCCGTGTCCCAGCTCCGTTTGAGCCGACGGCGCTTGGCAACCTCGAGTCATTCCTGGCTGGCTTTGCCTTAGACTCTAAGTGGTACCTGCCGGCATTCCGTCCGCCGCTCAATAACGGCCAGCTCAGCAACATCCCTGCCTGGCAGCGGCTGCCGCTCGAAGGCGGCTGCACTGGCATTGTCCAGCCCGTACGCGGCGGCGTAGCCTACTCCAGCAACTTCGGCGGCGTCTGGTACCTGTCCCGTAACCTGCAGGATGAATGGACTAGCCAGGACTACATCGACACCTTGACCGGTAAAACCATCACAGCCATGGCCGTTGACTCAAAGCAGAGGCTGCATGTCCTGACAAACTCAACTGACTGGTTTGTGTATGACCAGATAGCTAAGCGCTGGAGCCGCTGGATTCTTCCGGCCACTGTCTTTGCCAAGTATGCGACTGTGTCTAACGGCGTCGTCTACTTCCAGGATAACCAGTGCGTAGGCTTCTACGACACCAGTCTATTTCACGACACCATTACCGGTGACGACTTTGGTACGCCATTAGGCTTTACCATGGCGTCGCTTAACTTCGCCAACGTCACTGGCTGCAAACTCCTGCGACAGCTGCAGCTGCGCGGCAAATATAAAGACACGCATAGTCTGGCTGTGTCGATTAGCTACCCTGACCAGAACCCTAATGCAGCTACGACTATGATGCAGCTCTACACGCCAGACCCTGAGCGGCCGTATGTGATTGACTTGTACCCAGCGGCAGAGGAATCCAGTAGCTATGGCTTGGTTGTGGATGCCGACTTTACCGGCATCGAGGTCCCCGGCGACAGCTTTGAGCTGGATGTAATCGGCGCGCTAGTGGCAGTGGATAGCCGTAGCGGCACCAACCGCAGCACGCAGCAGATTAGTAACGGCTAGAACTGCCGCAGAATCGGCTTGCGGTCGATAAAGCAGTCGTTTCTAATGGCGTATCTCTCGGCAGCCTCGAGAGTGTAGAATATCGCCGTCTCGTTACCGTCAAGCGGCTTCCAGACGCTGTAGTATTCCGTAGCAGCCTCCCGCTCCAGCCTTACTGCCTGTGACAGCCGAGGCCACTCAACCACGTCAGCCTGCACAACGGCGATGAATTCATCGGCAGCAACGGCAGCGGTCACAGCCGACGTAGTCACAGTGACACATCCATGGCGTTGAGCAGCATAGACTCGAGCATTGTGTTCATTTTGTCTCTGTGCTCTTGCCAGGCGGCGTCGGCGGCGGCGTAGGCGGCGTTGGCGGCGTCGGCGGCGGCGGCGTTGGCGGCGGCGGCGTAGGCGGCGTTGGCGGCGGCGTAGGCGGCGTTGGCGGCGTCGGCGGCGGCGGCGTTGGCGGCGTCGGCGGCGGCGTTGGCGGCGTTGGCGGCGTAGGCGGCGTAGGCGGCGGCGTAGGCGGCGGCGCCGGTCGCGTGTACGGCGGCATTGGCGGCGGCGTAGGCGTTGGCCCTGATAGTCTCTTCGCCAGTCTCAAGATACTTCTTGACCACTACTGGAACTTTGCCCCTCCACAGATGCAGCACGGACAGTGCGGCTTCTCTGGCAAACAGCCTTAGAATATCATCACAGGCAACCTGGCCGATAATTCGCCGCCGGCTGCATGCCATTTTATCGGACGTTTCCTCCGCAATATCGTCCACCTCCACAAGACAGGCAATTAGGCCAGACCAAGCAGGACGATAGTTAATAGCATCTAGCGCATTCCGGCTGGCATGTAGCCCTTTCTCGCAAATCCTAATCGGCGGCGGCTCCACAAGCCATTCTCCAACGGCCGGCAGCGGTCTGCCGTCGCGCAGTACAGGCTTTCCATCCTTGGTTGCCACAAAATGCCATGCCAGGTTCATTTGCTGTCCTTTGCTTAAGACCCAGGCTTATGCCTGTAAGTAGACACTAGCACAGGCTTAGTTAGTCCACAACCTCTAAAAGCCGATTTATATGGCGGCTGGACTTCTGACCGGACTGACTGACAAGCTGTTCGGCACAGTCGATAATCAGCAATACTTACAGCAGTATGCGCAAGAAGTAATCCAGGCTGAGAAGGCCAAGCAAATGGCCATGCAAGCCGCTGCCGCACAGCAGCGCTATGGCCAGTATCTGCAAGCCGTCATGAACGGCACGGCGCCGTCGATGGCGCAATTGCAACTGCAGCAGGGCCTTGGCTCAATCGCGCAGCAGCAGCAGTCAATGGCTGCGGGCATCGGCGGCCCTGGTCAGGCCTTGGCCCGCTATGGTGCCGCCGTCAACACCGGCAATGCCCAGACGGCTATGAATCAGGCAGCGGCTATGGCTCGAGCTAAAGAAGTCGCCGATGCCCGCGCGGCTTACGGCTCTAACGCTACTGCCATGGCCGCGGGCGCGCAGAATCTGTACGGCCAGGCCAGTCAGAACATGCTTGGCCTCGGCGGCATTGCCAGCGGCACCGGCATTGCTGAAAACAATCAGCGTAACAGTATGCAAGGCCTCGGCAGCATCCTGCAGGGCCTTGGCCAGGCTGGCTCAGCCTACTTCGGCAGGCAGCCCAATACGAGCGGCAGCGAATCCTCTGACGGCGCGGCTTACTCGGCGGCGCAGCCTGGCTACGCTGCGTCTAATACTAACTACGGGCAATAGCCTTGGCCGATATCGACCCAGCTACCGGTATACCACTAGCCCTGACTACGCCGAATCCGGAGGCACTGCCGCCGGGGTTTGTGCCGCAGTTTCAGCAGCCAATCCCCGGCACAGCCCCAATCCCCGGGGCTCAGCTGCCGCCGGGGTTTGTGCCTAATCCGGCTGATTCACTGCCGCCGCCGCAGCCTGCACCGGTACCATCGCTGTTTAATCCGCTGCCGCCTCCGCCGCCTGCGGCTCCTGCTAATATCGCTCCTCAGGCTCCTGCGCCGGCTCAGCAGCCGCATGCTAACTCACACGCGCAGCCAGGGCTAGTCCAACAGTTTGATAAGCAGATTGCGAAATCACAGGCGCAGCAACAGGCTGCCGCTGCCGAGCTGGCTGCTGCTCAGCAGCAGGGAGCCAATGACGTTGCAGCAGCTCGAGGCGAACAATCCAAGGAAAAGCTAGCGCTGGCAGGCGAGCTAATCGCCAAGCAGCAGGAGATTCAGAAGCACAATGCAGCCCTTGACGCTATCGACGCGGCTAATCTCAAGCAGGCCAAGGACGCCACTATCCCTGACTTTTGGAAGGGACGAACCGGCAAACTAGTAGGAGCGACCATATCTGTTGCGCTTGCCGGCATTGGCGCAGGTCTGCTTGGCAGCACCAATAACGAAGCCTTGAATAACATCCAGCATAACATTGACCAATACTTCCACAATCAGAAGGACAGGATTGACAACCTCTACAAATATGCAGAGGCGCAAGGGAAGCTTAACGCCCAGACGCGGCTGCAGTACGCGCAAGACCTGCTCAATCTCAAGGACCAGCACAGTTATGTAATGCAGGCAGCGGCTGACCATGTGCTTGAGGTAGCCGATAAGTCAAAGGGTGCCGCCGACGCAGCTACTACCAAGTTCATGGCGTCTAAGCTTGGTGAGCAGGCCATCAAGGATAAGATGGATGTACGCGAGCTGCGCAGTAAGATGATGCTGCAGGAAGCTCAGGCCGAGGCAGCCCGCGGTAATGCCGCCGAGTCTCGAGCCAGAGCAGCCCAAGGTGGCTATCTGACTCCTGCGCAAGCGTCTGGCCAGGCCATTCAGATTGTCAACCAGCTTGACCGTCAGTACAAATACGTCAATGACCCCAAGACTGGCCTGGCTGCTCATGAGCGCGAGCTTGGCGGCAAACTTAAAGCCATCCAGGACAATCCTAACAACCCGGCTAACTGGGTGGCATTGGTTGACTCGGCTGTCAAGACCAACACCGGCAAGGCTGCGATTATGTCCCAGTACAACCTGTACATGGGCCATGCTGCCGGCGCCAATGACAACGTTGACCAGGTGCTTGAGAAGTTTCGTACTGGCCTGCCGTCTAAGGCGCAGCAGCAGGCAATCCTTGGAGCAGCTCAGCAAGGCTACAACGAAATCACATCGATGGCCGGCGAAGCTAACAAGACCTACCACGAAGCCGTAGACACCAATCCACTAATTGCGCAGAACCCCGCGGCTAAGGCCATGGTTGCTCAACATGAGCGGTCTACCTTTGGCGGCTTCCCAAACTACGGCAAGCACGAGACTGTGCTGGCGCCAGGCCAAGCACCGGCAGCTGCGCCGGCAGCTGCCGCGGCGCCTGCCAAGCCCCAGCAAATCAAGACTCCTGACGGCGTCATCCACAATCTCAATCCAGCCACTGGCCAGTACGACTAATGCCGACGCTGGAGGAGCTAATGGCTGCCGGCGGTCAGCCGGTACAAGCTGCCGCCGCGACGCCACAGCCTGTAGTCGGTAGCCGCAGCTTTAGCCTCGAGCAGTTGCAGGCTGCCGGCGGCGTCCCAGTAACTGAGCAGCCAGGCAGAGCCGAAGCCCTTGGCCGTGGCGCACTGCAAGGCGTTACCCTGGGATTCTCTGACGAGATTGCCGGCGCCATCGGCAGCCTGTTTAGTGACAAAAGCTACAGCCAAATCCGCGACGAGTCTCGAGCTGCCAACGAAGCAGCCAAGCAGGCACATGGCGGCTTCTATCTCGGCGGTGAGCTGGTTGGTGGCGCCGCCACGTCCCTTGTCCCTGGCCTTAACATCGCCAAAGGCGCGTCTATCGCTACGGCAGCTGGTAAGGCAGCCTTGGCCGGCGGCTTGTCAGGTATCGGCAGCTCAGATAAGCAGGACTTTGCCGGCGTGGCGATGGATGCAGCCAAGGCGGCTGCTGCTGGAGCTGTCATTGGCGGCGCCACGCAGGGGCTGTCTAATGCAATCTCTAAGGCTCCTGAGAAGGCAAAGGACCTTATTCTAAAGTCAATTGCCGAAGGTGAAGGTATTCACGGCTCTGCCACTATGACGGCTAAGAAGGCCTTGGCTAACAACGAGGCCAACGTTATTGACGCCGCGTCTCAATCGTTTGTTCCAGAAGGTGCTACCAAGGCCATCAAGCTGTCTGACGTTATTGGCAAGCCTGCCAAGGAAGTCCTGCCGATTCTCGAGGAGCGGCTTAACCAGGTAGGCAGCCAGCTTGACCAGCACTATGACATGGTTGACAAAGTCACCGGCGGCGTCTCTATGCAGGACCTGGTGACGTTCCTGGACAAGGAAGTAGCCACTCTCAAGAAGTCGCCGCTTAACGAGCAATACATCCGCGCGGTGCAGGACATCAAGAATTCTGCGCTCGAGGCATGGGCGCCGGAATTGGCGCCGCAGATGGCGGCGCAGGAGCGGCTGACGCAGATGGGCCTCAAGAATCACAAGATGATTGAGGATGTATTAGTCCCTACGCGCGATGTGCGAGCGATGGTGACTCGGCTGCAACAGCGCGGTAGCCAGGTCATCAACCCGCTTAATCCCGGCGAAGCCAGTCAAATGAAGGCTGATATGGCGCAGCTTATGAAAGGCTTTATTGACGAGCATTTGACAATGCCAGAAGGTGCAGCGCCGGAAGCAAAGGCAGCGGTGGCAGCTATCAAGGAAATTAACAAGACATACAGTGGACTCAAGACTATTGAAAAAGCCGTGGAACAACGCGGACAGAAAGAGGCAGTAGGTGGCACTAGTCTCAAAGGTCATGGGTTCAATCTGCTTGGCCATGGTGGCGCTCTTGGTGCCGGGCTTATGGTCGCACATGGCAATATTCCAGGAGCCGTTGCATCACTGGCACTACCTAAGGTGCTTGAGAAAGCGCCAATGGCAGGACGAGCCGTCACAGGCGCCGCAGTGAAAGCAAATACGATGATTGAGGCTCTGACGAACGCGGCGGCGCAGGGCAACCCATGGGCCAAGGCTCAGCTGGCGGCTATGCAGTCGCTGCCTAACGCTGCCACGGTAGCTACCGGAGAAAACCTCTAGTGGCGTATCCTGGCCGGCCTAAGAACATTCCGCCAGCGCCGCTGCCGACGGTTGACCCAGTAGAATTGATGATGGCTGCCGTCGGCATCAAGGCAATCATTAGCCGCAAGGTTGAGACTATCAGTAACAAGCAACTGCGCGACATGGATGACCTGCCGGAGCGCATAAACGAAGCCGTAAAAGCCTGCGTTGACGGCACGAGCATCGAATACGAGCCTGAGCCATACGATTACCGGCAAACGTTACAGGACTTGGCTCTTGGCTGGGACGTCAGCCAGGTCCAGGCCATGATTGAGCAGTTTCCAGACGATTTCATGTCGGCTGGCTCTGCTTTGATTGTGCGCAGCCAAGAGATTATCAAGGCCATGCTGCGCGACTACCCTGTTACTAACTACCAAACCGTCGCCGGCAGTGACCAGCTCACGCCCAGCAACACGAAGATGTTCCGGTTTGTGTCAGTGCTAGAAGTAGTAGACCATCCAGAATGTATCCCCTACCTGATTCACTGCGGCGGCTTGTTGCAGTCCCAAGTTAAGGCCATGCGGGCTGTGTATCCGACGTTGTCTGAGTTCATCGACGCGGCGCTATTCCAGGCAATCACGGCGGCTAGGGCCAAGGATAAGTCGTTTCAACTGCCGTTCCGCGTCGAATACGGCGTCAAGGCCTGGTGGGGGCGACCGCCAATCAGTGACCAATCTCTGGCCAAGGCCCAGATGGTGGCCAAGGCTGCTACGGCTAAGAAGAATGCCCAGGCTCAGGCCGAGGCAGAGCCGCCTAGCCGCCAGTCAGCCGCCGACAGCCCTGATTCCACTGCCTTAGGCAGAGCAGAGGCTGCGTCAGGCTAGCAGCAATTACCATAACTTAGCGAAATTACGGCGCTAAACGCCGATTGATGAGGAAACATGGGAGCCAAGCGACAAAAGGGACAGTCCGACGACGCCGAGATTATCAACGAAGCATTTACCGGCACTGACGCCATTGTTTCCAGCGGCGATGACATGCGGGAGTTTGATTCTGTCGGCGCGCAGCTGATTGTTGACTATAACCAGACTGAGTTTTCCGGCTCTGACTCTGATTCCGTCGACGACAGCTCCAAAACGTGGACGCTGACGGAGTTTACGTTCACTGGTATGGAGGGAGCTACCATTCGCGTCGAAGGCTCGGCTACCAGCGACGGCGATTACGAGATTGATACCGTCACTTCTGCCCATGTGATTGTGACGCTGACTGGCCCTGGCGCTGACGAGACGTTTGATAATGCTCTTCGCGTCACTGTAATCAGGACCGATGACCCACCGGCTGGTGATTGGAAGATTGAAGTCAGTAACAACTTCGTGCCTGAGACTAACGGCACCGTCTACGGCCAGGTTCCCAATGCCGGCGACTGGACGGACATCACCAGCCAGTTCAGCCCCGTCATTGCCGCCGTCATCGATGAAGACAGTCAGTATGTGCAGGCTGATTTGACGGCTAGAGATATTCGCTACACTTTCACGCCATCTAGTGGCCAAGGCATTGTCAAGCTGCGGCGCTTTTGCAAGAGCTGGAGCTAGCCATGAGCCAATACGTATTTCTTAAGCAAGCCAACGGAGAGTTTCTCAAGCTCCTGTCTGACGATGACGGCATCATCCAGTATACGACCAACGGCGATAGCTTTGACGGCATCGTTGCTGGCGACTCTGCCAATGCTGTGCATGCGGATACCGCTGACGTTGCTACGACGGCCGACACAGCTACGACGGCCGACACAGCTACTACGGCTGATGGGCCTACTAATGCCGCTACGTTTACCGCGGCTCTGAATGCTGCTACTACGTCTCTGCCGGGCCTTATGACGGCAGCGCAGGTCCTCAAGCTGCGGGCGCTGGACTATGACCTGTGGTTTGACACGCAAGTCACGGCTATGCTTGCTCAGGTCCCTGAGCTTACCAACTTCGAATACGTCAAGCCATCGGCGCTTACGGGCATTGCCATTTCTGGCACCAATGACGCTGCCATTGAGGGCGGCGGCTATACGCCGGCCAACGATGCTTCTATCATGTTTACGCGCAGTATCTTCCAGATTCCCAAGACCGGCAAATGGGCCTTTGCCTTCCGCGGAATCTTGGCTAACCCTGGGACTGCTGGCGATTACCAGGAGTTTGGGATTGCCAATGCCGCCGCTAGCCATGCTCTTTCTGTTAGAGCGCAAAACGGTATCCTCAGTTCGCACTACTTCCTAGCTATTCTTGGCGCTGGCGGCAGCGGCGCCGAGACTCGCGTTGACAGCTCTGTCGCTGCAGACGGGTCTATGCATACGTTCCTGGTTACGTTTGACAGCACCACCGTTAAGCTGTTTATCGACGGCGTTGCCCACGGAACTACCACGACGCTGACGCAGCTGGCTGACGAGCCAATGTTTCTGTACGCCTATAATCACGTTTCCGGCACTGCTAAGCCGTCGCGCATGGCCTACGGCTACATTGCACCATAAGGATTAGACTATGCCTTTCTTTCCAGCTGGCAGCGGCGGCTCTACTCCATGGCTTGCGACACAAATGTATGTGTCGCCGTCAGGCAATGACAACAACCCTGGCACCAGCTGGCAGACGCCGTTTAAGCACATCTACAACGCATTGGTAGCTCTGCGCGCTGCCGGCGGCGGAACTCTGTTCGTAGCCTCTGGCTGCTCTGTCGGCGGCCCTGTGACTGGCCAAGGCATCTGGATGCGACGCGACCGCGTCAACGTCACCGGGCAGCCTACAGGCTTCTTTCCTGCTCCTGGGTTCATCCCGCTGGATGTGCCTATCAAGATTGTCGGCTGCGGTGACAGCCCTGGCGTCGGTCCATTCGTCAATCCCGTACAGACTGACTTCGACGTTGGTGTTACCGGCGGCGACCGGCTACTGCCTCGAGTCTGCATCATTGGCATGGCCCAGCAGCAGCCGTTCACAATGGAGAACATGCAGGGCAGCACTGCTGACTTCATTGGTAATCGAATCGGCGTTGATTACGACCGCAAGGTTAACGGCGATGTAGCCCTGATGACAGTCACCAACGGCACCAGAACTGGTACTAGCACAGTGCTGACAGTGACGCTGCCGACGGGGCTTACGGTGACAACTGCCAGCCGCACAAGCAACGTTACGACGCTGCACATTCCTAATCCTGGGTTGCCGTGGGCGCCTATCCGCGTCGGCGGGCACATCAAGGTTACCTCCACAGACCCTAACTTCAGCAGCGGAGACAAGACCATCACTGCCATGATTGGGCCGCTGGAAACATCGCCTAACGTGTATTGGGAAGTTAGCTACGCTGAGACTGCATCTAACGTTCCGTCTGGTCCTGTTAGCGGCAGCGTTGTCATGCAGTCGCACGGCTGCATCGCCGGTGAAATCCTCGACCTCTTCTCTACTAACGCGCACTTCACTAACGCGCCATACAAGGTTACTTCGGCAACGGCTGAAACGATTACAGTTCTGGACGAGCAAGGCGACGGCGACCGCAACATCAACAACATCGGCACCTGTGCTCACCAGGAACGATGCTACGGCCAGACGGCGATGGTGCGGTTTACTAACTGCTCTAATCCTGTCGCAAGTGCCGGATTCCACGGATTCGACATCGGAGCTACTCAGTCGATTGTGCCGATTATTGAAGACTGCTATGCAGGCGGCAGCGCTGACAGAGTCACGCACGACCCGCGTATTCAGGCGTCAATCTACTGCTACGGCGGAAGTGACGGCGCCAGCGGACTGAGAATCTATCGCAGCAACACCAACGGCTGTGAGATGCTGCATGAGACGGGGGCAAGCGCGACTGGATATCTTGAGGTACACAGCCTGCTGCATGAGCAACCGACGTCGCTGTCTACGCTGCCTGCAATGCGAGCTTGGGGCAATCAGTTTACCGTTGTTACGGCCGATGATGTCAGTAACAATGACGGCGCCGTTGTCAACGTTGCTGACATTGAGTTGACCAGCATCCCTGCCAGCCAGGCAATCATTACCCGCTCTGGCCCTGTTGATGGGCCGTGCATGAGCGGCGACAACTGGCGATTTGCCAACGTCTGGGGCGCCGGCTTGGCCAGCCCATGGCGCGGCGGTCCCTATGGCAGCGGGCTGCATGTTACCACTTGGGCTGACGGTAGAATCACTGGCAAGCATCCTGGCTCGGCCAGAAGCTTTGGCGTTCAGCAGCCGCGGTTTGCCAACGTCATCGAGGCTCCGTCTGCATGGGGCATTTCTGGCGGAGACCCTGTCAGAACGCTTAACGTCAGCGGCCCTGACGGCAACAGCACTGCTACGCGGCTGGTGTCTACGGCTCAGACGCTGACGATTATCCATCACGACGCGGTTGACGGCAATACTTGGGCCGTCGGCGGTCACTTCGTTGTCTGTGGCTGGGTTAATGCTCATTCAACCGTGGCAATGCTGCCGTCAGTGTGCTTTGAGGTTCTAGCCACTGGTATTACCTGGGAGGAGTCTGGCACTGGCACACTGTTTATCCCTGCTGGCTACAACGGTACCGGCTGGCAGCTCGTCTGTGGCGTCGGCACAGTTGCCACCGTGTCAGATTCCACGCCTAACTTCATTGTCTACGTTGCTGGTCAGGCTGGTGGCACCGTTGACTACGAAGGGTTGACGGCGTTCTATATTCCTGACACCGTTGCCGCTGACGATGCTGTTGAATACGCGCTGACCATGAAGGCTATGCCGCGGTATCTGGCGCCTGGCATGGCTGGCACGCTCGAGGGCACTAAGCTAATCGCCCACGGCGGCTTGGGTGTGTCGGCGTCATTGGCCAAGACCGTCGGCGCTGGCTCTGGGCAGCTGACGCTGACTGGCACTGGGACTACTTACATTCCCATCTACGCCGCTGACGGTACGACCATCCAGGGCTGGGTTGCTCAGCTGCAGGCTACGGTTAATCCGTAGCAGCCATGAGTTACCTAGCTGGTCCTGCATTCCTTGACGAAACCGGGAAGGTTCCTGCAGCCGCCCTGCCCGCACCTGCAGGAGGAAACCTATCAGCATGCTGGCCAATCGGCTCAATCTTCTTTTCAGCTGTGTCTACGAATCCTGCGACGCTGCTAGGGTTCGGCACATGGGTAGCTTTCGGGGCCGGCAAATTCCCTGTCGGCTTCGACTCCAATCAGACTGAGTTTGATGCCGACGGTGAGACTGGCGGCGCTAAGACGTTTACGCCTGCTGGCACTGTCAGCGCTCCTACGTTCACTGGCAGCAGCGCTAGCACCAGTTCTAACAGCGCAGGTACTCCAGCAGGAACCAACTCTGCGCCCGCATTCACTGGCAGTAGCGCCGCCACTAGCTCTGACTCAGCCGGTACCCCCGCCGGAACTAACTCGGCTCCTACATTCACTGGCTCTGCCCTGGCTACTCACCAGCACGAGCTGCCGTTTATCAAGGCCAACTCTGGCACAGGCACGCTTAGCATGCTGGCGCCGACGGTGTTTGGAACTGGCACCTCGAGGGCCCCTATTTCAGTCTCCGCGGCTCCTACGGCCAATACCACATCGGCGGCAGTAGAGCTGTCAGAAGCCAAGTCGGCCGGGACTCCCGCAGGCACTGTCAGCGCTCCTACGTTCACTGGCAACGCCTTGCAAGCGCACAGCCATACTGTTACAGCCACTGGCACCGTCGCCGCTCCTACATTTACAGGCAGCGCCCTGGCTGGGCATAGCCATACTGTTACTGCGGCAGGAACTAACTCTGCTCCTACCTTCACTGGCTCGGCTGGCACCAGCCTGCCGCCGTATATCACGCTGCGTATGTGGCAAAGGACCGCCTAATGCTGTCTGTAATCCTAAGCGCGCTGTCCGTCATCGTCACCATCGCCATAGCAGCGCTGGGGCTTGCAAGGGCCTACGGCGCCAACGTTCACGCCCTGACGCTGCTGACTGAGCAGGTCAAGGAAATGAGAGATACGCAGGCCAAGACCCTTGCCAGGGTCGGCCGGCTCGAGGCATTTGCAGAGATAATGCCTGAGCTTAGCGGCAAAGTCAGGATGCCACTTGAATGAGCGTCGCAAAAGCAGCCGTAGCACTTACTCCGGAAGAATCGCCGCTGATTTACCAGCGCTGCCGCTACGGCTTACCAGCTCAGGACTTATCACCGTTGCCTCAGCAATCAGCGGCTTGGCAAGAAGCATTAGACTCATTGGATACAGCTATGACGAAGCTGACGACGCTCAAAAGGCGTACGCTCAAGAAAAGATAACCCGCGGCGTCAAGCATATTGCCGATT
>Ga0310810_10001662_pt1 | contig 23529 bp, 20 predicted proteins | sample NCmetagenome_FD_207641 | JGI IMG/M metagenome (GOLD analysis project Ga0310810, IMG submission 207641) | Soil microbial communities from experimental microcosm in Duke University, North Carolina, United States - NC | ecosystem: Engineered > Artificial ecosystem > Soil microcosm > Unclassified ... | reverse complement strand
ACCTTGCGCCCGCAACGTCTCGGCCAGAACCTGTCCCGCAAAAGCGGTCCCCGTCAGGTGCTGGCAAAGCCCGTCGTGGATGTCTTGGCCGACGCGGCGTTGCTCGCGCTCGCTGATCTGGAGAAGCTCTCTCTCCAGCTTCTCGCGGGCGGCGATTTCGGCAGTCAGCTTGGCTGCCCGCTCCTCGGCGCGCGCACTCACATCCGTGTGCAGCTTGCGAATGGCGGCGATCATCTCAAGCGAGACTGCGAACACCGCGAAGCGAAGAGCAATGTTCCAGAGCGGAACGATCAAGAGCGGATAACGGGCGCCGGCAGCGATATCGCCGGTGAGCCAGAGAACAGAGCTGGCGATAGCGAGGCCGTACGCAGGCACGCGGCCCCCGAACCAGGCTGCTGCGGCGATCGGGAAAAGATAAATTCCGGAAAACGTCGTGTCGGTTCCGGTAATGTAATCGATATAACCTACGCCAAGCGTTAGTGCGGCCAGAACCGCGATCAGCGTCGGGGGCGGAAGCTTTTCAAAAAAATGCGGTGCCTTCGCAATCATGTTCGCCAGAGTATCCGCTCCGACGCATCAAGATAACACAGGATTTCGCAGTTGACCCGCATTCGGCGGCATCAAGTAGGCGCGAGGGTGGCGTTCCAGCGGATCGCTTCGCGCAGCAATTCCGCGCCTGTGCTGATTTTCAACTTCTCCTTGATGCGCGTGCAGTAGGTGTGAACCGTCTTGAAATTGACGTTCAGCTTTTCGGCGATCTCCCCGATGCCGTAGCCCTGCCCCAAGAGCTTGAAAACCTCCAATTCGCGGTCGGAAAGCTCCGAGATGGCATCGCCGCTGTCGGCGCTTCCGGACGAAACCACTTTCTTGACGATCTGCTCGGTCATGGATTGGCTGAGATAAAGGTTGCCGCGCAGCACCTCACGGATCGCTTCGATGATCTTCTTGGTCGATTCGCGCTTCATGATGTAACCGCGGGCGCCCGCGCGAATGGTGCGTTCCGCGTAAACGCGCTCGTCGTGCATCGAAAGCGCGATGATCGCGATCTTGGGAAACGAGGACGCGATGGAGCGGATCAAGTCGATTCCCGAACTGCCGCCCAGCGAAATGTCGATGATCGCGAGGTCGGGTTTCGCCGTCGCCATCGCGCGCAGCGCCGAATCGGGATCTTCCGCTTCGCCGCAAACCACCAAATCCGGATCCTTATGGATCAGGTTGGTGAGCCACTCACGCACGAGCGGGTGATCGTCGACTACGAATATCTTGGATTTCGATTTGCTCATCGCGATAGGACCCATCCGCCGGCAATACGCATGTCACAACGGTTCCGCCCATTTCTCCGCGGCGGATATCGAGGGTAGCCCCGATGACTTCGGCGCGATAGGACATGATTCTCAGACCCATTCCGCGGTGGCCGCGCTGGGAGGGTGCAATTCCGACGCCATCGTCGATCACGCGCAGGACTTTGCCGGACTTCGAAGCCTCCAGATGCACAACGATGTCCTTCGCACGGCCATGTTTGATGGCATTGCCGACGGCTTCCTGCGCAATCCGGAACAGGTGGCCGGCGGTCTGCGCGTCGTGAACCGGAACGGGAAACGGGCATTCGAAGCGGCAGGACACTTTGAACAGATCGCTGGTGCTGGACACAAAATCCTCGAGCCCCTCCATCAAGCCGCCGCTCGAGAGCTCGACCAGGTTCAAACCCCGGGCGAGCCCACGCGAAAGCGCGATGCCCTGCTCGATCAGATCGACGATCTTGAGAGCGCTATGGGCCAGTGCCGAGCCCTGGGATTTCAATGTCTCGGCGAGCACTTGGCCGGCGAATGCGGTCCCGGTGAGATGCTGGCAAAGCCCATCATGGATGTCGTGCCCGACGCGGCGCTGTTCGCGCTCGCTGATCTGCAGCAGCTCCCGTTCCAGCTCTTCGCGTACGGCGATTTCCGCTGTCAGCTTCGCGGCGCGCTCGGAGGCGCGCGCTTCCAACGCGTAGTGCAAAATGCGCAACGCCGCGGTCAGCTCCAGCGACACGGCGAATCCGCCGAGCCGGATCACGAGATTCCATAAAGGAATGAACACACTCGAATAGTGCGTACCGATCGCGACGTCGCCCGTCAGCCAAAGGATGGAGCATAGAATAGACCAGCCGTAAGCGGCGGGGCGGCCCAGGAACCACGCGGCAATCACGATCGGGAAGAGATAGACCCCGGAAAACGTGATCTCCGAACCGGCAAGATAATCGCAATACCCGATGACAAACGTGACACCCGCCAGCAGAAGCACGAGACTCGGCTGCGACAGCCCTTCCAAATATTTGAGCGCCTTGGCGAACATGAGAGCAGATTACACTGTCCACGCGATGCCATAAACGTGAAAGCCTTTACACCGGGCCGATTAACCAACCTTAAAACGGCGTTCTTCCGGGCCGAATTATGTTCTAGCCTCTCTCCTCTCGCATGGGGGTTGGGATGAGACGCATCGCCATCGCTGTTGCCGGTATTCTCGCACTCGTGCTGATCGTCATGGTCGCACGCACATTGATGATTTCCGCCCCCGCTCAGGAAGCTGCGGCCCCGCCCATCTTGGTGGATTCCAATTTCGTGGCCCAGCATCTCGCCCAGGCCATCCGCTTCCAAACCGTCTCCTATGGGGACGGCGTCAAGGAAGACGAAAAGACCAAGGCGCTGGAAGCGATGCACGCCTGGATGGAGACCACCTATCCCTATTTCCACGAGGCGGCGGGACCGGAGAAATTCGGCGAGAGCCTGCTCTTCACCTGGATCGGCAAGAACCCGAACCTGCCGCCGGTGATGCTGATGGCGCATCTCGACGTCGTTCCCGTTGTGCCGGGCACCGAGAAGGATTGGATGCATGCGCCGTTTTCGGGCGACATCGCCGACGGCTTCGTCTGGGGCCGGGGCACGCTCGACGACAAGGGCCAGCTCATCACCATCCTCGAGGCGGCCAACCGGCTCGCGATGACCGGCTTCCAGCCGGAGCGGACCATCATGTTCGCGCTCGGTCAGGACGAAGAGGTGGGAGGCAACAAAGGCAACGCGGCGATTGCCAAGGCGCTCACCTCGCGCGGCACGCATTTCGCCTGGGTGCTGGATGAGGGCAGCTCGATCATGAACGAGCCCTATCCCGGCGTGCGCAAACCCGTGGCGTTCGTGTCGAATGCGGAGAAGGGTTATCTCAGCCTGGAGCTGACGGCACATGGCGAAGGCGGTCATGCCGCGCGTCCCTCACGCGATCTGGCCCTGCCCCGGCTCTCCAGTGCTGTCCTTAATGTGGTCAGCCATCCCTTCGAATCCGATCTCGATGAAATCCAGCGGGCTAAGTTGACCATATTGGCGCCGCTCGTGCCTTTCACCGACCGATTCGTGCTCGCCAATCTCTGGCTGATGAAGCCTTTCGTTCTGCGCCGCATGGAGGCAGCGCCGGATTCGGCGGCCACCCTTCACACCACGATCTCGCCGACGATCATGAATGCAGGCATCAAGGACAACGTCATTCCCCCCACCGCCCGCGCGGTGATCAATTTCCGGCTGCATCCGCGCGACACGATTCAATCCGTGACCGCGCATGTGAAGGGGGCGATAGGCGATGCCAAAGTCGACATCACCCCGCGCGAGGAGACGAACAACGAAGCAACCAAGATCGTCGATGTGAAAAGTCCCGCCTTCGAATATCTGACGCACCTCATTACGGCGACCTATGGCGTTCCGGTGGCGCCCGACATCATGACGGGGGCTACCGATTCGAGCCATTACCTGCCGATCGCCGACGCCATCCTGCGCTTCCGGCCATATCACGAAGAATCGGCCGATCTCGCTCGCGTCCACGGCACGAACGAGCGGGTGGCGGTGAGCGACCTCGGCCCCGCGACCGCCTTCTACATGCGCCTGATCCAGGAGCTGAAATAAGAAAGCGCCCCTCCTGCAAAGAGAGGGGCGCTTTTATACCCAAACCGTTTGAACTTACTGCGGCGAGAACTTCTGGACGCGGCTCGTTTCGCCGACTTCGCCTGTGTAGAGATTGCCCTTGGAATCCATGAACGCGACATGGAGCAGGACGAAGGCGCCGCCTTCGCGTCCCGGATGTCCGATTCTCTGCACAACCTGTCCGGTCTGGCGATCGAGCTCCCACACCGTCGCGTTGGCGATGTCCGCAACGAATATGTATTTCTGCTGCGGATCCGGCGAGAAATCCACCGACCCCGCGGTGCCGCGGATTTTGGTGTTCCGGGCGATATAGAATTCCTTCTGGAACTTGCCTTCCTTGGTGAACACCTGAATGCGATTGCCGGAGCGATCGCCGACATAGACGAGTCCGTCTTTGGAAATGCGCACCGCATGGACCGGGGACTTGAAGTCCTTGGCGCCCGGCTCACCCTCCTTGCCTACCTCCGGCTGACCGTCATTGCTGATCTCGCTCAGCGCCTTGCCGTAGGCGCCCCAGCCGCGTTTGAAATTTCCGGTGTTCCAGTCATAAACCATCAGGCGCTTATTCAGATAGCCGTCCGCGACATACATTTCGCCGGCGGCTTCATCGAGCGTGGCTGCGGCGACGCCGCGGAGCAGAAGATCCGTCTGCTGATTATCCTGCTTCTGCGTCTGGCCGCGCGCGACCTTCGGGCCTCTGTGGCCGAAATCCTTGACGAATTTTCCGTCGCCGGTGAATTTCAGCAGCGTGTCGCTGGCTTGCGCGCCGGCGATATAGACGTTGCCTTCCTTGTCGGTGAAAATCGTGTGCTCCGACTGCGGCCAACCCGGCACCATATCGGGCTTGCCCCAGGCTTTGAGCAGGTTACCCGCCGTGTCGAATTCCAGGACTGCGGGGGCAGCCGAGCAGCATTCCGCCTCACCCTTTGCGACCGCGTCCTCCTTGAGATCGCGTGGCCGGTTCAGCACCCAGATATGATCGTCTTGATCCACGAACAGGCCCGTGATGCCGCCGAGTATCCAGTGGTTCGGCAACGGTTTGGGCCACTCCGCATCATATTTGTACTTCGCGGGGCCCGAGGGCGCGGCACCCGTCGTGGCAACCGCAACGCAGCAAAGGCCCAGAATCGAAACCGTCCGCTTGAGGCATTTCTTCCACTCGGCGCGCATGCTTCTCCCTCCTCATGGTTTGACCGGAGCATACCGTCCCGCGGCGTCGGCCGGAAGCAATTCACTCGCGGGCGACGGCCAAGGATATAGCCTCACGATGCGGCAAGTGGCCGCAAAATCATGCAAAAAGGCTTGCGCCCGCACCTTCGTTCTCTAATCTCGGACCGCCTGCCAGGACAGGCGCGGGGAAATTTACTTTTTCGCCTTAGGAGCTGCGCTTTGGGGGGACCTTGCGCGTGCAGCGTAGACATGTTCGTGCCTGCCTGAGAGTTGCCGCCGGAGCGAGCCTGTTTTGGCTGGCCGGGTTGGGCTCGGGCTGGAGCCAACCCGGCCCGACGCCGTCCGACCTGCACCCTACGGCACGGGCTGAACGGATAGACCCCCGGGACGCGCCCACGATCGACGCCGACCTGTCGGATGCCGCCTGGGCCAAGGCGCGTGTCATCACGGAATTCAAACAGCTGATGCCCGATCCGGGAGGGATGCCGACCGAGCGCACCGTGCTCCGCGTCATGTTCGATCAGAACAACCTCTATTTCGGCATCTACGCGTATGACAGCCAGCCCGATCAGGTGATCGTGCGCTCGATGTCGCGCGACGGGGAAGTCACCACCGGCGACAATATCCAGATTGCGCTCGACCCCGGTCTCACGCGCCGCAACTCTTATGCCTTCATCATTGGGCCCGCAGGCGGCCGCTGGGACGGATTGCGGCTGAACAATATCGAAGAGCTGTCGGAATGGAACACCATCTGGGAGGCGCGTACACGGCGCGTGACTGATGGCTGGGTCGCCGAAATCGCCATCCCGTTTCGCAGCATCTCCTATGTCGAAGGCGACGAAGGCTGGGGTTTCGAATTCACCCGCAGCATCCGGCGCAAGAACGAAACGGTGCGCTGGTCGTCGCTCAACCCTGCGCTCCCGCTCGCCGACATTTCCGAAGCCGGAACACTGACGGGCATCAGCGACGTCAACGAAGGCCTGGGGATCGACCTCGTGCCCTATGCCGCGCTTCGCGCCAAGCACGATTGGAGTGCCGCCAACGAAGGCGCGGGCATCAGCGGCACTATGGGCGGCAATATGTTCTACAAGATCACGCCCGCCCTTACCGGCACGCTCACGATTAATCCGGATTTTTCCGACGCGCCGCTCGATGCGCGCGAGGTCAACACGACGCGCTTCTCGCTGTTCCTGCCGGAGACGCGCGCCTTCTTTCTCCAGGATGCGGGCAATTTCGAATTCGGCGGGCACCCGTTCCGGCGCACGAATTTCGACCGGGTGAGCAACAATGGGCGGCCGTTCTTCTCGCGCAATCTCGGCTTGGTGAAGGGAACGCCGGTCAGCCTCGTCGCGGGCGGCAAGCTCTCGGGCCAATATGAGGATTACAACATCGGGGCGGTGTCGGTGTTCACCGACCGGACACCGACCTCGCCCGGCCAAGTGCTCTCGGTCGCGCGCGTCACGAAGCAGTTCGGCCAATCGCGCGCCGGCTTCATCTTCACACATGGCGATCCCACGGGCCTGACCGACAACACGGTTGCGGGCGGCGATATCCAATACCGCAGCACGCTGTTCGGCGAGAAACCGTTCGCGGCCGATCTCTATTATGAGCGCAGCTTCTCAAGCAAGCTGGGGAATGACGACTCGTACGGCCTTGGCCTGAATTACCCCAACGAGCCTTGGGGCGGCGATTTCATCTTCAAGAACATCGGCAGCAATTTCATGCCGGCACTCGGCTTCCTCAATCGCCCGGGTATTCGTTACTACGAAGCCGATGTGAAGCATCTGACGCGCTATCGCGACCGCTCGGCGTTCTTGCGCACCTTCGAACTCGAGACGCGGCACGAGATCTATACCGACCTGCACGGCAATCTCGACAGCCGCGAGGACCGCGCGCAGGTGCAAATCCTGACGCAGGGCGAGACCAGTTTCGCCATCGAGGCGCAGAACAGTTTCGACCGGGTGGATGTACCGTTCGCCCTGCCGCACAACGTGGTGATCCCGGCAGGCAAGTACACTTGGAGCAGCGGGTTCGCGCATTTCCGCACGTCGGCGGCCCTGCCGCTTGCGGCCCACCTCGACGCCTGGTGCTGCGATTACTACAACGGCTCGGAATGGCGCGTCCGCACCGAGCTGTTCCTGAAGCTGTCGGAAGTCTACGAGGTCGAAGCCGATTACGACACCTCGTTCATCCGCCTGCCGACGGGCAGGGTGGATATCCAGATCATTTCGCTGAGCGGGCTGTTCAACTTCACGCCGGATATGCAGTTCGCGGTCCAGGCGCAGTACGACAATGACAGCCAAGGCTTCGGTTTTCTTGGCCGCTTCCGGTGGGAATTCCGCCCGGGAAGCGAAATCCTGATTGTGCTCGGGCAATCGGCGGTCGTGCCGGGCACCGATTTCCGCTTCCAGACGACGCAGTTTTCCTTCCGCATCAGCCACACCCTGCAATTTTGAGGCAGATCCGAGGGCATTTTTCTCCCCCGCTAGCCGGAGGGGAGCGAAAAAGCTTGGGATTGAGCGTTGCGCGGCTTACGAGAGCCGGTCGACTCCGTCTAAGAAGCGGGCATGGGTAAACACGTGACCGACGCGATCCTTCCCTTCGACGAACAGCCCCGCGAGCCGAGCGGAAACGACGGGCCGTACGGGAAATTCTCCACCGGCATCCTGCCTTCGCACGTTCTGCGCCGCCTGATCCGCGCGCGCCGCGAAGTGCTCGCTCCGGAGGAAATCACCGAGGAACAGATCCAGCCGGCGAGTCTCGATTTGCGGCTCGGCGCTAACGCCTACCGCATCCGCGCGAGCTTCCTGCCCGGGCGCGACGCGCGCGTCGCCGATAAGCTCGCCGACATGGCGATCCACGAAATCGATCTCAAGGGCGGCGCGGTGCTCGAGACCGGCTGCGTCTATCTCGTGCCGCTGCTCGAGCGCCTCGAATTGTCGTTCCGCGTCTCGGGCGTCGCGAACCCGAAAAGCTCGACCGGCCGGCTCGACGTCTTCACCCGGCTGATCACCGATCACGCGCAGTCCTTCGATCGCGTCGAGGATGGCTATCACGGCCCGCTCTATGCCGAGATTTCGCCGCGCACCTTTCCCCTTCTCGTGCGCAAGGGCTCGCGCCTGAACCAGCTAAGGCTGCGCCACGGCTCACCGCAATTCACCGACACCCAGCTCAAGCGATTGCACGAGGAAGTGGGCCTTGTGGACGGCCCCGCCGACATCGAGGGCGGCCTCGCGCTGTCCGTCGACTTGAGCGGCGAGGCGCTCACGCGACAGGTCGGCTGGCGCGCGCGCCGCCACGCGGGAGTCATCGATGTCGACAAACGCGCCGCTTACGATCCGCTCGATTTCTGGGACCCGGTTTACGCGCGCAAGGGTTCGAGCATCATTCTCGATCCCGACGAGTTCTACATCCTCGCTTCGCGCGAGGCGGTTTCCATTCCGCCGGATTTCGCCGCCGAGATGATGCCGTTCAATCCGCTGGTCGGCGAATTCCGCGTCCATTATGCGGGCTTCTTCGATCCCGGCTTCGGCCATGAAGCAGGCCATGGCCGCGGCGCGCGCGCCGTGCTCGAGGTGCGCTCGCGCGAGGTGCCCTTCGTGCTCGAACACGCCCAGATCATCGGGCGCCTTGTGTTTGAAAGGTTAACCGATACGCCGCCGCAGGTTTATGGAAACGCGCTCGGCTCCAATTACCAACGGCAAGGTTTGAAACTTTCGAAGCATTTTCGCCTGCCCTGACGCACAACGTGTGGCTTTTATTCCACAGCGGCGCAACGGAATGCACGCGGGGGCGCAAATTGCATTGCAAGAACATGAGCTTCGCGCAACAGTTCTGGCGCGCGCTTTTGCGGGGGTTGAGAAGTGCGTGAGCCCCAGGGCAAATGGGGGCAGGGCGTTAGGCGGCTTGGTCTCTTCGAGAAATCGAACGTGGATCGGCCGCCTTCGCGTTTGTGGAGCCTCGCGCGCCACAGCCACAAACGACGACATGTTCGCGCTGCGTGCGCATCGTGCTAAAACGCAGACGCGCGCTCGCGGGCGTAGTTCAATGGTAGAACGGCAGCTTCCCAAGCTGCACACGAGGGTTCGATTCCCTTCGCCCGCTCCAACAATCCGATCAGGTCGATTCTACTTTTCCGGCCGATCCGCCCGCAATCGTGTTGGCGCGACGGCAAGCCGCAAGCGAACTGGCCTCGGAAGCTATTTTCTCGCGGGCCGGAACTGGCGCGAGCAATCGTACTGACGGTTTGGAAGCCCGGCGCTGGTTCCGACTGCGCTGGTCGACACGTTCACGGGATTGGTGTCGAGATCGGTCCCCCTCTCGTCGATCATGGAAACCGACTGCGAGAACATCAGCGCCTCGAGATCGTTCGCCGTCGCGAGTGCCTCGGTGACGTACAGGCGATGATCCGCCATATAGACGCTCCCGTTCAGGATATGCCCGTCGGGCAAGGCGACTTGGAGCTGACGGCCCGGAAGCTGAGCTGACTTCTCATCGTCGTAGTACACAAAGGCATCGAAACGAACTTGCCCACGTTTGCGCAGAGTGTCGGCGGCATTCTCGATCACTTGCTTATCCACCCCGGGGCCGCCGGTGATACGAGCAATCGTGACGCTGAGCTGCCCGGCCGGGCGATCGTAATAGAACTGCCGCGCGGGCGCGGTGCGGACGCCATCGCGATAGGTGATATCCCGGATTTTGGGATCCTTGGGGAACTGGGCAGCCATGCGATATTCGCAGTTCACGTAGATAGCGTCGCCGATGATTTCGCCGAGTGGGGCCGCAGGCGCTGCACCCTGCAGCAACGGCGCCGCGGCACATGTGAACAGCGCCATGACGGCGAGAACTCGCTTGGACATCGTTTTCGTTTCCCCTTCGATTGGCGAGTCTGTCAGGCCGGCGGCAGCGAGCCGAGATAAGACGAAATCGCGATGATATCGTCGTCGGTGAGCTTGGCGACGATGGCCTTCATCGGCTCCGCGGTCTTGCCCGCGCGCGATCCGTAGCGCATGTCGAACAGCTCGCGCGCGATGTAGAGCGGCTGCATGCCCGCAAGCCGCGGCACCTCGCCTTTGCCCTTCAGGTCTTCGCCGTGACAGGTGGTGCAGCGCGCGGTTTTCCCCGCCTCGCCCGCTTTGACCAGAGTTTCACCGCTCTTCAGGCTGCCCGGGGGCACATAAGCGATGAACGCCGAATGCGGATCCCGCAATTCCGTGCGCAAGGGATCTTCCGGGACTTCGAGAATGCGGCGCCCGATCGGCTCCGTGCCTCCGTCGGGGTGGAGTACGCGGTGCCGGCCCGCGGTCGCGATGAAGGTCTTGGGCGGCGTCGCAGTCTCGATCACTTTGACAAACGGCTTCGGCTTCAGCGACGCGAAATATTCGGCCGCCTGCTTGACGTCCTCGTCCGAGGTGACCTTCGCGATCGGACCCATGCGCTCTTCGTCCTTGCGCGTGCCGTCCTTGTAGTAAGCCATCTGCCGGACGATGTAGGCGGCGGGCAAACCGGCGATGTCGGCGGCTTCGGGATGGCTTTGACCGGACATCAGGTGGCACGAGCCGCACGCGAAACGCGCGCCCGCACCCCCGGTCACCGCTTTGGGCGCGGTCGGATGTTCGTCGGGAAACCAGTCCGGCGGGTTGGCGTTTCCGGCGATCTTGGCGGCCTCGTATTCCTTGGCGCTGCCCGGCACCTTGACGACGCCTTGCGGCCGCACTGCGGTCGGCTGAACCTTGTCGGGAATGTTGAAGGCCCAATCGGGCAGCCCGGCGGGCACGGTCAGCTCGGCTTGCGCGTGCAGCTGCTGCACGATCGTGAGCGGCGCCAAGGCACACGCGGCGGCGGCGATGCGCCCGCACGCGGTCGATCGTAGGATGCGGCGGATCACGGCGGTTCTCCCTCTCCCAGTAGCGCGAACGGATCGGCCGTAACCTATCCCGGAGGCTGCCAAAGCGCTATCGTCCAAGTGCCGGGCGCGCGGGGGCCGCATGTCCAGCCAGTCTGGACAGCCAGAGACGCAATCGCTGTGCCTGCAGGCCCGAGAACATTGGGCGGGCGGGCGGTCCGGATATGCGCTCCGCGATGCGCTCGCAGCACGCCGCGGCGATCCGCAAGACCTCGAAGCCAAACTTCTGCTCGCCGGGCTCGTGGCCGAATTTCCGGGCGCGGTCGGTCTCGACATGCGCGCCGAAGTGCTCGCGCTTTTGCGCGACCCCGATATCGCGCCGGAATACATCTGTGTCGCCGGTTGGCTCCTGCTGCTCCGCGATGCGGGATGGAACGCGGCGCTCACGCAAGCCGAGTGCCGCCGCTTGGCGGGCCGGCTGCAGGATGACGCGTTGGCCTCGGCGCTTTTGTGCGAGGCGCCGGTCGGATATGGCGAGGCCGAGCGTGTGCTGACACGACTTCGGCGTTGGCTGCTGCTTTCGGGCGAGTGGCAGCATCATCCCCGCCTGGTGCACGATCTCGCCGTTCAAGCCGAGCTGAATGGCGGCGCTTGGCCGTTCATCGATGCCGAGCGCGAAGCCCTGAAGCAGGAAGCCGCCGAGCCGTTGCGGCCCGCTTATCTGCCGCGCGCCGATGTCGAGCCTGCGCAACCGGCCGATTTCGACGACCCCGTCACGCGCGCCGTCGCCCAAAATTACGAGCGCTGGCCCTATCCTGCCTGGCGTCGCCTGATGGCGATCGAAGCCACCAAGCGCCTGCCCGACGAAATCCGCGCGCTCGATCCGGGCGCGCGAGAGACCATCCCGCTCCGCGCGAATGTTCTCATCGCGGGCTGCGGCACCGGAAGCGAAGCTGCCCAGATCGCGCGCGAATATCCCGACTCTGCCGTGACCGCGATCGATGTCAGCCGCGCCAGCCTCGCCTATGCGGAGCGCCAGTGCGCGGCCATCGGGGTGCGCGCCGTCCGCTTCCTGCACCTCGACCTGCACCGGGTCGCCGACTTGCAGGAGCCCTTCGACGCGATCTTCTGCTCCGGGGTGCTGCATCATCTTCCCGATCCCGAGCGCGGCTGGGCGGCGCTTTGTGCCGTGTTGCGTCCGGGCGGCGCGATGCGGATCATGCTCTACAGCTGCCTGGCGCGGCGCGCGCTCGTTAACGCCCGCGCGCTCATCGCCGACCTCGCCGCCGAGCCGGTCAGCGACGATCTGATCCGGCGCGTGCGCCAGCGCCTGCTCGACCGCACCGGCGATGCTGTCGCGACGAAGGTGGTCGGCTCCAACCCCTTCGCGACGCTTGCCGGCACGCACGACATGTTGCTTCACCGGCGGGAAGACTGCTTCGACGTACCCCGCATCTCGCGCGCGCTGGCGCGTTTGAGACTGCGCCTCTTGACGTTCGTCATTAGCGCGCCCGACATGCGCGCCCGCTACGAGGCGATGTTTCCGAACGATCGGGCGCACCGCAGCATCGAGAACTGGCATCTGTTCGAGCGCCAGAATCCGGACACCTTCATCAGCCAATACGCGTTTTGGTGCCGGAAGGACGGGCGCTGAGGCCTATTCCTCGACGACTTCCTCGAGCGCCACGTCGTGGCCCCACAAGCGCTCGATGTGCGGCATCACCTGCGTCTTCATCCCGACATGCAGCGGCGTGCCGCGATGCATCCGATGCTGCAGGAACAGTTTGCGGTTGCCTCTGAGGTTGGCGCCGACCACCTGGATGTTGGCATCGGCTTCGCCGATGTCGTATTGACGCGCAAGCGTCGAGCGGACGCGGCGATAGCCCGGCTCGTTGTGAATGGCCGAGACCGTTACGGCGGGTGCCTCCGCAGGATCGACCAGCGCGAACAGACGCAGATCGCGCATCACCTTTGGAGACAAATACTGCTCGACGAAACTCTCGTCGCGGTAATTCGCCCAGGCGTCCTTGAGCAGCTCGCGCCAACCAGCGCTTCCCGCGAAAGAGGGAAACCAGGCGCGGTCCTCTTCCGTCGGCGCCTCGCAGATGCGCTTCATATCGGTCATGATCGCGAAGCCGAGCGCGTACGGGTTGATACCGGAATAGCGCGGATCGTCGAAATTGGGCTGGAACACGACCGCGGTGTGGCTCGCGAGAAATTCGAAAATCGAACCCTCGGTCAAGAGGCCCTTCTCGTACAACGCGTACATGATGTAGTGGTGCACGAACGTGGCCGCGCCCTCGTTCATCACCTTGGTCTGCCGCTGCGGATAGAAATATTGCGCCAAGTGACGCACGATCCGCAGCAGCTCCCGCTGCCATGATTTCAGCGTCGGCGAATATTTCTCCAGGAAATAGAGCAGGTTTTCTTCCGGCAGCTTGGGCGTGCTGCCGATGTCATCCTCGTCGAATTCCCAAATGTCGTGTTTGGGCGGCGGCGGTTCGGCGCCTTGCGGCAGCGTCCGCCACAGCTCGTTGTAATCTTCTTCCGCGTGCGCGACCCGGCGGCGCTGCTTTTCCAGGACGCGTTCGCGCGAGGGCCGCGGCGGACGCCGATAGCGGAACACGCCCTGATCCATCAGCGCATGTGCCGAATCGAGCACCGCTTCGACATCGGTGTGTCCGTAGCGTTCTTCGCAGGCCGCGATGTAGCGTTTCGCAAAAGCGAGATAATCGAGGATGCTCTCGGCGGTGGTCCATTGCTGGAACAGGTAGTTGTTCTTGAAGAAATGGTTGTGCCCGAACGCCGCGTGCGCGATGACGATGGTCTGCATCGTCATCGAATTCTCTTCCATCAGATACGAAATGCAGGGATCGGAATTGATCACCATCTCGTAGGCAAGCCCGATGTGTCCCGCCCGGTAGAGTCCTTCCTCGCGCGCGAACAGTTTGCCGAACGACCAATGATGGTACATCAGCGGCATGCCCATCGAGGAATAGGCATCCAGCATCTGCTCGGTCGAGATGATCTCGATCTGATTGGGATAGACGTCGAGCTTCAGATCTTCGAGGGCGATTTCCTCCACCGCCTTCAGCACGCGGTCGAGGGCCTGAAAGCTCCATTCCGATTCGTTGAACAGCGGCTCGGTCAAGCCGTCTGCTCCTGTTTCTTGAACAGGTCGTGGAACACCGGGAAGATGTCGGACGGTTTGGCGATGCGCTTGGTGGCGAAGTTCTTCCAGTGCTCGGCCACCATGCGATAGGCGCGCCACAGTTCCGCACCCGCCTCTTCGCTCGAGAACACTTCCATTTCGCGCTCGTCGAGGATCTCGATGTAGGCGTAATACTGGCAGATCGGCATGAGGTCCGATTCCAACAGCTCGACGCAGCGCCGCGCATCGCCCGATTGGGTGTAGCCGTCGGACGCCTGCGCGGCGTAGATGTTCCAGTCGGCCGTGTTGTAGCGCTCGCGCTGGATTTCCAGCATCTTCTCCAGCGCGGTCGACACGATCGTGCCGCCCGATTGCCGCGAATAGAAGAACGTCTGCTCGTCGACTTCCTGCGCGTCGTGCGTGTGACGAATGAAAACGATGTCGACCTTCTCGTATCGGCGCTTCAGGAATAGGTGCAGCAGAATGAAGAACCGCTTGGCCAAATCTTTCTCGCGCTCGCCCATCGAGCCCGACACGTCCATCAGACAGAACATCACTGCTTGGCTGGTCGGCACCGGCTGCTCGACATAGGCGTTGAACCGCACGTCCAAAGGATCGATGAACGCGACCCATTTGCGCTTCGACGTGACGCGGTCGAGCTCGGCTTTCAGCGCCAGCAGCCGCTCGTCGTTTGCCGGCGCGCCATTCGCCTCCAGAATCGCAATGTCCTCCTCCAGCGCTTTCACGTCGGCAAGACTCGGGCGTTTCAGCGCCAGCCTGCGGCCGAAAGAATTGCGCATGGTGCGGATCAGATTGATCTGGTTCGGCGAGCCGGAGGTCGTAATCCCGGCGCGCTTCCAATTCTGCGATGGCACCTCGGAGAGCGCGGTGCGCACCAGATTGGGCAGCTCGAGGTCCTCGAAGAAGATGTCGAGAATCTCGTCCTCCCGCATCGTGAACTCGAAATCGTCCTCGGAATCGCCCGATGTCGCGGCGTCCTTGCCGCTTCCGCCCTGCCCGCTTTGCGGCTTCTTGATCTGATCGCCCGGAAGGAAATCGCGATTTCCCGGGAGCACGAAATCGCGCGTCCCGCCCTTTTTCGGATCGAGCCGGAAACGCGGCTCCTTGGTGCCTTGCGTCGAGATGCGGATCTTGCGGTCTTTGGCGACGTCGGCGACGCCCGAATCCTTGAGCGACTTCTGCACCGCTTCGCGGATTTGCGCGCGCGCGCGGCGCAAGAAACGCTGCCGGTTGGCAAGGCTCTTGCCCTTGGGGTTCAGGCGCCGGTCGATGAAATAGGTCATGGCACCCTTCGGCCGGCAGCTCGCGCTACCCCGCCTTGTTCACCCGCATATACCACTCAACGAGGCGCCGCACCTGCCGTTGCGTGTAGCCGCGCGCCAGCATGCGTTTCACGAACTCGTTGTGCTTGGTCTCGGTGTCGCTGTCCTTCTTCGACTCGAACGAAATCACGGGTAGCAGATCCTCGACCTGGGTGAACATCCGCTTCTCGATAACGTTGCGGATCTTCTCATACGCGGTCCAGGCGGGATTCTTGCCGTCGTGCTGAGCGCGATAACGCAGCGCGAACTTCACCACTTCATTGCGGAAGTCCTTCGGATTGGCGATGCCGGCGGGCTTTTCGACCTTGGAGAGTTCGCCATCGAGCGCGTTGCGGTCGAGCAGCTGCCCCGTGTCGGCATCCTTGAAGTCCTGATCCTCGATCCAGGCGTCCGCATAGGCGATGTAGCGGTCGAACAGGTTCTGTCCGTATTCGCCGTAAGATTCGAGATAGGCCTTCTGGATTTCCTTGCCGATGAATTCGGCATAGCGCGGCGCCAGCTCAGCCTTGATGAATTCGAGATATCTCTTCTCGACGTCGTCTGGGAATTGCTCGCGCTTGATCATCTGCTCGGTCACGTACATCAGGTGCACGGGATCGGCCGTGATCTCCGAATGGTCGTAATTGAACGTCTCCGACAGCGCCTTGTAGGCGAAGCGCGTCGAGATGCCCGTCATGCCTTCGTCCACGCCGCCCGCGTCCTTGTATTCCTGCAGGGTCTTGGCCTTGGGGTCTGTGTCGCGCAGCTTCTCGCCGTCATAGACGCGCATCTTGGAGTAGAGATTCGAGTTCTCGTGCTCCTTCAGCCGCGTCAGCACGCAGAACCGTCCGAGCATCTCGAGCGTCTCGGGCGCGCACGGCGCCTTGTCGAGCTGACTTTCCCGTAGCAGCTTGCGGTAGATCTGCACTTCATCGCTCACGCGCAGGCAGTACGGCACCGTGATCACGCAAATGCGATCCAGGAAGGCTTCATTGTTCTTGTTGGCCTTGAAGACCTGCCATTCGGCTTCGTTGGAATGCGCCAGGATGATGCCGTTGAACGGGATCGGCCCCAGCGTCTCGGTGCCGATGTAGTTGCCTTCCTGCGTCGCGGTCAGCAGCGGGTGCAGCACCTTGATCGGCGCCTTGAACATTTCGACGAATTCCAAGAGCCCCTGATTGGCGTGGCAAAGCCCGCCGGAGAAGGAGTAGGCGTCGGGATCGTTCTGGCTGAAATGTTCGAGCTTGCGGATGTCGACCTTGCCGACGAGAGACGAAATATCCTGGTTGTTGTCGTCGCCGGGTTCGGTCTTGGCGACCGCGATCTGACGCAGCTTGGAGGGATAGAGTCGCGCCACCTCGAACTTGGAGATGTCGCCGCCGAATTCGTCGAGCCGCTTCACCGCCCAAGGACTCATCACGCCCGTCAGGCGATGACGTTCAATGCCGTACTTGTCCTCCAGCAAGGCCGCGAGGTCGCCGGAGCGGAACAGCCCGAGCGGACTCTCGAACACCGGACTGATCTGGTTGCCCGCCTTCAGGACATAGATCGGGCGCTTCTCCATCAATTCTTTGAGACGTTCGGCGAGAGACGATTTGCCGCCGCCGACGGGGCCGAGCAGATAGAGTATCTGCCGCTTCTCTTCCAAACCCTGAGCCGCATGCTTGAAATAGCCGACAATGCGCTCGATCGTGTCTTCCATACCGTAGAAGCCGTCGAACGCCCGGTAGCGTTTGATTGTCCGGTTGAAGAAAATCCGCCCGAGCCTGGAGTCCTGAGCCGTATCGACGAGCTGCTGCTCGCCGATGGCCGAGATCATCCGCTCCGATGGCGAAGCGTAGAGCATCTTGTCGTCGCGCGCGGCCAGCAGCCAATCGCGCAGACTCATGGTTTCCAACTGCTCTCGCGAGTAGTCGCGGTTGAACAGATCGAAGACGTCCAAGTTACTCATGCTTTCCCGCTCCTTCCGGTCGGGTCACCTCAAGTTCCGTCGACAAATTGTCGAATAAATGGCGCATCGCGCGGCATTGCCCCATAAGGCAATGCCAGTTTGGCCGCTTTTGCATGAACGCATGCTTAACCAAGAACCTTCGCCGGTTTTTTACGCCGTAATTCCCGCGAATCGGCTCCGGAAGGATGCGACGCTCACCAGCGCAAGAAAACCCAGGCGTTGCGCCGATGTTCGCGGCCCGTGCCCTCCCGGCAGACTCTCGACCGCTGATGTGCCGAATCAAAGTGTACCGCGAGAACAGTTTTCACAGAAGAGAGATTGCTGCGGCGCACGCTGCGTGCACAGGCGACCGCGCGGGTTTTCCAATCCGATTCACAAGAAACTGCATCAAGGAGCAAATACGCCTGGATAACGCACAGAGCCATGCACCGTTCCGCTCAGGCTACTTACGTACCACTCAGGTGCCGACCGGAGCGCGACCCAGCCGGCATTGCGATTTTTCTTGCGCGTGCGTCCACATACGGTCAAGCTCGAATCATGGGGACGAAACTCACGATCCGGAAGGCGAGACCGGGCGACGCTGAGGCTGTTGCTCGCATTTACGTCGAATCGTGGCGTGACACTTACCCGCTGGTTTTGCCGGCGCGTTTGCTTGCCAGCATGACCATCGAGGGACAGAGCGCGCGCTGGCGCAATGCGATTGCACTCGCCGCGCGCGAGGCCGTCTATGTCGCCGAAGATGAATCGGGCCGCATTGTCGGCATGACGAGCATGGGCCGGGCACGCGATTCCGGGCTCGGGTACGACGCCGAAATCTACACGCTCTATGTCGCTCCCTTGATGACGGGGGCAGGCATCGGGCGCTCGCTTCTGGCCGGTGCCTTTGATGCGCTCTCCGAACGCGGCCATACCCGCTGCGTGATTTGGGCCCATGCCGGCAATCCGGCGCGATTCTTTTATGAGGCCATGGGCGGGAAGCTGATCGCGGAGCGGACGACCTCCATGATGGGCGTGCCGGTTCCGGAGATCGCTTTCGGCTGGAGCAAGCTGGCGCTTGCCGGGGCTAGCCGCAGTCAGCGAGCCTAGCGCCCACCTTCTTTTTCCAGGATTTTCGACCGCGCGCGGCCGATGCGGTGCGCCAGCCCCATAGGCAGCAGGCGGACAACGGTGCTGATCGCCTTGTATGGGGCGCCGGGAATGCAAACCGGCTCGTTCTTCATCAGCGCGCGATAGCCTTCCTTGGCGACGCGCTCCGAAGTGAGCCAGAGAAATTTCGGCAAACGGCTCATGGCGGCCCGCGTGCCGTTGACGTCATGAAATTCCGAATAGGTAAACCCCGGACACAGAGCGCTGACGAAGACGCCGCTGCCCTGCTGCTCGCTGTGCAGCGACTGCGACATCTTGATCAGCATTGCCTTGGCGCCGCCATAGAGCGTGTGACTGGCTGCCCCCGGCATCAACCCTGCGACCGAGGCCACATTGAGAATGCGGCCGTAGCCACGCTGCGTCATGCCCGGCAACAAGCGATGCGTGAGTTCGCACGGCGCGGTGACCAGGACCTGAATGAAGTCGCGCTGCGCCTCCCATGAGGTCTCGCGGTACAGACCGGGCACGCCGTAGCCGGCGTTGTTGACCAGCGCGTCGATGGTGACGCCGGCGTGGTGGAGAGATGCAACAAGTTTGGCGCAGGTGTCGGGCTGCGCGAGATCGCCGGGCATGACAAGTGTCTCGACGGCGCAGGCGCGGCGTAACTCGTCCGAGAGCGCAATCAGCCGCTCGGTGCGGCGCGCCGTGAGCACAAGATTGAAACCGTGCGCCGCGAATTCGCGGGCAAGCGCCTCGCCGATGCCGGCTGAAGCGCCGGTCACCAGCGCCCAGCGTCCGGCGCCTTCACGTGAGCCATTCATTCGGCGGCACCGCTGCGCAGGTCCCTGGGCCGGACAAAATCGCTGAGCCGGCCCGTGCCCGGCCGCACTTCACTCCAGTCCGCGATGTCGAAGTCGAGCACGGCGAGCGCGGCGGTCGGGAATTTGTGTGCCATTTTTTGCGCCCGTTCCCGTTCGCTCCCGCTCTGAGATTGCAGGGCAAGCGCATTCGCCAGCTGCTCGAGGCCGGGATTGTGTCCCACCAGCATCAACGGTGTCGCGCTGGCCGGGGCATCTTGTATTTCTGTCATCAGCCTCGGCCATTCGGCGAGATAGAGCGCGCGGTCAAAGCGCGTCTCGGGATCGTCCTCGAGCTTGAGCACGATGAGCTCTAATGTTTGTTTTGCACGCACGGCCGTCGAGCAAAGCACAAGAGCGGGCTGATAGCCGTTCGCGCGCATATAGGCGCCGATTTGAGGCGCAGCCTTCTTGCCGCGCGCCGCCAACGGCCGCTCATGGTCTTGCGACTTGCCGGACCAATCCGACTTGGCATGGCGCAGGAGCAAGAGCCGCAACCGACGAATCTCGAACGTTCGCGCCAGAGTAGGAACAGCATTCGCGCCTGACAAGATAACGGCCCTCGCCGCGACGCGAGGGCCGTTGGATAGCGGTGAACCCCTGTGTCAGGCGTGACGCCCGTGCTCCGGGGCTTCGTCCGAAACCGCCACGTGATGCCGGTAGACCAAGTTCCAGCCCTTCCAGCCGGTGAACATCAGAATCGCAACCACAATCGCTGACAGCACCAGGCCGGTAGGAACAACGAACGTCTCATTGGTCTGCACACGTTCGTACAGATTGAACGCCTCGATCAGAACGGCCAACACATTGCCGCCCATGTGCCACCAGGCGTCGTTCAAGTCGCGAATCCGACGTTCATCCAGGAAGTCGATAAGACCCATGACGGCGGCCAGCGCGGCCATGATAAGGCCGCCTCCCAGCAGCCAGACCGTCGCACGGAACCAGTCCGGGTTCATCGTTTGCCAGAAAACGACGTCGCAGACGAAGGCCGAGACGAACAGAGCGATCGGGAACCCAACCAGCATCGGATGAATAGGGTGATCGCCGATCTTAGCCGTCGATTTCGGGTTGTGTTCAAGCATGAGAACCTCCGCGTTGAAGACGCAATCGGCCCTCCCACACAAACTACAACGGTTTTCGCGGCGTCCCGTTCAAGGAGCAGCCCGGCCGCTTACGCAACCGGGCTTCCCCGCACGCCCTCATTCCGGACTGGCGTCTCAGTGTTGCGTCTTGTCGTCCGCGTCGCGGATGGCATCTTTCATGCCGCCCACGGTGTTGCGGATCTTGCCTTCAACCTTGTCCATCTTGCCTTCGGCCTTCAACTTCTCGTCGCCCAGCATTTTGCCGGCCGTTTCTTTGATTTTGCCTTTGCCCTGCTGGGCCATGCCTTCGATGCGATCCTTGTCCATGATCCTCTCCTGTTCTCAAGTGTCCTCCATGAAAGAACGGCTTAGCTTTAGGGCGGTTCCGCCTTGAGCGTGGCCCCGCGCTTGACGGCGGCGTGAGCGGCCCGTATCGCTTTTTGCCCGATCGCTTTTTGTTTGTGCGGACACCGATTTCCTATGGCAACGAATAAGAATTGGACGAACTGGCGTAGGCAGACGCTCGCGGTCCGCGGCGGGCAGCTGCGCAGCCCGTTCCAGGAGACGAGCGAGGCGCTCTATCTGACGGCGGGATATGCCTATGAGGGCCCGGAGGAAGCCGAGGAACGCTTTAAGGGCGCGCCCGGCTACACCTATACGCGTTATGCCAACCCGACGATCTCGATTTTCGAAGAACGGATGGCGCTTCTCGAAGGCGCACCCGTGGCGCGTTCGACGGCGTCCGGCATGGCGGCCGTGACATCGACCTTCATGTGCTGTCTCAAAACAGGCGATCATGTGGTCGCGGCACGCGCCCTGTTCGGCGCCATCCGCTATGTGATCGAAGACGTGCTCGCGCGGTTCGGAGTGTCGAGCACGATCGTGGACGGCACCGATCTCGACGCCTGGCGCAATGCGCTGCGCCCGAACACGAAGCTGCTGTTCTTCGAGACGCCGTCCAATCCTACGCTCGAGATCGTCGACATCGCCGGCGTTGCCGACATCGCCCACAAAGCAGGCGCGCGCCTGGTGGTCGACAATGCCTTTGCCTCGCCTGCGCTGCAGCGGCCGATGGAATTCGGCGCCGACATCGTCATCCATTCCTCGACCAAATATATCGACGGCCAGGGCCGCGCCATGGGCGGGATTATTCTGTGTAAGGAGGATTTCCTGAAGGACCACCTTCAGATTTTCCTGCGCAACACCGGGCCGTGCATGAGCCCGTTCAACGCCTGGGTCCATCTGAAGAGTCTCGAGACACTGGATATCCGCATGCGCGAGCATTCGCGCAACGCAGTCGTGGTGGCCGACTTCCTCGCCAAGGAACGGAATGTACGGCGCGTGCTCTATCCGTTTCGCGAAGATGGTCTCAATGCTGCCTCCAACCATCCCCAGGTCGCGCTCGCCAAGAAGCAGATGTCTGCCGGCGGCGGCGTGGTCACGTTCGAAGTGACGGGCGGAAAGAAAGAGGCGTTCAAAGTCGCCAAGGCGCTCAAACTTGTCGACATTTCCAACAATCTCGGCGACACCAAGAGCCTGCTCACGCATCCCGGCACAACCACGCATCAGCGCATGACGCCCGAAGCGCGGCTTGCGGCAGGCGTGACCGACGGCATGCTGCGGATTTCGGTCGGGCTGGAAGATTCTGCCGACATTTGCGACGATCTCGCGCAGGCGCTGGCGCAAATCTGAAGGAGGCGCGCATGGAACATCACGCGACCATCGTTTGGCAGCGCACCAGCGACACGTTCACCTACGATACCTATAACCGCGCCCACGAATGGCGTTTTCGCGGCGAAACGGTCAAGGCTTCCGCGGCGCCGGATTTTCGCGGTGAGCCGGCGCGCGTCAATCCCGAAGAGGCGTTTGTCGCTTCTCTGTCCTCCTGCCACATGCTGACGTTTCTCGCGCTCGCGACGAAGCGGAAATTTTCACTCGATTCGTATCGCGACGAAGCGGTCGGCTATCTGGAAAAGAACGAAGAAGGACGACTTGCCGTCACGCGGGTTATCTTGCGCCCGCGCATCGAATGGTCGCCGGGCGTCAACGTCTCACCCGCCGACCTCGAGAAACTGCACCATCAGGCGCACGAGGGCTGCTTCATCGCCAATTCGGTGAAGACGCAGGTGACCGTGGAGTAGATGCCGTGACCCAGCGTTACGAAGAAACGACCCGGAAGATCCGCATCGCGGTGGAGCCGAACTTTCTCGAGGACCAATCCGAACCCGACGAAGGCCGGTTTCTGTGGTCCTATCACGTGACGATCGAGAACAAGAGTGAGCTGACCGTGCAGCTCCTGTCGCGTTTCTGGCGCATCACGGACGCGCGCGGCCGCGTGCGTGAGGTGCGCGGCGACGGCGTCATCGGCGAGCAGCCCGTCATCCCGCCCGGGCGCGCCTTCGAATACACAAGCGGCGCGCCGCTAGAGACCGCGTCCGGCTTCATGACCGGCACCTACCACATGCGCGCCTCAACCGGCGAAAGCTTCGAGGTGGGCATCCCGATGTTCGCCCTCGAAAGCCCGTACGAGGAAAAGCGCGTCCACTGACGATTCCGTCCCGAAAATAGGACACCGTTTACGGTCACGTTTGCGCTAATATTTCTTGCCCCTGCCGGTAAAAATTCGGACAGGGCCGTCTGTGGAGTGTGGATAGGGCACACTCATGGGTGGAACGCATGGGCGCTTTGGGACCAACGCTTGGTCGTTCCGAAACGCGCTCGCGGGGGGCCAGTCCCTCTTCGCCGCGCAGCTCTTTTCGTTGTCAACTCGTTCCGTTCTTTGCCGAAAACGGGAATCGGACGCAGCGTCGCGCCCACGCCGGCGCCAAACCCGACAGCGCCCGCGCGCGGCTGAGCGCGGTTTATGCCGGCGAAGCCGATGCTGTCGCCGAGTTCGTGCGAGAGATCGCGCCGACGGTGTGGGGCTGTTGCAGCTATGCGGCGGAGGGCGAGGCGGAAGCGCGCGAAATTTTCCTCGACATGATGGGCCGGCTGCGCGCCAACAATTTCGCGCTGGTCGGCGATTTTGACGGCCGCGCCAGCCTCGAAAGCTTTATCGCTTTGAATGTGCGAGAACTTCTCGCGCATCGGATGCTGCGGCTGCTGCCGACCAATGCGGACA